>Ga0209167_10000184_pt1 | contig 59640 bp, 56 predicted proteins | sample Coa_R1_9_FD_187154 | JGI IMG/M metagenome (GOLD analysis project Ga0209167, IMG submission 187154) | Surface soil microbial communities from Centralia Pennsylvania, which are recovering from an underground coalmine fire - Coalmine... | ecosystem: Environmental > Terrestrial > Soil >... | reverse complement strand
CGGGGCCTGGCTGCATGCGCATGGCGGACTGACACGTGCGAACGGGGACTACCTGCGCAAGACGGTGCTCTCGCGCGGCCGGACGGCCGAGCCCATGGAGTTGTTCAAGAACTTTTATGGCAGAGGCCCGGAGATCGGTCCGCTGCTGCAGTATCGGGGCCTAGCCGGCGGCGGCTGATTGCGCGTGGGCTTGCCACAGGTGCATCACAGCGTAGCCGCGGAAGGGCCGCCACGCTTGCGCGCGGGTGTCGAGTTCGCGCGCCGTAAGAGCGGTACTGCCGGGCGATGCCTGTTGCCTCAGGATCAGATCCCCGACGGGAAAACCGTCAGGGTCGCCTAAGCCACGCAACGCCACGTAGCCTGCGGTCCACGGACCCACGCCCGGCAACGCGGCGAGCGCGCGCAGCACGCGCGCGTGCGGGTCACTGAAGGCAACCTCGCTATCGCGCACGGCACGTGCGAATCCCTGCAAGGCTGCGGCGCGCGCTCGCGGCACGCCGAAGTTCTCCAGAGCGCACGGTACGAGGGCGCCGGGCGTTGGAAACATACGCGCCAATCCAGGCTCCGGGTGCCGGAGCGCTTCGCCCAGGCGCTCGGTGAGGCGCGTGAGGAGCGTCCGTCCTGCCGCGACGCTCACCTGTTGACCCATGATGGCGCGTACACCGCTCTCGAACGCGTCCCAGGTACCCGGGATCCGTATCCCCGGGCGCCGCTTGCCGAGTGCGCGCAGCTGCGGATCGCGCCGCAGGGTGGCGGCAATCTTCGCAGGATCTGCGTCAAGGTCGAACATCCGGCGGGCGACCACACACAACGCCGCAAGGTCCGCTGATTCGTCGCAGCGCACCCGCAGTTCGAGCGCGTGTGTGCCTGCTGCGGGTTGCACGTGCACGAGCGCATAGCCGCCGGCGGTGCGCACGGTGCGGGCATACGCTCCGGCGCTCACCGACTCGACGCCCGGAATCGCGCGCCGGGCCAGAAAGGCGCACAGGTGCGCCCAGTCATAGGGCGGGCGGTAGGGCAGGCGCAGCGTTACTTCTTCCCGCATGACTTGAACGGTACCCCGCGCGGGCGTCCGTCGGAGCATTTTCTGTGATGTGATTCCGCTTTGAGGTCATCGTCCGCGACGGCGGCGCGTTCCTGTGCCTAGGCTCGCTGCGTATCGCGAGCAGCCGTCTTCTTCAGGAGCGCGGGATGAATCGCCTGGCCGGTAGAGTTCAGTGGGGACTTGCGCTGCTGTGCGTAGGGCTTGGTGCGACTTGCGTTTCACGCGCCGACGCCCTGTCTGCGGTGCAGGTGCTGAGGGAAGGCGGATGTGGCGGCGTGGTGCCGGCTGCCCGACCACTGCTGCGCAGCGCGCTGCTGGATAAGGTGGCGCAGGAGTGGGCCGGGGGGAGCTCGCTGCCGGCGGCAGCGCAACACAGTGCCTGGCGCGCACAAGCGACGACCGGCGCGCACGTCAGCGGCCCGGATTCATCCCTGCTCGAGCTGCTCAGGCGCTCGGATTGCCGCGCACTGGCAAGACCGGGCCTGCGCCAGATTGGCGTTTATCGTCGCGGACTCGACAACTGGCTGGTGCTCGCAGGCGGTTCGGGGTTGCCCGATACGCCGCGGGCCGTCGCGAGCACCGCGGCGGCGCCAAGGCCGATCCCTGCCCGGATCCCCGCAAGCTCCGCCGTGCCCATGACTGCAACCGGCCCGGTGCTCGCGTCCCGTGCGCTGCAACTCGTGAACGAAGCGCGCGCGCGCGGGGCGAAGTGCGGTGCGCGGGTGTTTGCACCTGCACCGGCGATGAGCCTGTCCGGGACGCTGGCGGGTGTTGCATCCGGACATGCAATCGACATGGCGGAACACAACTACTTCGAGCACGTGGACCTGGCCGGCAAGTCTCCCGCGGACCGCGTACGCGCGGTCGGATACAAGGAGAAACTGGTCGGGGAGAACATTGCCTACGGACCCGGGTCGGTTGAAGAGGTGGTGCAGGGCTGGCTCGACAGTCCCGGGCACTGCGAAAACATCATGGACCCGCGGTTCGCACAGATGGGCATCGCGTATTCGGCGGGTCGCACCTCGCGACACGGACTTTACTGGGTGCAGCTGCTCGCCGAGCCGCGCGCCTGAGGCCTCACGGCAGCCTGCGCAGAAACTCCCGCAGCGCTGCGGCGACTTCCGCCGGGCAGTCCAGCGGCGTGAAGTGGGCGCCCGGCAGTAGCACCAGGGGCGCGCCAAGAAGCTGCGCGAGCGGACGCGCGACCGTGTCGATGGGGAGAAACTGGTCGCGCTCACCCCACAGGACCACCGCCGGCACAGCGCTGGCGCGCAGCGCCGCGCCGATATGCTCGGTCTGCCTCGGGTCAAGATCGCAGGCGGCGCGGATCAGGCGCTGTCCGCCCTGTTGACCTTCATAGGCACGCAACATGTCGCGCATCGCCTCACTGTTGCCCAGGCGACGCATGAGGACCGGGCACAGCCGGTGCGCCTGGGATGGATCCCAGCTGCGGATGCTGGCGATGGAGTCCATCGCCCATTCACCGGCATAAACCCCGTCCAGCAGCGCCAGTCCGCGCACGCGTTGCGGCGCGCTCACCGTCATCAGCTGCGCCGCCGCCGAACCGACATCGTGGGCGAGGATGGCGACACGTTCGATCCCGAGCGCATCCAGGAGCTCGAACATCCAGCGCGCCTGGCTCGCCATGTCCACGCCCACGCCGGCTGCGGCTGGTGAATCGCCGTAACCCGCGAGGTCCGGAACCAGCACCCGAAACCCCGCGTCGCTTAAGGATGGCGCAACCCGCGCCCACAGCCGCCGGTTGGCCGGAAAGCCGTGCAGCAGCAACACGGCGCCGCCAGCGCCCGAATCCTCCAACGCAATGGTCGCACCCGAAACGCGAACGGATGACGGCATCGCGTCGATTCGCCGCCGGCGCGAGTCGAACGTGCGCTACGCCAGCGCCGACTTGAACAGCGCCAGCATCCGCGCCCAGGCTTTTTCTGCCTGTGCGTCGTTGTAGACACGCGAGTCCGGCGGACACCAGCCATGCAGGGTGCCGGCGTACACTTCGATCTCGGCCGGCACCTTCGTTTTGGCGAAGGCATCGCGCAGCACAGTCTTGGCGTCCGGCTGGCGCTGATCGTCGTTCTCAGCGATGGCGAACAGGTAGTGCGCCTTGATTTTCGGGATCAGGAGGTGCGGGCTGTCGGGTTTGTCGGTCACCAGGCCCCCGCCGTGAAAGGACGCGCCCGCGCCGATGCGACCGGGAACCGTCGCGGCCGTGCGCATCGTGAGGGAGCCGCCCATGCAATAACCGGTCGTCCCCATTTTTCGTTTCCGCGCGACCGATCCCTGCGCGTCGAGCCAGACAACGAATGCCCGCGCATCCGTGACGGTCGTTTCGGGTGTCAAAGCGCCCATCAACCCCATGAGGGTGGTGCGCGTCGCTGCATCGTTGAAATCCGGATTCTGCGGTGCGGTCGGCGCCCGTTTCGCGCGGTAAAAGGGATTCACCACCAGCACCGAGTAGCCTGACTCGGCCAGCCGTCTGCCCATCTGCCGAAACGCCGGCCGCAGGCCGAAGATGTCCGGCCAAACCAACACTGCGGGTGCGGTGCCCGTGGCAGGGTGCACGAAATACGCATCCGCGGTCCCGTCGGGCGTCTTGATGTCGACTTCGGATTCCTCAACCGTGACCGCCCCGGCGACGGGCGGCAGCAGTGAGATCAGCCCCGCGCCGAGGGTGAGGGCGCCAAAGCGGCGTCGCGACAGGCCGGGGTTCCTGAGTTCATATTCGAGGATGTCATCGATCGAATCGTGGTCGCACATGTTGTTTCTCCGGCAGAGGACCGCGCCTTCAGCGTGCGCATGTTGCGCGCAACTGCGTATCGGTCGCAACCGCTGACGAGCGCTGCTGAGGGGACTGCGACACGCGGCGGGGTCGCCGCCTATACTCGATTGAATGAATGAAGTTGTGGACGAACAGCCGGCCACGGGAACGCTTCCCCGCCGGCTGTTGCCGTGGCTCGTGGCGGTGGCGTTCTTCATGCAGGCGCTCGATACCACGATCCTGAACACGGCGGTGCCGAGCATCGCCCACGCACTGGGGGTCGCACCGCTGAGCATCAAGGCGCTGCTGTCGAGCTACACGCTGAGTCTCGCGGTGTTCATCCCGATCAGCGGCTGGATGGCGAACCGCTTCGGCACCCGGCGCGTGTTCAGCGGCGCGATCGCGCTGTTCACCTTGGGCTCGCTGCTGTGCGGTGTGTCGCGCAACATTCATGTGCTGGTGGCCTGCCGGGTACTGCAGGGCTGCGGCGGCGCCATGATGGTGCCGGTCGGACGGCTGACCCTGGTGCGGGCATTTCCCAAATCCGAGCTCGTGCGCGCCATGAGCTTCGTCGCGATTCCGGGCCTTCTGGGTCCGATGCTCGGGCCGGTTGCCGGCGGGTTCATCACCGCCTACCTGCACTGGAGCGTGATCTTCTTCATCAACGTGCCCATCGGGCTGGTGGGTTTGTACCTGGTGTACCGGAACCTGCCGGACTATCGCGAAGAGTCCACACCGGCGCTGGATATTCTGGGGCTCGTTCTGTTCAGCTCCGGCATCGCGCTCCTGTCGTATGTGCTGGAGGTGTTCGGCGAGCATCGCCTGAACGGATTGACGGTGCTGGCGCTGCTGGCCGTGTCCGCGCTGCTGCTCGCCACCTACGGCGTGCACGCCGCGCGGGCGGCGCAGCCCTTGCTGCGCCTCGCGCTGTTTCGCATCCGCACTTTTCGTGCCGCCGTCAGCGGCAGCTTCTTCACCCGCATCAGTGTCGGCGGCATCCCGTTCCTGCTGCCGCTCCTGTACCAGGTAGGACTCGGTTACACGCCGGTGCAATCGGGCCTGCTGATGGTGCCGCAGGCGCTCGCCGCCATGAGCCTGAAGATGATCATGCCGCGCATCCTCACACGCTTCGGTTACCGCGCCGTGCTGGTTTCCAATACCACCATCCTCGGCCTGCTGATCCTCTCATTTGCGACCATTGGCGCCGGTACGCCGGTGTGGCTCATCGTGATGCAGGTGTTTGCGTACGGCTTTGTGTCGTCACTGCAGTACACGAGCATGAACACGCTCGTGTACGCAGACGTCGCCGGCGAGGTGGCGAGTAGTGCCAGCACTATTGCGAGCACCGCACAGCAGCTGTCTTTGAGCTTCGGTGTCGCGAGCGCCTCGCTGGTGGCGGCGTTCTTCGTTCCCGACCGCTTTCATACGGTGGCCGCGGATATGATTCACGGCATCCACCAGGCGTTCCTGGTGCTGGGCGTCGCCACGATCGTGTCGACCATCGTTTTCCGCGGTCTGAAGGCCGCTGACGGCGAGTCCGTCAGTCAGCACCGGGTCGAAGTGCCCGCCGCTTGAGCGGCCGGCGCCTTGGATTCACTTGCCGGCGTGTGCCGATTCGCGCTTCAATTAGCGCTGCACGCGCGGTCCGCTTCGCTCCATTTCGGGAGTTACCATGATGGCTGGAAGATCTGTGTTGATGGTTGCCGTACTCGGCACTGCATTGCTCGCCAGCATGGCAGGCCGCACGCAGCAGGCGACCCCCGCGAATCCGCTCGATACGGTGCCCGACAAGATGCCGTTCGATATCCCGTATGGTGCGCCGATATCCCTGGAACGCGCGTCGGTGGCGATTGCCGCGGCGGTTGCCGAGGCGAAAAAGCACGACTGGAAGTTGAACGTGGCGGTGGTGGATTCCGGCGGTAACCTTGTGGCTTTCCAGCGCATGGATGGCGCGCAGCTCGGTTCCATCCAGGTGTCCGAGCACAAAGCCCGGGCAGCGGCGACCTTCCGGCGCGAGACGAGGGTATTCGAGGACGCTATCCAGCTGAAACAGAACTACTACGTGATGACGCTCGACGGCATCGTCGCCTCGCGTGGCGGCATTCCGCTGGTCGAGGGTGGCAAGATCATTGGCGCCATCGGCTGTTCCGGTGGCACGGGTTCGCAGGACGAAGTTGCCTGCAAGCTCGGTGCGGCCACGCTGAAGTAGCCATCGTTCGCCGGATCAAGGTGCGTGTCATGAGCGAACACCGTACCCGAACCGCAGGCGTTAACCTCGCACTCGCGGCGCTTACGGCAGGCACAACGCGCCCGCCGGGCGGCAGCAGGCCGACACCGAACCCGGGAGGGCCGCCCGCGCCCGCGGATGGGGCTAACCGCCAGCCCTCGGCGCGGCCTGCTGCGCAGCCGACGCAGTAGCTTCGGAACCGTCACCCAGGTCGGTCCGTCTAAGAGCTCAACGACAGGAGCCAGGAGAGTCGCGTGACCAGGTCATGTTCCCGGATCAGAATTGCCGCGGTGCTCGCGACGCTGGCGGGCGTGTGCGCGCCGGCGGCCTGGGCCGCCGCGCCCGATGGCGACAACGCGTCGCTTGCTGCCTGGGCGCCAAAGGAACTGCGCTTCATCTACCAGGGATTTACTACCCGCTACTCCTGCGATGGGCTGCGCGACAAGGTGCGCAGCGCGCTGCTTGCCCTGGGTGCGCGCAAGGACCTCGCGGTGCATGAATGGGCTTGCGCGTCTCCGCCCGACAGGCCCGACCCCTTCCCGGGCGTCAATATCAAGATGCAGGTGCTGACGCCGCTCAGCGCCACTGCGGCAGCGCCGGATGCGACGGCGGTTGCTGCGCATTGGAAGACGGTAGATCTGCGTCTTAACCGGGACGCGCTTTCCGAAAATGGCGACTGCGAGCTCATCGAGCAGATCAAACAGAGCATCCTGCCGCTCTTCACCACGCGCAATGTCGAGTACAGCTCAAATTGCGTTCCGCACCAGTTGTCCGCCGGCGGAACACTTCTGCGCGCGGAGGTGCTGATCAGCGACGCCCCGGACAAGAAGCCGGGTGCCGCCGCCGCCCGTTAAAAAGAAAAGTCCCGTGCGGTGGTGCCGCACGGGGCCTGATTGCAACAGCTGAAGAGCTGGCGACTCGTTACTTCTCGGTAACCCGCAAGGACATGCGGCGGTTCTTCGCCCGGCCTTCCTCGGTGGCGTTATCCGCCACCGGGTGCTCTTCACCGTAGCCCTTGGCGCTCATGCGATCCGCATCGATGCCCAGCTTCGCAAGTTCCACCATGACGCCATTGGCGCGCGCGTCGGAGAGCGTGACGTTCGCAGCGGCGTCGCCGGTGTTGTCCGTGTAACCACCAAGGCGAATTTTCACTTTCGGGTAGGCCTTGAGGATGGCACCGATGTTGTTAACCTGCTCCTGGGAGGCCGGCTGCAGCGTTGCCTTGCCGGTGTCGAACAGCAGTCGGTCAAAGTCGAACCACTTGTCCTCGCTCACCGTCGAGTTCGGATCGTTCAGGTAGGCGATGAGTTTCGATTCCACACCGTTCGCGGGCGCGTTCAGCTCCGTGCCGTCGGGCAGCTTCATCCTGGTCATCTCGCCCAGCGCAGCCCAGGCGGCGTTGGCGGCATTGCCCACGGTGCTCGCCGCAGTCGCGGCAGCGGTACCAGCCACGTTCGGGGCGCTGACTGCCGGTGTGCTCGGACCCGGACCGCTCAGCGAGCGGAACAACAACCAGGCGAGAATCACTGCGCCCAGGATTGCGAGTGGCACCAGCCAGCGCGAACCACTGGCGGCCGCAGAGTCGGCACCGGATCCGATTGCCGAGGCTGCCCGGCCGGAGGCGGAGCCAATCGTCTCGGCGCCTGCCTTGAGCATGCCGGTTCCCGGCAGGCCCGGTGCTTCGGCCTTGAGCATGCTGCCCAGTGAGCTCGCATTCAACGAACCGGTGCTATGCATCCTGGCGAGATAACCGAGCACCAGCGGGGCCGCCACTTTCAGGATGCCGCCGGCGGATGCTGCGCTGATGCCCGCCTGCTGCGCGATCTGGTTTGTCACCTGGCCCTGGTTCGAGCCGAACACCATGGGAAGAAACGTACTCACCAGGTCCCCGGCCGCGCCACTCGGGCCGCCGGACGCGATGGAGGCAAGACTGCCGAGGATGTTCTGGCCGCCACCCCCGCTTACCAGGCCCACGATCTGTCCGAGAAAGCCACTGTCTCCCGCCTTGCTCACCAGTCCGCCGAGTGTCGCGGCAGTTGCCGCGCCTAGTCCACCCTGAACCGCCTGCGATGACTCGCCCAGACGCGACGCAATTGCCTGCTTCATCTCCGGCGTGACCATGCCCAGAATTGAAGCCATCATCGAGCTTGCCATGTTGTATCTCCCCTACGTCCTTTGTAGTGTGAAAGCTCAACGGGAAAAAAGCCGGCGTATTCTAGCTACAGCTTTGTTGCAGCTGCCATCTTCCTGCCGGGGAGGGCACGCGCCAGCGCATCGCGCCAGCCGCCGATCAACCTGGCCCGCCGGTCAGGATTCATGCGGGGAGAAAAAACCGCTGCAGTGCCGATGCTGGCCGCGATCGCGGGCAGATCGGGCCACACGCCGGCGGCAAGGCCGGCGAGAAAGGCCGCGCCGGTAACCGTGGCCTCAAGCGCGACCGGCCGCTCGACGGGCGCATCGAGCACGTCAGCGAGGAACTGGCAAAACCAGTCATTGGCCGCCATGCCTCCGTCGACGCGAATGGCATTCGCCGGCTGCGCGCCATCGCGCGCCATGGCGGAAGTGAGGTCCAGCGTCTGGTAAGCGACCGCCTCGAGTGCGGCGCGTGCCAGATGGGCGCCGGTGCTATCAAGGGTGAGTCCGCAGATGAGTCCGCGCGCTTCGGGCTCCCAGTGCGGCGCGCCGAGGCCGACGAACGCCGGCACCAGGTACACGCCGTGATCATCGGGAACGCTCGCCGCGGCCGCGGCCGACTCGGCGGCGTCGCGCAGCAGGTGCAAACCATCGCGCAGCCACTTGATGGCCGCGCCGGCGACGAAGATCGACCCTTCCATGGCGTAGGTGGTACGCCCGCCGAGCCGATAGGCCACCGTCGTGAGCATGTGTTGGGAGGCGACGGGAACATCGCCCGTGTTGAGGAGCAGGAAACAACCTGTGCCGTAGGTGGACTTCGCCATGCCGCGCCTGAAGCAGCCCTGGCCGATGAGCGCCGCCTGCTGATCACCGGCTACGCCCCGGATTGGAATTTCAGCGCCCAGGAGCTGCGCTGCGGTGCAGCCGAAGTCCCCGCTGCTGTCGCGCACCTCGGGCAGGAGCTCGCGCGGCACGCGCAGGAGTCGCAGCAACTCTTCGTCCCAGTTCTGCGTGTGCAGGTTGAACAGCAGGGTGCGCGAGGCATTGGTGGCGTCCGTGGCGTGCACCCGTCCCTGCGTGAGGCGCCATAAGAGAAAGGTGTCGACGGTACCGAAGGCGAGCTCCCCGCGCGCGGCGCGCGCGCGCGCGCCGGGAAGGTTGTCGAGGAGCCAGGCGATCTTGGTGGCGGAGAAATAGGGATCCAGAACGAGCCCCGTGCGCTGCCGCACCAGCGCTTCGGCACCCGCGGCCTTCAGAGCGGCGCATTCAGCGGCGGTACGCCGATCCTGCCAGACGATGGCGTGATGGATGGGCTTGCCCGTCGCGCGCTCCCAGATGAGCGTGGTTTCGCGCTGGTTGGTGATGCCGAGCGCTGCGATCTCGCGCGCGTCGACGCGCGATTGCACCAACGCCTCGCGCGCCGTTGCGAGCGTGGCGCGCCAGATGTCTTCCGCGTCATGTTCGACGCAACCGGAGGCGGGGTAGTGTTGTGGCAGTTCCCGCCGCGCCAGGGCGAGCGGACGCACCTTGCCGTCGAACACCACCGCGCGTGTCGAGGTCGTGCCCTGGTCAATCGCCAGCAGATACGGCGGCGGCATGGATCGAGCCTGCCCCGGTGGGTGCGTCAGCGCTCGAACACGTAGGTTCCGGGCGCAGCACCGAGCGGCGGATGGGACCGCGAGCCCAGCGTGTGCGGTGCAGCCACTTCCGCACCGGAACGCTCCTGGATCCAATGTCGCCAGTAGGGCCACCAGCTGCCCTCCTGGCGTTTCGCCTGCTTCGCCCACTCGTCGGGATTGTCGACGTTCGCGGGCGCGGTAAAGAAGAACGCCTTGGGCGAACCGGGCGGGTTGATCAGGCTTTGCAGATGCCCGGCATTGGCGAGCACGAAGGTCGCGCGGTCACCGAACAGACGCGCGGTGCCGTAGCAGCCCTTCCAGGGCGTGATGTGATCGGTGATGCCGCCGATGACGAAGGCGCCGGTCTTTACCCTGGTGAGATCCACGGCGCGACCGGCCACTTCCAGTGCCCCGGGATTAGCGAACGGGTTGTGCTCAATGAGATCCAGCAGGTCGCCGTGGAACTGTGCCGGCAGGCGCGTGGTGTCGTTGTTCCAGGCCAGGATGTCGAACGCCGGGGGCTTATTGCCGAGCAGATAGTTGTTGACCCAGTAGTTCCAGATGAGATCGTTTGGCCGCAGCCAGGCGAACATGCTCGCCATCTCGGAGCCCTCGATCACGCCTTTGCTGCGCGAGCGCGCCTTGGCGGCACGCACGGCGCCCGGTGAGTTGAACAGGCCCAGCGTCGTGTCTTCGAGCGCCTTGTTGACGTCGAGCACGCACACGGCCCAGGCGCTGTTGGCGACCTTGGTTTCACTGCCCGCGGCAAGATATCCCAGGTAAGCCGCGAGGGTCATTCCGCCCGAGCACGAGCCCCACATGTTCACATCCGGACTGCCGGTGATGGCGCGGGTCACATCGACCGCCTCGTCCAGCGCGAGCACATACTGTTCCAGGCCCCAGTGCCGCTCACGCGTCGTGGGGTTGCGCCAGCTGATGATAAAAAACTGCACGCCGCTCTCGACGTTGAACTTGACCAGGCTTTTCTCGGGCGAGAGGTCAACGGCGTAGAACTTGTTGACCTGCGGCGGCGCCATGATGAGCGGGCGCTGCCGCACGCGCGCGGTGGCCGGCGTGTACTGGATCAGTTCGAACAGCTCGCCGCGATGCACGACCTCACCGGGTGAAGTCGCCATGTTGACGCCGAGCTTGAAGCCGCTGGCGTCCACCTGCGAGGGCATCATGTTGTTATGGCGCGCATCGTGCACCAGGTTCTGCAGCCCCCTGAGCAGATTCAGGCCGCCGGTGTCGAGGATCTTGCGTACGGCCGCGGGGTTGCCCAGCACCCAGTTGCTCGGCGCCAGGGCATCGGTGACCAGTGAAGCGAAGAACTGCGCGCGTCCTTTCTCCCTGGTGCTGGCGGAGGAGTGGGCGATGAATTCGCTGAGTTCCCTTTGGGTGGCGAGGTAGCTGCGCATCAGGCGCTGGTAGATGAAGTTGGATTGCCAGGCGGGATCGGCGAAGCGGCGATCCTTCGGATCCGGCGCCAGCGTCGAGTCACCCTTGACGACGCTGGTCAGCTGCTTGAGGTAACTGGCGAAATGCAGCGTCGCGCGCTGCGGTGATACCGCGATGAGCCCGAGGAGCGAGCGGGCGGCGGCCGCCACATCGCTGCCCTGGATGCCGATCAGGGGGTTGGCGGCGAGGGTGTTCTGACTCGCCTCCGCGATGAGTTCGGTGAGCCCGGCGGCAGCCTGCATGGCCTCTTGGCTGGCGGCGGCGACGGTGCCGCCGGCGGCGCGTACAGTGGCCGCGGCGCGGCGTACGGTTTTGCGGGCGTGGCGCACGGTGGTAGAGCTGCGGGAGCGCGCCTTCGCTTTCTTCCTGGTTGCCACGAATCCCCCGACGCCGGAGCCCTTGCCGGCGGTGTTTGTCAGGCCATGAGCATCGCGAGCACGCTGGCGCTCAGGGCCGGCTTGCTCTCACCCTCGATTTCGATGGTGTTGTCGCTCGTCACGAGATAACGGCCACCACCCTTGTCCTCGACCGCGGCAATCCTGATGTGGTTGCGCACGCGCTTGCCGGAGCGCACCGGGGCAACGAAGCGCACCTTTTCCAGACCGTAGTTGACCACCGACTTGGGCTGGATGCGGGTCAGCAGCACCTCGAAGGCGGTCGGCGCCAGCAGCGACAGGGTGAGAAACCCATGCGCCACCGTGCCGCCGAATGGACCCTCGCGGGCCGCGCGCTCGGCGTCGACATGGATCCACTGGTGATCCCCGGTGCAATGCGCGAACTCGTTGATGCGCGCCTGGTCGAGCAGGATCCACGAAGACACGCCGATCTCTTCGCCGACGTGCCGGGCCAGGTCCGCCACGGGCATCTGATTGCCGCTCATTGCTGCCGTCCGTTCATGTCGGGTCGATCCAGGAATTCATTCATCACCCGCGCCGTCTCGTCGCCACGGGTCAGGAGGAACAGGTGGCCGCAATTGAACACCTTCAGCTCGCTGTGCGGAATCAGCGTCTTGAGAATATGCGCGTTCAGGATCGGCACCAAGGGATCATCCAGACCGGCCATGATCAGGGTCGGCTGGGTCAGGCAGTGCAGCCAGTGGACGCTGGTCCAGCCCATGACCGCCGCGATCTGCAGGTAGTAGCCGAGGCGCGACTGCCAGCGCACGTGCCGGAACAGCTCCAGCGCCAGGTCCGGGTCCTTGCGAAAGTCGCCGCCGTAGATGTCCCCGGCGACCTGGCGCGCGTAGTCGCGGCGCATATAGCGCAGCGGCGTCGCCATCTTCCACAGCACCTGCGGACTCGCCGGCACCATGACCGCGCCTGCGGAGGTGGAACACAGGATGAGGCGGTGGCAGCGCTCCTTGCAGGTGCGCGCGAATTCCTGGGCGGCAGTGCCACCCCAGGAAACACCGAAGACGTCCGCCTGGCCGTGGCCAAAGTGATCGAGAATACCCGCCGCCATGCGCGCCAGGCCCGGCAGGCGATAGGGAACGCGGGGAGGTTCGGACTGCCCAACGCCGGGGACATCGAAAGTGATCAGTTCTCGCCCGGGCATGCGCAGCGCCAAAGGCCCGAGCAGTTCAATGTTGCCGCCGATGCCATTGAAGAGCAGGAGCGGCATCCCGCTGCCGGATCCGGCCTGGCGCCCGACGCGGATCGAGTACCCATCAACGAGGAGCATCTGCGTCGCGAACGGGCCAGACCCGGCGCTATGGGGCGGCGCCGGGCGTTTCGTCGCCTGCGACCGCACGGCCACACTGGTGCGTGAACAGCTGGTCATGGCGCCATTGAGCGAGTCCCCCTGTTGGGGGGATGTTACCAACCGCGGACCCATCAGGCCTATGTGCTTGAGCGGGGCTGTGATGGGCGTCTGATCCGAGTGTGGTAGTGCGTATGCACTGCAATATGATGTTCATGTTTATGTGTTATTTAAAAGCTATAAAGCTTGTTAAATCAGTTATATTAGATCATAGCCATTAACTTTCATAAAACCTATTGCACTGCATACAAACTGGTGTACAATACTGCCATCGATTCCCCACTGATGTTCCGTAGGAGCTTTACATGAACGACCGTACTTTCGACCTGAACACCTGGATGGAGACCTACAAAGAAGCGTTCAGCTCTTTCGGCAAGGCCCAACAGGAAAGTTTCAAGGCCCTCGAGCGCTTCGCGCGCTTCCACTACTCCGTCGCCGGTGACGTGCTCGAGGCTGGCATCGCGCAGGCGAAGGCCACTTTGGCTCCCAAGGTTGCCGCAGGCACGAACGCCGTTGCCGACCTGCTCCAGAAGCAGGCCGATCTCGGCACCGAGCTCAGCGACAAGCTGAAGGCCCGCGCGGAAGAGTTCTCCGCCATGGCCGCTGACGTGCAGCAGACCGTCGGCAGCTTCGCCGCCCAGGCTGCGAACCGTGCAACGCGCGCCACGCGTGCGACCCGCAGCACGCGCACGAAGAAGAAGGCCGCTTAAGGCGTCCGCTTTTCGCATCGAAGAAGTCACAGGGGCGGCCATTGGCCGCCCTTGTGCTCTTAGGGTTCCCCGCGAGGTGTGCTCGGGCCCCCTCCGGTAGGATCGACGGCACATGCCTTTCCTGCGCCGCCCGCTCCGCCATCACTCTGTGTGTCTTGTCGCCGCGTTCGCCTCTGGCGCGTGCGCGCTGTGCCCGGTAGCGCGGGCGCAGGAGGCCCGGCCGGACTCCATGGGCATGTCAGGGATGTACGGCGGGTACGACATGACACGCGAGGCTTCCGGCACCAGCTGGCAGCCGGACTCGACACCCATGGGTGGCATCCACAGCATGACGGGCACGTGGATGATCATGCTGCGCGGCTATGCGGATGTTGTGTACGACCACCAGGGTGGTCCACGCGGCAACGATCAGACCTTCACGACCGGCATGCTGATGTTCATGGCACGCCGCGACCTCACGGACGGGGCAGTGGGCCTGCGCCTGATGGTCTCGGGCGATCCGCCGATGGGCAAGAGCGGTTACCCGCTCCTTTTCCAGACGGGCGAGACGGCCAACGGCCGCACGCCCCTCATTGACCGGCAGCATCCGCACAACCTGCTGATGGAGGCGGCAGCGGCCTATAGCCGTTCGCTGTCCGACGGGAGTTCGGCGTTTGTGTATGCGGGCCTTGCCGGGGAGCCCGCGCTCGGGCCCGTGGCATTCATGCACCGTCTATCCGGCGAGGACAACCCGGAGGCGCCCCTGACGCACCACTGGCTCGACTCGACTCACGTGTCGTACGGCGTCGTCACGGGTGGCTACATCTGGCGCGAGTTCAAGCTCGAAGCGTCCGCGTTCAACGGCCGCGAGCCGGATCAGTACCGCTACGACATCGAAGTCCGGCCGCTGCAGTCCTACGCGACGCGGCTCTCCTACAACCCGACCAGTGACTGGTCGCTGCAGGCGAGCACCGGACACCTCGTCGGCCCCGAACAGCTGCAGCCGGATGTGAATGAGCGGCGCACCACCGCGTCCGCGAGCTACAACGCGCCCGTCGGTCAGTGGTGGCAAACGACCCTGGTCTGGGGACGCAACAGTCCGTGCGCGGGACGGGCGAGCACGGGCTGGTTGCTGGAGTCAGCCGCGCAACCCGTAGTCGGACACACTTTCTTCGGCCGCATCGAGCGGGTCGCCAAGGACGAGCTGTTTCTTCCGGGCGCGGCGTTCTACGATGACAGCTTCATCATCAACAAGCTCTCGCTCGGCTACATCCACGATTTCATGCGCCTGCAATCGATAAATTTTGGCGCGGGCGGATCTGTCAGCGTCTACCGCTCTCCGGGCGCGCTCGATGAGGTCTACGGCGCCCACCCCAGCTCTTTCATGCTGTTCGTGCGCGCGCGCCTGTGAGCAGCAACGTCGAAAGCATTGCCTCACGCGGCGCGGTGCGCGCGCTGGTCGTGCTGACGGCGATCAACCTCTTCAATTATCTCGACCGCTATGTGGTCGCGCCCATCGTGCCGGACCTGAAGAGCGCCATGGGCCTCACCGACACGCAGCTTGGCTGGCTCGTGCCGGCCTTCATGATCGTGTACATGCTCACGGCGCCAGTGTTTGGTGCCTGGGGCGATCGTGGTTCGCGTACCCGGCCGATCGCCATCGGGGTTTTCATCTGGAGCCTGGCCACCATGGCCTCGGGTCTCGCTCGCACCTACCCGCAACTGTTGGCGGGGCGGGCCCTCGTCGGCATCGGTGAAGCGGCGTATGTTGCGATCGCGCCGGCGCTGCTGGCGGATTGTTTCCGGGCCGAGAGCCGCGGCCGCGTGTACGCGGTGCTCAACATGGCGATCCCGGTGGGTTCAGCGCTCGGCTACATACTGGGCGGCCTGGTCAGTCAACACTTTGGATGGCGGGCAGCTTTTTTTGTCGCCGGTGCGCCGGGGCTCGTGCTCGCGGCGACGGTACTATGGCTGCCGGACCCGCCGCGCGGCGCCCAGGACGCGCCGACGCGCCTCGCGGGAAGCGCAGCCGGGCCGGGCACCCAAAACCCACTGGGGGTGTACCTGGATCTTCTGCGGCGCGCGCCCTACGTGCTGCTGCTCCTCGGCTACGCTGCCTACACGTTCGCGCTCGGCGGGCTGGCGTTCTGGATGCCGGCCTTCCTGCAGCGGGTGCACGGCATCCCGAAAGTACAGGCGACGACCGGATTTGGTGCGATCGTCGTGGTCACGGGATTCGTCGGCACTTTCGTCGGCGGCTGGCTCGGTGACTACGGTCTTAAGTACTCGCGTCAGGCGTACCTGTGGTTCTCCGGCTCAGCGACGTTGCTGGCCGTGCCGTTCGTCGTGCTGTCGCTTACCGCCAGTGCGCCGGCGGTGTTTTATCCGGCGCTGGTAGGCGCGCAACTCCTGCTCTTCATGTCGACCGGGCCCATCAACGCCGCCATTGTCAACATGGTTTCGCCCTTTGAACGCGCTTCGGCCGTGGCCCTGAGCATGTTCGCGATTCACCTCCTCGGGGACGTGCCGTCGCCGGTTCTGATCGGGCGCTTGTCCGATGCTTCGTCCCTCGGGCAGGCGGTACTCGTGGTGCCGGTGGCGGTCGCCGTCGGCGGTCTGGTGTGGCTGGTGGCGGCGCGATTCAGCGGCCGGGCCGCGGCCGCCGCGGCGGCTTGAGGTGGGACGGGCCGCGAAAACGCGCGCGTCGGCGACGCGACCGCGCGGCGCGATGTTTGATTCCTCGGCATCACCGGCAAGCCGGCCGTTGGCCACGGTGCCGGAAGGCGAGCTCGTGGCGCGGTTGCGAGCTGCGCTCCACGAGCGCGATGGCGCTGCGGGTGCGCACTGCATACACGAGTTATGGATGCGCGGGGCGTTTGCGGCGCAGATCGAGAGCGCGCTCGTTGCGCTGTGGCAGAGCGCCGCGGCCTCGGTCCCGGACTGGCTGCCCATGCACTACATCGACTGGTTGCCCACGGCCTATGAGGTGGCGCTGCAATTCAGCGCGCGGCGCAAGGGCCGCTCCAACCTGTACCTGGTGCTGCTGGATTTCGCGGATCGCACGCGCGGCCCGCATGGCGTGTACGTCGGGATGAGCCAGTACACCCCGGCGCAGCGCTTCGACCAGCACAAGGCAGGGATTCACGCCGCCGGCAGTGTTCTAAAGCGCGGCATCGAAGTGCTGACCGGGCCGGTGCTGCACCTGCAGCGTGTTGCGCGGGCAGATGCGCGGCGCCTCGAGGGCGAGCTGGCGGGCGCGCTGGCGGACGCGGGGATCCTGGTCGAGGGCGGTCACTAGTCCATTAGCGCGTCACGAACGCGCGTTCGATCACGTAGTCGCCGGGCGTGCCGATGTGTGGCGAAGGCACGTAGCCGCGCGCGGCGAGGAGGGCACAGGTGTCGGCGAGCATCGCAGGACTCCCGCATACCATGACGCGATCGGCCGCGGGATGCAGGGGCGGCAGCTCGAGGTCGCGCGCCAGCCGGCCGGACTCGATCAGGCCCGGCAGGCGGCCGCGATTGACGTGCGGCTCGCGCGTCACGGCCGGGTAGTAGCACAGCTTCTCGCGCACCTGCGAACCGAGGATCTCGTGCTCGCGGAGCCAGCTGATCCGGTGGCGCACGACGGCAGTCTCCTTCGCCCAGCGCACGCCATGCACGAGAATGACGCGCTCGAAGCACGCGTAGGTCTGCGGATCCATGATCACGCTCATGAACGGCGCGGCGCCGGTGCCGGTGCTGAGCAGGTACAGCCGTTTGCCGGGCTTCAGATCCTGCAGCAACAGGGTGCCGGTGGGCTTGCGGCTGACGAGCACCTCATCGCCCGCGCGTACCTTCTGCAGGCGCGAGGTCAGGGGACCGTCGGGCACCTTGATGCTGAGGAACTCCAGGTGCTCCTCGTGGTTGGCGCTGGCGATGCTGTAGGCGCGCAGCAGGGCGCGATCCTGTAGTTGCAGTCCGACCATGACGAACTGGCCGTTCTCAAAGCGCAGGCCACGATCGCGCGTGGTGGTGAAGGTGAACTGCGTGTCGGTCCAATGCCGCACCGCGAGCACGCGTTCCGAACCGATTGCCGCCAAGAGCTCCCCTCGTGCAGGAAAATCCCGTCAGCAGGAATCCTAGCGGGCGCGCCGGGGATCGGAGCATGTATCGGGGCATGCACTTATAAGAGCCCGTTATGGCGCTGCGGTCATGTTCGCGCGGTACTCGTCGCGCTAGACTCCCGCCGGCGGGAGTTCGCGAGCGCGCCGCCTTGCGGCGGTGCGAGGTGTGACAGTAATGAGAACAAGAGCAGGGTGGGGGTGCATTCTCGGCCTGGCCGTGCTGATGACTCTCCCGGCAGGCCCGGCGCTCGCAGAGAGCGAGCCGCCGGCCGTTGAACTGCCCGCCGGAGCACACGTCGGGCTGGTGAACCTGCTCGACCCGGAGGTCACGCACTTCCATGCGGCCAAGGAGTTGCAGAGCAGCTTCCTCAAGACCTACACCGTGAACTGGCCGGTGCTGACGATGCTCACCCAGGCACTGCAGGCGCGCCTGACGCAGCTCGGCCTGGCGCCGGTGGTGTTGGAGGCGACCCTCGCGCTGCGGGATGCGCGCGAGGCATGTTTCCTGAACGCGTCGCTGGCCAAGGGGCTGCCGAAAGAATGCCGCCAGCCATTCGGGCAGTTTGCGAGCACCAACCACGTGGATGCGCTCATCGTGCTGGGGCCCGGGCTCAACAACTCCGCGCATGCCGCCGCCGGGCGACACAAGGAGTTGCCCGAGTACCTGCGGGGCTGGTGCCTGGTGAGCGGCGAGGGCGCGGCCGGCAGCGCCCCCTCGCTCCTGAACCTGACGGAGCTGCTGCTGATTCGTCCCGCAGCGAAGGGGGCGGAACTCGGCGCGCGCCAGTGGGGCGGGAGCGAAGTGCAGACCTGGGTCGGCTTCACGCCACCCAAGGACCTAAAGGCGCTGGAGGAGGCGCAGCTGGATCAGGCGCGGCCCCTGTACACCGCGATGCTGTCGCGGCAGGTCGACGGCCTGCTCGCGCACTTACGGGCCGCGCACTAATCCATCGGCCGAAACCGGCCCTAAAGTGCGCGGCTCAGGGCCCAGGCGCAGACGCACACCCCGAGAAGTCCGACCACGAAATACAAGGCCGCGTAGGCCCGCTCACGAGCCTCGAGCTCGACCGAGCTCATGGGCGCAATCAGGAACGGCTCGCCGTTTCTGGGCTCGGAGATGACGCTGACGCGCGCGATGTCCGATCCCAGTGTCTGCGCCTGCGCTTCGCTGGCGGCGGCGCGCCGTGCGGCCTCCCACTCGGCGGCATCCAGGTGGCCGTCGTGGTTGGTATCGAAGCGCGCCAGCAGACTCTGCTGATCCTGCTTCCATTCCCGAAGCTTCTGCGCCGTGGCCGCATTGACGTCACCGACCTCGGAATGCGAGCGCAATTCGCCCATCACGCGCACGTGCGTGCCGACATCCAGCAGCCGTTCGGTGTAGCGCCACTCGCCACTGTCCAGCTGCGAGTGACTCTCGGGTAGAGGTCCGGTAGGTCGCGGCAGGGCGCCATACCAGACGTTTTTGTCGGTGGGCGTGACCTCGGCCGTCACCGGACCTACGAGGCAGCGCGCGCCATCGTCGTCCTGCAGCACGAACAGCTTGACACTCGTGGCGCGATCGACCTGGTGCCAGCGCGTGTTGCCCCTGGAATCGGTTTCCTGGTGCGCGATCACGAAGTCCCACCAGACACAGGGTCGGGCGCTCAAAGGGGCGCTCGTCGGCGCCGGTCCCGCCGGCAGTGCCTTGCCGGCGAGCTTCACGTAGCCCTGGGCGGCGGAGCGAATGCGCACCGTCGGCGTGTCGGCCACGACCCGATCGCGTTGCAGGCGCACGAAGAATTGCCACAGCGCGAACACCGCGACCGCGGCGGAAGCAGCGGCGATCAGCTGCGCATGCATGGCAGTCGTTTAGCGGCGCAGCAAAGCGGATGCTCAGCGCGAGAACGCCGCGTGCAGGTCGACATCCGCCTTCTGATCCGCCTGGAAGTGCAGCAGCTGCGCGGGCGGAAAATTCCCTAAACCGGCAACCAGCACATCCGGAAACGCGGCGATGCGCACGTTGTTGGTATTGACCGCGTCGTTATAGACCTCGCGCCGGTCGGCGATCGCGGTCTCCAGGCCGCTGATGCGCTCCTGCAGGTGCTTGGCTCGGACGTGAGACTCAGGTCACGCGCGGGCGCGCCGCCTGAGCGGCGTCGGGCGTGACGTAACCCGCGTTTCGAGCTTGATCCCGGCCAGCTCGTAGCCTTTACTGAAATCACGAATGTGCCGCGTCATCCAGGCGTGCGCGGCCTCGCCATCACGCGCCTCGAGCGCCTCGAGCAGGCGCCGCTGGGCGGTCGCGATGCGTGCCGGCGCCTGTGGGATCTTGTCGATCATCACGCGCAGCGACGGCTCGAGCAGCTGCAGCAGCGGCTCCTGCGCCAGTCCCAGTACCGGGTTGTGGGTTGCCTGGCCCAAGGCCCGGAAGAACTCCGCCACCCGCTGCACCGCCTGCTCGCGGTCGTCCCGGTCGGCGCCGAAGGCCGCGGCGGCCGCGCTGATGCTCTGCAGGTCGTGGGTGGTGCGGGTCCGCGCCGCAACCTGCGCGAGCGGCGGCTCGAGAATGCTCAGGGCCTCCCACACGTCGCGCACCGTGACATCGTGCAGGAGCAGGGCGTGACTGACGCCCTCGGCGACCACCTCGTGATGCGGGCGGCTGACCGACATGAGTTTGGAGCCGGCGCGGCGCTGCACCAGGCCGCGGCTTTCCAGCTCCCGCAGCGCCTCGCGCACCGTCGAGCGGTTGACGCCGAACTGCCGCGCCAGTTCGGTCTCGGACGGCAGACGCTCGCCCTCGCGCAGCGCGCGACTTAGGATCCGCGCGCCGATGGCGCCGGCCACCTTACGATAGGCGGGCTCCATAACCAGCGGCGCAAATTCCACGCTCACGCGGCGTCCTCGAACAGTTCCCGGCCGATGAGCATGCGGCGGATTTCCTGGGTGCCTGCGCCGATCTCGTACAGCTTCGCATCGCGCAGCAGCCGTCCGGCCGGGTAGTCATTAATGTAGCCGTTGCCGCCGAGCGCCTGGATGGCGTCGAGGGCGGCGTGCGTGGCGCGCTCGGCCGCGAACAGGATGCAGGCGGCAGCGTCGCGGCGTCGCACGGTGCGCGCATCGCAGGCACGCGCCACCGCGTACACGTAGGCGCGCGCGGCGTTCAGCGCGGCATACATGTCGGCGACCTTGCCCTGCATGAGTTCGAAGGTGCCGACCGGCTGACCGAACTGCCGGCGCTCGCGGATGTAGGGCAGCACCACATCCAGCGCCGCCGCCAGGAGGCCGAGTGAGCCGCCGGCCAGCACCACCCGCTCATAGTCGAGTCCGCTCATGAGCACGCCCACGCCGCCGTTCTCGGTGCCGAGCACGTTCGCCATGGGCACATGACAGTCCTCGAACACCAGCTCCGAGGTGGAGGAGCCGCGCATGCCGAGCTTGTCGAGCTTCTGCGCGGAGCTGAAGCCGCGCGCGCCGCGCTCGACAATGAAGGCGGTGATGCCGCGCGAGCCGGCCTTGGGATTGGTCTTGCCATAGACCACCACCACGTCCGCATCCGGGCCGTTGGTGATCCACATTTTCCGCCCCGTCAGGCGGTAACCGTCGCTGCCCTTCACGGCGCGCAGTTGCATGGAGACCACGTCCGAGCCCGAGCCGGGCTCGGACATGGCGAGGGCACCCACGTGCTCGCCGCTGACGAGCTTCGGCAGATAGCGCTCGCACTGCGCGTCGTTGCCGTTCAGGCGCAGCTGGTTCACGCACAGGTTCGAATGCGCGCCGTAGGAGAGCCCCACGGCGCCGGAAGCGCGGGAGATTTCCTCCATGACGACGACGTGCGCGAGGTAGCCGAGACCGGCGCCGCCGAAGCGTTCGGGAACCGTGATGCCGAGCAGGCCCTGTTCACCCAGCTGCGGCCACAGGTCGCGCGGAAACTGGTTGCTCAGGTCGATCTCGGCCGCCCGCGGCGCAATCTGCACGGCGGCAAAGCGCCGCACCTGCTGGCGGATCTCCTCAAGCTCGGCGCCTAGGCCGAAGTCGCTGTCGGTGCAGTCGAGGGTGGTCATGGGCTTGTTTTCCCTGCGGACAGAATCGTATGATTGTCGGACAAACAGGTAACCATGGCAAGTACCCATGCCCCGCATCAGCAGCCGCCTTGACCTTCAGTCAGCGGAATTCAAGGACAACGAGCGCGCCGCGCGTGCCCTCAGCGAGGACCTGCGGCGGGCCGTTGGGCGTGCAGCGCTCGGCGGCTCGAAGGCCGCCAACGACAAGCACCGCGCGGCGGGCAAGCTCAGCGCGCGCGAGCGCGTGCGGGTGCTGCTGGATACCGGCAGTCCGTTCCTCGAGTTCTCGCAGCTCGCGGCCCACGGCATGTACGGCGGGGACATTGCCTGCGCCGGCATGGTGAGCGGCATCGGGCGGGTGGGCGGACGCGAGTGCGTGGTGGTCGCGAACGACCCCACGGTCAAGGGCGGCACCTACTACCCGATCACGGTAAAGAAGCATCTGCGGGCCCAGGAGATCGCCCGCGACAACCGCCTGCCGTGCGTGTACCTGGTCGAAAGCGGCGGCGCCTTCCTGCCCGCGCAGGACGAGGTCTTCCCTGACCGCGACAATTTTGGGCGCATTTTCTACAACCAGGCAACGCTGTCCGCGCTCGGGGTCGCGCAGATCTCAGTGGTGCACGGCTCGTGCACCGCCGGCGGTGCCTATGTGCCGGCGATGTCGGATGAGAATGTGATCGTGCGCAACCAGGGACGGGTGTTCCTGGGCGGACCGCCGCTGGTGAAAGCCGCCACCGGCGAGGACATCGACGCGGAATCCTTAGGGGGCGCGGACGTGCATTGCCGCGAGTCCGGGGTCTGTGACCACTACGCGGAAAACGACACCCATGCACTCGCGATCGCGCGCCGCATCGTCACGCGCCTGAAAACCGGGCCCGCGACCGCCGCTCCCCAGGCGCCCGCCGAGCCGCACTACGACCCGCAGGAGCTCTACGGGGCGTTGCCGGCGAGCCTGCGAAAGCCCTACGACGTGCGCGAGGTGATCGCGCGGGTCGTGGATGGTTCCGAGCTTGATGAGTTCAAGCAACTCTACGGCACGACGCTGGTGTGCGGCTTCGCCCACATCTGTGGCTACCCGGTCGGAATCCTCGCCAACAACGGCGTGCTGTTCTCCGAAAGCGCTCTCAAGGGCACGCACTTCATCGAACTGTGCGGGCGCGAGCAGATCCCGCTCCTGTTCCTGCAAAACATCACCGGCTTCATGGTCGGGCGGCGCGCCGAGGCCGGCGGTATCGCCAAAGACGGCGCCAAGCTCGTCACGGCGGTCGCCTGCGCCAGCGTACCGAAGCTCACGGTGATCATCGGCGGCAGCTACGGCGCCGGCAATTACGCCATGTGCGGCCGCGCCTATTCGCCACGGTTTCTCTTCCAGTGGCCGAACGCCCGCATCTCTGTCATGGGGGGCGAGCAGGCGGCCAGCGTGCTCGCAACCGTCAAGCGCGATCAGCTGAAGGGCACGCCGTGGACGGCGGCGGAAGAGGAGGCCTTCAAGACCCCGATCCGCGAGCAGTACGAGCGCCAGGGACACCCGTATTATTCCTCCGCGCGGCTGTGGGACGATGGCGTGATCGACCCGCAGGACACCCGCCGCGTGCTGGGCTTGGCCCTGGCGGCGGCGCGCAATGCCCCGCAGGAAAGCACGCGCTTCGGCGTGTTCCGGATGTGAAGCGATGTCGAAAGGACATTCGTGATCAAGAGCCTCCTGGTCGCCAACCGCGGCGAGATCGCGTGCCGCATCTTCCGTACCGCGCGCCGCCTCGGCATCCATACCATCGCGGTGTATTCGGATGCAGACGCCGGCGCACGGCACACGCGCGAAGCCGACGAAGCGTGGCGCCTGGGACCTGCCGCTGCGCGCGACAGCTACCTGAACATGCACCGGGTCCTGGAAGCGGCGCGGGTAAGCGGCGCGCAGGCGATTCACCCCGGTTACGGTTTTCTTTCCGAGAACGCCCGGTTTTCCCAAGCGTGCGTGGACGCCGGGATCATCTTTGTGGGGCCCCCGGCGCAGGCGATGAACGCGATGAGCTCGAAGATCATCGCCAAGACGCGCATGCAGGCTGCCGGGGTGCCGGTGCTGCCGGGCTACGCCGGCGCCGAGCAGGGCCTCGATCATCTCGCCCGTGAGGCCGGCAACGTCGGGCTGCCGCTGATCATCAAGCCGGCCGCCGGTGGCGGCGGCAAGGGCATGCAGATCGTGCGTGAGGAGTCGGAGCTCGCGCCGGCGCTCGCCGCCGCGCGCCGCCTCGCCGAGAGCGCGTTCGGCGATGGCGCGCTGCTTCTGGAACGCTACCTGCCGGCGCCGCGCCACATCGAAGTGCAGGTGTTCGCCGATACGCACGGCAACTTCGTGCACCTGGGCGACCGCGACTGCTCCAGCCAGCGGCGCCACCAGAAGCTGATTGAAGAGGCGCCGGCGCCGGCGCTGCCGGAAGCGCTGCGCAAGCGGCTGCGCGCCGCGGCCATCGTGGTCGCGCGCGAGGTGGGCTACGTGAGCGCCGGCACCGTCGAATTTCTCTTCGACGGGCACGAGTTTTATTTCATGGAAATGAATACGCGGCTGCAGGTCGAACACACCGTGACCGAGGCGATCACGGGGCTGGACCTGGTCGAATGGCAGCTGCGGGTCGCGGCCGGGGAGCCCTTGCCCCTGACACAGGAGCAGCTGCGCTTCGAAGGTCACGCCATCGAGGCGCGTATCTGCGCGGAAGATCCCGAGCGGGGATTCCTGCCGAGCGCGGGGCATCTGCAGCTGCTGGAGTGGCCGCGGATGGAGTTGGTGCGCGTGGACGCCGGCTTCGGCACCGGCGATACGGTTCCGGACTGTTACGACTCACTGCTCGGCAAGGTCATCGCCTGGGGGAAGGATCGCGAGCAGGCGGCGGCGCGCCTGGCCGCGGCGCTCGGCGCCACCTACAGCGCCGGCGTGCACACCAACGAACGCTGGCTGGCACGCATCCTAATATCGCCGCGCTTCCTGAAGGTCCGGCACAACATTGCGTTGCTCGACAACAGCGCGGCGGAGTTTGCCGCCCCGGCCTCACCCGCGCCGCAGCTATTGATGCTCGCGGCACTCGCCGCGCAGCACGGCCCGCCGCTGCAGGCGCCACTGAGCCCGTGGGATTTGCGCGACGCGTTTACGCCGAATCTGCCGGCGCTTGTCGGCTACAGTTTTTCCTGGCGCGGGCAAAGCCACGCCGTCGAGCTCGAATACTCCGGCGGCCAAGCGGTGGCTGCCAGCGCAGCGGGACGCAGCCGCCTCGCGCTCGCCGGGGTCACCGCCGGAGCGGACACCATCGCCGCGCAGCTCGGTGAGCGGCGCTACCAGGCACGCTACCAGCTGTCGGGCGCGCACCTGTACCTGTGGACGGCGCAGGAGCAATACGACTTTGTGCTCGAGGACCCGCGCACCCGCGAGTTTTCGGCGAGCGTGGCGAGTGGCGGACTGACGACTCCTCTGCCGGGGGTCGTGGTGTCAGTGGCGGTGACCGTGGGACAGAAAGTCGCGGCCGGGGAGCTGCTCATGGTCATCGAAGCGATGAAAATGGAGCACACCATCACCGCCCCGTATGCCGGCACGGTGGTAAGCATTCACTTCGCCAAGGGCGCCCGGGTACCGGAAGGCAGCGAACTGCTCGCGCTGGCGCGCCCAGCTGAACCGGCCGCAACGTAGCGAGGCCGCACCTGCTGTGCGCGCCGTGCGCACAGCTGTCCTGTCGTCGAATCCAGACGCCGGCAGCTGAACGCCAGCTGAACGTAAGCTGAAAGGGAGCGGCATCACGCAATCCGCGGCGTGCCTGTCTTAGAATTTCAGTCGAGGCGCGCAAGAGTTGCGCGGCAGCAGGAGACGATAATGAACAAGTCATTGGTTACCGGCCTGGTGATCGGCGCGGTGGTCGCCGCGGGGGCGGGCGCCGTTGCCGGCCTGAAGCTGATCAACAAGGGTCCCGAGTATGCGCAGGTGCTGAAGGTGAGCCCGCTGACCAAGACCATTCGCACTCCCCGGCAGGAATGCCACGACGAGACCGTGACTCAACAGGCGCCGGTGAAGGACCAGCATCAGGTCATCGGCTCGGTGGCCGGTGCGGTGATCGGCGGCGTCCTCGGTCACCAGGTCGGCGGCGGTTCAGGCCGCGACATCGCGACCATTGCCGGCGCCGCCGGCGGCGGCTACGCGGGCAACCGCATTCAGAAGAACCTCCAGGACAAGGATACGGTAACCGCGACTCAGCAAAAATGCACCACGGTGTATGACCGGTCGGAGAAACAGGTCGGGTACGAAGTGCGCTACCGGCTCGACGGTCGGGAATCGACGGTGAAAATGGATCACGATCCGGGCGATCGCATTGCCGTCCGTGACGGTCAGCTGGTACTGAACGACAGCGGCGACCGGACGAAGAACTGATATGGCCCTTAGGTGTCAACTGGCGCAAGGCTATCGCTCGCGATCTCGCGCCGGTATGTAGAGGGGTCTGGTGTGGGTCGCACCGGATAGGGAACGCGACGCGCGGAGCTTATAGCGACGATGGATCATACTGATATCCGCGGGTTGGTTACCGCATTGCATCGGTCCGTCGCGGGGCTGCCTCGATCTAGAGTCGGAGATCATCACGGTAGATGCCCACATAGTTCATCCGAGGGTTCCCCTCACCGTGTCCGCGCATCGCGTTGCCGATCCGGTGTGAGTGAGCTTACGTCATGGCCGTGTTCCTCTTTTGAGCGAGTGTCAGGTTCACGGACTTGGTGCCACGTGCCGACCGATATCCCAGACGAAGGCGGCGAGCTCACGGGCGAGTGCGACGCAGATCTTGTTGTGCTGAAGGCCTCGAGCCTTCAGACGCCGGTAGCGGTGGTTCAGGCGCAGCTGCGCACGCCAGGCGATGGCGCGGATCTGGGCTGGCTGTCGCTCCTGGCGCAGCTGCAAGGGTCGGCTGATGCGGGCCGGGAAGCGGTAGTTCCAGGCCGCCTCGATCAGGACGCGCCGAACGTGAGTGTTGCCGGTCTTGGTGATCGCCCCAAGCCGGCGGTGCGAACCGCTCGTGTGCTCGCAGGGAACCAGTCCCAGATATCCCATCAGTTCGCGCGGATGCGCAAAGCGCCTGAGGTCTCCGAGCTCGGCAACAACGGTGGTGGCGGCGACGAGGTCCAGCCCGCGCAGTGTCATCACGGCGCTCACGAGGGGGTGCATACGCCAGTGCTCGACTTCGCACGCGAGGGACTCACTCAATCGCTGCACCCGTGCTTGCCCTTCACTCACCGCCTGGCGGTACTCGCTGAAGGCAATGTTCTGGGCCGCATGATCGAAGGACACCGTGGCGAGACAGCGCTCGTGGGCCGCCGACCAGGAGGTCTTGCCGCTGTAGCGGCGCCCGTGACGCAGCATCATCGCCTTAAGCTGCTGACGGGCCTTGAGGCGCGCCCGCACCGCATCCACCCGCGCCCGACTCAAGTCCCGCATCGCCTCATCGCGTTCGTCCGGGATCATGACCGGTACCAGCTCGCCTGCGCGGGCGAGGCCTGCGAGGTTCAGCGCATCACGTCGATCGGTCTTGATCCGTTCCCCAGGGCGGCGCGGGATCTTAGACGGCGCCACCACCTCGCAGCGGTAGCCGAGCCGTATCAGATGCCGCGCCAGTGCGTAGCCGCAGGGGCCTGCCTCGTACACCACCTGCAAGCTGTGCGGCTCGCCCAGTCTCTGCAGCGCCTTCGTCAGCTCCGCGAGCCTTGCCCCTATCGTGCCGACGAACCGCGGGGCCTCACGACCCACTTCGGCCACCGCGATCGCGGTGGCCTCCGCGTGTGCATCGAGTCCGACAAAACCAGTGATAAGCTCGTGCATGGTCTGCCTCCTGTGCTTCTTGTAGATCACGCCCAATCGCGTTCTACATGTGGCTCGGCACACCCAAGTGTGCAACCCACGGTACTGCGGGAGGCAGACCCTTCTTCCTCTTCAACCTTGAATGCCCGCCTCGCTACGGCGGGCCATGATGTCTAGGCGCGCTCGCGTCGCCGGCGACCGTGGGCCGAGGGGCTACCGTCCGCCCCTGCGGCAGGCCGGGCGGCGCGGCGCGCCTCCGGCGCTACTGCGGCTTGACCGCTTTGGCCGCCGCCACCTTGCGCGCCGCACGCGTCACGGCGATGGCCTTGTCGGCGTTGGCGAGCATCTCCTCGTGGCTGTCCCCGAGCACCAGATAGCGGCCGTCGATGATCAGGGCCGGAATTCCCTCGATCGTGTACTTCTGGACCATGGCGTCGCTCTGGACCGTCTGGTTGTTCACGCCGAAGGAGGTGTAGGCCGCCGTGAATTTCCCGGCGTCGCCGCCTTTTTTACCGACCCAATCGGCGAGGCTCTGCTCATCGACGAGCGGCAGTTGTTCTTCGTGCAGCGCGTGAAACAGCGCGCCATCGAGCTGCGGCAGATCCCCGGTCGCTTTCAGCGCGTAGTAGGCGCGCGCCAGGTTCACCCACGCGGGGCGCCCGAAGCCGACCGCTTCGCGGCGCAGTACGATGTCCTTGGGTTGCTTTGCCAGCCAGGCGTTCAGGAGCGGGTAGAACTCGTTGCAGTGCGGGCAGCCGTAGGAGAAGAACTCCAGCACTTCTATCTTGCCGGGGCTCATCGTCGGCTGCGGTGTGGCGAGTTCCCGATACGGCTGGCCCGTCCCGGCCGCTGCGGGCTGCGCCGCGACGGACGCGCCAGCCATGAGGCTCAGCACCACGGAGAGACACGCGAGTCGTGACGCAGAGGTACGAAGCAACATCCAGTTCTCCTCTAAGTAGCCGGGCGTGAAAGGCAATCCGAATTCCGGTCAAAGAATCGCCACCGGCGCTGTGCCCAGGCGCCAGCGTAATCGACGCCAATGCGGGTTGCGCGTCCGATACGCACCGGGCGCGCGGCGGCCGCCGGCGGGGAAAGCCACAATACATCGCCCGAGAGCGCGACGGCGTTGAAGCGCCGGTCGATGCGCATAGCGCTGCACAACAGGCCCGGACCGCAAGTGCGCCCGGACAATCCCGCCACCGGCTCCAGCGCACGCAGCAGCACCGCCTGCGGCGCACCCGCGGGCGCGGTGACCACGTTCAGGCAATGCCACATCCCATATATAAGGTACACGTAGGCGCGACCGGGCGGGCCGAACATGACCTCGGTGCGCGCGGTGCGCCCGCGGCTGGAGTGCGCGGCCAGATCCCGCGGTCCCAGGTACGCTTCGGTTTCCACGATGCGCCCGACCCGCAGCGTGCCTCGATGCCGGTGCACGAGCTGCACGCCGATCAGTGCGCGGGCCACGCTGAGCGTGCCGCGTGCGAAGAACGACGGCGGAAGTTTGCGCGTCAGTGGATCCACTACAATAAGATTACGACATCGGCATGCTTAGGATAGTTTCCTGCAAAGTACATGAAGTACCGAACACAGTCTGGATTGCCGCTCCTAACACTTCTCATGGCCGGGCTCGCCACGCCTGCCGTGTGGGCGAGCGTGTACGAGCTGCCCGCCGATGGCTCCCCGGTCGTGGGAGCGGATTCGAGCGTCAAGAGCGCCTACGAGGACACGCTCACCGACATCGCGCACCGCTACAGCCTGGGTTACTACGAGATCATTCGCGCCAACCCACACGTGGATGTCTGGCTGCCCGGTGCCGACAAGCAAATCATATTGCCCGGCAGGCGCATCCTGCCCCCCGGCCCGCGCGAAGGAATTGTGGTCAACCTGCCCGAACACCGCCTGTACTATTACCCGACACCGCACGGGCGCGAAAAGCCGGTGGTGATTACCTATCCGGTCAGTATCGGCAAGATGGACTGGCGTACCCCTCTGGGCGCCACCGAGGTGATTGCCAAGATCCGCAACCCCGCCTGGTATCCTCCGGAATCCATTCGCAAGGAACACGCCGAGAACGGCGATCCGCTGCCCAAGGTCGTGGGCGCCGGACCGGACAACCCGCTGGGGAATTTCGCTCTGCGGCTCGGAGCCGGGCACGGTGAGTACATGATCCACGGCACCAACAATCCAACAGCCGTGGGAATGTCGGTGACCCACGGCTGCATTCGCATGTACCCGGAGGACGTCGCGGCGCTGTTTGCAATCGTTCCGGTGGGCACGAAGGTGCGCCTCGTCAACGAGCCGGTGAAAGTCGCCTGGGTCGCCGGGGAGTTACTGCTCGAGGCGCATCCACCGGTGGACGAGGAAGGACAGAGTGTGGAACCTGACCTGCAGGTGCTGTCGGCAAAACTGGATCATGCCCTCGGAGACAGCAGCGCCGCTATCCATTGGGATCTGGCCCGCGCCACGCTGCAGGCCGCCAACGGCATTCCAACGGTAGTGGGTATTGCCGCCGACAATCCCGACGTGGCTGCGCCGGCGCCGCAGGCCTCGGCGGCGAGTCCGGGCCCGCTTATGCGCTAGCTCCCCCGTCGCGCGCGCCGCGCCGCCGCGAAAAAAGCTGTAGCACGTGCAGCGCATGCGCGACGAGCGCAAGCACCGCACGAAATCGCAGCGTGAGGGCGAGCAGTTCCCGCGAGCCGCCGAGAAGCAAGAGGCTCAGCAGCGCCACCAGCCAGGCCAGCGGGCGCAGGCGCCACTCGGGGGTCGGGCGCGCGTCATGCGCGCCCGGCGCGGCAGGTGGCTGCCGGGCGGCAAGCGTTCCGGAACTGACCGCCGCCGCGGCGCGTTGCACGTGCAGTGCGCGGGCGGCGACCACGCCGAACACCGTCGCCAGGAATGCGAAAGCGATCCCCGGAGCGACGAGCGCGAGGACATGCTGCCTCTCCCACAGCGACACGAGCAGCGCCGTCATCCCCAAGGCGCTTGCGACCATTGCGCACACGAGCGCCGCGGCCAGCCACAGCAGCGCGCGGGCCGCGTGTCCCAGCCGCGACACGGCGGTGTCGAGGACGGTGCTCACGTTGTCGATGGCTTCCATAGCGGGGATTTACGCATAATCGCCGCGAAACCGCGAGACGGACGCTGCGACCTGCGCTACTCTCGGGTGAGCGACGTACTGCCTCCATGAACACTCCCGCGCCCAATCCACTGCTGGAACTGCGCAAGCTCGGCGAGAGCGCGTGGCTGGACGACATAAGCCGCGGCATGCTCGAAGACGGCAGCCTCGCGCGGCTCATTCGCGACGACGGCGTGGCGGGCCTGACGTCGAACCCCGCGATTTTCGCCAATTCCATCATGACGGACCCGAAGTACGCGCAGCCCATCGCGCAGCTGCTGCCGAGCGTGAGCTCGGGCATGGCGCTCTACGAGGAGCTGGCGCTTGAGGATCTGCATGACGCGGCGGGGCTGCTGCGCCCGTTGTATGACTCAACCTCTGGCGGGGATGGCTTCATCAGCATGGAAGTCTCCCCGCACCTCGCGTACGACAGCGCGGGGAGTCTGGCGGAGGGGAAGCGCCTGTGGCAGCGCCTGAAACTCCCCAACGCGCTTATCAAGATCCCGGGTACCGAGGCGGGCTTGCCGGTGATCCGCGATCTCATCGCCGCCGGCATCAACGTCAACGTGACGCTGCTGTTCTCCCCGGAGCGCTACCGCGCAGTTGCGCAGGCGTACATGGATGGCCTAAGTGCGCGTGCCGCCACCGGCGCGCCGCTCGCCTCCGTGGCCTCGGTTGCGAGCTTTTTCCTGAGCCGCATCGACACGGCGGTCGACAAGCTGCTGGATGGCCTCACCGCTCGTGGCCAGACCGCGGCGCGCTCCATGCGGGGCAAGGCTGCGATCGCGAGCGCCTGCCGTGCCTACGAAATCTACGAGGAGCTGCTCGCGACGCCGAAGTGGGAGGCCCTCGCGGCGCGCGGCGCGCGCCCGCAGCGCCTGCTGTGGGCATCGACTTCCACCAAAGACCCGACCTTCAGCCCGATCAAGTATGTCGAAGAGCTGGTCGTTCCCGACACGGTGAATACCATGCCGCTGGAAACCCTTAACGCCTACCGGCGCCTCGGACGGCCGGAGCTGCGCCTCGAGCGGCACATCGCGGAAGGCTCCGACGCGCGCGAGAGCCTCGAGCGGCTGGACATCGACATGGATGCGGTCGCGGTGCAGCTCGAACAGGAGGGTGTGGCGAAATTCATCGAGCCTTTCGACAAGCTGCAGAAGTGGCTCGAAGATCGGCGCCGCGGGCCCGCCGCGACCTGAGCTTGAGGGGTTAGGGGGACACACGTGGACAGCGACGCCGTACGGGAGCGACTGCTCAAACGCCGGGATGAACTGCGCCAGCGCGCCACCGAGGCCAGTGCGGATCTGCGGCACGAAGCGGACCCGCTTTCGGCGGACTTTGCCGAGCAGGTTACGCAGCGTGAGAACGATGATGTTCTCGGCGCAATCTCGCACTCCGCAAAAGCGGAGCTGCAGCAGGTGGAGGCGGCCCTGCGGCGCCTCGCCGCCGGGCGCTACACGCATTGCGCGGTGTGCGGCGGGGATATCGAGCCGGAGCGGCTTGCCGCGGTGCCCAGCACCGACCGTTGCCGCACCTGCGCGGAGGCGGATGGCGGTGCGCGCGGACGCAGCGCGCGCAGTTGAGCGAGAGCGCCGTGCAGCCTTCGGGTGTGGTGACCATCACCACCGACTTCGGCCACCAGGGTCCCTTCGTCGGCGTCATAAAAGGTGTCATCCTCACGCGCTTCCCCGCGGCGCGGATCATCGACCTGACGCACGAGATCGTGGTGCACTGGCCGGCGGAAGCGGGTTTCTGGCTGTGCCGGGCGTACGGGTACTTTCCGCCGGGCACCGTGCACATCGCCGTGGTCGACCCGGGAGTCGGAACCGCCCGGGACATTATCGCGGTGGAGGCGGGCGGTCACTGCTTCCTCGCGCCCGACAACGGCCTGCTCGCGCCGCTGGTGAGCCGCATCGCTGAGGCTCGCATCGTGCGCCTCATGCCCACTCAGCTTGCCCGCATCGGGGTGACCCGCCCGAGCGCCACTTTCCATGGGCGGGACATTCTGGCGCCGGTCGCGGCGGAGCTCGCCGCCGGACGTTGCGTGCCAGGGGATCTGGGAGAAGCTGCGGATTCGTTCGTGCCCGCGTGGGTCGATGAGCCGACGATCGACGCTCACAGCGTCACGGGGATGGTCATCACCATCGATCATTTTGGCAATCTCATTACCAATATCGACGCACCGCTCCTCGAGCGGTTTCGCCTGCCGATCGTGCACGCCGGCAACCACGCGTTTTCCCTGCTGCGTACCTATGGGGATGCGCGCCCCGGGGAGTACCTCGCGCTCATCAACTCATTTGGCGTCCTGGAGATCGCCCGCGCGGAGCAAAGCGCCGCCGAGGGCCTGGGCTTGAGCCGAGGCGCCCCGGTCGTGGTGCGCAGCCGGACCGACCAGTCCTGAGGGGACACGGTAAGGTCCTCCGACCGGCCGTTTGCGAGCCGTTTGAGCGGCCGAAACGCCGCCCCAATGGTCAAAAGTTGATCGGCGGCGCGAATCCGCTATAGTTCGCGCCTTGTCCGGCGCCATATTGGCCCGTTAGCCGTTGAATTAATTCAGGATTTCTGCTCCAGATGTCGGAAAGAGACAACCAGAGATTCGATCTCGAAGATGAATTCCTGACCAGTCCCCCGGAGGACGGCACCGATTACGACCGCCTGCTCGACCGGGTGGATAAGCGTGTGCGCAATCAGGGCAAGCGCGGCAAGGCGGCCTGGAGCAAGCTCGAGGAAGTCCTGGCCGACAAGAAGCTGGAGAAGGACCTCAAGGACTTCGACGACGAGCTGTAGAACCGCTCGTCCCCCGATACGGTCCAAACCTCGAAGCGTGGGCGTGGCGATAAGCCGCGTGCAACCATGTCACGCCCTTAGGAGATCCTTTGTCGGTGAGCCGCACGCCCTCGTCCTGGATCGTGCTCAAGTTCGGTGGCACGAGCGTCGCGACGCTCGCCAACTGGAAAAACATAGCGCGCATTGCCGCCGCACGCCGTGCTACGGGTGCGCGGGTGATGATCGTGCATTCGGCCATTGGCGGCATCACCGACCGGCTCGAACGACTGCTCGATGCCGCCATCGGCCAGGCGCAGGACGAGGAACTCCGGGCCATCGAGGAGCGCCATCGGCAGCTCGCTGCTGAACTCGGCATAACACCGGGCGAGGAAGTGGAGCGTTACATCGCGGAGCTGCGCGAGATTGCCGCCGGTGTTGCGCTCGTGCGCGAGGTCAGCGATCGCACACGCGCCCGCGTCATGGCCAGTGGCGAGCTCATGGCGACCCAGCTGGGCGCGCGGTTTTTGCGCCTGCAGGGGCTGGACGTCGCGTGGATCGACGCGCGCACTTTGCTGCGCGCGGAAGGCAGCAGCTTATCCGGGCGTCCGCAGGTGCTGTCAGCCGTTTGCAGTTTCGCCCCCGACGCGGCGCTCGAGGAACAGCTCGAGGCCTTGTCTTCGCTCGTCATCACCCAGGGCTTCATCGCCAGCGACGACGACGGCAACACCGTGCTGCTCGGCCGCGGCGGCTCCGACACCTCGGCTTCCTACCTTGCGGCGAAGCTGCGCGCCCAGCGCATCGAGATCTGGACCGACGTGCCGGGGATGTTCAGCGCCAATCCGCATTCGACGCCGACGGCGCGCCTGCTGCGCGCCCTGCATTACGACGAGGCCCAGGAGATCGCGACCAGCGGGGCGAAGGTGCTGCATCCGCGCTGCATTCTGCCGGTCCGCCAGTACCGCATCCCGTTGCATGTGTACGCCACCCAGGCGCCGGAGCTTGAAGGGACGGTGTTGAGTGCCGAAGGGCAGGATGGACCGGCGCAGGTAAAAGCGGTCTGCACCAAGCGCGGCATCACGCTCGTCGCGCTCGAGAGTCCCGGCATGTGGCACCAGGTCGGGTTCCTGGCCGATGCCTTCGGGGTGTTCAAGCAGCACGGCATGTCGGTGGACCTGGTGTCCACTTCCGAAACCAACGTCACGGTTTCGCTCGACCCGGCCGCGAACTCCCTCGACAACACCCGCGTGGGCGAGCTGGTCGCGGACCTGTCGCGCCTCTGCCGGGTGCAGGTGATCGGGCCGTGCGCATCGGTGAGCCTCGTCGGGCGCAATATCCGCGCGATCCTGCATCAGCTGGGCGGCGCCTTCGAGTTCTTCGAGGAGCAGAAGATCTACCTCGTCAGCCAGGCCGCCAACGACCTGAACTTCACCTTCGTCGTGGACGAAGCCCAAGGCGAGCGGCTGGTCGAGCAGCTGCACGAGCTGCTGATCCGGCCCGTGCCCGGTGACCGCATCCTCGGTCCCACCTGGCAGCAGCTGTTCGCACCGCCGCCGGCGGCGGAGATGCGCGCCGGTCCCTGGTGGCGGGTGAAGCGCGAGCGGCTGCTCGCGGAACTCGCCGCGCGCGACGCGGCCTTTGTTTACGACTTCGATACGGTACGCGCCGCGGCGCGCGCGCTGCGCGCCATGGGGTCCCTCGGCCGCGTGCACTATTCCATGAAGGCCAACCCGCACCCGGACCTCCTGCGCACCTTGCGCAGCGAGGGCATCGAATTCGAGTGCGTGTCGCGCGAGGAAATCGAGCGCGCGCTCGAGCTCTTTCCTGACCTGGATCCCGAGCGGATCCTGTACACGCCGAATTTCGCGCCGCGCGCCGAATACCAGTGGGCGCTCGAGCGTGGCGTGCGGGTGACGGTCGACAACCCCTACGCGCTCGGCGCCTGGCCGGAGTTATTTCGCGAGCGCGAGATTTTCGTGCGGGTGGACACCGGCGTCGGCCGCGGCCACCACTCACATGTGCGCACCGCCGGCACGCGCTCCAAGTTCGGCGTGCCGATCAGCGATCTGAAGGAGTTTGCGCGCCAGGCGCGCGAGGCGCGGGTGCGCGTCACCGGCCTGCAGGCGCACGTCGGCAGCGGCATTTTCGATGTCACGAGCTGGGAGCACACGGCGCGTCTGCTGGGCGGCGCGGCACAGTCATTCGAGGACCTGCGCGTCATCGACGTCGGCGGCGGCTTAGGAGTGCCGGAGCGCTCGGATCAGCCGGGCGTGAATCTGCGGCAGCTCGACACGCTCCTCATGGCGGTGCGCGCCGAGCATCCACACCTGGAAGTGTGGCTCGAGCCCGGGCGCTATCTTGTGGCGGTGGCCGGGGTGCTGCTCGCGCGCGTGACGCAGCTCAAGTCCAAGGGCAGCGTACGCTTCGTGGGCGTCGCCACCGGCATGAACTCCTTCATCCGCCCGGTGCTCTACGGGGCTTATCACGAGATCGTAAATCTAAGCCGCGTTGATGAGCCAGCCACCGAACTCGTCAACATCGTCGGCCCCATCTGCGAGAGCGCCGATGTCCTCGGCCACGACCGGCTGCTGCCGGTGACGCGCGAGGGCGATGTGCTCCTGATCGCCAATGCCGGCGCCTACGGCAAGGTAATGAGCTCCAACTACAACCTGCGCTCATCGGCACCGGAAGTGTGCATCTGAGGCGCTTACTGCTCAGGGTACTGGCCGCCACCTTGGTTTTAGGCGCGCTGTACGTCCTGTACCTCGATCATCTCGTCACGCGCCAGTTCGAGGGGCGTCGCTGGACATTGCCGGCGCAGGTCTACGCCGCGCCACTGGAGCTGTATGCCGGACTAGCGCTCACCGGGCCGGAGCTGGAGCGCGAGTTGCAACGGCTGCATTACCAGCGCGCCGATCGCCCCGATCACCCCGGGACCTATCGCTTAGCCGGCGAGCGGCTCGACCTGCAACTGCGTGCCGCACGCTTTGCCGACGAGACGCGCCCGGCGTCACTGCTCAGCATTACGATGGGAGCCGGCGGCCTGCAGTCGCTGCGCGACGGCGCGGGACACGACGTGCCGGTGCTGCGGCTTGAGCCGCTGCTCATCGGCAGCATCTTCCCGAGCCACGGCGAGGATCGGATCATCGTCACGCCGGACGAGGTGCCGCCGCTGCTGCCGGCGGCGCTAAAAGCCGTGGAGGATCGCAAGTTCGATACCCATCATGGCGTGGATCCCATCGCCATGCTGCGGGCGCTGTGGGTCGATATGCGCGCGCGCCAGATCGAGCAGGGCGGCAGCACGCTCACCCAGCAGCTGGTGCGCAGCTATTTCCTGAGCTCGCGCCAGACCCTGTCGCGCAAGCTGCGTGAGGCGGTGATGGCGATTGCGCTGGATGCGCATTTCACCAAGGCCGATCTCATGAATGCTTACATCAATGAGATCTTCCTCGGCCAGGACGGCTCGCGCGCCATTCACGGCTTTGGCCTCGCCAGCCAGTTCTACTTCGGCAAGCCGCTGGTGGAGCTGGACCTGTCGGAGGTTGCGCTGTTGGTCGCGATCGTGCGCGGTCCCTCGTACTACGATCCGCGGCGGCATCCGGACCGCGTGCGCCTGCGCCGTGATCTGGTGCTGAAGGTGATGGCCGACCAGGGGGTTATCACTGCGCCCCAGGCGAGCGCCGCCGCGCAGCGCCCGCTCGGAGTCAGCGCCCGACCCGCGGGTGCCTACTACCCGGCGTACCTGGATTTCGTGCGCCGCACGCTGCGGCGCGACTATCGGGATGAGGATCTGACCCAGGCGGGCCTGAGCATTTTCACCAGCCTCGAGCCGCGGGCACAGGATGAGGCCGAGCGCTCGCTCGAGCGCGAGCTCGAGCGGCTCGACCGGGTGCACAAGAACCCCGCGCACCTGGAAGGCGCCGTGGTGGTCACCGCCCCGCAGAGTGGGGATGTGATCGCGATTGTCGGCGGCCGCGATGTGGGGTACGACGGCTTTAATCGCGCCCTGGACGCGAAGCGCTCTATGGGATCGCTGGTCAAGCCGTTCATCTATCTTACGGCGCTCGAAAGCGGGCACTACAACGCCGCGACCCTCGTGCAGGACGCGCCGGTGGATGTGAAGCTCGTGAACGGTACGCACTGGCGGCCGGAGAATTTCACTCACCAGGTCTATGGGCCGGTACCCATCGTACGCGCGCTGAGCGAGTCGCTGAACCTCGCCACGGTCGGTGTTGGCCTGAGCGTCGGCATCGGCAAGGTCTCACAGACGCTGCAGCGCTTCGGCCTGCCGGCGACGCCGGCGCAGGTGCCGGCCATCCTGCTCGGCGCCGTGGACCTCGCTCCCATCGACGCCGCGCAGCTTTTCAACGGGCTCGCGAACGGCGGGTTCAGGAATCCATTGCGCGCCGTGCGTGCGGTCATCAGTCAGGACGGTAAGACCGTCAAGGCGTTCCCGTTACAGGTGAGCCAAGTCGCATCCCCCGAGGTCGTTTACCAGATCGATCGCATGCTGGTGCACGTGATGGATCATGGAACCGGAAGGCCGGCACGGGCGCTGTTACCGCCGAACCTTCAGGTCGCGGGGAAGTCCGGGACGTCGTCGGATTATCGTGACAGTTGGTTTGCTGGTTTCTCCGGCAGTCACCTCGCGGTAGTGTGGGTCGGCTATGACAATGACCAGCCCACCGGCTTCACCGGCTCCGCGGGCGCGCTGCCGGTGTGGGCGCATCTCATGGCGAGCCTTGGCACGACTTCGTGGAACGCACCCATGCCGGAGTCGCTCGCGGAAGTGCAGATCGAATACCCAACCGGGCTGCGCGTCGTACCGGGCTGCGCCGAGGACATTGTTGCCGTCGCCGTGCCCGCCGGGACCGAGTTGCCCGCCAAGCCCGGCTGCGGGTTCCCGGGGGCGCAGACGTCTGCGAACAACCCCGTGAACACGCTCATCGACAACGCCCAGAAGTGGCTTCACAACCTGACTCATTGAAGCAGCCATGATGCCCGCGGTACCAATGAAGCTGCCAAGCCTGGTGCGGGTTGCGCACCGCTTTGCCGCCACCGTGTTGGTTTCGGCGACCGTGCTCAGCGGCTGCGTGATGCGTGGCGCAGAAGAGAGCCGGCTGCCGCCATCTCCGGGTCAGGCGATTGGCACCGTGCGGCCGGCTGCCCCCGTGCCTGTGCAGCCGCCGCCGGCGCCGCCGGAACAGCCCTCGCCGCCGGCGCCGCGGCAATTCCATCTGGGTACCGCCTCCCGGGCGCTCGTCGCCCAGGCGTATGCACAGGCGAAGGGCGGTGACTTCGGGCAGGCGAGTGCCACCATTGAGCGCGCGCTGCGGATCGAGCCGGAGAATGCACTGCTGTGGATCGAGCTCGGTCGGATGCGTCTGGGTGCCGCAGATGCCGAGCAGGCCGACGGCATGGGCCGTAAGGCGCTCTCGCTCGCCAGCGGTGATCCGGCGGCGCAGGCAAGCGCCTGGCGTCTCATCGCGGATTCGCTGCAGGCGCGCGGGCGCACCAGCCAGGCGGCGGACGCCGCGCGGCGCGCGGATGGTCTCGCACCCCGCTGATCAGGACGACCTTGCCGCGTTCCCCGCGAGCTCAGCATCAAAGTGGGGTAAGGACGCCAGTTTCCCCTTGCACAGTCCGCGGCGGGCAACATAAACTCACCCCACTCATCGAGACCGGCTGAGGGATAAGGCCCTTAGACGCCGGGGCAACCGCCAGGCTTAACCACCCTGGAAAGGTGCCAACTCCTGCAACCCTTCGGGGAAGACAGATGAGCGGTTCGCGTGGCCTTCGGGGTGTTTTCGGACACGTTCGAAGGATGGACGCAACAAGCCTGCCCGTTCCGGGGCAGGCGCGCTCTGCAGGGGGCCGGTGAGCCGGTCTTAACTTACGCGGAGCCAAGCATGAACGCCCCCAGAAACAAGTCGGCTGCCAACGATACGGCGAGCTTAGTGACGCAGACGGTGCGCGCCGGCATTGAATGTGGTGATGCCACCGGTTGCGTCGTCCCGCCCTTGCACCTGTCGGCGACCTTCGCGTTTCGCGGCTTCGCCGACAAGCGCGCGTACGACTACACCCGCTCGGGCAACCCGACCCGTGATCTGCTCGCCGAGGCCATCAGCGACCTGGAAGAGGGCGCCGGAGGGGTCGTGACGGCCAGTGGCATGGCGGCGATTACCGCCGTGGGTTACCTCGTACCCGTGGGCGGACGCATCGTGGCTCCGCATGATTGTTACGGCGGCACCTATCGGCTCTTCGATGCCTGGCGGCAGCGCGGCGAACGCAAGGTGGACTTCATCGACTTCGGCGACGAAGCCGCGGTGCGCGCCGCTCTCGCGCGTCCGGCCGCGATGCTGTGGATAGAAACCCCGAGCAATCCTTTGCTACGCATCACCGACATCGCCGCCGTAACGACGCTCGCCCACGCGAGCGGTGCGCTGGTGGTCGTCGACAACACCTTCCTCTCACCGGCCTGGCAGCAGCCGCTCACCCTGGGGGCCGACCTGGTCGTGCACTCCACCACCAAGTACCTCAACGGTCATAGCGATGTGGTTGGCGGCGCGGTGGTGGCGCGCGAGCGCGCGGTGCACGAGCAGGTTGCCTGGTGGGCGAATTGTCTCGGGGTGACGGGCGCGCCCTTCGACAGCTTCCTCACGCTGCGCGGCTTGCGCACCCTGCACGCGCGCCTCGAGCACCACGCGCGCAACGCCCAGGCGCTCGCGGAGTGGCTCGAAGTCCAGAGCAACGTCCGCCGCGTGTGGTACCCGGGCCTGCGCTCACACGCAGGTCACGACCTCGCCCGGCGGCAGCAGCGTGGTTTCGGCGCCGTCGTGACGCTCGAGCTCGACGGTGGACACGACGCGGTGCGCGAGTTCGTGTCGGGTCTGACATCCTTCTCGCTGGCGGAATCCCTGGGGGGCGTCGAGAGCCTGGTCGCGCATCCGGCGACCATGACTCACTCCTCCATGGACCCGCAGGCGCGGGCGCGCGCCGGTCTCGCCGACGGGCTGATTCGTCTCTCGGTGGGGATCGAGGCGCTCGAGGATCTGCGCGCCGACCTCGCGCGGGCGCTGGCACGGGCGGCGCATGTACTGCCGCGTCCGGCGCTCAGGGCGGCGGCTGGAGCCTGCTGAGCACCGCATCGCCTGCCGCGGCGGTGCTGAGCGCGCGGCGGTGCGGCAGCGCCAGATCAGACGTGAGTGCACCGGCGGCAAAGGCGTCGGACACGGCGCGTTCGAGCGCCGCGGCTTCCGTCCCGAGCTGGAGCGAATGCCGCATCAGGAGTGCCGCGCTCAGGATCGCGCCGTAGGGATTGGCGCTGTTGGTTCCCGCGATATCGGGGGCGGAGCCGTGGATGGGCTCGTAGACGCCGCGCCGGCCGTCGCCCAGGGACGCTGAGGGCAGAAGACCCAGCGAGCCTGCCAGCATCGAGGCCTCATCGGTCAGGATGTCGCCAAACATGTTCTCGGTCACGAGCACGTCGAAGTCGCGCGGCCGGCGGATGAGGTGCATGGCGGCCGCGTCCACCAGCATGTGCTCGAGATGCACGCCCGGGAACTCGCGCGCCATGAGGTGCTGCGTCACGTCCCGCCACAGCCGCGAGGTCTCGAGCACGTTGGCCTTGTCGATCGAGGTCAGCCGTCCGCGGCGTCCCTGCGCCAGCCGCGCGGCCACGCGGACCACGCGTTCGACCTCGCCGACCTCGTAGACACACACATCGCGTGCGCCGCGCGCGTCGCGCTGCTTGTCGCCGAAGTAGATCCCGCCGGTGAGTTCGCGGACGAAGATCAGGTCGACATCGCGCACCACCTCGGGCTTGAGGGTGGAAGCGTCAACCAGCGCCGAGTGAACTTTCACCGGCCGCAGGTTGGCGTACACGCCGAGTTCCTTGCGCAGACGCAGCAGCCCGGCTTCCGGGCGCAGCGGCGCGTCCGGCGCTGACCACTTCGGGCCGCCGATCGCACCCAGCAGCACCGCATCGGCGCCGCGGCAGGCGGCAAGCGTCGCATCCGGCAAGGGGTTCGCGTGGGCGTCGATCGCCGCGCCGCCGAAGGGCAGATCCAGAAACTCGAAGTCATGTCGGAAGAGCCGTGCCACCGCGGCGAGGCAGCGGCGACTCTCGGCCGTGACCTCCGGTCCGATGCCATCACCGGCCAGTACGGCAATGGTGGCCCTCACTGGCGTTGCTCGAACGCAGTGATCTCCTCGCCGCGGGCGAGGAGATACCCGAGCTCATCCACACCGTTGAGCAGGCAATGACGCGCGAACGCTTCGAGCGGAAATTCGACCGCGACGCCGGAAGGCAGCGTGAGCGTAGCCGCGGCCACATCGAGGCTGATCTCGGCGCCCGGGTGCGCGATGAGCCACTCGCTCGTGGGCTCGTCCACCACCACCGGCAGGAGGCCGTTCTTCAGGGCATTGCTGCGGAAGATGTCGGCGATCTGGGTGCTCACCACCGCGCGCAGGCCGTAGTCGAGCAGGGCCCAGGGGGCGTGTTCGCGCGAGGATCCGCAGCCGAAATTGCGCCCCGCCACGAGGATGCGGCAGCCCTGTGCCGCGGTGCGGTTCAGTGCGAAGTCCGCACGCGCGGTGCCGCTGGCATCGTAGCGCCAGTCAGCGAACAGGTTGCGACCGAGGCCGGTGTGCGTCGTGGTAGTGAGAAAGCGCGCCGGAATGATCTGGTCGGTATCGATGTTGGCCGCCGGCAGCACCACGGTGCGCGAGCGCAGCATCGTGAAGGGCTCCATTTAAGTGAGCTCGCGTGGATCGGTGACACGGCCGCGCACTGCGCTCGCCGCGGCGGTGAGCGGACTTGCGAGCAGGGTGCGCGCGCCTTTTCCCTGCCGGCCTTCGAAGTTGCGGTTGCTGGTGCTGATCGCGTACTGGCCGGCGCCGACGAGATCGCCGTTCATGCCTAGGCACATCGAGCACCCGGACTCGCGCCACTGCGCACCCGCGTCCAGGAACACCTGGTGCAGGCCTTCAGCTTCCGCCTGGCGCTTCACGTCCTGGGATCCGGGCACGACGAGCATGGTGATCCCCGGTGCCACGTGCCGGCCGCGCAGCACCGCCGCCGCGCTGCGCAGGTCCGAGAGCCGTGCGTTGGTGCAGCTGCCGACGAACACGACGTTCACAGGCTGATCCTTGATGGCAGCTCCCGGCGTGAGGCCCATGTAGGCGAGCGCCTGGGAAAAGGCCGCGTCATCGCCGCGCGTGGGCACCGAGCCGCCGATGGGGATAACCATGCCGGGGTTGGTGCCGTAAGTGATCATGGGCTCGATGGTGGCCGCGTCGAAGTCCACCTCGCGATCGAAGCGGGCGCCGGCATCGGTGGGTAACCGGCGCCACGCATCGACGGCCCGTTCGAAGGCGGCGCCCTGCGGGGCGCGCGGCCGGCGCGCCAGGTACTCGAACGTCGTCTCGTCGGGGGCCATCATGCCGGCGCGGGCACCGGCCTCGATGGACATGTTGCACACGGTCAGGCGTTCTTCCATGTCGAGCGCGCCAATGGTCTCGCCGCGGTACTCGATCACGTGCCCCGTGCCGCCGGCGATGCCGAGCCGGCCGATGATCGCGAGGATCAGGTCCTTGGCGGTGACCCCGGTGCCCAGGCGGCCGTGCACGTTGACGGCGAGTGTGCGGGGCTTTCTTTGCAGCAGACACTGGGTCGCAAGCACATGCGCGACTTCCGTGGTGCCGATGCCGAAGGCGAGGGCGCCGAGCGCGCCATGCGTGCTCGTGTGGCTGTCGCCGCAGACGATGGTCTTGCCCGGCTGGGTGAGCCCGAGCTCCGGTCCGATGACGTGCACGATACCGCGTTGCGCGTGGGTCAGGCCCAGCAGCTCGACGCCAAACTCAGCGCAATTGGACTCCAGCTCGCGCACCTGGCGGGCGGCGGAATCAATCGCAATGGGCGCGCCGCCGAACACCTGCGCGCTGAGCGTCGGGGTGGAATGATCCATGGTGGCGAGCGCACGCTGCGGGCGCCGCACGGCAAGCCCGCGCTCGCGCAGCAGCGTAAACGCCTGCGGCGAGGTGACTTCGTGGATCAGGTGCAGGTCGATGTAGAGCACCGCGGGCGTCGCGGCGCTCTCGGGGCTCACCTCGTGAGCCTGCCAGACTTTCTCGAACAGCGTCTGTGGTGCGCTCGCCATTCAGCCGGAGGCTGCCGCGCGTGGCGCCGCCATGTCCACGTAGTCGAGCCAGCCCCACCTGTCGGCGGTCTTGCCCGAGAAGAGCCCGAAGAACGCGCCCTGCAGCGCCTCGGTGACCGGGCCGCGCTTGCCGTTGCCCACCGGTAGCCGATCCACCGAACGGATGGGGGTAATTTCCACCGCCGTGCCGGTGAAGAATGCCTCGTCGCACAGGTACAGCATCTCGCGCGGCAGCGCACATTCCTTCACCTCGATGCCGCGCTCGCGTGCCAGACGCATGATCGTGTCGCGGGTGAGACCGGCGAGCGCCGAGTGCGCGAGTGCCGGAGTGAGCAACACCCCGTCCTTGACCAGGAACAGGTTCTCCCCGGAGCCTTCGCTCAGGGTGCCATCGGTCGAAAGACCGATGCCCTCGGCAAATCCGAGCCGGCGCGCCTCGGCGCCGATGAGCTGACTCGAAAGATAGTTGCCGCCGGCCTTGGCGAGTGCGGGCAGCGTGTTGGGAGCCATGCGCTGCCAGGAGGACACGCACGCGTCGACGCCGGCATCCTCGGTCTCGGCGCCCAGGTACTTGGCCCATTCCCAGGCGGCGATCGCGACATCCGTCGGTGGCTCGATCTTTGGTGTGACGCCGATCTCCCCGTAGCCGCGGAACACGATCGGTCGCAGATACGCCCCGCGGGTGAGTCCGTTGGAGGCGATCACCTGCCGGCAGGCATCGTTCACCTGCTCGGGGGTGAACGGAATGTTGATGCGATAGATCTTCGCCGAGTCGTACAGGCGTTTGGTGTGGTCCTTGAGGCGAAAAATCGCGACGCCGCGGGGCGTCTCGTAAGCCCGTACGCCTTCGAATACCGACGAGCCGTAGTGCAGGGCGTGCGCGAGCACGTGCACCGTCGCCTTCTCCCAGGGCACCAGCTTGCCGTTGAACCAGATGTATTTCGTGGCCGGAATGGGCATGGAGACTCCTTAAGCGGGCGTGGCGGCCGCGCGTTCCTGGCGGGAACGCCCGTGCTCGTGCGCCTGCTCGATGCGATTGATCACCTCGAGGAACGCGCGCGTGCCGGACTCGACGATATTGGTGCTCACGCTCGCGCCCCGATAGCTTTTCTGATTGTACTCCACGTACACGCGCGCCTCGCCCTGGGCGTCCTCCCCCTCGGAAACGGCGTGCACCTCGAACTTGCGCAGCGCGACGCTGATGCCGGTCGCGGCTTCGATTGCCTTGAAGGCCGCATCCACGGGACCGTCGCCGCTGGCGGTATTTTCCGCGGTGCGTCCGTCCGCGTGCTGCAGCAGCACCACCGCACGCGCGCTGCCGCCGCTGTGCGCTTCGGTGGTCAGGTCCAGCAGCGTCCAGGGACCTGCGGCCGAGCCTTCCGCGCGCAGCACCAGAGCCTCGATGTCACCATCGAACAGCTCTTTCTTCTTGTCCGCGAGCGCCTTGAATTCATCGAACACACGGTTGAACTCCAGGTCCTCGAGCTCGAACCCCAGGGCCTGGACGCGCTCCCGGAACGCGTGCCGGCCGCTGTGCTTGCCGAGCACCAGGTGCGTGCGGCTGAGGCCCACTTCCTCGGGCCGCATGATCTCGTAAGTGGAGTGGTGCTTGAGCATGCCGTGCTGGTGGATGCCGCTCTCGTGCGCGAAAGCGTTTTCGCCCACCACCGCCTTGTTGCGCGGGATCGGCATGCCGGTGATGCTGGAGACGAGCCGCGAGGTGGGGTAGAGGCGGGTGGTCTGGATGCCGGTGCTGACATTGAAGAACGCGGCGCGCGTCTTCAGCGCCATCACCACCTCCTCCAGCGAGCAGTTGCCGGCGCGCTCGCCGATGCCATTGATGGTGCACTCGATCTGCCGCGCGCCGGCGACCACCGCCGTGAGGCTGTTGGCCACCGCCATCCCCAGGTCATCGTGGCAGTGCACCGAGAGTCGCACCCTCTCGATGCCGCGCACGTTCTTGCGCAGGTAGCGAAACAGCTCCGCGAACTCATCCGGCACCGTGTAGCCCACCGTGTCGGGAATGTTCACCGTGGTCGCGCCGGCGCCGATCGCCGCCTCGAGCACCTGCGCCAGGAATTCCAGTTCCGTGCGCGAGGCGTCCTCGGCAGAAAACTCCACGTCCTCGCACAACGCGCGCGCGCGGGCGACCCCGGACGCGGCCAGCCGCAGGATCTCTTCCTGCGCCATGTTGAGCTTGTACTGGCGGTGGATTGCGCTGGTGGCGAGGAACACGTGGATGCGGTGGCGCGGCGCCTCGGACAGCGCCCGCGCGGCGGCGTCGATATCTTCGAAGGTGCAGCGCGCCAGTCCGCAGATGATCGGGCCGTGCACTTCGCGCGCCACGGCGGCCACGCAGTCGAAATCCCCGCGCGAGGCGGCCGGAAAGCCGGCTTCGATGACATCCACGCCGAGCTCGGCGAGCGCCCGGGCGACGCGCAGCTTTTCCGGCGCGGTCATGCTACACCCCGGGGACTGCTCCCCGTCGCGCAGCGTGGTATCGAAGATCAGGACCCGGTCCGGATTGGCGCTCATGCCCTGGCTCCCTTGCGCGGGCTTTCCGTCAGCCACGGCATGCGTGCGCGCAAGGTGGCGCCCACCTTTTCGATCTGGCGGCTGGTGTCCTCGTTGAGCAGCCTCTGGTAGGTGCCGCGCCCCTGTGCGTTCTCGCGGATCCACTGCCGCGCAAAGCGGCCGCTCTGCACTTCCTTGAGGACCTTGCGCATCTCGTTCTTGACGCGCTCGTTCACGATGCGTGGTCCGCGCGTGAGGTCGCCGTACTTGGCCGTCTCGCTGATGAACTGGTGCATCTTGGCCAGCCCGCCTTCATGCAGCAGGTCGACGATGAGCTTCAGCTCGTGCAGGCACTCGTAGTAGGCGACCTCGGGCTGATAACCCGCCTCGACCAGGGTCTCGAAGCCCTTGACGATGAGCTCGGTGGTGCCGCCGCACAGCACCGCCTGCTCGCCGAACAGATCCGTTTCGGTTTCTTCCGCGAACGTGGTCTCGAGCACCCCGCCGCGCGTGCCGCCGATGCCGTGCGCATAGGCCAGCGCCCGCGCGTGCGCCTTGCCGCTCGCGTCCTGGTGTACCGCGAGCAGGCACGGCACACCGCGTCCCTGGAGGTACTGGCGGCGCACGAGATCCCCCGGCCCCTTGGGCGCGATCAGGACAACATCCAGATCCTTGGCAGGTTTGATCTGGCGGAAATGAATGTTGAAGCCATGCGCGAAGAGGAGCGCCGCGCCGGATTTCAGGCTGTTCCTGATGCCCTTGTAGAACTCCTTCTGCGCCGTGTCGGGCACCAGGATGGCGATGAGGTCTGCGCCTTGCGCGGCGGCCGCCGGCTCTGCGACCTGCAGCCCGTCCTGCTTCGCCTTCTTCCAGCTCGCGCCTCCCTTGCGCACGCCAACGATGACGTCGTGGCCGCTGTCCTTCAGGTTCAGCGCGTGGGCGCGCCCCTGGCTGCCGTAGCCGAGTATGGCGATGCGCGCGCGCTTCAGGGCCTTGCGGTCGACGTGTTTCTGCGAATACAGCTTCATCTTAAGTCACTCCTCGTGGCCGGCATCGGTAGCCGGCTGGCATGCATAAAAAACCCCGCAGCGGCTCTTGCCGGTGCGGGGTTTTTTGGTGTCTTCTGTCGCTCGTGTCTGGTTTCTTGGATCAGGCGTTCGCGAATACCCCGCACTTTGCTTCTGTAATAAGAAGCAGCAGGGCGGGCAGACCCAGAAGCGACGACGCCCGCCCGGCGCTGGAGAGCGCTGCGAATTCAAGGACCGCGGAGGCGTTGGAGGTCATGGTTGCGAACTAAACGTGCTGTCCCGATGTGAGCACACCCTCGCCCGCATTGTCAAACGAGCTAAAGTCAGCGCCAGGGATGGGAATAAACATGCTGCGCGAGAGCCTGGGTGCGGAGCTGATCGCACCGGAGAAGCACTTCAGATGGCGCGGGGGGCGGATCACGCGCCTGGAAGGCTTCACCGACGCCGTGTTCGCCTTTGCGGTAACGCTGCTGGTGGTGTCGCTCGAAGTGCCGCGCACCTTTGCCGAGCTGCTGGCCGTGATGAAGGGCTTCGTCGCCTTCGGGATCTGCTTCACCATGCTCACCTGGGTCTGGTATCACCATTACCTGTTCTCGCGCCGCTACGGCCTGCAGACCCCCTACGTGATCGGACTTAACCTGCTGCTGCTGTTCGTGGTGCTCTTCTACGTCTATCCGCTGAAGTTTCTCTTCACCTTGCTGGTCGGTGGTGTGGGCGGCGGCCGGATCATGCCGCAGGCGGCCGTCGAGACGATGATATTGCCGACCCAGACCGCGGCGTTGATGCTCATCTTCTGCGCGGGGTACACGGCGGTGTTCGTGATTTTCGGCCTGCTCTATCAGCACGCCTGGACAGCGCGCGCGGCCCTGCAGCTGGATGCGTTCGAGACCGTGCGCACCGCGCAGGGGCGCGCGCAGCACTTCGGCTTTGCGGCGGTGGGCGTGCTGGCGGCGCTCGCCGCGGTGTTGCTGCCGACGCAGTTTGCGGGACTCTCCGGATTGTTGTTCTTTCTGAACGCCCTCGTGGGCACGCTCGTCGGCTGGCGTTATGGAAAGCAGGCGCGGGCCGTGCAGCCGACGCAGTCCGTCGCCGCCGCCAGCGTGCCAACATCCGCATCAAGCGCACAGGGACCCGAGTGAAAAAACGCATTGCTCCGCGCGTCGACCCCCGCCGGCACTCGCGCCTGGTACTGGATGGGGCGCAGCAGGCCCCGGCGCGCGCCATGCTGCGGGCGACCGGCTTTCGCGATGAGGACTTTGCGAGGCCCCAGATCGGCGTGGCCTCCACCTGGGCGAATGTCACACCCTGCAACATGCACATCGGCGAACTCGCACGCGAGGCGTGTGCGGGCGTGGATGCCGCCGGCGGCAAGAGCGTGCTGTTCAACACCATCACCGTGTCCGACGGTATTTCGATGGGCACGGCCGGCATGCGCTACTCGCTGGTGTCGCGGGAAATCATCGCCGACTCGATCGAGGCCGTGGCCGGAGCTGCCGGCTTCGACGGTCTCATCGCGATCGGGGGTTGCGACAAGAACATGCCCGGCTGCGCCATGGCGATTGCGCGTCTCAACCGCCCGGCGGTTTTTGTTTACGGCGGCACCATCCGTCCGGGGGTCGCCCGGCGCGACATCATTTCAGTGTTCGAAGCGGTCGGGGCGCACGCGGCCGGTACGCTCTCGGACTCCGGGCTCCTCGAGATCGAGCGCACGGCAATCCCGGGCCCTGGAAGCTGCGGCGGCATGTACACCGCCAACACCATGGCCTCGGCCATCGAAGCCTTGGGCTTGTCCTTACCGGGCAGCTCCGCCCAGGAGGCGGTCGGTGAGGACAAGCGGGCGGACTGCCGCCGGGCGGGCGAGGCGGTACTGCGGATGGTGGGCGAGGGCCTGAAACCGCGCGACATCCTCACTCGCCGCTCCTTCGAGAACGCGATCACCGTGGTCATCGCGCTCGGGGGCTCGACCAACGCCGTGCTGCATCTTCTGGCCATCGCTCACGACGCGCAGGTTCGGCTGACGCTGGATGACTTCACGCGCATCGGCAAACGCGTCCCCGTGCTCGCGGACTTAAGACCCAGCGGACGGTACCTCATGTCCGAGCTGGTCGCGATCGGCGGCATCCAGCCGCTCATGAAAATGCTGCTCGCCGCGGGGCTTCTGCACGGGGAGTGTCGGACGGTCACTGGTCGCACGCTGCGGGAGAATCTGGAAAATATTCCCATGTATATGAGCGGACAGGAGATTGTCCGACCGCTCTCGAACCCCCTGAAGAAGAACAGTCACCTGGTGGTCCTGTACGGGAACCTGGCACCCGAGGGCGCGGTCGCGAAAATCACGGGCAACGAAGGCGTGCGGTTCGAAGGCCGGGCGCGCGTGTTCGAAGGCGAGGAGCGGGCGACGCAGGCGATCCTCGCCGGCCGCGTGAAGCGTGGTGACGTCGTCGTCATTCGCGGCGAGGGTCCGCGCGGCGGTCCGGGAATGCGTGAAATGCTCAGTCCCACGAGCGCGATTACCGGAATGGGCCTCGGCGCGCAGGTGGCGCTGATCACCGATGGACGCTTTTCCGGCGGCAGCCACGGGTTTGTGGTCGGACATATTTCTCCGGAGGCCGCCGCGGGCGGCCCGATTGGCCTGGTGCGCAACGGCGATCGGATCAGCATCGATGCAGTGACGCGCGCGATCCGCCTCGAGGTTCCGGGCGCGCAATTGCGTGCCCGTCGCGCTGCGGCTAAGCCGGTGAGGCCCTACGCGCTTGCCGGCGTGCTCGCCAAGTACGCGCAACTCGTCGGCAGTGCCTCGCGGGGGGCGGTGACTGAGCCGATACAGGCACGTCGGCGCGCTTCTTAAGACCGCGCCGGAGTTGTCAGTGCCAAGAGCAGCGGTTACAGTTCGTCGCGGCATGCTCATGCGCAAGGCGGTGAGTGGCACTCCGGGGGGATTCTTAAAACTCAATCGCCCGCCGGGGGCGCGTGCTGGAAATGGGTGTGCTGTACAGTGAGGCGATAAGGAGTCCGGCGGGAAGTACCGCCGGCACAGGGGTCCGGTCCCTTCATGCTGAAGGCAACGAATAAAACGGTTGGTTTGCTGCCGCCAGCTGGAGCCGGTGTGTAGAGACAAGCTCATCGCTAACAACTCATGACTGCCTACGTACAAGATTCAACGTTCCTGACACGCCGTGGCGCCGTGCTCCTCGCCATCATCGGGCTGCACGTGTTCGTCATCTGGGCGCTGGCCTCGGGCCTGGCGCGCCGCGCGATGGAGTTGGTGGCGCCGCCGATCACCGCCGACATCGTTGAGGACATCAAGAAGCAGGACCTGCCGCCGCCGCCGCCGCCGCCGGAGCTGGAACGCCCGCCGGTGGAAGTGCCACCGCCGGATGTGACCATCGACGTGCCTGTGGAGACGGCTTCCACCGCGATCGTGGACGTGACGGATAAGCCCGTCGCGCGTCCGCCGCCGACGCCCAGGCCCTCGACTCCGGGGACTCCCCTTGGCCTTGGCAAGGGCTTTCCTAACTCAGATGAGTTCTATCCTAGTGGCGCGCGCCGCCTGGGCCAGGAAGGCGTCGCGACGGTGAGCGTGTGCGTCGGGCCGGACGGCAAGCTCTCCAAGGAGCCCGCAGTCGAAAAGTCTTCGGGGACCGCGAGTCTGGATGAGGCCGCGCTTAAGCTCGTCCGTGCCGGTTCGGGACGCTTCAAGGCCGCGACCGCGGAGGGCAAGCCGATCGAGTCCTGCGGCAAGCTGCCCATCAGATTCACGCTCAAGTAATCAATGCAGACGCCGCAGATCGTGCGGTCTATTTTTTTCTGATCCGAGGAAAACATGGATACCCAACCCACCGCAACCGTCGATAACCCTTACGGCCTGGGAGCACTCTGGGGAGGCGGCGACATCGTCGCCCGCTCCGTGCTCATCCTGCTGGCGATCATGTCGCTGGCATCCTGGTACGTGATGCTCACCAAACTCTGGGACCAGAGCAAGCTCAAGAAGTCAGCCAAGACCGTCGAGAAGCAGTTCTGGACCGCACCGTCGATCAAGGACGGCGTCGACCGCCTGAAGAAGGGCGATGACTTCCGCGGCATCGCCGAAGATGGTTTGCGCGCCGCCTCGCATCACGACGGGCGGCTCACGGATCGTATCGACCTGCACGAGTGGATCACCATGTCGCTGCAACGCGCGGTCGAGCAGGTGAACAGCAAGCTGCACAACGGCCTGGGCCTCTTGGCCACGGTAGGCTCGGTGGCGCCGTTCGTCGGCCTGTTCGGCACGGTGTGGGGCATCCTCAAGGCGCTGGTGGGCATCGGCATTGCCGGCCAGGCGAGCATCGACAAGGTGGCAGGACCCGTGGGTGAGTCGCTGATCATGACGGCCATTGGACTGTTCGTCGCGGTGCCCGCGGTCATGGGCTACAACTGGCTGCTCGGCCGCAACAAGGTGCTGCAGGACGCGCTGCGGAACTTCGCCGCCGACCTGCATGCCTACCTGGTAGGTGGCGTGCGCGTGGACAGTGGCGCCGCAGGCGGTGCACGTGCGGCGGCGGCCAAGGCAGCCCCGGTCATCAGGTAAGCCGCGGCGGCCCGCTATGGGCCGCCATGTGAGGAGTAGTCGATCATGGCAATGAGCATGCCTTCGGGCGGCGGTGGCGGCGGGATTCCCGTGATGTCCAACATCAACACGACGCCGCTCGTGGACGTCATGCTGGTGATGCTCATCATCTTCCTGATCACGATTCCAGTGATCAACAAGACCGTGAAGGTCGAGCTTCCCAAGGCGGTCAACATCCCGACCCAGACCAAGCCGGAGAACATCACCATCGCGGTGAACAAGGAAGGCCAGATCTTCTGGAACGACAAGTCCATTCCGAACATGGAGACGCTGCTGGATAACATCAAGACGGCGGCGGTCAAGAAACCCCAGCCAGAGCTGCACATTCGCGGCGATAGGGACACGCGCTTTGAAGCCATCGGCCGGGTCATGTACATGGTGCAGCGCGGCGGCATCGTGAAAGTCGGCTTTCTCACCGAGCCGGACCACGGCGTACGCGGCTACCGCTGAACTTAGGAGTCGATAGTCATGGCAATGAGTGTTGGCACCGGTTCCGGCGAGGCGATGTGCGACATCAACACGACGCCGCTCATCGACGTCATGCTGGTGCTGCTGGTGACCTTGATCGTGTCGCTTCCCATCATGACCCACGCGGTCAAGCTGGACATGCCGCAGGCGAACAATCCCCCGCCGCCGGATCAGCGCCCCGAAGTAATCGACCTCGAGATCGACTTCGACGGCGCGGTAGTGTGGAACGGCACCCCGGTCGCGAACGTGGACACGCTCGAAGGCTACTTCCGTACCGAAGCGGTAAAGGACCCGCAGCCGGAAATTCACCTGCGACCGGATCGGCGCGCGAAGTATGACGTCGTGGCCAAGGTGCTGGCGGCGGCGCAGCGCAACCGCATGAAGAAGATCGGCTTCGTCAATGTGTCGGAATTCAAGGACTAGTTGCGAACCGTGGGAAAGTACACCGTGAGTTTCAACGCAAGCGGAGCCCTGTGCGTCACACACGCCGCGCTCCTCATGGCGCTCGTGGCAGTCGGTGCAGCGTCCGGCACGGCGCAGGGCGCGGATCAGCCCAAGCCGCCGACCGTGAGTGCGGAGCTGAGAAAGCCTCTGAGTGAAGTCGAGGCGTTGTTCAAGGCCGGCAAGTTCCCGGAGGGGCTCGAGAAGCTGCGTGCCGTGGACGCGATGCCGGGCAAGGCCCCCTACGATCAGCACATCATCAACCAATACACGGCGGTGGCCTGCTCCAAGACCAACGACGTGCCGTGCGTCGCCAAGGCCCTGCAGGGGCAGATCGACGACGGCTTTACCACGCCCGAGGACAACCTGAAATTCACCCGCCTGGTGGCGCAGGTGAGCTACCAGGCAAAGGACTACGACAAGGCGATCGACTACGGCAACCGCGCCATCAAGGGCGGTTCCGCCCCGGATGAGATCTACGGGGTGGTCGGGGCCGCTTATTATCTCAAGGACAACTTCAAGGACGCGATACAGCTCGAAGACGGCCACATCGCCGAGGTCGTGAAGAAGGGCCAGACCCCTAAGTCGGACGACCTGAACATACTTCTGAGCTCGTGTGCCAAGCTCAAGGACGACGCCTGCATTGCCAAGGCGCTCGAATACCAGGTGACTTACTACCCGAAGCCGGAGATCTGGGTGCAGATTCTCTCCCTGGTACGCCCCAAAGGGGACGTCGAGACGCTGCAGACCTACCGGCTCATGGCCGACACGGGCGCGATGACCAACGGCGATGATTATCTCGACATGGCCACCACGGCCATGACTCGCGGTTCCCCGGGCGATGCGCAGCACGCGCTGCAGATGGGAACCGATGCGGGTCTCTTGACGGGAGGTAAGTCCAGCGAGGCGCAAAAGCTCACGGTGGAGGCCAGGAAAGCCGCAGCCACGGATCAGAGCTCGCTCCCCAGGGTCGAGCAGGACGCGAATGCCGCCGCCAACGGTGTGAAGAACGGCGGCGCGGGCCTCGCCTACCTCGGCTACCAGCAGTACGACAAAGCGGTGGACCAGCTCTCCAAGGCAGTCAGCAAGGGTGGACTGAAGAACGAGGCCGACACGCGGCTGAATCTGGGTATTGCGCAACTCAAGTCTGGTCACAAGGATGACGCGGTGAAGACGTTCCAGAGCGTGCATGGTTCGCCGGTCCTGGAGCGCCTGGCTTCGCTGTGGGTGATTCACGCGAAGCAGACCTAAGCAGCGGCGCGCCGGCGCAAGCCGTGCAGCGCCAGATCCGGCACAAGTCACAACGGTTTCCGAAGGAGCATGGCCATGGCAATCAAGGCAGGGGACAAAATGCCTGCGGGCAAATTCAAGCGCATGACCAAGGAGGGGCCGAAGGACATCACGACCGAGGAACTCTTCAGCGCCAAACGCGTGGTGCTGTTCTCCGTGCCGGGTGCCTTCACCCCAACCTGCGATGCCAGGCATCTGCCCGGCTTTGTGCAGCTTGCAGACCAGATCCTTGCCAAAGGCGTGAACACCATCGCCTGTATGGCGGTGAACGATGTCTTCGTGATGAACGCCTGGGGTAAGGCCTCGGGCGTCGGCGACAAGATCCTCATGCTGGCCGACGGCAACGGCGAGTACGCCCGGGCACTGGGCCTGGAGTTCGATGCCAAGGCGCACGGGCTCGGCACCCGCGGTCAGCGCTTTGCGGTGGTCGTGAAGGACGGCGTCGCCACGCAGATTGAGATCGAGGCTCCCGGGCAGTTCAAGGTATCTTCGGCCGAACACATCCTGGCGCTGCTGTAGGAAAGAGCGATCCGCGCCAGCCGCACAAAGTGAGCACCTAATGAATTTGAAAGCACTATTCGCGCCGCCGCTACTGGTGAGCGCCGCCATGGCAGGGTTACTGGCCTTTGCTTGCGGGGATGCGCTCGCGCAGGCCAAGAACAGCAAGGCATTGGCCAAGCCGCTGCTGGCGGCGCAGGAGAGTTTCAAGGCGAAGAAGTACCAGGACGCGATCGCGAAGCTGCGCGTCGCCGAGGGCACGGCGGGCAAGACTCCGTACGATCAGCACCTCATCAGCGAGATGATGAGCTACTCCTGTGTGCGCATCAACGACTACGCCTGCGCCGAGAAAACCTACGAGGCGCTGCTCACCGATGGCTTCACGACTCCGGCGCAGATCCAGAGCGACGTGCGCGCGCTGGTCACCATCAATACGCAGCTGAAGTCCTACGACAAGGCGATCGAGTACGGCAATCGCGCCATCAAGGAGGGCTTTGCGGATGAGGAGACGCGCATCCTCGTCGGGCAGGCGTACTACCTGAAGGGCGACTACAAGGCCGCGGTGAGATTTGAAGAGAGCCACATAGACTCGCTCACCAAGGCGGGTCAGGTGCCGAAGCTCGACCTGCTCACCATCACGCGCAGTGCCTGCATCAAGCTCGATGACAAGGGCTGCGAGACGCGCCAACTCGAGCGCCTGGTGACCTACTATCCGAAGCCCGAGTACTGGCAGGGCCTGTTGATTTCCCTGGAGCGCCAGGCCACCGGCGACACCAACAAGATGCAGGTCTACCGTCTCATGAATGATGTCGGTGTGCTCACGCACTCAGAGGACTACGGCGAGATGGGCTCGATTGCGATGGACCAGGGCGCGCCGGCTGAGGCGCAGCATGCCCTGGAGAACGGGCTGGCGCGGGGCGTGTTCGCAAACGACGCCCACGCCCTGGCCCGCGCGCAGCGGGCGCTCGAGAGCGCGAAGAAGAAGGCTGCCGAAGACCAGGCCAACCTGCCCAACGCGGAGAAGGCCGCGGATGCCGCCACCGACGGCCAGGCGGCCGCCACCGTCGGGCAGGCGTACTTCGGTTACCAGCAGTACGATAAGGCCGCCGCCGAGTTAGCCAAGGCGCTGACCAAGGGTGGGCTCAAGAACGCCGCCGATACGCGGCTGCTGCTTGGCACTGCGCAGCTGAAGGCGGGTCACAAGGATGATGCCCTGAAGACCTTCAAGCAGGTCAAGGGCGATCCGACGCTCGAGCGCGTTGCCAATCTGTGGGTCATTCACGCGCGGCAGGCGTAGCGCGGTCAAATCATTTCGGTGCCCGGAACCGGCCTGCTATCCGAAACAGCAGTTTGCTTGGCCCGCCGCAAGCGCCGTCTGGCCACTTTCGGCCATTCTAATTAAATCAGCCGCTCGATTTAGATCAGCCGCTCGATCTCCGGGATGATCTGGAACAGGTCGCCCACCAGCCCGATGTCCGCGACCTCAAAGATCGGCGCCTCGCTGTCCTTGTTGATGGCGACAATGGTGCGTGCGTCCTTGATGCCGGTCAGGTGCTGGATCGCGCCGGAGATGCCGATCGCGACGTAGAGCTCCGGTGCAATGATCTTGCCGGTCTGCCCCACCTGCATCTCGTTGGGCGCGTAGCCGGCGTCCACCGCGGCGCGCGAGGCGCCGACGGCGGCGCCGAGCTTGTCGGCCAGCGCGTACAGGATCTTGAACCCGTCCGCGCTGCCGAGCGCGCGACCGCCGGAAATGACGCGGGCCGCGCTCTGCAGGTCCGGGCGATCGGTGCGGCCCGCCGACACGGACACGAACCGGGTGTGCAGGGGAAGCTCGACGTTCACCGCTGCTTTTTCGATCGACGCCGGCGTCCCGGAAGCGGCCGCCGCGAATGAGGCGGTGCGGACCGTGCCGACAACCTTTGACCCCGCTGCCACCTCGACAGTGAGAATCGCATTGCCGGCATAGATCGGCCGGCGGAAGCGCGTCGGACTCTCGACGGCCATGATGTCGCTCACCTGCGGGGCATCGAGGAGCCCGGAGATGCGCGCCATGAGGTCCTTACCAAACGTGGTTGAAGGCCCGAACACGTGGGAGTAGGGGCCCGCGATGGCGGCGATCTGCGGTGCGAGCACCGCGGCCAGCGCGTGCTGGTTGGCCGGGTTCTCGACGGTGAGCACGCGGTTTACGCCCGCGAGCTGTGCCGCCTGGGCCGCGACGGCCGCGGCATCCACCGCGCACACCACCAGCGTGATGTCGGCGTCATCGATGGCACGGGCGCAGGTTACGCACTTCGCGGTGCTGGGGTTGAGCTTGCTGCCATCGTGTTCGGCGACGATGAGAATCTTGGTGCTCACAGGAGTCCCTTCTGTTTCAGTGCCGCAACCAGTTCCGCGGCATCTTTCACGAGCACGCCCTTTTGCCTTTGCGCCGGCGGCGAGAAGCCCACAGCCTTGAGCTGCACGCGCGGCTCCACGCCCACCGCGCTCAAGGAAAGGGTGTCGAGTGGTTTCTTCTTCGCCTTCATGATGTCGGGAAGCTTGACGTAGCGCGGCTCGTTCAGACGCAGGTCCGTCGTGATTACAGCCGGCAGGTCGATCTCGAGGGTTTCAAGCCCCGCGTCCACCTCGCGGGTCACCCGCGCCGCGCCGTCATGCAGCTCGAGCTTGGAGGCGTAGGTCGCCTGCGGCCGATTCCACAGTGCCGCCAGGAGCTGACCCGTCTGGCCGTTGTCGTCATCAATCGCCTGCTTGCCGAGAATGACGAGCAGTGGCTGCTCGCGCTCGACGAGTTTGAGCATCACGCGCGCCGTGACCAACGGCTCGATCACCCCGTCCGCCTGTACGTGCAGCGCACGGTCCGCGCCCATGGCCAGCGCCGTCCGCAATTGCTGCTGACAGTCCGCGGGGCCGACCGTGACGACCACCACTTCCTCGGCGCCGCCGCGTTCCTTGATACGCAGGGCCTCCTCGAGGGCGATCTCATCGAAGGGGTTGATACTCATTTTAACCCCGTCGGTAATCACACCGCTGCCATCGGGTTTCACCCGAATGCGCACGTTGTAATCCACCACCCGCTTGATGCCGACCAGAATGCGTTTCATAGGCTTTGCAGTATAGCGGCTCAGCTGTGCACATGGTGTTGGGGCGAAGGCGTTGACGCCGCACATGCGGCTTCCCTAAAGTCGCGCATGCTGCGCTACGCGCTCCGCCGGATTGGCGGGATCATCCCGACACTACTCGTCATCATCACGATTTCCTTTGGCATCGTGCGGCTCGCACCCGGCGGCCCGTTCGACCAGGAGCAGACCCTTACGCCAGTAGTGCGGGCGAACCTGGATCGCCTCTACGGCCTGGACCAACCGCTCACGGTGCAGTACGGGCGCTACCTGCGCGGACTCCTGCACGGGGATTTCGGGCCTTCCTTGAGCCAGCGCGATTTCACGGTGACCGAGCTGATCGCCCAGGGCCTGCCGGTCAGTGTCACGGTCGGGCTGGGCGCGATCCTGCTCGCGCTGCTCATCGGGATTCCGGCGGGCATCGCGGCCGCGAGCTGGCGCAACCCGGGCGCCGATTACAGTCTCACCGTCTGGGCGGCGCTGGCCGTCGCGCTGCCGAGTTTCGTCACCGGGCCGCTGTTCGCGCTGGTGTTCGCACTCACGCTGCACTGGCTGCCGGTGGCAGGTTGGGAGCGTGGCGCACCACGCTATCTGGTGCTACCGGTGCTGACGCTCGCCCTGCCGGTGGCGGCGTATCTTGCGCGCCTGACGCGGGCGAGTCTCCTCGAGGTACTGCGCAGTCCCTGGATCAGAAGCGCCCGGGCGCGTGGACTCGGGGGGGCGCGCGTGCTGTGGCGTCACGCGCTGCAGCCAGCGTTGCTGCCCGCCGTGAGTTACTTGGGTCCCGCGCTGGCCTACGTGGTCACCGGCTCCCTCGTCGTGGAGACGGTCTTCGGCCTGCCCGGCACCGGGCGCTATCTCGTGCAGGGCGCCATCGATCGGGACTATCCGCTCGTCATGGGCATGATCGTCGTGTACGGCGCGCTGCTGCTGTTGTTCAACCTCGTCGCGGATCTTCTCTACGGCTGGCTCGACCCGCGCGTGCGCCATGAGTGAGGCGCTGGCGGCTGCGCGGGGCGGCCGGTGGCGGGCCGCGGGCCGCCGTCTCGCAGCCGGCACGGCCACGCGCGTCGCCATGGTGGTGCTGGCCCTGATCACGCTGCTGGCCCTGGTGGGACCTTTCTTTAGCCCGTGGCAGTTCGATCAGCTTGACTGGCAGCATCTGGCGCTGCCGCCGGGACGCCTCGCGGCGCATTGGTTCGGCACTGACCGCCTCGGGCGTGACCTCTTCGTGCGCACTCTCTACGGCGTGCGCGTGTCACTCCTCATCAGCGTGCTCGCGACGCTGGTGAGCCTTGTGATCGGCGTTGCCTGGGGTGCCGTGGCGGGCTTTGCCGGCGGCCGCACGGATGGCTGGATGATGCGCTTCGTTGATGTGTTGTATTCACTGCCCTATCTCTTCATCGTCATCATCCTCACCACGCTCTTCCAGCGCGGCAGCATCCGCGTGCTGCTGGTAGCGATCGGCGCCGTGGGCTGGCTCACGACCGCGCGCATCGTGCGCGGCGAGACCCTGGCGCTGAAGCGGCGCGAGTTCATCGAGGCGGCGCGCGCCCTGGGGGTATCGCCGGCCGGCATTCTCGTGCGTCACATCGTCCCGAATCTTTTGGGTCCGGTGGCGGTGTACGCGACGCTCACCATTCCGCAGATGATCATCTTCGAGGGGTTCCTCAGTTTCTTGGGCCTGGGCGTGCAGGAGCCGAAAGCGAGCCTCGGTAATCTCATCAACGTCGGTGCGCAGGAAATGCAGTCCGCGCCCTGGATGTTGCTCACCCCCGCGGCGTTCCTGGTCATGCTCCTGATCTGCCTGAATCTTCTCGGCGATGGCCTGCGCGATGCCCTCGACCCGCATGAGCGCTGAAGCCTCCCTGGCAGGCGCGACGGAGGTGTTGCGCCTGGCGGGGTTGTCGGTTTCCTTCGCCACTGTGGCGGGCAGCGTCTCGGCGGCCGAGGAGGTGAACCTCCGTGTCGT
>Ga0209167_10000183_pt1 | contig 59702 bp, 45 predicted proteins | sample Coa_R1_9_FD_187154 | JGI IMG/M metagenome (GOLD analysis project Ga0209167, IMG submission 187154) | Surface soil microbial communities from Centralia Pennsylvania, which are recovering from an underground coalmine fire - Coalmine... | ecosystem: Environmental > Terrestrial > Soil >... | reverse complement strand
TTGGGGACTGGGGATTGGGGATTGGGGACTGGGGATTGGGGATTGGGGATTGGGGATTGGGGACTGGGGATTGGGGATTGGGGATTCGGGATTGGGGATTGGGGATTAGCGCGAATGCGATCGCCGAGTAGCGGCGTTCAGCCGGCGGCAGGTCACCCGCGTCGATCAGCAGGGCGCCGGTGAACCGTGGCTGGACCACGATGCGGTCGCCGGACGAGAGATCGAGGACCACGAGCTTGGCGCGTCGCCAAACGCGATCGATGGTGGTGCCGGTGACACGCGCGCGCAATGCGCGGGGCGTTACCTCGCGCAGAACGTCGGCGTGCGTGACGGTGACGTCGGTGATCCGCTCACCGGCGATCGCGGCGTGCAGGTCCCGCGCGATCGTCTCGGTCTCAGGAAGCTCGGGCACTGCGCGCCAACTCCCGCCACGCGATGTCGGTCCGGAACTGTTTCCCCGGAAAGCTGACGGCCGCGGCATAACTCGCACTGGCATGCTGGGCGGATGCGAGGTCCGGTGCGACGGCGGTGACTGCGAGCACGCGGCCGGCGGCGGTCACCAGCTCACCCGCCCCGTTGCGAGCGGTCCCTGCGTGGAACACATGCACGCCGGGCGGGGCCTCTGGCAGCCCGATGACGTCGCCTGTGCGCGGCGTACCGGGGTAGCCCGCCGCCGCGACGACGGTGGACACGGCGTGTGCGGGGTGCAGGTGTCCGATCCATTCGCCCGATTCCAGCCGGCCGCCGCGGGCGACGGCGTCCATGAGCGGCAGCAGCGGGTAGCGGGTGAGGGGCAGGATCGCCTCCGTCTCGGGGTCGCCGAGGCGGCAGTTGAACTCGACGACCTTGAGGCCGTCAGTGGTCACCATGAGGCCTGCGTAGAGGGCCCCCGAGAACCGGCGCCCCATGCGCCGCATCGCGTCGAGGACCGGTGCGATGATCTGGTCGCCGGCGAGTCCGACGAGGCTGTGCCATTCCGCCCAGGTGTTGCCGGGCGCATGCGCGCTCGAGCGCTCCGTACCGGAGGTCACGACCAGCGGGTACACGGGCGCGTATGCGCCCATTCCACCCGTGTTGGGCCCCTGATCACCGTCCAGGAGCCGCTTGTGGTCCTGCGCCGGCACGAGCGGCAGCCACTGTTCGCCGTCAGTGAGGAATAGCAGCGACACCTCTTCGCCCTGCATGAACTCCTCCACCAGGATCTCGGCACCCGCGGTACCGAAGACGCGCTGGCTGAGCATCGCATCGACGGCGGCGTCCGCGTCCGCGGTGGAGTCCGCGATGATGACGCCTTTGCCCGCAGCGAGTCCTGAGGCCTTGATCACGACGGGCGTGCCGAAGTCCCGGACCGCGCGCTTCGCCGCTGCGGCATCGGTATGGCGCTCGGCGCGCGCCGTCGGCACACCGGCGTCGGCCATGAGCTGTTTCGCGAACACTTTCGAGCTTTCGATCTCGGCAGCGCTTCTGGTGGGCCCGAATGCGGGATGGCCTGCCGCACGAAGACGGTCGACGAGACCCAGCGCGAGCGGCGCCTCCGGCCCGATCACGGTGAGCGCAGGCCGCTCGTGGTTGGCGAGCGCGACGAGTGCATCGATATCGGTCGCCGCGATGGGTACGCACCGGGCGTATTCGGCGATGCCCGGGTTCCCGGGCGCCGCGATCAGCTCAGCGGCCGGATCGTCCTGCTTGAACTTCCACGCCAGCGCGTGTTCCCGGCCGCCGCCGCCGACGAGCAGTACCTTCACGACGAGCGTCCGCCGTCCGAGCCGCTGTCCGGATTGCCGCCTGTGCGCGAGCGAAACGCCTGCCCGAACGCATCGCGTGCCCGCCCGACGGCGCCTTCGATCTCACCCAGCGCGGCGCGGGCGCGGTCGCCGTAGTAGCCGGCTGCCGCCGCGTAATCCTGCGTGAGGGGCCGGTCGCCATCGTCACCGCGTCGCGGATATTCGCCGCGCAGGATCCGCGCGTAGTCCTCGGATGCGGCCCAGCGCTGCAGCTCGGCGGCACGCACCGTGTTCAATGGATGATCGCGAAACACCGTGTTGAAGAACTTGAGCGCGCTGTCCCACGCTCCGCCCGACGTTTCGTATTCCTGTGCCTGGAGCAGGAACTGATCCAGATCGATCGTGTCGTCGCCAGCGGATCCGCCTGCGAGCTTGAGGTAGGTACCGAGCGAGGCGCGGGGGTCCTGGGTGCCGAGCAGTCCGGCGCGATCGCACGAGAGCTCCGCCTTGCGATACCACTCGAGCAGCGCGACCTGAATCGGCAGCAGCGCGATACCGGCGAGGAAGGGCAGGTTCTTGAGACCGAAATTGAGCAGGATGACCGCGATCGTGCTGTACGTGACGTGGCCGCTCATGACGTGTCCCAGCTCGTGCGCGAGCACATCGCGCTGCTCTTCGCGGTCGAGCAGGCCCAGTGTGCCGGAATTGATGATGATGAACGGATCATCAAACCCGACGGCGCCAGCGTTCACGAACGGCGTCTGCGTGACGTAGAGCTGTGGGCGCCGCGGCCACTCGAACGTCGCGATCACCTCGTCGTACAGGGCGTCCAGCTTGGGACGCTGGCCGGGTCCGACGCGGACCGCGTTGGCGAGGAACAGGTGCCGGAGTCCGCGCTCGCCGAAGAACCCGGCGATCTTGCGGACCACTTCGTCGAAGCCCGGAATGGCACGCAGCGTGTTGAGGGCCGCGCGGTCCGCGGGATGTTCCCACGCCAGGGACGAGATGCCGGGAAGCGGGATGCGAGGCATGTGAGACGAGAGAAGGGAGAAAGGGGAGAGGAGAGAGGAACAAAAAAAACAACCAAACTCTCCGGGCAATACGGAGTGGGGCGGGTGTGGGTGTCAGCGCTTACGCAGGCCTGTCAAACAGGCCGGTCACACTCCTCGGAATGCCTGGTCCAGATCCGCGATCAAGTCGTCGCCGTCCTCCACGCCGCATGAGAAGCGTACGAGGCCGTCGGTGATGCCCAGCGCCGCGCGCCGCTCGGGTGGAACCGATGCGTGCGTCATGATCGCCGGATAGTTGACCAGGCTTTCGACACCGCCGAGCGATTCCGCGAGAGTGAAGAGGCGGAGACGATCGATGACTGTCGTGGCACGTTCGCGAGAGCCCATCTCGACGCTGACCATTCCTCCGAACCCGGTCATCTGGCGTGCCGCCAGCGCGTGCTGCGGGTGGGAGGGGAGTCCCGGATAGTGGACCGCGCGCTCGCCGAGCCGGTTGGCGAGCCACGCGGCGACGAGCCGCCCGTTGGTGTCGTGCCGAGGCATACGGAGGTGCAGAGTCTTGGTCCCGCGGAGCGCCAGCCATGCGTCGAAGGGGCCGGCGACAGCTCCAGCCGCATTGTGAATGAATTGTAATCGTCCGGCGAGGTCGTCGTCCTTCACCACCGCAATCCCGCCGATCATGTCGCTGTGCCCGTTGAGATACTTGGTCGTCGAGTGGAAGACGATAGAGGCACCTGACTCGAGCGGGCGCTGAAAAAACGGTGTCGCGAAAGTGTTATCGACGACCAGCAGTGCGTTCCGCCGCCGCGCAATCCCGCCAATCGCGCGGAGGTCGGTCAGCCGCATCAGCGGATTCGTCGGGGTCTCGACGATGATGGCGGTGGTACGATCGGTACATGCGTCGTCAACGCGTTGTGGATCACGGGCATCAACGAAGGTGAATTGGAGACCGAAGTGCTGCAGAATCCGGTCGAAGAGGCGAAACACTCCTCCGTACGCATCGTCGCCGCAGATGATATGATCGCCGCTCCGGAAGAGCTTCATGATGCTATCGAGGCAGGCCATGCCGCTCGCGAATGCGAAGCCGTGCGTGCCGCCTTCGAGGACCGCCACGTTCCGCTCGAACGCTTCGCGTGTGGGATTGGTGCCACGCGAGTACTCCCATCCCTTGTTCATTCCCACCGCCTCCTGCGCGTACGTGGAGGTCAGGTAGACGGGCGTCATGACCGCCCCTGAATACGGGTCGGGCCGTTGACCGGCGTGAACGGCGCGGGTGCCGAAGCCGGCGTTGGTCTCGTCAGGAAGGATTCGGGTCACGTCCAGACCAATTTGGATGAGGCCGGGAAGTTAACCTGCCTCGTCGTGGACGACGAATCCTATCTCCGCCAGGCCGTTCGCCGCCTGATGGAGAGCGAGGGATTCGAATGCGTAGAGGCCGCGTCCGCCGAAACGGCGCTTGCCTTACTCGCCCATCAGCCGGCCAGCGTGATTCTCTCGGACGTTCGCATGCCGCGGATGGACGGCCTCACCTTCCTGCGGGAAGTGCGGGCCCGCTATCCCGACACGGCCGTCGTCATGATCACGGCGGTCGCCGATGTGGACGTCGCCGTCAGCTGCCTGGCGCTCGGCGCGATGGACTATCTGATGAAGCCGTTCCATCTCGACGAAGTGCGCGCGCGTGTCGGGCAGGTGCTGGAGAAGCGGCGTCTCGTGCTCGAGAACCGAAGCTATCAGGTGCGGCTCGAGGAGCGAGTCCAGGCACAGGCCCGCCGTCTGGAGGATCAATTCCTCGCGACGATGCAGGCCTTCGCGCATGCGCTCGAAGTGAAGGACCGGTATACGCGCGGCCACTCGATCCGGGTCAGCCAGTACGCGGTCGCGATCGCGCGAGCGATGGAGCTGGAGCCGGACATCGTGCGGCAGGTCGAGATCGGCGGCCACGTGCACGACATCGGCAAGATCGGCGTGCGGGAATCGGTGCTCAACAAACCGAGTCCGCTGACCGACGACGAGTACCAGCACATCATGACCCACCCGATGGTGGGCTGGCGAATCCTCTCGCCGGTGCTCACCGATTTTCCGTTGGCACTTCACATCGTCCGGTCACACCATGAGCGGTTCGACGGACGGGGAACGCCCGACGGATTGGCTGGAACCGGCATCCCGCTCGTGGCGCGGATCGCGGCGGTCGCGGACTCGTTCGACGCGATGACCAGTGGCCGCGCGTACCGGCGCGGCGGCCGGCTCACCCTCGATGCCGCGGTGGCAGAGCTGGAGCGGTGCAGCGGGACGCAATTCGACCCCGATGCCGTGCGTGCATTCCTGGCAGCGGTCGCAGAGGGCGCGATCTCGAGTACGCACGGGCCGCCGACCGGAGAACTGGCCGCCTTTGCCGAGCCGGTTACCGCGGGCCACGGCGGATAGCTATCCGACGAGGCTGACCGGACCCCTCGGTAGACACTAATTTCTGCTTCACTATGACCGACAAGCTGATGGTAAGCGTGTCCGGGGTCCGCGGTCGTGTCGGCGAGGCCCTCTCGCCCGAGGTGATCACCAGGTTTGCCGCCGGATTCGGTACCTGGGCGGCCGCCCGAGCCGCGAAGCCCCGGGCCGCGATCGTGGTGGGGCGTGACAGCCGGGTGTCCGGCCCGATGTTCCAGAGAGCTGCGATCGCCGGGCTGCAGTCCGTGGGGTGCGACGTGATCGAAGTGGGCGTGGTGCCGACCCCGACGGTGCAACTCGCCGTCGAGTTCCACCACGCGGCGGGTGGGCTGGCGATCACGGCGAGTCACAATCCCATCGAGTGGAATGCGCTCAAGTTCATCGCTCCGTCGGGGCTCTTCCTCTCGGCGGAGGAGGGGGCCTCGATGCGGGAGGCGATGGCCAAGGGGGTGGCTCTCGCGACCTGGGACCGGCTCGGCGAGGTTCGGTCCGACCCGGACGCCGTGGCCCGGCATCTCGACGCGATTCTGGCGCTTCCGTACCTGGATGTGGAGGCCGTGCGCCAGCGCCGGCTGCACGTCGCGCTCGACTGCGTCCGCGGGGCGGGGGGCCCGATCATGACCGCTCTGCTCGAGCGACTCGGCTGCCGGGTGAGCGCGATCAATCTCGAAGCCGACGGCCGATTTCCACGGCCGCCCGAACCGATCGCCGCCAATCTCGGGGAACTGGAGGCGCTGGTCCGCCTCGCCGGTGCCGACGTGGGATTCGCGGTCGATCCGGACGTGGACCGGCTGGCCCTGATCGACGAGACGGGGCACGCGATCGGCGAGGATTACACCCTGGCCCTGGCGGCTTCAGTGGTCCTCCGGCACCGGAAGGGGCCCCTCGTAACGAATCTCTCGACGAGCCGGATCGTCGATGACATAGCCAGCGAGGCAGGGGTGCCCGTCATTCGGACTCCTGTCGGGGAGGTGAACGTCGCGATCCGCATGCGCGCCGAGGGTGCGCCGGTGGGTGGCGAGGGGAACGGCGGGGTGATCGTGGCTGGGCTTCACCTGGGGCGCGATGCCCCGGCGGGGGCGGCCTTGGTCCTCCAAATGCTGACAGGCGCGGGCGGGGAGACGCTGTCGGGGATCACGAAGCGGTGGCCGCGGTACGCGATCGTCAAGGACAAGCTGGACCGTCCCTCGGGGAGTCTGCACCAGATCTACGACACATTGCGGTCCGCGTTTCCCGGGGCAGGGGTAGATTTGGAGGATGGCCTTCGCTTGACCTGGTCCGACAGCTGGCTCCACGTGCGGCCCAGTGGAACGGAACCGATCGTGCGGGTAATTGCCGAGGCGCCGACAGAGGCACGAGCCAGAGAGCTGGTGGCCCGCGCCCGTGCCCCGTTGGACGCAATGCAGTCAGTGCGGTAGCTCGATGCGGTAGCCCGATGCGGTAGCTCGACCACGCGCCTGCGGCGTACCCGCGATGGCGACAACGAAGGCAGCCGAATATGTGTGGCATCGTCGGATACGTTGGGCCCAAGAAGGTCGCACCGCTCCTGTTGGAGGGATTGAAGCGCCTCGAGTACCGCGGATACGATTCGGCGGGCCTTGCCATCATGAACGGGAAGGGCGTCGAGACCCGCAAAGTGGCGGGAAAGATCTCGCGCCTCGAATCGCTGATCAGCGCGAAGCCGATTTCCGGCACGCTGGGGATCGGGCACACCCGCTGGGCCACACACGGTGCCCCGAACGAAGCGAACGCCCATCCGCACGTCGACGAGAAGCACGAGTTCGCCGTCGTTCATAACGGGATCATCGAGAACGCGGGCTCGCTCCGCCGCAAGCTGGAGGACCTCGGCCACGTGTTCACCTCGGAGACCGACACCGAGGTCCTGGTCCATCTGATCGAGGCGGCGTTCGACGGATCGCTGGAAGACGCGGTGATCGAGGCCTTGCACCAGGTGGAGGGCGCGTACGGCATCGCGGTCGTCTCGAGCCGGGACCCCCACAAGATCGTGGCAGCTCGGAAGGGGAGCCCGCTCCTGGTCGGGCTCGGTGACGGCGAGCACTACGTGGCCAGCGATGCGTCGGCCATCCTCGCGCATACGCGCGAAGTCGTGTATCTCCACGATGGCGATCTCGCGGTGCTGGACCGGAGCGGCTACCGGATCATCGGGCTCGATTCACTCACGCAGACCCGGAAAGTGAGCAAGATCGACTGGGATCTCGCCCAAATGGAACGCGGCGGGTTTGCGCACTTCATGCTCAAGGAGATCTTCGAGCAGCCGCAGACCGTCGCGAGCACGCTCGCGGGCCGGCTCCTGCTCAACACGGCGACTGCGAAGCTGGCAGGGACGAATCTCAGCGACGAAGATCTGCTGGCGATCGACAACATCGTGATCACGGCGTGCGGCACAAGCTGGCATTCCGGGTTGATCGGCGAGCACATGATCGAAGAGTCGGCGCGGATCCCGGTCGAGGTGGAATACGCCTCGGAGTTCCGGTACCGGAACCCCATCGTCAACGATCGCACGCTCTGCATCGTGATCTCGCAGTCCGGCGAAACCGCCGACACGCTGGCGGCCATGCGCGAGGCGCAGCGCCGGGGGGCTCGGACGCTCGGCATCGTCAACGTCGTGGGGTCGACGATCGCTCGCGATGCCGCGGCGGGCATCTATCTCCACGCCGGTCCCGAGATCGGTGTCGCCTCGACCAAAGCGTTCACGAGCCAGGTCGTCGCGCTGGCGCTCCTCACGCTCAAGATGGCACGGCTCCGCGACCTCTCGGTTATCCGCGGGCGCGAGATCATCGATGCCCTTCAGGCACTGCCGGGCCACATCCAGCAGATCCTCGACCGGGCGCCGGAGATCGAGGCGCTGGCCGAAGAGTTCAAGCGCGCGCAGAACTTCCTCTACCTGGGCCGCGGCTACAACTTCCCGACCGCGCTGGAAGGTGCGCTCAAGCTCAAGGAGATCAGCTACATCCACGCGGAGGGCTATCCCGCCGCGGAAATGAAGCATGGGCCGATCGCACTGATCGACGAGCTGATGCCGGTGGTCTTCATCGCGCCGCACGACTCGGTCTTCGACAAAGTCGCGTCGAACGTGCAGGAAGTGAAAGCGCGGAAGGGACGCGTGATCGCGATCACCAGCCGCGAGGAGCCATCGCTCGCCGGGAAGATCGATTACGAGTTCCGGATCCCCGAGACGATCGACATGCTGACGCCGGTGCTCGCGGCGATCCCGCTCCAACTCCTGGCGTACTACATCGCGGTCAAGCGCGGCTCGAACGTCGATCAGCCGCGCAATCTGGCCAAGTCGGTCACGGTCGAGTAAGCGGCGCCTGCGCCAGGCTCCTCGCATCATCCTCGCGTCCCAGTCGCCGCGGCGACGGGACCTGCTGGCACTCATCGGCATCTCGCACACCGTCCGGCCTGCCGACGTCGATGAGCGGGTGCTCCCGGACGAATCACCGATCGAGTGCGTCGAGCGGCTGGCCCGGGCGAAGGCCGCGGTCATCGCGGAGACTGACCCCGACGCACTGGTGATCGGCGCCGACACGATCGTCGTGATCGATGATCGGATCCTGAACAAGCCAGCGGATACCGCGGAAGCGTTGTCGATGCTGCGGCGCCTACGCGGGCGCACGCATCAGGTTCACACCGCCGTCTGCATCGCCTGGGGCGAGCGGGTGGTGTCAGGGGTCGAGACAGTCCGTGTGCGGTTCCGGGCGATGACCGACGCGGATCTGCTGGCCTACATCGCGACCGGCGAGCCGATGGACAAGGCCGGCGCGTACGGCATCCAGGGGTATGGGGCGACGATCGTGGACCGCATCGAAGGTGATTTTTTCGCCGTGATGGGGCTGCCGCTGGTGCGGCTCGTGGCGCTGCTGCGAGAAGTCGGGGTGACCTACGAGTTCGGGACGCTCGCGGTGGCTGCGATCCCCGGCACCCATCATCCCGCGTAGCGGGATTTCCACAGCGCGACCTTCGCCAGCACATCGTCGACGGTGATGCGCGGCATGCGCCCCGCCCGGGTTTCCATCGACACTGGATAGTTCTCACCCGGATCGCCGTAGGCATCGATCATCAGGTCGTGGAACCGGCGGTACGGGCCCGTGCGCTTGGGGTTCGTATAGCCCAGCAAGCTGACCACGGGGCGGCCAAGCGCGACGGCCATGTGGAGCGGGCCCGTGTCGGGCGACATCGCCAGAGCGGCACCGTCGAGGATGCCGACCAATGCCCGGAGGCCGCATCCGAGCGCCGAGACCGCGCGCGGCGCGCGAGCGAGGATGACGGATTCCGCGTGGCGTTCTCGAGGCGACGTGCCTCCCACGAGCACCGGCTGCAACCCGAAGTCGGAATCGAGTGCGCGTGCGACGTCCCCCCATCGTTCCGGGAGCCAATCTTTCTCCGGTTTACTCGTCGCTACGACAATCACCGCGGCCGGCCGGTCCAGCTTCGAATAGAACGCCGCTTGGGCGGCCCGTTCCGTGGGCCAGGGCCCGAGGTCCCATCGTACCGGATCGTGGGGAATCCCGAGCGCGGCCAGAAACTCGAAGTACTGATCCTGGACATGCTGGCCCTCGGGGTGCGGCGGAATCCGGTTCGTCGTGAACAGCCAGTTCGCGTCTCTCGCGCGCGCGCGATCGAACCCCAGCTTGACCGGCGCTCGCGTGAAGGCGGTCACGATGCCGGCTTTGAGGTAGACCTGCAGATCGAGCACGACGTCGAAGGGTCTTGCCCGAAGCGTACGCCGTACATCGAGGAACGCCTGCCACCCAGCGGACCGGTCGAAGAGCACCAGCTCATCGACCGCCGTGTGCCCGCGCACCAGTGCGGCGGGGCCGGGCTGCAGTACCCACGTGATGTGCGCGGCCGGCGTGTGCCGTTTGATTGCAGTCACCACCGAGAGCACGTGCACCGCGTCGCCGACCGCGCTCATCATCACGATGCCGACGCGGCCGAGCGGGGTAGCGATCGCCACTACAGGAGGCCCTGTTTGCGCGCGGAGCGGTGCAGGCGGTCGAGGTTGGTGCGCAGGAGGGCCGGGTCGCCGGGATGGCCCCAGACGACGCGATCCACATCGATCGCGTGCGCGGTCCGGCGTCCGTCAGCGCCGGTCGATACGAGGATGTTCCTGACGTTGAGATCCTCGTGGTAGGCTCCGGCCGCGGCCAGGGATGCGATGAGCTCCGACACGGATTCCCAGAGGGCGGCCCGATCGCTGGCGGAGCGGCTGGCGGTGCCGAGCAGGGTGCCGAGGTCCGTGGCATCGGGGATCTCGCGGGTGATGACGTCAGCGCGCCGGAGAAACATTGCGGCGGGATACGTGATGTAGGCGACGACTTGAGGCGTGGGAACGCCGCCGTCTCGCAGCCGGTGCGACACGGCCAACTCGTAAGGGGCGCGGGTGGGAGGGAGAAAGAGATCCCTGGTGAGGGGAGCGAGGAATCCGCCGTGGCGCACGTGGCGGACGACCACGCGCGCGGAGCCGAGGGGGATGGCGTACGCGGGGCCGCGACCCGAGAGCTCGCGCCGTTCGGGATGGGCGGCAGCGTGCGCGTAGACCGTGCGGCCCGAGACGATCTCGCGAAGCGGCTGGATCAGCTCCTCGAGAGCCACGCCGCTCGCGATCGGCGTGTCGAGGCGCTGGTAGCCGGGTTGCGGCGGGCTGGTCAAGTAAGGACCAGAGAGGAGAAAGGAGAAAGGAGAGCGAGCATCGGCGGCCGGCCTGTGTGCGTCATCGCGGGCGATGTCAGTTCTGCGCGATCACAGCGTGGCCACGCGGTACACGGCCACAGGGGTCGCGTTGCCCTTCAGGTCCAATGGCGCGTGCTCGTCCAGTTGTGGCGGGGACTGCAGCACCCGCCGGATGTCCTCGGAGATGAGGATCTCGCCCGCTTCGGCCGCGGCGCAGAGGCGGCTCGCGAGGTTGACCGTGTCGCCGATGACGGTGAATTCGAGACGGCGTTCGGATCCGATGTTGCCCGCGAATACCTCGCCGTAGCTCAAGCCGATACCGATCGCGAGCTCCGGGCGCCCTTCGGCGCGCCACTGCGTGTTGAGCTCGTCGAGCGCGTGCATCATGTCAATGGCGGCGCGCATCGCGCGATCGGGGTCGTCCGCGTTGGCGATCGGGGCGCCCCACTGGGCCATCACCGCGTCGCCCATGAACTTGTCGAGCGTGCCGCCGTGCCGGAACACGCAATCCACCATCTCGGTGAAATATTCGGAGAGCAGGGCCGCCATGTCGTCCGGCGTCATGGAGCGAGACAGAGCGGTGAAGCCGCGGATGTCGCTGAAGAGGACCGCCACGGGCCGCTTGTCACCGCCCAACTTGACGGATTCCGGCGAGCCCGCGATCTGCGCGGCGAGAGTCGGCGCGAAATAGCGCTCGAAATTGTTGCGCACGACCAACTCGTGCCGGATGCGCTCGGAGAATTGCCCGTGCTCGATCGCGACGGCGGCGATGCCAGCGAACGCCGCGAGGAACTCGAGATCCTCCTCATCCACCCGGTGGGTGGACGTGACGTTGTCCACGTAGAGGACGCCGAGCACCTGGCCTTCGCCGCCGACCAGCGGCGCGCACATCGTAGACCGGACCCGTTGCACCAGGATGGACTCGCCGCCAAACCGCACGTCTTCGGGTGCGTTGTCGGAGAGAATCGCCACCTTGTCGTGCACGGCGGACCGGACGATCGACTGCGGTACCGAGCGATGCGAGGCTACACCCTTGCGGTCGCGCGCCACCGCGGGGACCTGCGTACCGTGCTGGTCGGCGAGCAAGACCGATACGTAGTCGACATCGAAGATCTGGAGACAGAAGCCCGCGATCTTCTCGAGAAGCGCGCCGGTATCTGCGACCCGGGTGAGGCCCTTTGAGACCTCGAGGAGCAGCGCGAGCTTCTGCTCGTTCTTCTCGCGGTCGCCGGGCGCATCCGGCGTCGTGCCGCCTGCGTGGTCCTGGCCACCTGCAGCAGCGCCACTTGCAGCAGCGCCACTGGCCACAGCACCAGTGGCGGCCGGGCCGCTGGCCGCCGCGCCACCTGAACGCGGGCCCCCCGCGCGCGCGCCGCTCGGACGGTGCCGGAGGGCGGCTTCAAACGCCTGTGGATCGCTTTCGGGGACCCGGAGCTGGCGGACGATCTTGGCGGCATCGCGGGGAGGTGCGACGCCGCTTGGCCGGCCATCACTGCGATACGCCGGCGCGACCGAACGGCTGCTTATCGGAGTCGGCATCCCGGCGAAGCCCGCCATTCCCGGCGGTGGCACGGGTGCGCGCTCGACGATCCGGAACGACACCTTGCCGAACGCGATGATATCGCCGGGATTGATCCGCGCCTTACTGACCTTCGCACCGTTGACGAAGGTGCCGTTACTCGACCCGAGGTCCCGGACCTCGACGCCTGCCTCGTCCGTCGTCAGGGCCGCGTGCCGCCGCGAGATCGTCGGGTCGAACACAGGGATGTCGCTGGTGAGGGCGCGACCGATCACCTGGGCCACCCCCGATTTCAAATCGAAGGACTGCTCGCCTTCGACGCTCGCCAGGGTATAGAGCATCGCTCTCAGAATATAGGTGCCGGAGTCCGCACGCCGCGCGAACTCGGGGCCGGCAGGGCGGCCCGGACCTGGCCGATCGCAGTCAGCAGTGCCCGCGCCTTGTTCTCCGTCTCGTCCCACTCGCGCTCGGGTACGGAGTCGGCGACGATCCCCGCTGCGGCCTGCACCGACGCCACACCATGGGCGAGCACGCACGTCCGGATCGTGATCGCGAGGTCCATCCGCTGATCGCCGGCGGCGATATATCCGACGGCGCCTCCATACGGCCCGCGCCGCTCCGGCTCCAACTCATCGATGATCTCCATGGCCCGGACTTTGGGAGCGCCCGTCAGGGTCCCGGCGGGGAACGTCGCGCGGAAGACATCGAGCGCCGATCGTCCGTCCGCGACCATGCCTTCGACCTGGCTCACGATGTGGAGGACATGCGAGTACTGCTCGACGACCATCAGCTCCGTGACGGCCACCGTGCCGTACTCGGCCACGCGGCCGACGTCGTTCCGTCCCAGATCCACGAGCATGACGTGCTCGGCGCGCTCCTTCTCGTCCGCGAGCAACTCCGCCGCAAGCGCCGCGTCTTCGGCGGCCGAGTGGCCACGGCGCCGCGTGCCGGCGATCGGGCGCACCGTGACGCGCCCGTCGGCGACCCGGACCAACAACTCCGGCGAGCTGCCGACGAGCTCCACTCCGTCCAGCACGAGATGGTACATGTACGGCGACGGATTGATCGCCCGAAGCGCGCGGTACAAGGCGGCCGACTGGAAATCGTGTGGCACATCGATCCGCCGGGCGAGCTGCGCCTGAAAACAATCCCCGGCCAGGATGTACTCGCGGATGCGCGTGACATCGGCGAGGAAGCGCGGGCGCTCGTAGGTCGAGCGCCCGGTCGCCGGTGCAGCGCCCGAGTCGAGATCCAGCGCAGGGAGTGGAAGCGGGGCGTGGAGGCGGCCGAGCATTTGGTCCACGTCACGAAGCGCCGCGTCGTGCTGCGCGCGCAGCGTCACGTCATCGGCACCGGCGGCGACGGACACACCGACCACCACCCGGGCTTGCGCCCGCAGATTGTCGATGATCACCACGCATTTCGTGAATACGAACACCGCATCGGGGACATCGAGGCCAGCGGCCGGCGGATCTGGCAGGCGCTCGATGTATCGCACGACATCGTACCCGAAGTACCCCACGGCTCCCGTCCAGAAATCGCCCAGCTCCGGTGCGGCGACCGGCACGTCCTCGGCGACATAACTCTGGAGATCCGCGAGCGGATCGGCGGGCCGGCGGGTCCCGTGCCAGCCGCGCTCGGGAGTCCAGTCATCGACCGATCCGTCGCGGTGCAGGCGCCACGCGCGGCGCGGCTCGGTGCCCATGTAGGTGTAGCGTGACCACGTTTCGCTCCCCGCGGGCGCCGATTCGAGCAGAAACGCGAACGGGCCGCGGCGGACCTTGGCGAACGCCGAGACCGGCGTGTCGGTGTCGAGGAGCATGTCCTTCCACACTGGGACGATGCCGCCGCGAGCGGGGACAGTCGCCGCGAGTTGGCGAAAGCGGTCGTAGGTCATCTGGTATATTTGGCGTTCATGCGCGGCGGCCGGCGACGGCGGTGGATCGTAACGTGCGCTCTCGGGCTGTCAGGAGCAGTGGTCGGCATCGGCCCGCGTCCCGTTGCGGCTCAAGGGAATCCCGCCCAGTGGAACGACGCCCGGGCGCGGGCGCTCGTGGCGCTCGCGATCGCGCGGCGTAGCCGCCAACTGGCCGATACCGGACTGACCGACTACAAGGCGACGGCGCACGGATATCTGACGTTTCTCGCGCAGGCCGGTCCGGGCTTTCCCGACCCGCCCAAGATCATCCGATCGGACGAGTTGGCGGTGGAAGTCTATTGGCGGGCGCCCAACCTCAGCAAGCAGCTTGTGGTCGGTCACCGGGATACCCTCCTCCTCCCCGGGGATATCGGCTACTACAGCGATCGCTACGGGATCATCCAGAACAACTTCCCGGACTCCATTCGCCTCGGCGACGGCCACGACGTGCGTGGGGTCCCCCACCCGCTCGCACCGCACGGCCCCGACGACTACGACTACCTGGCCGGCGATTCACTTCGCATCACGATTCCCGGGCGCGTGGTCGAGGTGTATGCGATCCGGGTGCGGCCGCGCGATCCGGCTGCCGCCCGCATGGTCGGCACCGTCTACGTGGAGCGGGAGACGGGCGCCCTGGTCCGGATGGCGGTGACGTTCACGCGGGCCGCGATCCTCGACCACCGCATCGAGACGCTGACGGTCACACTGGACAACGCGCTCGTGAATCAACGGTTCTGGCTCCCCCAACGCCAAGAGCTGGACGTCGTGCGGTCGGCATCGTGGTTCGACTATCCCGTTCGCGGGATCATCCGCGCGCGATGGCATATCTGCTGCTACGCGGTCAATCGCGGATTCGTGCCGGGTGCCTTCGCGGGGCCGGAGATCGCGTCCGTGCCCCTCAATGCCCTCAAGGCGTATCCGTGGCAGGGGCGGATCCTCGACTCGCTCCCGGACGTCGCCGTGGCGACGGTCGAGGATGTCCGCCGAGTCGAGAACGATGCCCGGGCGATCGTGCAGCGCGCGGCGGTCGCTCGCGTGCGTGGGGCGGCGGTCGCAGGTGGGGGCATCTCGGACTTCGTGCGCGTGGATCGCGTAGAGGGGCTGGCGCTGGGCGCTGGTGCGAGCCTGCCATTTGGTCCCGCCTGGACGGTATCGGGAAACGGCCGGTACGGCCTGGACGACCGTCAGGGCAAGGGTGAAGCGGCCGTCCGCTGGGAATCCGGTGCGGGGCCGTCGATCCGGGCGTTCGCATTCCGGAGCTATCGCGACGCTGGTGACGTGGCCGAGGGCTCACAACTCGCAAACTCGCTCGCGGCCCAGGAGTTCGGCGCTGATCATACCGAGCCCTACGACGTGCGCGGCATCGGCGCGACGTTCGACGCCGGCGAGATCGCGGGGCTGCGCTGGACACTGAGCGCGACGCGCGAAACTCAGCGCGGACTCGCCGTGCATGCCCGGCCGGCGGACGGCGTGTATGGTCCAACGATTCCCGCATTCGGGCTGCAGGCGACGCGCGCCGCTCTGTCGATCGCCCGCGCGATGGCCGCGGGACCGTGGGGCACCGAGTGGCGCGCGCGGGCCGAAGTGCGAGTCGAGTCTTACACGGCGGCCGACACGGTGCTGGCGCGAGGCGCCGCGACCCTCGGCCGCGCGTTCGCCGATGCAGAAGCCGATCGTGCGTGGGGGCCTGACCGGCTCGTGGCGCGCGTGTCCCTGGGTGGCGTCAGTGCGGCGACGCCGCTGCCGGCGCAGGAGTACCTCTATGCCGGGGGCGACGTAAGCGGGCCCGGTTACGCATATCACGCGTTCGCCGGGCGTATGACGGGGACGGGACGGCTGGAGTGGCAGTTTCCGGTCCCTGGGCCGGCGATACCGCTAGGCCGATACGGTACCACGCCTGCGCACATTATCCTGGCGCCGTTCATCTCAGCCGACTACGTCGATGGGGCCGCGTCATTTCGGCCACTCGCAACCGGATGGTATCCTGCGGCCGGGCTCGGAGGAATCATGCTATTCGACCTCGTGCGGATCGACGTGGCTCGCGGACTGCGCGCCAATGGGCAGTGGACGGTGTGGGCAGACCTGCTGCCGGATTTGTGGGGCGTGTTGTAGAGACCGGCCGCCTCCGATTAGAGAGCTCCAATGATCGGCGCGGCCTCCGGATTGCTTATTGCGATCTGACGCGTGGGTGCCGGAGTCATACTATGAGACGCGTGTCGCCACGGAGGATCCTGGCGGAAGATCGCGCGCCGTCCGCCACTAACGACACCTCACCTCTCTCCCCAGATTCCTCCATATGCGCGATCCCGACACGGAGTGGGAGCCGGCACGACACGCAATGACGCACATCATCGCCGGTGTCGTGGACGTCTACGTCATCCGGCCATATCGAGCCGCATGGCGGGTGCTGACACTGCAGCGCGGCTACGACACGCGATGTCCGGGTGCGTGGGAGTCGGTTCACGGCAAGATCGAGCCTGACGAGACTCCTGAGGCGGCGGCCGTTCGCGAGCTGGCCGAAGAGACGGGGTTGCAGGCCGAACGCCTGTACAACGTCAGCGTGCAGCCTTTCTATCTCCACGCGGTACACACGATCGAGATGGCGGTGGTGTTCGCCGCGTTCGTGCGCGAGCCGGGCGCGGTGACGCTCGGGGCGGAGCACCAGGCCCACGAGTGGCTGCCGGTGGAACTGGCCAGAAAGCGGTTCATCTGGCCGCGCTCGCGCGCGGCGCTCGAGGACATCGTGGCGCTGCTCAAACGGGGGCATGCCGGTCCCGTCGAGGATGTGTTGCGCGTGCTGTAGATTGGGGCATGGCCTACCTGCCGCTCCGGGCGCTGACGGAAGACCGCCCGCATGGTGCGCTGGCCGACGCCTGGCTGGACGGGCTCGCCGGCGCTCTGTCCGATCCGTCCACGGACCGATCGCTCCTGTGCCGCCGCACGCTCACGGATCTGGTGTATCCGGCGTATGCGGAAAACTGGGAGACGGCGGTCAACGATCCGGCGCTTCCGGCCGGGTTACGCCTCGCGCTCGCGTCGCTTGATCCGCGGGAGGTCACGCTCGAGCCCGAGTACTACGCGGAGTGCGACGAGGCGAAGTTCGCGCGGGTCAAGCCGCTCCTGTGGCTGTGGTATTCGTTCGACCGGACGCCACTGGGCGGGCAGAACGTCGACCTCGGCGTCCGGCTTCGCCGGCTCCTGGCGCCGTACATCTTCAAGCGGTGCGGTGAGAACTTCAAGGCGTTCCAGCACGTCGAGTTCTCGTTCGGCTACAACATGGACGTCGGCGACAATTTCGTCGTCCACCGTCACGTGCTGCTCGACGACCGCGGCGGCATCCTGGTCGGCAACAACGTGTCGGTCAGCGACTACGCGAACGTCTACAGTCACACGCACAGCATCGTGGACCAGAAGGATGTCACCGACGCGGTGACGATTCTCGAGGACAACGTCCGCATCACGTATCACGCGACGGTGCTGGCCGGCGTGCGCGTCGCGTGCAACGGCATGGTGGGCGCGCTCGCAGTCGCGACCAAGGACGTGCGACCGTACCACGTGTACGTCGGCATCCCGGCCAAGAGCATTCGCGTGAAGCCGAACGCACCGCATGACGCGCAGAACGTCTGTCTGCCGCTGTCGAGGGATAGAGGGTAGGGGTGGGGGTGGGGCTGGGATTAGGGACTAGGGACTGGGGATTGGGGACTGGGGATTAGGGACTAGGGATTAGGGACTGGGCACTGGGGGCTGGGGACTCGGGGCTGGGGACTGGGGATTAGGGACTGGGGATTAGGGACTGGGGACTGGGGATTAGGGACTGGGGACTCGGGACTAGGGACTAGGGATTAGGGATTAGGTACTGGGGGCTGGGGGATGGTTAGCTAGGGCGCGCCCACGACCAACGCTGCCACGGCAGCCGCCAGTTCGTCGCGGCCCTCGCCGGTGACGGCGCTGAAGGCGATCACCTGGCTCTCATCGAGCGAGAGTGACTCGCCCAGAGCCCGGACGCGATCCGTGGCCGTCTTCCGCGCGAGCTTGTCGATCTTGGTGACGACGACGAGCGCCGGTGTTTCGAGCGCGGCCAGAAAAGCGAGCATCGCGAGGTCGTCGGCAGTCGGCTCGTGCCGGACATCGAGCAACTGCACCGCGCCACGCAGTACGGCCGTGTTGCCGAGGTAGCCCTCGATCAGCGGACGCCACGCGGCTTGTCGTTCCCTGGAGACGCGCGCGTAGCCGTATCCGGGCAGATCGGCGAGGACGAACGCGTCGTTGATGCGGAAGAAATTGATTTCCTGCGTACGGCCCGGCGTGCGGCTCACCCGGGCGATCGCGCGCCGATGGACCAATCGGTTGAGGAGCGCGGATTTGCCGACATTCGACCGGCCGAGGAACGCCACCTCGGGGAGGGACATCGGGGGCCGCCATCCACCGGGCTGCGCCATGCCGCCGAGGAATTCCACGGCGCGAATGGTCAGGGGGTCGGCGGTGATGGGGCGGTCCAAATGAGAAAGGAGAGAGGAGAAAGGAGAAAGTAGAACAAAAACAAAAAACCGCGATCAGTGTGGTGCGATGTCGCCGTGGGGGTCGCCCCGCGGCGGCACCGGGGGACCGAGTGGTATCACCTTGCCGGGTGGATTGCTGCGGGCGCCGGGCCGGCGGCCTGGCGGGGGCGTGTTGGGCACGGCGGCGGGCGCGGAGGGGCGACGCAGTCCGAACTCGAGCACCTCGTCCATCGTCTTCACGGCGTGGAACGTGATCGAGCTGCGGATCTCCTCGGGGAACTCATCGAGCTCGCGCAGATTACCTGCGGGGATGATCACGTGGCGGATCCCGTAGCGGTGCGCGGCGACCGACTTCTCCTTGAGGCCGCCGATCGGCAGGACGCGCCCGCGGAGAGTGACTTCGCCCGTCATCGCGATGTCCCCGCGCACCGGCACGCCGGTGAGCGCGCTAATGATGGCGGTGGCGATCGCGATGCCCGCGCTCGGTCCGTCCTTGGGTGTGGCGCCCGCCGGGATGTGAACGTGAATGTCCCGTCCGCCTCCCCGTGCGAGATCTTCGTCGATCCCGAGATCGCCGGCACGCCGCCGGGCGTAGCTCAGGGCAGCGGTTGCGGACTCCTTCATGACCTCGCCGAGTGTGCCGGTCAACTGGAGTTTGCCACGCCCGCGCACGACGCTGACCTCGATGTCGAGAATTTCCCCCCCGACGGCGGTATACGCGAGCCCACGTGCCACGCCGACCGAATCCTCGAGTGTCGTTTCGTCCGGATCGAATGGCGCCGGTCCGAGAAGGTCGGGGAGCGCGGCCGCGGTGATCGTCACGGGGCCGGCAGGCGCGGGACCAATCGCCGGTGTTTCGACCCGTTGCCGCGCGACCTTGCGGGCCACGCGCGCGATGCGGCGCTCGAACTCGCGGACCCCGGCTTCGCGGGTGTATTGCCGCATGATCTCGCTCAGCGCGCCGGGCTCCCACGTCACGTCGTCCGGCTTCAGGCCGTTGCGCTCGAGCTGCTTGGGCACGAGGAACTGTCGTGCGATCGCGACCTTTTCGTGGTCGAGATATCCGGTGAGGCGGATCACCTCCATGCGATCGCGGAGCGCATCGGGCACATTCGCGAGCGTGTTGGCGGTCGTGATGAACAGGACCTGGGAGAGATCGTAGTCGATCTCGAGGTAGTGATCATTGAACGCGCTGTTCTGCTCCGGGTCGAGCACTTCCAGCAGCGCAGCGGCGGGATCGCCCCTGTAGTCCTGTCCCAGCTTGTCGACCTCGTCGAGCAGAATCACCGGGTTGATCACCTCGGCGCGGCGCATCGCCTGGAGGATGCGTCCGGGCAGGGCACCGATATAGGTGCGCCGGTGTCCGCGGATCTCCGCCTCGTCGCGGACGCCACCGAGGGCCATGCGGGCGAACCGGCGGCCGAGGGCTTTGGCGATCGAGCGGCCGAGCGACGTTTTCCCGACGCCGGGCGGACCCACGAAGCAGAGGATGGGGCCTTCGAGGCGGCCGACGAGGCCGAGCACCGCGATGTAGTCGAGGATCCGGTCCTTCACTTCGGCGAGACCGTAGTGGTCCTCATCGAGCACATGCCGCGCGTGATCGACGTCGAGGATGTCGTCGGTGCGTTCGGTCCAGGGGAGGCCGAGGAGCCAATCGAGGTAATTGCGGCCGACGGTCGTCTCGGGGGACATCGGCGCCGTGCGCCGGAGCTTCCGCAACTCGCGCTGTGCCCGGGCCTGCACCGCTTCGGGCAGTGCGCGCCGCTTGATCTCGGCATCGAGATCAGCCAACTCGTCGCCGTCATCCTGCCCGAGCTCGCGCGTGATCGCCCGGAGCTGCTCCTGCAGGTAGAACTCCCGCTGGTTCTGGAACAGCGATCCGCGCACATCCTCATCGATCTTGCGCTCGAGGCGAAGAAGCTCGATCTCGGCGCTCAGCACATCCGACAGCGCCTGCCAGAGGCTTCCGAGTGCCGGCGTTTCGAGGAGCTTCTGGCGGACGTCGTGTTTGACCGCGAGGTGGGCGGCGATGGCGATGGCGCGTCGCTCGTCGGATTCGATCGACTGGACGAACACGGCGGTCTCGTCGGGAATCCGCCGGTGCATCGAGACGTACTCCTCGAACCGCGAGAGCACGCGCCGGCTGAGGGCCGTCTGGGCGTCCTTGGCGGCGTCGGCGCCCTCGTGGCCCGTGTCGCCGGGGGCCGAGCCGGGTAGCGGTGGGTGGGGATTCGGGCTGCCGGCCGTTTCTCCGGCGGGGGAGTCCCGGGGGGTCCGTGCGGACTCGGAAGGGCCTTCTGGGGCGCTCCCGGGCTTTGGTGGGTATCCCTCGTCTCCGGACTCCGCCCCGGGCTCGGGGGGCGCCGGTGGGGCCACGAAGGGGTATGCCACCACGGTGGCCCGGTGCCACCCGCCGGCGAGGCCGTAGCGAGTCACCCGGGCCCTGGCGACGCCTTCGACGAGCACCTTGGCGGTACCGTTCGGCAGCCGGGAGCTTTGGAGGACGCGGGCGACGACCCCGACCCGGTACAGGTCGCTCGCGTTAGGGTCCTGGATCTCGCCGCTTCGCTGGGCGACGAGCAGGACATACTTGTCCTTCCCCGGGCCACCGGCCGATTCGGCAGCATCGAGAGCCGCCAGCGAGGCGGGGCGGCCCACGAGCAACGGCATCACGACATACGGGAATACCACGACCTCGCGCAGCGGGAGCACCGGGAGGCGGTCCGGGGTGGCGAACTGCTCGGCGTCGCGGGCGAAGAGGGGCATTAAAACAGAAAGTAGAACGACAGAAAGTAGAAAGTAGACACGTCAACAACACAGAAGACTTGCGACGTCGCGAAAGCGGCGCGTGGGGCGATCGTGGGCGCTGGAAAAACAGAAGCGGGACACCAGCAGGGGTCCCGCCTCAATCTAACCGCGAGCCACCGGGCAACCGGCAGCGCTGCCCGCGCCGGTGCTAGGCCTCTTTCTTCTGGCGCTTGGGAGAGATCTCGAGGAGCGGCGCCGTGCGTTTGGTGACGGTGCTCTCGATCACGCGGACTTCCGTCACGTCGTCGCGGCTCGGGAGATCGAACATCACGTCGGTGAGGATCTCCTCGAGAATCGCGCGGAGGCCGCGTGCGCCGGTGCCGCGCTTGAGCGCCTTGCCGGCGATGGCGCGCAGCGCGAGCTCCTCGAAGATGAGCTTGACCTCTTCGAGGTCGAAGAGTTTCGCATACTGCTTGGTGAGCGCGTTCTTGGGCTCCTTGAGGATGCGGACGAGTGCGTCCTCGTCGAGCGCTTCGAGCGGGACGGAGACCGGGAGGCGGCCGACCAGCTCGGGAATGAGGCCGTAGCGGAGGAGGTCATCCGGCTCGACGTCGGCGAACGCGTTCTTGGGGGCGGTGGCGATCGAGCCGGCGACCGCGTCAGCATCGCCGTCCACCTTGGTGAAGCCGATCTGTTTCCGTCCGGTCCGGGCCTCGATGATCTTCTCCAGCCCGTCGAAGGCACCGCCGCAGATGAACAGGATGTCCTTGGTGTTGATCTGGATGTATTCCTGCTGCGGGTGCTTGCGCCCGCCCTGCGGGGGCACGGAGGCCACGGTTCCTTCGAGAATCTTGAGGAGCGCCTGCTGCACGCCCTCCCCGGAGACGTCGCGCGTGATGCTCGGGTTTTCCGACTTGCGCGCGATCTTGTCGATCTCGTCGATGTAGACGATGCCGCGCTCGCATTCGGCGACGTTGAAGTCGCCTGCCTGCAGCAGGCGGACGAGGATGTTCTCGACGTCTTCACCCACATAGCCGGCTTCGGTCAGCGTGGTGGCATCGGCGATGGTGAAAGGCACATCGAGGATGCGGGCGAGCGTTTGCGCGAGCAGCGTCTTGCCGACCCCGGTCGGGCCGATGAGCAGGATGTTCGACTTGTCGAGCTCGACGTCGTCATCGCGGAGCGAGGCGGAGTTGATCCGCTTGTAGTGATTGTAGACGGCGACGGCCAGGGCTTTCTTGGCGCGCTCCTGGCCGATCACGTACTGATCGAGGACGTCCTTGATCTCCTGCGGGGACGGGACCTGTGTGATGGCTTCCGCGACTTCGCGTTCCTCATCCTCCGCCAGGATCTCGTTGCAGAGCGCGATGCACTCGTTGCAGATGTAGACGGAGGGCCCGGATATGAACTTCCTGACGGAGTCCTTTGACTTGCCACAGAACGAACAGCGCAAGTGCTTATCGTGGGACATGGGAATCCGGACACCGGGCGACGGGGGAGCACTGAGCCAATCGGGACGCGGTCATGCAACACCACTCCTCAGATACGAACCAAACACCGAGAACCCCAACACCAGAACCCAAACACCGAGAACCCCAACACCAGAACCCAAACACCGAGGCAACGAGCCGAACGAGCGAGCGGCTGCCGGAGAAGTAACAGGCGCTCAGAATCGGGTCAAGCTGACTTGCGCGAACGCGAACATGTACAACCATGTTTGTGAAAGATTTCACGAGCGACGTACGCCATCTGGTCACATTCCGGCGCAATCACATGCCAGCACGCCGGTTACGCTGTCGGTCACCGGCCGCCCGAGCCCGCGGCGGCCGGCGCCTTTCATCTGACGACGCGACGGGCGCGCGGGTCAGCCCTTCGTCAGTTCGACCGTATCGGTTGACCGAATCGATGGCAAGACATCCTGCGACACGACCTTGTCGATGATCCCGTACGCCTTCGCTTCCTCGGCCGACATGTAGTAGTCGCGATCGAAATCCCGCTCGATCTGCTCGACCGGCCGTCCGGTGTGCTTGGACATGAGGTCGTGCATCTTGCCGCGCAGATACAGGATTTCCTTGGCCTGGATCTGAATGTCCGACGCCGTGCCCTGCGTTCCGCCCGAGGGCTGGTGCATCATGACGCGGGCATGCGGGAGCGCGGCGCGGCGGCCCTTGCGGCCTCCCGCCAGCAGGAAGCACCCCATGCTCGCCGCCATCCCCATACAGGTGGTATTCACCGGGGCGCGGAGGAACTGCATCGTGTCGTAGATCGCGAGGCCCGCCGACACACTGCCGCCGGGGGAGTTCACATACAGGTGGATGTCGCGCTCCGGGTTATCGGCATCCAGGAACAGCAACTGGGCGATGATGATGTTGGCGACATCGTCGTTCACCGGCGTACCGAGGAACACGATGCGGTCCATGAGGAGCCGCGAGAAGATGTCGTAGGTGCGCTCGCCGCGGCTTGAGCGTTCGATGACGTAGGGCGGATACAGCGTGGACATGGGAAACTCGGTAGTCAATTTGCGGTCATCGGTCATGAATCGTGGGACACAGGTGCGTCAAAAAAATCAAGAAAGGAGCGAGGCGGAAAGGAGAAAGGAGAAACCACTGAGATCAACAACACGGAAAAGAGCGTGGCGGAAAGGAGAGAAGACAATGACTCACATCATCAGCTTTCATCACTCGACCGTGTTCTTCTCGAGGAGCCACTTGAAGACCTTTTCCTCGGTCACGCTGCGCTCGATCTCGCGGAGCCGGTCCGCTTTCTGGAGGGAGGCGTACACCTCGGCCACGGGCGCATTGCGCTTGGCGGCGACCTCCGCGACCCGATCATCGACATCGGCCTCCGTGGCAGTGAGATGCTCGCGCTCGGCGAGGGTCTCGATGATGAGCTCACGGCGCACCTGGCTCTCGGCCACGGGCCGGAACTCACTCGCAAACCGGGGACGATCGTCGTCGGGGATCTGATACGCCTGCCCGTAGGCGTCCACCAGCCGCTGGACCCAACTCGGCGGAATCTCAAACGGATTGGCGCTCCCGATGTCATCGAGGAGTCGTTGGCGTACTTCGGCATCGGCCTCGCGCTCGGCGGACTTGGTGAGGTCCTCTCGCACGGCGGTGGCCAGCGCATCCTTCGAATCGAAGTCACCGACCTCGCGCGCGAAGGCGTCGTCGAGCGCGGGGAGTGATTTCCGTTTCACCTCGCGGAGGGTCACCCGGACCGGTTTGGTCTTGCCGCGCTGGGACTCGTCCGGAAAATCATCCGGCCATTTGACTGGCCGCTCGACCGTCTGGCCGGGCGTGGCCTCCATGATCAACTCTTCGATGCCGGGTATCGCCTGGCCGCTGCCGAGCACGAGAGGGTATTCCTTGCCATCCGCGAGGGTGGGGGGTTCGTCACCCGTCGAGAGCACCACTGTGACGCGGTCGCCCGGGCCGGGCCGCTCCTCGACCGGCGTCCACATCGCGCGCTGCTCGCGCAACGCGTCGAGCTGTGCGGTGACCTGGTCCTGTGTCACGACGCGCGTGGGTCGTTCCACGCGAAAGCCGGCGACCCGTGCCAGCGCGATCTCGGGCCGCACCTCGAGGTGCAGCTCGAATGTCAGCGGCTTGCCTTCCTCGAACTTGAGGTCGTGCACGTGCGGCTGTCCGACGAGCTTGAGCTCCTCCCGTCCGATGGCCTCCTTGTAGGCCTCCTGGACGAGCGCTTCGACGGTCTGCTGGCGGATCGCTTCCGCGAAGCGCTTGCGCACGACCGCGGCGGGGGCCTTCCCCGGACGGAAGCCCGGAAGCCGGACCTTCGACGCGTATCGCCGGGCTTCGCGCTCTTCGGCGTCGCGCACATCGTCCGCGGGAACCGTCACGACCAGCAGTCGCTCGACGCCGGTGGCTTTCTTCGGCGTGATCTCGATTGGCATGCGCGAAATGTAATGGGGCGCTACGCTCCGCCGATCAACTGGGCGGCGATCTTGCCCGAACAGAGGACGCCGGGAACGCCCGCGCCGGGATGTGTGCCCGCGCCGACGCAGTACAGATTGGCGACATCCGGACTCTGGTTGTGCGGCCGCCGCCAGCCCGTCTGGCCGCGTGCCGCCGCGGCCGAAAACGCGCTGCCCAGATGCGCATTCGCCGCATCGCGGAAATAGCGCGGATCGATGCATCGCTCGGCGACGATGTGGCGCGAGAGGCCGGGCAGATAGCGGTCCTCCAGGTACCGCACGATCGCATCGCGGAACGGGCGCGCGGCCGAATCCCAATCCGTGCCGACGCTCAGGTTCGGGACGGCGGCCATCACGTACCACGAGTCGCAGCCAGCCGGCGCGAGCGACGGATCGGACGCGGTGGGGCGATGCAGGTGGAGCGAAAAGCCGGCCGCGAGGTGCGGACGCGCGGCGGGGTCGTCGCTCAGGCCTCCCCGGCGCTCGCCCATCAGGATCTCGTAGTGCGAGAGATCCGCGTACTGGCGATCGGTGCCGAAGCACAGCATGAACAGCGACTTCGCATAGGTGCGTCCGAGGATGCGCCGGTTCGTCTCGACGGCGCGCACGGCAGCCGGTACGAGATGCAGATACGTCGAGGCCACGTCGGCGTTGCTCACGACGATGTCGGCGGGCAGCACCTCGCCGGCCGAGAGCCGGACGCCCGTGGCGCGGCGAGTGGACGGGGCGATCACGATTTCCGTGGCTTCCTGGCCGAGGCGCAGTACCACGCCGGTCTCCACGAGCACCTGCGCGAGTGCGCGGACCAGGGCTCCAGTCCCGCCCATTGGGTACCAGACGCCCCAGCGTTGCTCGAGGGCCTGCAGGGCGGTGTAGACACCGGGCGTGCGTGCGGCGTCGCCGCCGGCGAAGGACGGATGGATGGCGAACACGCGCCGGAGGCGTGCGTCACTGATGTTCGCGTTGACGAGCGACGCGACGGGCCGGTAGGCGCGGGTGCGCAGCACCTCGCCGAGGGCGGGCGCTGCGTCACTGGCGCGGGTGAGCGGGCGTTGCGCGAGAGGGAAGGCGGACTCGAACAGGCGCGTGGCGATGGCACGGAGACGGACGGCGCCGCGAATGTCGTCCGTCGCGAACTTCCGGAGCTCGCGGGCGAGCGGTTCGGCGAGACCGGAAAAGTGGAACGACGAGCCGTCCTCGAACCGGATCGTGTAGAAGGGTTCGAGCGGCGCCATCGTGACGTAGTCGGCGGTCCGTCGCCCCGCGAGATCGAACAGCTCCTGGATCAGCCAGGGTGCGGTGATGAACGGCGGCCCGGCATCGAAGGTGAAGCCGTCCTGGCGGTAGACCTGTGCGATCCCGCCGGGCTGGTCCTGCTTGTCGATGACCGTGACATCGTGGCCGAGTGCGCGGAGCCGGATGGCGGTGCTGAGACCTCCGAGCCCGCAACCGATGACGACGATGCGCATGTGCCGCAGAGTGGTGGAGCGATGGCGATGCTCGGGGCGGGACTCGAACCCGCACGTCTTTCGACAAGGGCTCCTAAGACCCTCGCGGCTACCATTACGCCACCCGAGCGAGGAAGGGGACTGGGGACTAGGGACTGGGGGCTGGGGATTGGGGACTAGGGACTGGGGATTGGGGACTGGGGACTAGGGACTGGGGATTGGGAAATGGGAAATGGGAAATGCGAAAGAAAGATAGAAAGAAAAAGAGAGAAAGAAGAGAGCACGTGCAGATGCGAGCAGGGCCGGCCCTGTGTTGGCCGGCCCTGCTCGTCTCCTCCCTACTTCCTACTCGCTGCTTCTTCTCTACTGTGTTCCTTTAGCCGCCAACGTGGAGGCTCACGACCCGCGTGGCGCCGGTCTGTCCCTGTGCGCCGACGGTGTAGACCAGCAAGCTGACATAATCGCCGGCGTGGACCTTGGCGAGCGCCGTCTGGAGATCTGCCACCGAGTGGATGTCGTGGCGCGGCTCCGGATAGAGCACGGCCACGATAATGTCATTGGGCACGAGCTTGTTGAAGGCCGGACCGGCCCCCGCGACATCGGCGACCCGGACGCCGCGATCGGCCTCCGGAATGCTCGCCTCACGCGCCATGTCATCGCTCACCGGCTCGACATCGATTCCGAGTTTGTCGGAGGCGACGCCGCCATTCGGTTTCGCGCTGTTGACGTCGTTCGCGGCCAACTGCTCATCGCTCGGTGCTTCCGTGAGCTTGACCTGGAACGACTTCCGCGTGCCGTAGCGCATCACGTCGAGCGCGATCGACTGCCCCGGCTGGTGCAGGCGCACGATCCGCTGGAGCGTGCTCACGCGGTCCACTGGTTTGCCATCGGCGGCGACGATAATGTCGCCGGCTTCGAGGCCGGCCTTCTCGGCCGGGCTCGACCCATCACTGGGCTGGAATCCGCCGACCTTGACGCCGCCGATCGTCTTGAGACCGGCCGCTGCGGCGTCATCCGGATCGACGTCGCCGATCGCAATGCCAAGGACGGCACGGCGCACTTTGCCGTACTTGATCAGGTCGTCCATGACACTCTTGGCGAGCGTGATCGGAATCGCGAAGCCGTAGCCCGCGTAGTAGCCGGTCGGGCTGGCGATCGCGCTGTTGATCCCGATGACGTCCCCGTGGATGTCGACCAGCGGGCCGCCGGAGTTGCCGGGATTGATCGCGGCGTCGGTCTGGATGAAGTCCGAAATCGCGTAGGGGTTGCGCAGGAGGCCGGCGAGCTCGCGTCCACCGCGGCCCTTGGCACTGACGATGCCGGCGGTGACGGTGAAGTTGAGCTCCAGCGGGTTGCCGATCGCGAGAACCCATTCGCCCACGCGGGCCTGCGCGTCGTCGCCCAGCGTCAACGTCGGGAGGTCGTGTCCGTCGATCTTGACCACGGCCACGTCGGTCGTCGGATCGCGTCCCACGACCTTCGCCTTGAACACGCGCTCATCGGTGAGCGTGACGGTCACCCGGTCCGCGTCGGCGACGACGTGGTTGTTGGTGAGGATGTAGCCGTCGGGTGTGACGATGAAGCCTGAGCCGCTCGCTTCCTGGGGTACCGGGCGCTGCGGGCCGAACTGGTTGAAGAAATCCTCGAGTCCGGGCGGCACGCGGCCGCGCATGCGGGGGCTCGCGTTGTCGCTTTCGCGCGGGTCGCGGACCGTCTGTATGGCGACGACCGCGGGCGTGACGTGCTCGGCGATCGCGACGAAGGCATTGCCTGCGTCGGCGATCGGATGGGCCGGCGGCGCCGCCTGGGGCTTCGCGGCGGTAGCGGTCACCGCGGTGCCCTGCGCGTAGCCGAAGTGAGTGAAATCGAGCGATGAGGCGACGAGGACTCCGCCGACGAACGCGGCGGCAACCGCGGCTCCGAATCGCGTGCGAGTGAGTGTGCGTGACATAGGCCTGTCCTGATTGTTCAATGAGTCGTGAATGCGACCAAGCGCGACACCAATGCTCCTCCGATATACACGTACCACGGCCTCAGGGTTTCCTCGGTGCGCCATGTTGGATCATAGCGAGCCGTGATCCACCATGCCGAGCGCCACCGGCGCCGCGTGCCACGTTCATTGTGGAGCCTGCCTCAACGGCCGGGCCCACTCGTCTGGCGAGGGACCCGGCCGCCGGGCTACATCGATCCTACACAGGACCACCTACACAGGACCAGCTCCACCAATCCTACTTCTTTTCGTCGACGATCTCGTAGTCTGCTTCGACGACATCATCGGGCTTCGCGCCCGGGCCGCCGGCCGGGCCACCCGCCGGTGGTTCCTGGCCGGTGTCGCCGGACGTTGGACCCGACGCCCCACTCGCTGCCCCCTGCTGCTGGTAGAGAGACTGTCCAGCCTCACTGTAGGCACGGGTGAGCTCTTCCTGGGCGGAGCGAATCTCCGCCTGGTCGTCCGCGCGCAGGGCCTTGCGTGCCCGTTCGACAGCCCCATCGAGCTTCGACTTGAGATCGGGACTCAGCCGGTCGGACCATTCCTTGGCGTTCTTCTCCACCTCGTACGTCATGCTGTCGAGGCGGTTCCGGGTGTCGATTTCCTCGCGCCGCTTCTTGTCCTCCGACGCGTTCTTGTCGGCATCCTTGACCATCCGGTCGATCTCGGCCTCCGACAGACCGCTGGAGGCCTCGATGCGGATCTTCTGCTCCTTGCCCGTGGTCTTGTCCTTCGCGGACACGTGCAGGATGCCGTTGGCATCGATGTCGAAGGTGACCTCGATCTGGGGCATGCCGCGTGGTGCGGGCGGGATTCCGGTCAGTTGGAACTTGCCAATGGTCTTGTTGTAGGTCGCCAGTTCGCGCTCGCCCTGCAGGACGTGAATCTCGACCGTCGTCTGATTGTCGTCGGCGGTGGAGAACGTCTCGCTCTTCTTCGTGGGGATCGTCGTGTTCCGCGGAATGAGCACCGTGGTCACGCCGCCGAGCGTTTCAATACCGAGCGACAGCGGGGTCACATCGAGGAGCAGAACATCCTTCTGCTCGCCGGTGAGGACCGCACCCTGAACGGCCGCACCGATCGCGACCACCTCGTCGGGGTTGACGCCCTTGTTCGGCTCCTTGCCGAAGAACTTCTTGACGATGTCCTGGACCTTGGGAATGCGCGTCGAGCCGCCGACGAGCAACACCTCGTCGATCTCCGTCGGCTTCAGCCCTGCGTCCTTGAGCGCCAGCTCCATGGGGGGCAGCGTGCGCTGGAGCAGGTCGTCCACCAACTGCTCGAACTTCGCCCGGGTGAGCGAGTAGTTCAGATGCTTGGGCCCGGACTGGTCGGCGGTGATGAAGGGGAGATTGATGTCCGTCGACAGCGTCGTGGACAGCTCCATCTTCGCCTTTTCGGCGGCTTCCTTGAGCCGCTGCAGCGCCATCGGGTCCTTGGACAGGTCGATGCCCTGGTCGCGCTTGAACTCGGCCACGAGCCAGTCGATCACTCGCTGGTCGAAGTCATCGCCACCCAGGTGCGTGTCACCGTTCGTGGATTTGACCTCGAACTGGCGGGACCCTTCGACGTCGTACAACTCGAGGACCGAGATGTCGTACGTGCCGCCGCCCAGGTCAAACACGGCGACCTTCTCGTCCTTCTTCTTGTCGAGGCCATAGGCCAGTGCCGCGGCGGTCGGCTCGTTGATGATGCGGAGCACATCCAGCCCCGCGATCTTGCCCGCGTCCTTGGTCGCCTGCCGCTGCGAATCGTTGAAGTAGGCGGGCACCGTGACGACCGCCTTTTCGACCTTGGTGCCGAGGTAGTCCTCCGCCGTCTGCTTCATCTTCTGGAGGATCATCGCGGAGATCTCGGGGGGCGTGTACCGTTTGCCCTGCACCTCGACCGTCGCGACGCCGTTGTTCCCGGCCACGACCTTGTACGGCACGCGTTTCACTTCACCTTCGACCTCGGACATCTTGCGGCCCATGAACCGCTTGATCGAGAAGACCGTGTTCTGCGGGTTGGTCACCGCCTGGCGCTTCGCGATCTGCCCGACGAGCCGTTCACCGTCCTTGGTGAAGCCGACGACCGACGGGGTCGTCCGTCCGCCTTCCGCGTTCGGGATGACGACCGGATCGCCGCCTTCCATCACGGCGACGACCGAGTTGGTCGTCCCCAAGTCGATACCAATCACCTTGTCTGCCATGCAACCCTCGTGAATGTTCCGGTGGGCTCGCTGAACCTCACCCTGCGCGGCCCTGACCGGTCGCTGATCGTCCGTCGTGGCCGCAACTCGATTTGCTATCCACCCCCTAGCAATCGCGGGACCGCTTCAACCGGTCAAAATGGCAGAAACTCTCCAATAGTGCCACCTGGAACGGCAGCATGATTCCGCTGGGGGATGACACCCCGACCATGCGAACCCCGTGGATGACCTACCTCCTGATCGGGGTCAACGTGGCGGTCTGGGTGGCGGTGCAGGGGGCCGGGTTCGATGGGCAGACCCTGGCCCGGACCGTGTGCAACCTGGGAATGGTTCCTGGCGAGCTCACCCATATGGCTCCGCTCGGGACCTCCGTGCCGCTGGGACCGGGGCTGGTGTGCGCCGTCGACAACGACCCGATCAATATCCTGACCCCGTTGATCTCGATGTTCCTACACGGCGGGTGGATGCACTTGCTCGGGAACATGCTCTACCTGGCGGTCTTCGGCAGGAACGTGGAAGACAGCATGGGGCACGCGCGGTTTCTGGCCTTCTATCTGATCTGCGGGCTGGTGGCGGCCGCGACCCACATCGCGTTCAACGCGACATCGCCGGTGCCAACCGTGGGAGCGTCGGGGGCGATCTCCGGCGTCCTCGGGGCGTTCCTCGTACTGTATCCGCGCACGACCGTCCGCATGTTCGTGTTCATCTTCGTGATCCGGATCCGGGCGTGGCTGGTACTCGTCTACTGGTTCGCGCTGCAGGCGCTCGGCGGGCTCTCCGAACTCAACCAGATCAACCCGAGCGTCTCAGGGGGCACGGCCGTGTGGGCGCACGTGGGTGGGTTCCTGGCGGGCGTGGCGTTGGCCAGGCTGTTCGTGAACCCGGAGCTGCATGGCGCGCGAATCAGCGGCGGATCCGGGTATCCCGATTCCTACGCATGAGCGGTGATTGGCCAGGTCATGTAACAAATGCGGGTTGTCGTGCGGATTGCACGGGTTCTTGGCCGCACGCTGCTTGCTCGCGAAGCCACCACGCCCGACATTCACCTACTGGGCGATGAAGCCGTGCGTCACGGGATGGCCGCCGTGTGCGTCCATGCAGCGTGGGTCGCCCGCTGCGCGGCACGCGTCGCAGGGTTGGGTCGCGAAGGTCATCATTGATTCGGCGCTAGTCACACCTCCGGACCTCCTCCGTGCGTGCGATATAGCGCGGGACGGGGGCGCAGGGTTTGTGACGACGAGCACGGGGTATCACACGCGAGGGGCGCGCGCGCTGGCGGCGCTCGATGCCGGCACGGTGGCGTCATGACTGCGCCCACGCTCGTACCGGCGTCGCAATTCCTCAATCGCGAACTGAGCTGGCTTGCGTTCAACGCCCGGGTGCTCCACGAAGCGTTCGACGAGCGGAACCCGTTACTCGAGCGGCTCAAGTTCATCGCGATCCACAGCACCAATCTGGATGAGTTCTACATGGTGCGGATCGCCGGCCTCCGGCGCCAGGTGCGGGCTGGGGTCGTGCAGCCGTCGCCGGACGGCCTCATGCCGTCCGAGCAACTGACGGCGATCGCGCGACAGGTCACGGAGCAACTGGCCGAGGTGCAGGTCTGCCTGTATCAGCAGGTGCTGCCCGCGCTGGCGGCCCGCGGCGTCCGGCTCGTGTCGATGGCCGATCTCTCGCCGGCCGAGTGGCTGACGGTCGACAGCTTCTTCGAGTCGCAGGTCTTTCCGATCCTGACGCCGCTCGCGGTCGATCCCGGGCATCCGTTCCCGTACATCTCCAACCTCTCGCTGTCGCTCGCGGTCGAGATCCGTGACCCGGTGAAGGGCGTCGAGCATTTCGCCCGCGTCAAAGTCCCGAAGAGCCTCCCGCGGTGGGTCCCGTTCGGCCGCGCCAATGAGTTCGTGCCGCTCGAGCAACTGATCGGCGCCAACCTCGGCGCGCTGTTCCCGGGGATGGAGATCATGGGGTGGCACGCGTTCCGGGTCACGCGCTACTCGGACCTCGATCTCGCCGCCACCGACGAATCCGAAGACTTGCTGGAAATGGTCGAACAGCAGGTGTTCGAGCGGCGGTTCAGCGAAGTCGTACGCCTCGAAGTCCAGAACACGATGCCGGCCCATCTGCGGTCGCTGCTCCTCGAAGAGCTGCGCGACGAGCAGACCGCCGAACTTCCGGCGCTCACCGAACACGACGTGCAGGACGCCGGGTCGCTGCTCGACCTCGGCGATCTCATGTCGATCGCCACACTCGACATCCCCGACCTGAGGGACCTGCCGTTCTCCGCGGCGGTACCGGCCGAGCTGCGCGATCCGCACAAGTCGATGTTCGCGGTGATTCGCGAGCGCGACCTGCTGGTCCATCATCCGTTCGACTCGTTCACGGCGTCGATCGAGCACTTCCTCGATGCGGCCGCCGAAGACCCCAACGTTCTCGCGATCAAGCTGACCCTGTACCGCACATCGGGCGACACGGCCATCGTGCGCGCGCTGACGGATGCCGCACAGCAGGGCAAACAAGTCGCCGTGCTCGTGGAGCTGCAGGCCCGTGGCGACGAGGCGAACAACATCACCTGGGCGAGGACACTGGAAAGCGCGGGCGTTCACGTCGCGTACGGCCTGCCGGGACTCAAGACCCACACCAAAGTCGCGCTCGTGGTCCGGCGCGAGACCGACGCCATCCGCCGCTACGTGCACATCGGCACGGGGAACTACAACTCCAAGACCGCGCGCATCTATACCGACTTCGGGCTCTTCACGTGCAGCCCGTCCGTCGGCGCCGACGTCAGTGACCTCTTCAACTCACTGACAGGGTACTCCCGGCAGCGGCTCTACCGGAAACTCCTGGTCGCCCCGTCCAACATGCGGCAACGCGTGATCGAGCTGATCGATCGTGAAGCGGCGTTCGCACGGGCGGGGCGGGGCGGACGAATCGTCGCCAAGATGAACGCGGTCGCCGACACCGAGACGATCGAGGCGCTCTACCGCGCGTCGCAAGCCGGCGTGTCGATCGATCTGATCGTTCGCGGCATCTGCTGTCTGCGGCCCGGCGTGAACGGCATCAGCGAGAACGTCCGCGTCATCAGCATCATTGGCCGTTTCCTCGAGCACTCGCGCCTCTGGCGCTTCGGGAACTGTGGGTCACCCGAGTACTACATCGGCTCAGCCGACTGGATGGCGCGCAACTTCGACCGGCGTGTCGAGGCCGTCGTACCGGTGGAAGACCCGGCGCTGCATCCGCGCCTCGATTCGCTGCTCGATCTGTGTCTGAGCGACAACCGCGCCGCGTGGGAGCTGCGCGAGAATGGCACGTATCGCCAGCGGCATCCGGGGACCGATCCCGAGCGGTCGGCGCAGATCATCTGCCAGCGGGAGAGTTGGGGGCGGGTGCCGCCGGAGCCGGTGCCACCGCCGGCGCCGCGCCTGATGGAGATGAAGGAACAGGCGGCAGACTAGTCCCACATCTGTGTGGGCGGCGAGATGGCGCGGTTCTCGAACCGCGCCTGCTGCCCTCGGCGACTGGACCTTGTGTGGGCGACGAGATGGCGCGGTTCTCGAACCGCGCCTGCTGCCCTCGACGACAGGCCTTTGGGTGGGCGGCGGGATGGCGCGGTTCTCGAACCGCGCCTGCTGCCCTCGGCGACTGGCCCTTGTGTGGGCGGCGAGATGGCGCGGGTCTCGAACCGCGCCTGCTGCCCTCGACGACAGGCCTTTGGGTGGGCGGCGAGATGGCGCGGTTCTCGAACCGCGCCTGCTGCCCTCGACGACTGGCCTCCGCTTGTGCGGCTAGTCCTGCCTAGTCTTGCCTAGTCGATCTCGACTCCGTCGTCGTCCGTTGTAATCACCTGGCCGTCCGGGGCCACGATTTCGACCTTGACCTTGGCCACCTCCTCCAGGAGCGCGGCTTTGCGGCTTGCGCCCCACAGCTCGAGGCGGAGGGGGACGCGGACGCGGGCGGGGACTGCGGTCAGGCGCATGGCGCGGCCCAGCCAGCGGACCTTGATGCGGGAGACGGCGCAGGCGTGGCCGCGGTCGAAGCCGTCGGCCACCCGCAGGATCGCCGCGAGGCGTTTCACCCGGCGGCGGAGTGCGCGGTCGAGACCACCGTAGTCCTCGTGGGATTTCTTGGGCGCGGTGCCGCGGTGGTAGCGAGCCACCGTCGCCACCGCCAACTGTTCCTCCGGCGTCATCCCGAGCAGGTCCGCGTGCAGGATGAGATGATACGAGTGCTTGTGGTGCTTGTTGTAGTTGATGTGGTAGCCGATGTCGTGCAGCAGGGCCGCATCGGCCAGCACCTCGCGGTCTCCTGGCTCGCAGCCGATCCGGTCGCCGATCGCGTCGAAAAGCTGCAAGGCGAGCCGCTGGACCTGATGCGCGTGTGGCGACTCGTAGTGCGTCCGCTCGGCCAACTCGCGCACCGAGCGGGCTCGCGCCTCGCCCGGGTCGGCGACCGTGGGCGCGACGCGCGCCGTCTCCAGCAGGAGGCCCTCGCGAATCCCATACGCCGACACCGCGACCTCACGCGCTTCCACGCGGGCGATCACTTCGGCGATCACCGCGAGGCCCGCGACCACGATGTCGGCGCGCGCGGGATTGAGTCCCGGGACCGTGGCGCGCTCCTCGAGCGGCATGTCCTGCAGCGCATCCAGAATGTGCTCGATCTCGACCCGCGGCACGCGGGCCGCGTGGACCGTCCGCGCGTTCTCGACGCCCTGCCGGTGGAGGTACATGCCGGCGAGATTCGTGAACGTCCCGCCGGATCCGATGACCTGTGCACCGCGCCAATCCCGCACCGGCAGATGCGTGCGGAGCGTCTCCCGGACATCGCGGCGCAGTTTGCGAATCCCGCGGCGCAACTGGCGGCCGCCGGTCTCAAGCGCGGCTCCCAGATACTGCTCGCTCAAGCGGATGGCGCCGAGCGGCAGCGAGATGAGCCGGTCGAGAAGGCCGTCCGCGCTCAGCGCGAGCTCGATCGATCCGCCGCCGATGTCCATCACCACCCACCGGCCGACGCCCAAGTCGAAGTGCGCGAGCGCGCTGCGGAAAGTGAGCCGGGCTTCGTCCTCGCCGTCAAGCGTTCGGACTCGGAGTCCCGTGTCGGCGCGCACCCGATCGATGAAGGCGCGGCCGTTCGAGGCATCGCGCACGGCGCTGGTGGCGACCGCCTCGATGCGATTGGCGCCAAGCTGCCGAGCGAGCGTCGCCATGCGGCTCAGGGCATCGATTGCCGCCTGCATCGGCTCCGCGGCCAATGCACCGGTCGCCGTGACCCCGGTGCCGAGGCGCGGTTGGGCCTTGAGCTGGTCCACGACGCGGATCGAGCCGTTGGCGGAGACGTCGGCGACCATCTGGCGGATCGAATTGGATCCGATGTCGATGGCCGCGACCCTGACACTGTCTTTGTTCGTTCGTACCGTCGCGCCGGCCCCGCCCGTCGCGGGCGTCCCACCATTCCGAACGAGAGCCGTCGACGCCACCCTGTGCCCTTCCTACCGCGAGTCGTCGGGAATGCCGATCCCACGGCCTCCCGTGAGCGCCGGCGATCCGGCGGAGCGCCGGGCGGGATCATCGAAATGGTGCTTGATCTGCTTGCCTTCGGCCAGGAATACGGCGTCCTCCCCGATATTGGTCGCCAGGTCGGCGACCCGTTCCAGGTTGCGGCCCACCAGGATGAGCTCGAGGGACGGCGTGATGTTGCGCGCGTCCGCCATCATGTGGGTGAGCAGGATCCGGAAGAGCGAGTTGAGCAGGGCATCGACAGCATCGTCGGACTTGCACACGTCGCGTCCGAGCGTCCCATCGGCGCGGATGAAGGCATCGAGGGCGTCGCCCAGCATGCCGCGGGCCCGCCGGGCCATGTCTTCGATTTCCGGCTCCGGGGTAATCGTCGAGCGGATCGCGATCAGGCGCTGGGCGCACTGCGCGATGTTGACGGCATGGTCGCCCACGCGTTCCAGGTCGCTCGAGATCTTGATCGCGCTGACGATGAACCGGAGGTCGCGGGCCATCGGCTGCTGCAGGGCGAGGAGTTCGACGGCCAGGCCCTCGATCTCGACCTCCAGGGCATCGAGCTCGCGGTCGCCGGTGATCACCGCCTCGGCGCGATCCTGATCCTGTTTGAGCAGCGCATCGACTGCGAGATCGACCAGGCCTTCGGCGCGGTCCGACATCGTCAGGAGCCGCTCCTTGAGCGTCTCCAACTGATCGTGAAAGTGCCGGAAGCCGGTCGGCGCGTCAGGCGCCGCGGCGGACAACGGAGCGGGCGGCATCATCCAAACCTACCTGTGATGTACGAGTTGGTGCGCTCTTCGCGGGGGGCCGTGAACATCCGCTCGGTGGGCCCCGCTTCAATGAGACGACCCATGTAGAAGAACGCAGTATAGTCCGACGCGCGGGCGGCCTGCTGGAGATTGTGCGTGACGATGACGACAGTGAGCTCCCGTTTGAGCTCGTACAGCAACTCTTCGATCTTCTGGGTCGCGATCGGGTCGAGGGCACTCGCCGGCTCATCGAGGAGGAGCACCTCGGGATCATTGGCCAGTGTCCGGGCGATACAGAGGCGCTGCTGCTGTCCGCCGGAAAGCCCCAGGGCGGACTGGCGCAGCCGGTCCTTGACCTCGTCCCACAGTGCCGCGCGCCGCAGCGACGATTCCACGATCCAGTCCATCTCGTGACGGGGCAGCGAGGCGTTGATGCTCGGGCCGTACGCGACGTTGTCGTAGATCGATTTGGGAAAGCAATTCCAGCGCTGGAAGACCATTCCGACGCGGCGGCGGAGCGACGTGGGGTCGAGCTCCGACCGATAGATGTCCGCCTCGTCGAGCAGAATCTGCCCTTCGTGGCGCGTCCCGGGAAGGAGGTCATGCATGCGATTGATCGACCGGAGGAACGTCGACTTGCCACACCCCGACGGCCCGATCAGCGCGGTGATGGAGCGAGAGCGCATCTCGAGATCGATTCCGTAGAGCGCCTGCTTCTCGCCGTACCAGAACGAGAACTGCTTGGCCACGAGGGCGCCGAGCGCGGCGGCCGGCGCGCCGGATCCTCCGGGCCGTGACGGGGCAACGGGGCCGGCCGTCGCGGTCATCCGAACCGCCCGGTGATGTAGGCCTCAGTCCGCGAGTCGCGGGGGGTCGTGAAGAGCGTGGTCGTCGGCGCCACCTCGACCAACTCGCCGGCCAGCATGAACGCGGTGCGGTCCGACACGCGCGCCGCCTGCTGCATGTTGTGCGTCACGATCACCACCGTCATATCGCGGCGCAGCTCATACACCAACTCTTCTACCTTCTGGGTGCTGATCGGGTCCAGGGAGGCCGTGGGCTCGTCGAGGAGGAGCACCTCGGGCTCGACCGCGAGCGCGCGGGCGATGCAGAGCCGTTGCTGCTGGCCACCGGACAGCCCGACGGCGCTGTCCCGCAAGCGGTCCTTGACCTCTTCCCAGAGGGCGGTGCGCCGCAGCGCACGCTCCACGATCTCGTCAGTGCGCGCGCGCGACGGGCGGTCGCCGGCCGTCAAGAGGGCGGCGGCGACGTTGTCGCGGATCGACATCGTGGGGAAGGGCGTCGGGCGCTGGAAGACCATCCCGACGTGCTGCCGCACTGCCGTGACATTGACGGCGCGCCCGTAGATGTCCTGCCCATCGAGCAGCACCTGGCCTTCGACCCTCGCCAGCGGCAAGGTCTCGTGCATGCGGTTCAGGCACCGGAGCAACGTCGATTTGCCGCACCCGGATGGGCCGATGATGGCGGTCACAAATCGGTCGGGGAGTAGCACCGACACGTTGTGCACCGCGCATGACGCGCCGAAATACGCGTTCAACCGTTCGACCGACAGTCTCGGCGCGTCAGTCGGCTCGGCACTCGGCTTGGCCGGGGTGCTGACCGTGACGCTGGGTGCCGGAACCGGACGCGGACTCGAGTCCGCATAGTCGGCGACGGGCACGGCGCCCGGTTCCCTGGGGGCTGCGGCTGGCGGCGGGGCAGGCGACGGGGTTGGCGGCTGCGCCGGGCTGCGCGATGCCGGCATCGGCGGCTGCTCGGCAGCCGGGGATGCGAGGGGAGGGCTGACTCGCATATCAGTCACTCGCGGTCGCGAATCGGCCCCGGGTCGCCACGCGAGCGATGAGGCTGATAATGAGGATGAGTGCAATGAGTACGAGCGCACCCGCCCACGCCTGTGAGTGCCAGTCGTCGTAGGGGCTCAGCGCGTAGGTATAGATCTGGAGCGGCAGCGCGGCGACCGGCTGGTTCAGCGACGTTGACCAGAACTGGTTGCCGAACGCCGTGAAGAGGAGCGGTGCCGTCTCGCCCGCGATGCGGGCGATCGCCACGAGCGCGCCAGTGACCACACCCGCGGTGGCCGTACGAAGGACCACGGTCAGTGACGTGCGCCAGTGCGCGTATCCCAGCGCGAGCGCGGCTTCGCGAAGCGAGACAGGCACCGTCCGCACGATCTCCTCGGTGGTCCGCGCCACCTGCGGGATCATCATCGCGGCCAGGGCGACGCCGCCGGCCCACGCCGAGAAGTGGCCGACCGGACGCACGAGGATCTGCCAGGCGAAGATGCCCATCACGATCGAGGGGAGTCCGTTGAGCACATCCGCGAGAAACCGCGTGGTGTTGGCGAGGCGGCTGCCGCGGTGCTCGGCCAGGTAGAGGCCCGCACCGATCCCGACCGGCAATCCGATCACACTGGCGGTCCCGATCAGCATCAGGGTACCGACGATTGCGTTCGCCATGCCGCCGCCCGACTCGCCTACCGGCTTGGGCATGTTGGTAAAGAAATGCCACTGGAGCGACGCCACACCCTGCTTGAGGAGATAGAACAGGACGATAACGAGCGGCAGGGTGGCGAGGATGGCGGCAACGCCGACCAGGCCAGCCATGACGGCGTTGACGGCGTGGCGGCGGCGCAGCTTGCCGGCGCGGGCGGCGGCCGGGTAGACGCCGCTCCAGCGCGCCGGGGGAGCGGGGCTGGCGGCGGGCGAGGGCGCCGTCATGCCGATTTCCCGGCGCTGCCGCGAGACACTTGCCACACCAGCCAGCGGGCGACCGCGTTGACGATGAGCGTGATCACGAACAGCACGAAACCCACGGCCATGAGCGCCGACAAGTGGAGGTCGCCGGACGCTTCCGAGAACTCATTCGCGATGAGCGACGCCATGGTATAGCCGGGGGCGAACAGCGATGCCGAGATCTGGGGCCGGTTGCCGATGAGCATCGTGACGGCCATCGTCTCGCCGAGGGCACGACCGAGTCCGAGGATGACGCCGCCGATGATCCCTGATTTGGCGTAGGGCAGGACGGCACCCCAGATCGTCTCCCACTTCGTGGCGCCCAACGCCAGGGCCGCTTCACGTTGCGAGCGCGGCACCGCGAGCAGGACCTCGCGGGACACTGACGAGATGTACGGAAGCACCATGACCGACAGAATGAGGCCGGCGGCGAGCATACTCGGCCCGTATGCCGGTCCGGAGAAGAAAGGCAGCACTCCCAAGTGGAGCGTGTCACGCAGGAACGGCATCACGGCGGTCCGCAGGATCGGAATCAGGACGAAGATGCCCCAGAGGCCGTAGACGACACTCGGGACAGCGGCGAGCAAATCGACGAGGAAGGCCACGGGCTGGCGCAGCCATTGTGGTGCGAACTCCGAGAGGAAGATTGCGACGCCGATCGCCAGGGGAGTCGAGATGGCGAGGGCGATGGCCGACGAGACGAGCGTGCCGTAGATCGCCGGCGCGGCGCCGAAGGCTCCGTTCACCGGGTCCCACGCGCTGGACGTCAGAAACGAGAATCCGAACTGGCGCAGTGCGGGCCAGCCGGCGATGAAGATCTCGAGCGCGATGAGAATCATGAGAACCGGTACACACAACGCGAACAGCGTGATCGCGGTGGAGTAGACCCGATCCCCGATGACCGCCCCCTGGATCCTGACACCAAGCCGGCGCGCGCCCCGCGCCGGCTCCGCACCAGAGGGAAGAACCGGCCGGTCGAGCGGGCTGCCGGCGCGCTCGCTCGGTACGGCCGCGTGCGTCACGACGTGGGGCCAGCCGAGAGCGAGTCGATCCGAGCCGAGAGGCGCGTCACGATGGCTGCCGGCAGCGGGGAATAGTCGAGGGAGGCGGCGGATTGCTCGCCGTCACTGAGGGCCCATTTCACGAAATCGAGCAACTTCTTCCCTTTGACCGCGTCGGCCGGATTCCTGTTGATCAGCAGGTACGTGAACGACGAGATCGGATAGGCGTCCGCACCCGGCGCGTTGACGACCGAGACGCGAAAGTCCGTATTGGGCGGGAGGGCGGCGGCGACGCCCGCGGCCGCCGCGGTCACTGATTCGATGGTCGGGGCCACGAAGGCGCCGCTGGCGTTCTTCAGTGTCGCGTAGGGCATGTTGTTCTGCTTCGCATACGCCAGCTCGACATAGCCGATCGCTCCTGGAGTCTGCTTGACCTGACCCGCCACGCCTTCATTGCCCTTGCCGCCCATTCCGACGGGCCACTGCAACTCCTTGCCACGTCCCGGGGCCTTGGCCCATGTGGGGCTGACGGCCGCGAGGTAGTCCGAGAAAATGTACGTCGTGCCGCTGCCATCGGAACGGTGCACGATGAGCACGTCGGTTGCGGGGAGCTTGACGCCGGGATTGAGCTTGGCGATGCGGGGGTCGTTCCACTTCGCGATCTTGCCGAGGAACATGTCCGCGACCGCGTCACCGTCGAGGCGAATCGGCTGCGTGACGCCGGGCACGTTGTATGTGATCACGACGGCGCCGAGGACAGTCGGCACGTGGAGAACGGGGCCCTTGGTTTTCGCGAGTTCCGCGTCGGTCATCGGGGCGTCGGAGGCGCCGAAGTCGACGGTGCCTTCCGTGAGCTGGCGGATGCCGCCACCGGAGCCGATCGACTGATAGTTGATCTTGACGCCGGTCTTGGCCGCGTAGTCCGCGAACCACTTCGAGTAGATCGGGTAGGGGAACGTCGCGCCAGCGCCGGTGAGGTCTGCACCGCCCGATGCGGACCCCGCATTGGGCGCGCCGGACGCGGTCTTCTGATCGCCCGATCCGCCGCACGCAGCGGCCACAAGAGCGACCACGAGTGCGCTGCAGATGAGTGTCGCAAGTGCCGACGGGTGCCGACGTTGCATATCCTGCTCCAGATGCGAGGTTGAGTCTCGTGTAGCCGGTGGCGCACTGTGGAGGCGCGATCCGGATGGGACGGGACCGGGAGGGGAACTAAGGTGTCACTGCGTAACGTAGGACTGGCTGGACAGCTTTTGATTCCACGCAGGTAACGAAGCTGTCACACGGGATGGCGGTGAGCGGCGGCGACGTCATCCGCGCGGCGGATCGGCGGAAAGAGCGAAGGGCCAGACGCGATATCCTGCGCCTGGCCCTTCCTGTTGCTGCAGCGGATCGCGAACGATCCAGCACTACTGCGACGTGCTCCGAACTTACGGCAGGTAGTAGCGGAACGAGTTGAAGACCATCTGGTCCAGCGCGCGCGGCTGGATGCCGGCCGCACCCGACCATGTCTGGCGGTCCGTGTAGGAATACTGCATGCCCCACGCGAAATTGCCGGCCGGACCCTGATAGAACCGGTACCAAAAGCCGAGGTTGCCTTGGGCAATGGCGCGGTTGTCGGCGTTGCAGCTCGGGTTCGTGCCACCCGCGGCGCCCGGTGTGTCGGGGCCGACCGGTGCGAACTCCGTGGTGCAGCCGGCGTTGGACTCCAGCGGCGAACCGTAGCCCTCGCCCTTGGCGCCGTTCAGGAACGCATCGCGGTACGCGTACTCGGCGCCCCCGTAGCCATAGATATCGAGACGGCGCGTCGGGTGTACCTCGAGCGAGACCAAACCCATTGCCGAGCGAATCGGCGCCAGCTCGCCGTTGGGGCGAACCGTCGCGTCAGACAACTGCGACGTGCCGTAGCGCCCGATGCCGTTGCCCCAGAGACCCGAGACGCCGAAGTCGACGACGCTGCGTGACTTGCCGTCCTCGACGATCTTGGCGGACCATACTGCGGCGGCGCCCACGCCGCCCACGTATACGGCCGAATTGTGCGAGCCACCGTAGATCCCGCTCACGTCGACGACGCGGTCACGTAGCGCGGACCCGACAACCTTGATCTCATAGTGACCGAATCCGGGCTCGAATACGAGCTTGCCGATCAGGTCGGGCGAGATATCCGACGAGAAGTTGGTGGTGGCGTTGAGGAGCGATCCGCCAGGCTGCCCGACGATGAAGTTATCGTTGGCGCCGTGCGCGGTGAACGTCGTCTGCGACTCTTCCGCGGAGGCGGCGAACCACACCTTGTCCTTGACCAGGTCCTTGGCGACGCGCACACCGAACTGCCGGGCCCAGTTGAAGCCCGAGGCGTACTGCGCGTCGATCGTGAGCGGGACCCACTCCTGGCGAGTCGCGACGCCAGTCTTGTCGGTGGTGAGCAGCGTCCACATCTGGCCTGCGGTGAACTGCCAGCCGTCGCCGAGCGTCGCGCGTCCCCAGAACTGGCGAATGCGGAGCGCGTAGCTGTTACTCTCGTTGGAGTTCGACGTGGTGCCGTTGGTCAGGAAGTCAGACTCCCAGTAGCCCGCGAACTTCGTGTCACCACCTTTTCCTTCGGCCAGCAATCCGAGCCGGGACTGACGCGCCGACCCGCGGAACTCCGACAGGTTGGCGTTGGTCGTTCCTTCGAACGGAATGGCGTTGAAGCTCGAGCCGATATCCGCTGTCTCGTTCTTCTCACGCCACACGGCCTCCGCCGCGGCAAATCCGACCGGCGTGATGGTGATGCCCTTGAAGTGAATCTGCGCGGGCGTCGTACTGTCGGCCTGCGCGCCAGCGGTCTGCACCGCGAGTGCGACGGCCATCGCGCCGGCGGCAAGCCGGGCGGCGACGGCGAAACTCCGGTTCCAAGTGGACGGGTGGAACAGACTCCCCGTCGTCGGTTGGGTGTCGACCCACAAAGACATTCGTGCTCCGGTGGAGGAGGTTCAGTTACAACCCACTGAACTATCCGCCGCCATGTAAAGCCCGGACCGGCCTATCGTATCGGATGTGTCACGAAAACCCGAGGGAGGCTGGGCCGCGCACCAGGAACGGGTGACGCCCAACTCGTGACCACACCGATACAACACGCGCGGGCTGCCGGAGCAGCAGGCACCACGGACGCCGGCCCATCGGATGCGCCTATTTCCGGCCGAGAAGGCGACGCCCGAAGTGCCGGTTACCCACTGCGGGCTATTCCCGGCGGGCTGGGAAGCCGGTATTGTGGGAGGCATGGCGCGCACGGCGGCGGGATCGGATCTCATCACGGCGGATGAAGCCGCGGCGTTGCTACATCTGCATGTCAAACGCGTACAACTGCTGGCGAGGGAAGGGAAGATCCCCGCGGTCCGTCACGGCCGCCGCTGGCTCTTCTCGCGCGAACACCTGGTCGAGGGCCGCAGCGCGCGTCAGACCGCCGCTCGCGACGAGCGTGCCGTCGACATCAGTGCGCGCAACCAGATCCGCGGGCGGATCAAATCCGTGACTGCGGACGGCTTGATGGCGGAAGTGACGATGTCGATCCAGCCACAAGATCTCGTCGCCGTGATCACACGCGGCTCGGCACAGCGGCTCGGTCTCGCGCCGGGCGTAGAGGCCGTGGCGGTGATGAAGTCGACCGAGGTGATGATTGCGCGGCGCCGCGGGTGAGACGAGAAAGGAGAGAAGAGAAAGGAGAGAAGAGAGCAACCGGCGCCGCTTACGCGGCGCCGGTTGTGGAGTCGGGGAAGAATGCGGCCACAGTCGTGCCGCGACCAACCTGGCTGTCGGCGCGCACGTGTCCGCCGTGGGCCTCCACCAGATGCCGGACGATCGCGAGTCCCAGGCCCGTGCCACCGGCGTCGCGCGAGCGGGCGCGATCGACGCGATAGAACCGCTCGAAGATCCGGGGCAGGTGCTGCGCCGGGATGCCCGCTCCGGTATCGCGGACGATCAGCCACACGCCCGATGGTGACGATGTCCCGGCGGCGTCCAGCCCGGGCTCCCGGTATGTGGCGACGGTCACCGACCCCGTGGATGTATGACGGACCGCGTTCTCGACGAGGTTCGTGAGTATCTGCCGGAGCGCCGTGGCATCAGCTCTCACGGTGCTCGCGTCGTCTGGGACGCAGACCTCGAGCGTAACGCCTTTTTCCGCGGCGATCACCCGGGAGGGAACGACGGCGTCCGCGGCTGCCGCGCGCACATCGATTGGCGCCGGCTTCGGGACCCACCCACCGGATTCGATACGGGACAAGTCGAGCAGGTCATCCACGATCCGCTGCATCCGTCTCGTATTGGCGAGAATGGTCTCCGCGAACTGGCGACGCTGGTTCGCGGGGAGATCCTCGTCGGTCAGCGTCTCGGCGAATCCGCCGACGACGGTGAGCGGGGTCTTGAGCTCGTGGGACACGTTGGCCACGAAGTCGCGGCGCACGGCTTCCAGGCGCCGGGTGGCTGTCAGGTCGAGCAACGCGACGACGGCTCCGCCGCCGGCGAGCGGCCGCGCCGTAAACGCCAGCGTCCGTCCGTCGATAACGGCTTCCGCGCTCTCCGTGACCTCGCCGGCGATGGCGCCGGCGATCGCGTCGCGCAGCACGCGGTCACGTGGCAGATGGTCCAGCGGGAACGGCACGGGCACGAGCGCGCGCACGAGCCGGCGGCCCGTGGCGTTGATACGGACGACGCGCTGGCGGGAATCGACGGCGATCACGCCTTCATTCAGCGAGTCGAACAGCGCGGTGAGCAGGGAATCCTCGGCTTCGAGGGCCGTGAGCCGCGCGCCGAGCTGCTCGCCGAGCCGGTGGAGGGCGATCGCCAGGTCGCCGACCTCGCCTGGCGCGGTGAGTGACGGCCGCAGGCTGAGATCGCCGGCCGCGAGCCCCCGGGCCACATCGCGCAACTCGACGATCGGCTTCGACACCGCGCGCGCAAAGAGGATAGCCACGCCGGCCGCGACGGCGAGCGCGAGGCATCCCACGAGATAGACATCCTGCTTGGCCTGCTTCACGAGCGCGGGCATGCTGGCGCCGGCCCCGCCGATCGTGACGTCGAGACGGTGGTCGATGATGATGACCACGCAGACGACGATCAGGCTCACGACGATGAGCGAGCCGAGGAGGAGCCGTTGTGTAAGTCTCACAGTGGGCGCGCCAGGGCTGAGCGCGAGGTGGCCCGCGACGGGCCGGGGCTACGCGCCTCGAGAATGTCCAGCGCGCAACCGGTATCCGAAACCGCGAACGGTTTCGATCAGGTCACCGGCCGGTCCGAGCTTCGTGCGGAGCCGCTGGATGTGCATGTCCACTGTCCGCGTCTGAATGTCGGGCGCGGCCTCCCAGACCGTCTCCAGCAGATGTCCCCGTGCCTGAACGCGGCCACGCCGCTCGGCGAGCGTCAAGAGCAGCTTGAACTCTGTCGGTGTGAGCTCGATCGCCGCGCCTTCGACGCTCACACGGTGCGCGGCGCGGTCGATCTGGATTGGACCAATCGCCAGCACGTCGGACGCGGTGTGCGCCGACGCGCCGACACGCCGCAGGATCGCGCCTACGCGCAGCACCAATTCCTGCGGGCTGAACGGCTTCGTGAGATAGTCGTCGGCACCCAGGGAGAGACCGCGGATGCGGTCGGGCTCTTCGCGGCGTGCGGTGAGCATCAGAACCGCGACGTCACGTGTCGCGTCGTCGGCGCGGAGCTGTTCCAGCACATCGAACCCAGAGAGGCCGGGAAGCATCAGATCCAGCACCACGATCGCGGGCCTTTCCTGGCGGGCGAGCCCCAGCGCGTCCTGTCCGTTGGACGCGGTCGAGACGCGGTAGCCGGATTTCGCGAGGTGGTACGCGACGAGGGCGACGATATCCGGCTCATCGTCGACGACGAGGACGCGCTCCGTGTTGACCGGTGTAACGACCGGCTTAGCGGGGGTGTGTCGCGACGTGGTCATGATGCCGGCGGGCACAACGGAAAATATGCGGCCGGCCCGCAGGTAGGGCAAAGCCAGGGGTGTTCACCGGTCACGGTTGTGTAAAGCGGTGAGGCCATCGAGTGTTAGGGCCGGGGACCCGGGGCAATGCCATGGGGGCCGTTGCCCGAAAGGGCGACCTGCCGTTCTCGAACGGCCCCCGCTATTCAGAAGGTAGAAAGGAGAAAGCCAGAAAGTAGAAAGTAGAACAAGAAATGACCGACCTCCCGTCAATGGACGATTCTGATCTCCTGCGGCGTCTCCCGAAGGCGGACCTGCATTGCCACCTGGATGGATCGCTGCGGGTGGAGACACTGCTCGAACTGGCGCAGGGCCTGGGCAGTTGGCTGCCTGCTCACGACGTCCCAGCGTTGCGGACGGCCATGCGGGTGCCTGACGCCTGCACTCTCGAAGCGTATCTCTCCTCGTTCGCGGTCACCCTGGGCGTCCTGCAGACCGCCGACGCCCTGGAGCGCGTAGCGTTCGAGCTTGCGGAGGATTCGGCGCGCGAGGGGGTCTGGTACCTGGAAGTACGATTCGCGCCGATTCTCAACACGCGGCTGGGACTCTCGAGCGACGATGTGGTCGACGCCGTCGCAAGAGGTCTGGCCCGCGCCGAGCGCCAGACCGGAATCGTGGCGCGGATCATCGTGTGCGCGCTCCGGCAATTGGGACCCGATGCGTCGCTGGAGGCGGCGCGGTTCGCAGCCCGGCATCGCGGGGACCTGGTCGTGGGATTCGACCTCGCCGGGGCCGAGGCTGGTCATCCGGCGGGCGTGCACGCGCCTGCGTTCCGGTACGCCCGCGAGAGCGGGCTTGCCTGTACCTGCCACGCGGGCGAAGCGGAGGGTCCTGAGTCCGTGCGACAGGCGATCGACATCTGCGGTGCGGCGCGAATCGGGCACGGCACGCGCCTGATCGGCGATGCGGCGCTCATGGCGTCGGTCGCGGATCGCCGGATCTGTCTCGAGATCTGTCTCACGAGCAACGTTCAGACCGGCGCGACGCCGTCGTACCATGCGCACCCGCTTGGCGCGTACGTGCGGGAGGGGGTGCCGACGGTACTCTGCACCGACAACCGGCTGATGAGCGACACGACGGTGACCGCCGAGTATGCGCATGCCGCGGCGGCGCAGAGGCTGAGCTTCGGCGAACTGTGCGCGATCGCCCGGACGGGTTTCGAGTACGCTTTTCTTCCCGACTCCGAGCGGCATGCAGAGCTTGCGCGATTTGACGCCGCAGTCGCCCTGCTCGCGGCGGGTGCCACCCGCCCGTGACGCCAGCCAGCCGGCAGCGGCCGGTGAAACGCGCGGACGCCGTTGCGGATATGGCGGCGGCGGTCGGGGCTATCTGCCGCGGCGCGTGTCCGCGCGTGGCGATCATCCTGGGTTCGGGCCTTGGTGGGTTCGCGCGGCACATCGAGCACGCGACGCGGATCCCGTTCGCCGAGATCCCGGGGCTCCCGGCGGCGACCGTCGCCGGGCACGTGGGTGAACTCGTTCATGGCACGGTCGATGGCGAGGAAGTGGTCGCCCTGTCTGGCCGTCTGCATCTCTATGAGGGGGTTGCTGCCGATATCGTCGGACTGCCGGTGCGAATCGTCCACGCCTTGGGAGTGCGGACGATCTTCATCTCCAACGCCGCCGGCGCCATCCGGTCCGATCTCAGGCCGGGCACCCTGATGGTGATCCGCGACCACATCAACATGTCGTGGGGCAATCCGCTCACGGGACCGGTCCGTCCGGGCGAGCAGCGGTTTCCCGACATGTCGTCGCCATACGACCGCGCGCTCGGCGACCGGTTCATCACGATCGCGCGGGCGGCGGGTGCCACGGTCAGTGAAGGGACCTACGCCGCGGTACTCGGTCCGTCGTACGAGACGCGCGCCGAGATCCGGATGCTGGCGGGCATGGGCGCGGACGCCGTGGGGATGTCCACCGTTCCGGAGGTGCTCGTAGCACGTGCGCTCGGTATGCGCGTGACGGCCGTGAGCTGTATCACCAACGCGGCGGCGGGTACGGGCGCGCGGCTCGATCACGCCGAGGTGCTGGCGACGGCCGGCCGGATCGCGCCGATCTTCGAGCGCGCCGTGCGGGAATGGCTCGCGCCTACGGCGCGAGAGAGTAGAAAAGTAGAAAGTAGAGAGTAGAAAGTGGAAAGTAGAAAAAACCAAAATCAGAACAACGTGTGTCAGCTTACGGGGCCGGTACCCGAGCCAATCGATGGGGGGTCCAGTAGGGCGCGGTGGACGTAGCGGGTGGCGGCTGAGACCGCGGTGAGCAGCGAATCGCCCAGGGCGAGCCGGGCGGCGATCGCCGCGGAGAGGACACAGCCCGTGCCGTGCGTGTGGCGTATGGTGATGCGGCGATGGCGAAAGAGCCTCGGCGCGGACCTGCCGTCGTAGAACACATCGGTGGCCGATGCGCCAGTGAGGTGGCCGCCCGTGATGAGCGCCGCGTTCGCCCCATGACCGTCGACCAGCAGCAGGGCGGCGCGGCGCATCGAGGCGAGTGAATCGACGGGCTCGCCAGTGAGCGCCGCGGCTTCGGCGAGATTGGGGGTGACGATCACGGCGAGCGGCAGCAAGTCGCGGCGCAGCGCGCGCACGCCATCCCGATCCAGCAACGGAGTGCCGGAGCTGGCGAGGATCACGGGATCGAGCACATACCGGCTCAACTCGTGCTTGCGGAGGGCCGCGACCACCGTGCGGACGATCGACGCGTTGGCGAGCATGCCACTCTTGACCGCGTCCGGGCGCAGGTCGGTGGCGACCGCATCGATCTGTGCCCGTATGAGCCGGGGTTCGACCGGCGTCCAGCCGTGGACGCCGCGGGTGTTCTGCGCCGTGACGGCGGTGATCGCGGTCGTCCCGAAGACACCCATGCGCGTAAACGTCCGAAGATCGGCCTGGATGCCGGCTCCGCCGCCCGAGTCCGAGCCGGCGATCGTCAACGCGATGCGCGTGCGGGTCATCCTGCGGTCATACCTTCCTCATCTCTCGGTCGTGCCGATGTGAGTATGATTGGTATGGCTCCAGCAATGCGCCTCACCGACTCAATCTAGCAATCACGTGGCGCTCATCACCCAGGCTCGCGATCTCAAGCGACGCAAAGCACGTGAGCGGACGGGCTATTTCGTCGCCGAGGGCGTGCGGGCCGTCGAGGAGCTGCTCCGGTCGCCGCTCGACGTGCACGGAGCGCTCGTGAGCCCTCAGCTCGCGGCCACGCCGCGCGGCATCGCACTGCGGGAGGCGCTAGCGGCACGAGTGGCGACCGTGACTGAGGTGGACGACGCCGACTTCGCGACCGCCGCGGACACGGAGACGCCGCAGGGCGTGCTGGCGATCGCGGCGATTCCAGCGCGAACGTGGGATACGGTGCCCGCTGTGGACCCGCTCCGCGTTCTGGTGCTCGACGCGGTGCAGGACCCCGGCAACGTGGGCACGATGCTCCGGACGGCGGCGGCGCTGGGAGTCGCGGCAACCGCCGCCCTGCCCGGCACGGTTGACCTGTGGAACGCGAAAGTCGTCCGTAGCGCGATGGGAGCCCACTTCACGCATCCGGCGTTTGCCACCACATGGCAGGAACTCGACGCGTGGCGGGCGCCTCACCACGTGGCGCTATGGGGCGCCGATGCGCGGGGAGTCGCGCTGGAGGCCAGGCCGGCCGGCCTGCCCGCACGGCTGGCCCTGATCGTAGGGAACGAGGGCGCCGGCCTCACGGCGGATGCGCGTGACCGGATAGAGCGCCCCGTCGCGCTGCCGATCGCGGATGTCGAGTCCCTCAACGTCGCCGTCGCGGCGGGGATTCTGCTGTACACGTTGCGGCCGGACGCCGGCGTCCGGGCTGGCTCGTGAGCGCTCTCCTCGTGAAGCCGCTCCTGGCGGTTGCTGCCGGGGCGCCCCTGGGCGCGGGCGCGGCGCCGCAGGGGATACCGCCCTGGCTCTGGTGGGGGATGATCTTCATGCTCGGCGCCATCATTGGCTCGTTCCTCAATGTGTGCATCGCGCGGTGGCCGATGGAGCTGTCGGTGGTCGCGCCGCGGTCTCGATGCCCCCGGTGCCAGCGGCAGATCGCGTGGTACGAGAACATCCCCCTCGGGAGCTGGGTCGCGCTCGGCGGACGATGCCGAGGCTGCAAGCTGCCGATCTCGATCCAGTATCCGGCGGTGGAACTGCTCATCGCGCTCGGATGGCTGGCGGCCTTCGCCACCATCGCGTCCCCGCTCACGGCACTGCGGGTCGCGGTGTTTGGGACGATCCTGGCGGGCGTCGCGATCACCGATCTCCAGTACTACCTGATTCCCGATGGGTTCACGGTGTTTGGCCTGGTGTGGGTCAGTATCACGTCCGTGGCCGGCGTGCTGCTCCGCGATGGGGGCGGATTCGCGAACCCCTACGACGCGATGATCGGCGCCTGCGTCGGGGCCGGCGCGATTTCGATCATCGGGTGGCTCGGTGAAGTGGTGCTCAAGAAGGAAGCGATGGGGTTCGGCGACGTCACACTGATGGCGGTCGTGGGCGCCGCGGTCGGTCCTGGCAGGACACTGCTGACCGTATTCATTGGCGCGGCGCTCGGGGCCATCGTCTTTCTCCTGTTCGTGATGCCGTTCACGTGGTTCCGAAGCCGCCAGAAGCACGTCCCATTCGAGCCACCCCTGGTCCCATTCGGAGTATTCCTTGCGCCTGCGGCACTCGTGGCCTTGCTTTGGGGATACAGGCTGATCGCGTGGTATCTGGGCCGGATTGGGTTGCTCTGAGAGCATTGAGAAGGACTAGGGATTAGGGATTAGGGACTAGGGATTAGGGATTAGGGACTAGGGACTAGGGATTAGGGACTAGGGACTAGGGATTAGGGACTAGGGACTAACAGCAAACATCGTGTCGGGGCGCCGCATTGCGATCGCCGTCCCTCAAATGACCCAGTCACTAAGAACACGACTGAGATCAAGTCTGCGCGCTCGGCGGCAAACAAATCAGGCAACCAGCAGCTCGATGGCGGCGCGCGTCCGCGCGTCCATCCAGAGGTGGTGACCGTGCGGTCTCGTGATTCGGAACTGGACCGGTACACTCGCGATCTGACGGACGAGGCGCGTAACGGCAGGCTCGATCCCGTCCGCTGCCGTGATCCGGAGATCTCGCGCGTGATCGACATCCTGCTTCGCTACGGGAAGAACAACCCCGCGCTGGTGGGACCCGCCGGCGTCGGCAAGACCGCCATCGTCGAGGGACTCGCGCAGCGAGTGGTGGCGGGTGCGGTTCCCCTGGCCCTACGGGACGTGCGCGTGCTCTCGCTTGACCACGTCGCCTTGCTGGGCGGGACCACCTATCGCGGCCAATACGAGGCCCGGATCACGGGGCTCGTGGATGGCGTGACGGTCGCCGGCGACGTCGTGCTCTTCATCGACGAACTGCACAACCTGATCGGCCAGGGCACGGCGATGGGCGCCGCGATGGATGCGGGCAACATGCTCAAGCCGGCGCTCGTTCGCGGCGACTTCCGGGTGATCGGCGCGACGACGGAAGACGAATACATGCGATGGGTGTGCGGCGACCCGGCGCTGGAGCGCCGGTTCCAGCGGGTCGATGTGCGCGAGCTGTCGTCGCTCGACACTCTCGAGATCCTGCGCGCGCGCGTCGTGCGCCTGGAGCGCCATCATGGGGTCGTGATCTCGGATGACGCGCTCGACGCGGCGGTGCGTCTGACCGACGAATACGTGACCGACCGTGCGCGTCCAGACCGAGCGATCGACGCCCTCGACGAGGCGTGCGCCCATGCGCAGGCCTTGGCGGTCTACTCGGATGCGACGGCCGCACTCCTCGCGGAGCGGCGGGCCGTCTTACGCACGCATCCGCCGGACCTGATAGCAAGATCGATGACGACTGATGCCGGAGATGGGGAGGACATGCCGGACCAACTGGAGCGATTCGCGCGCACGGGATTCGACGCCCTGGGGCGTTTCGGCGCCGAGATCGAGGCGGCCATCACGGGACGCCGTACGGGCAGCGCGGCGGGACGCCCGAGGGAGACGGAGCCGGTCGTTCCAGGCGACGCGGCGGCCGGCGCCGGTGCCGGCTACGGGATGGACTCGAGCGCGACCGTCCCGCGTCCGGTGCGCGCCGTCGCGGAACTGGACGTGATGGTCCGGCACCAACTCGCCGACGAGGGGATCGTCGTGCGTGGCCACGACATCGCGCGCGCGGTGGCAGTGGCCACGGGACGGACCATCGTGTGGCGCGCGGCACAATGATGCCGCGCCTCCTGTATCGCGCGGCGGCGGGCGCGTTCGTCGCGGGCGCTGCGGCGTGGAGCCTGGCGTGTGCGCAGGACACGCATGCCGCGCCCGGCGCTGGCCGATATGCCAGTGACGTCGACGACGCCGTGCCCAAGATCGAGCGCGCGGTGGGCCTCAAGTTCAAGCGGCCACCCAAGGTCGAGCCGCGCTCACGCGCCGAGGTGCGGGCGTTCCTGGAAAAGGAATTCAACACCAGTCACGCGGAGCGGGACCTCGAGGGCAGCGAGATCGCCAACAAGCTGTTCGGTCTCATACCCGACACCATGCATCTGCGAGCGGAACTCGAGAACCTGCTGACCGAGCAGATCATCGGGTTCTACGACCCGAAGACCAAAGTCCTCTATGTCGTCGATGGCGCGCCGGCCAACGAAGTCACGACGGTGATCTCGCACGAGCTGGTGCACGCGCTGCAGGACCAGTACCTGAATCTCGACTCATTGCAATCGATCGAAGGGGACGACGATCGTGCGGCGGCCGCGGAGGCCGTGATCGAGGGGCAGGCCGTGTTCGACCAACTGGTGGCGATGTCCGGAACGCGGAACTTCATGACGATGATCCCCGGCGGCTGGGATGGGATCCGCCAGCAGATCCGGGAGAATCAGAACGCCATGCCGGCGTTCGCGAACGCGCCGATGGTACTCCAGGAGACGCTGATCTTCCCGTATCTGAGCGGCGCCGAGTTCATGCGGGATTTCGATCAGCACGAACCGGGGAAGCAGCCATACAGCGACATGCCGGCGTCGACGCAGCAGATTCTGCATCCCGAGCAGGCGTATTTCGGAACGCGGAAACAACCGCTCGAGGTGGCGCTTCCGGCGCCGCCCGGCGGGGCGTCGCGGGTGCGCTACTCGAACGACATGGGCGAGTTCGACACGCGGCTCTTCCTGTTCCAGCATCTGAACGACCAGGCGGCCGCGATCCGTGGCGCGGCGGGTTGGGCCGGGGACCGATACGAGGTCGTCGATACGCCCAAGGGGCCGGCGCTGGTGTGGGTGACGCTGTGGGGCACGCCGGTGGCGGCCGGGCAGTTCCATGACGAGCTGCTGCAGACGATCAACGCGCGGTACGGCGCGCATCCCGCGCGGACGGTGTCGGCGACGCCGGTGGAGATCAGCGGGCATCCTGCCGTCGTGTATGTCGATGCGCCGGCGGGGACGCCGGCGGGGACCCAGTGGGTGGAGTTGGGGAAGGTTGGGGTGAAGTAGACGAACAGAATGGAGACGAACAGAAAGGAGACAAGCAGAAAGTAGACAAACACAGAGTAGACAAACAGAAAGTAGACAAACAGAAAGTAGACAAACAGAAAGTAGAGAGTAGAAAGCGACATGCGGGCCGTGGAAAGTGCGGCCGGTCTTACGGCGGGCCGGTCGCGACCGGCCCCTACCAGGGACGAATTCGCGCGGCCTCGCTGGCCGTGGATGCTACGTGCTAGAGGCCCACCAGTTTTGTCAGGCCGAACAGGACGACGGCGATCAAGCCGCCCAGGACGTAGCCTGTGCGGATGATCAGGCGTAGCTCCCGGTCGATCACACCGCGGATCAGTTCCTCGATCCGGTCGTGGCTGAAGGCCAGCACCTTGCGCTCCACCATCTCCTGTACGCGGAAGCGCTCGACCAGACTCGGGATCTGTTGCTCGATCCAGGTCCAGATCGCGGGTGACAGAGCGTGCGCGAGGCGCTGCGCCGTGTCGGGCGGCAGCCAGCGGCCCGGCCGGCCGATCGGCTGTTCCAGTGCTTCCACGATTTTGTCCACCGTGCGGTCGGTCAGGACGAGCCGGGCCACCATGCGCTCGCGAAAGGGAAGATCGTTGACGAAGCGAGTCAGGAAATCCTGCACCGCGGTCTCCACGGCCGGTACCAGCTCGGCCGGAAGCATCGTGGTCACGGATCCGTGCTCCTTGTCGAGCGCATCGCTGAGGATGGCGGCGAGCTGGCCCTCGAGTGCGTCGCGCAGGCCCGAGCGCGCGATCTCCTCCATCAGATCGTGGGGTGTGAGAAGGCGCTCGCCGACCGTACGGCCGATGCTCTTGGCGAGCCGCGGCTGATTCTTGGGGATCGCGCCCTGGAACCCGAACCGTTTCTGCCGCGGACGGAAGAGCATCCAGACAGCCACGGTATCCGAGAAGCCGCCGGCGATGGTGCCGATGGCGACCTGAATCGCGAACTCCAGCCAGGGGTTGTGGACCGCCACTGAGCGAGTGCCGATCGTCGAGCCGGCAGCCGGGGTGCGGGCGCACGCCGGCCGCGGCTACACGATTAGCGCACCGGGGGTGTTGTACCGGCGGGCCGAGTCGCCACGGCGCGCGTCACGACCTCGGTTTGCTGCCGCGACGCGCTGACATGAGCGGCGTCGCCGGTGAGCGCTTGGAGACCGGTGTCGTCGCAGCCGGGGTTGCCGCGGCCGGTGGCGCGGGCGACGCCTCTTCCTCGGGCGGGTGGTCGGCGAGCAGCGCAGGCGATGTGGTCGCCACCGACGCCGGCGCGCCGTCGAGCAGCGCGATCCTCATCACGTCATCCATCGTGGTGACGAAGCTGAACGCCATGTTCGCACGGACCTCGTCGGGCACATCGCGCAGATCCTTCTCGTTGGTCTTGGGGAGGATCACCTCGCGAAGGCCCGCGCGGTACGCGGCGAGCACTTTCTCTTTCACACCGCCGATCTCGAGGGCCTTGCCACGCAGCGTGACCTCGCCCGTCATCGCGAGATCGCGCCGCACGGGCCGGCGCGAGAGGACACTCGCAATGGCGAGGGTGACGGCGATGCCGGCACTGGGGCCGTCCTTGGGGATCGCGCCCGCCGGGAAGTGGATGTGAAGGTCGCCTTCCTTGAAGTCCTTCTCGTCGATGCCCAGTATCGCCGCGCGGGACCGGACGTAGGAATACGCCGCGTCCACCGACTCGCGCATCACGTCACCGAGCTGGCCGGTAACGGTCAGGCGTCCCGATCCCGGCATCCGGAGCGCCTCGATCACCATGAGATCACCGCCGGTCGCGGTCCACGCGAGGCCGGTCACGGCCCCGATCTCGGGCTCCGTCTCGGCTTCCTCGAACGGATAGCGGGGCGGGCCGAGCAGCTCCTCGACTTTGGCCAGGTCGATCACCCACGCGCCTTCCTCGCCCTCCGCCTTGCGGCGCGCGCGCTTGCGCATGATCGCGGCGAGATTGCGCTCGAAGTTCCGAAGCCCGGCCTCACGCGAGTAGCGGCCCGACACGAAGCCGAGCACTTCGTCGGTGAACTGCAGGTCCTTGTCGGTGATGCCGTGCTCTTCGAGCAGTCGCGGGATCAGGTAGCGCCACGCGATCTCGACCTTCTCCTCGACCGTGTATCCCGCGATGCGGATGATCTCCATCCGGTCGCGTAGCGGGGCGGGGATGTCGAAGAGGTTATTGGCCGTGCAGATGAACAGGCAGGAGGACAGGTCGAACGGCAGGTTGAGGTAGTGATCGACGAAGGAGTTGTTCTGCGATGGGTCGAGCACCTCGAGCATCGCGGCCGTCGGATCACCTGACGGGCCACCGCCGGTCATCTTGTCGATCTCGTCGATCATGAGCACGAGATCCTTGACCTGGACACGGCGGAGCGCCTGCAGGATGAGCCCCGGCATCGAGCCGACATAGGTGCGCCGGTGGCCGCGGATCTCCGCCTCGTCGCGGACGCCTCCCACCGATATGCGGTAGAACTCGCGGCCGATCGCGCTCGCGATGGCCTCACCCAAGGACGTCTTGCCGGTGCCTGGCGGACCGACGAAGCAGAGGATCGGGCCGTGGGGATCGCCGCCGCGCAGCTTCCTGACGGCCAGGAACTCGATGATGCGCTCCTTGGCCTCACGCAGCCCATAGTGCCGGCCGTCGAGCGCGGATTCGACCTTGGTAAGCGCGATCTCGTCGTCGCCCGAGCGCTTGTGCCAGGGCAACGCGAGGATCCAGTCGAGATACGTCCGGATGACCTGGTACTCGCTCGACGCCGGCGAGAGCATGCGCATGCGCTCGGTCTCGCGTCGTGCTTCCTGTCCGACTTTTTCCGGGAGATTCGCCTCATCGATCTTCTTGAGGGTATCGATGGTCTCCTTCTCACCCGGATCGGCCTCTCCCAACTCCGTCTGGATCGCGCGCAACTGCTGGCGGAGATAGAACTCGCGCTGGTGCTGCTCGATCTTGATCTCCGTCTGGCGCTTCACGTCCTCCATCACGCGGGCACGGGCGACTTCGCGCTCGAGCCGTGTGAGGATGAAGCGGAGGCGCTGGCCGACATCGAGGCGCTGGAGTACCTCATCCTTGTCGGAGATCCGGAAGTTCATGTTCGTGGACGCCAGGTCCGCGAACCGGCCCGGGTCGGAGACGTTCATCTTGAGGATCGCCGGCACCTCGTCGGGGATGCGGTCGATCAGGTCCGCGAGCGTTTCGGCGGCCGCGGCGACGCGCGCTACGAGATCCTCGATCTCCTTAGGATCGGAGATCGTCTCCTTGACCGGCTTGACGGCGGCGACCACGAAGGGCTCGGTCTGCCGGATCTCCTCGACCACGATACGGCGAAGCCCCTGCAGCGTGATCTGGACGGTGTCGCCCGGCAGGTTGATGCGCTCGTGGACCCGGGCCGCGACGCCCACGCGTCCGATGAACTGCGCCGACTCGATCGGCTCGTCGTGGTCCCCGCTCGCGACCACGAGGGCGACGATCAGGCCGGGTTCTTCGTTGGCGCGGAGGAGTGCCAGGTTTTCGGGTGCGCCCATCTGCACGGCGATGGTGCCGAGTGGGTAGACGATCGTCGAGCGGAGCGCCATGAGGGGGAGCGCTGGCGGTAGCTCGGACTTGAGGATGTCGTCTTTGCGCTGAGGCTTGGGCATGTGGGCGGCGGAGGCGGCGATGGCGTCGGGCGGAGCCGGTTCGTCTTGTCGTAAATCTTAATGTCGTCTACGTTTGAGGGCTATGTTCGATGAGCTGAGCGAGAAGCTGGAAGCGACGTTTGCCCGTTTACGCGGGCGGGGCGTCCTGACACCGGCCGACATCAAGGACGGACTCCGCGAAGTGCGCCGGGTCCTGCTCGAAGCCGACGTCAACTTCCAATTGACGCGCGAGTTCGTCGAGCGTGTCGAGAAGGCGGCCTCCGGCGTCACGGCCCTCAAGGCGGTGTCGCCCGCGCAGCAGCTCGTGAAGATCGTGTACGACGAGCTGGTCGCGATGCTGGGCGAGCGGAAAGAAGGGCTCAAGCTCAGCTCCGTCCCGCCGACGATCGTGATGATGGTCGGCCTCCAGGGATCCGGCAAAACGACGACCGCGGCCAAACTCGCGCGGAGACTGCTCGGCGAGGGCCGCCCCACCCGGCTGGTCGCGGCGGACGTGTACCGCCCCGCGGCCATCGACCAGCTCGAGACGCTGGGCACCCAACTCGGCGTTCCCGTCTACGTCGAGCGCGACTCGAAGGACGTCGTGCGGATCGCGAAGCAGGGTATCGAGCAGGCGCGCAAGGCGCGGGATCGCGTGGTGATTCTCGATACCGCGGGCCGGCTGCAGATCGACGAGGAGATGATGCGCGAGCTGACCAAGCTCAAAGACGCCGTGCATCCGGACGAGATCCTGCTCGTCGCCGACGGCATGACGGGACAGGACGCGGTCAAGATCGCGCAGGGGTTCGACAGTGCGCTCGGCGTCACCGGCGTCGTGCTCACCAAGATGGATGGCGATGCGCGCGGCGGTGCGGCGCTCTCGATCTACGGCGTCCTCAAGAAGCCGATCAAGTACATCGGTGTCGGCGAGAAGACAGACGCGCTCGAGGAGTTCCATCCGGACCGCATGGCGAGCCGCATCCTTCAGATGGGCGACGTGCTGACGCTCGTGGAAAAGGCGCAGGCGACGTTCGACGAGGACGAAGCGAAGAAGCTGGAGAAGAAGGTCCGCAAGGAAGGACTCGACCTCCAGGACTTCCTGTCCGCGATGCGCCAGATGCAGAAACTCGGGCCGCTCGAAGGCATCCTCAAGATGCTGCCGGGCGTGAACACCAAGATGCTCAAGCAGGCCAATGTCGATCCGCGGCGCATCAAACATCTGGAGGCGATCGTATTGTCGATGACCCCGGACGAGCGCCACAATCCGGGAATCCTCGACGGGTCGCGGCGAGCCCGCGTGGCCAAGGGGTCCGGGCGCCCGATCAGCGAGGTCAATCGGCTGCTGGAGCAGTTCCGGGACATGCAGAAGATGATGAAGAAGGCGGGCGGACAAGGTGGAATGCGTGGGTTTCCGCCGGGGATGTTTGGCGGGGTGAGATAGGGGATTGGGGACTGGGGATTGGGGATTGGGGGTTGGGGATTGGGGGCTGGGGG
>Ga0209167_10000182_pt1 | contig 59878 bp, 51 predicted proteins | sample Coa_R1_9_FD_187154 | JGI IMG/M metagenome (GOLD analysis project Ga0209167, IMG submission 187154) | Surface soil microbial communities from Centralia Pennsylvania, which are recovering from an underground coalmine fire - Coalmine... | ecosystem: Environmental > Terrestrial > Soil >... | reverse complement strand
CCCACACCGCGGGATTCCCACTTTCCCACCGCTTCGGCGGCGGGCCATCTGCACCACCCCGAGCAACACCGAAACGGCGGACCAATCACTTGCTCATAAACGCGGACATTTTGATTTGCTAACGACACTTGCTTCATACTTGAGTCAACACGGGCCGGTAGATTCTTGATGACAGATAGGTGCTTCCGGAGCCCAATTTACCGTTCAGACCTAAGGAGTTTGTGGTCCGAAAGCGTGAGATCGACATTCTTCTCTATTTTCGTAAGGTTTTTCGATGCTTGAATATCCAGCCTCTTCTGTATTGTCCCGAAGGGCCCGGGTAAGTACCGTATTCAGCGACATCTAGCGATTTTCGTGAATAACCTGGCTTCTGGGAGAGGCTAAATGAGCGGCAGAATTTCAACGCTTTGTGGGTTATACGTGAGTTTTGGGAGCGTTCGCAAATGTGTAGAAGCGTTGAAGACCGTCAATATTCGGCCGGGCGATGTATCCGTTTTGCTTGCGGATGGCTCGATTGTTTCCGCTGCGCCGCTTAGCAGAGAAGCTGGGAAACCCGAGGCTGTTGGCCTTAATGGGGACCATTCAGGAGAAAAGCTCGGAAGCCTGCCTGGCGGCAGTTATGTGGAAAGAATGCGCTCCAGTTCACTGACCAGAACGCTCCTGACGCTCGGCATTCCTGTGTATGATTCGGAAAGACTGCAAGAGAGAATCCAAAATGGGGGCATCCTGGTGCTGGTCCGATGTAGCGAAGTCGCCGCATTTGACAAGATTAAAGACGTGCTGATTGGAACGGGGGCCCAGGACATTTCGTTCGGGCGCCGTCCTGAAATTGAGCTGCAGCATGTACCGCCGCGAAAAGATGGATATACCGCTCCCGCCAGCCCTGAGTTGCATCGCGTCGTGCATGCGTGAACCTCACAACGCTGTGAAACGGAAACGGAAGGGACCATAATTTAATGGAAACGATCAGGCGCTTGATGAACCGAGCTTGCCCTTTGTGTGATGGCAAATCAATTCGGCGCTCGCACCGAGTGGGATTTATGGAGAGATGGTTGTTGCGTCTGTCGATGATTCGACCGTATCGCTGCTTGAATTGCGATAGCAGGTTCTATCTTTACGATGGCACGGTTAGGCCAATGTTTCTGAGGCGCTCGCTCCACGTGAGCGATTGAGAAACAGCGCAACGGCAAATTTTCTGTTGTTCCTATTTCTTGGCGAAGACGCGCCCCAGGTCCAACCCAAATGACGGCTTTTCTCTGGTGCCTGTGATTTTAATCGGCAGTACAGCTCCCGCATTTTTCTTTTCGAAGACTGGATTGACTAGCTTCAGTAAGAGCGACTTCATGCCGGTGGTGGTTTGCGACAGCTTTGCTTCGAGGCTGAGAGTTCCTCGGAAATTCAAAGCCTCTGTGTCGAGATTGTAGGTTCCGTTCAATAGCACCACCGCACCGGAAACCTTGAATGTCAGTCTTGAAAATTTGACGATACCGTTCTTCAACGTAAAAGCGCCAGTGAAGGCTGACGCTGCGTCGCTATCAGCGGGATCATTCGGATGCCCCAGGCCGCGCCGGCTCAGTGCGTTGATTTTTTTCTGGATGGAATTCCTGGTGAAGTGAGCCGATGCAATGTTGAAGTGTCCCCGCAAGTCCAGCCGATTGGTGATATCAGTGTCGTTGGTCCGGCGCGAGGGAATCACAAATTGGGTGTTCATGCTGACCATGCCGGTCAACAGCGGTTTGTCAGATTTAACTGCCACACGCAGCAAGTCCTGGGCCCGGGCCGAGCGCGCGGCTACATGGAGCGCCACAGCGCGTCCCGGCTGTCGCGGGCCTTTGGCTACATCCCCTCTGGCGATGAGGTACGAGTCCCGTAATTGAATCTGGATCGAATTCAATACGGTGTTGCCGTTCATCCCATCGACGACAGCATTGAACTGCGTGTCCAATGGCATAGGATGATTGCTCACGTTCACTTCAAAATTCGGCGTTTCCGTTTTTCCCTGAACCTCAATGTAATCGAGCACTCCATCGAATGAGCCTTTTGAGGAGAGCGTCCCGGAGATTCCTTTGATGGTGCCCAGATCGGCGTTCGAGAAAGTGTAGTTACCCGCAACTGCGGTTTGGCTCGGATCGTCAGGATTCCACGGGCCAAACTGGCCTTGCGTTTGGATTTCTCCAACGGGCTTAGGATTCGTGAGACTTGCGCGAAACTGTGCGGGATTGTCTGGCTGAAATGAGTTGATGCGCAGCTTGTGCAAAAGGAACCGCATGGGAGGGCTGCCGTCCTTGTGAAAAATGTTGAGGGTCGTATTGTCTGCGGTAATCTCGTCAATTAAGAAGTTCGTGTGAAAAGGCTTGCGCGGCTCTTTGTTCGGCTGCCGTGGCGGAATATTTACGATGAGTCCCTGAATGTGCAGCGCATGAAGGTGCGGCCGGCGCTCAAACAGAGCCAGTAATCCCGCTTGCGCTGTGAATTTTCGGATTTCGATGGTAGGAGGAACGTCCGGCCTCTGAGGGTTCCTTAAAACGAAACCGGTCACCTGAACCTCAAAACCAGGGAAAAAGGAGACATGAAAGGAAGCAAGTTCTACGTCGGCATGCAGCCTGTCTCTTGCGACTTTCTCGATCTTTTCTCGCAGGACGTAAGAATCGAGGACGCCCCGTTCGTACCAAAGTGCCGTGCCGGCCGCAAGCAGCATAGCGAGCAGTATGCCGCCGATGACGAAAAGCGACTTTTTTTTGCTCATCGTCGATCCGCGGCCAAATTCAATTGCGCTGTCCTGTGTGCAGATTTCGCTGCGACTAATTTTCCTTTGGGAAAGATTAAGCGCGGGGCCCGGCAATCAGAATCGCATGCTTCCTGCAAATGAGCCCCGCGCTTTTAACTTCTATTTGGCAGGAATACTGATAGGGAAGGATTTCTACTTCCGCTGTTGGGAACTGCTCCCCTTGCAGTTCTTCTCGTGCTCTCTCAGCTCACTGGATGAATTGAACGACCTGCCACACTCACTACACCTGTGCTGATTTGATTGGTCTGCCATGCCGAGTACCTCCAATTGGTCATATTGCTGCAACATAATCCCAGTGTGAGAGACCCTTCGAAAGACGGCAATCCGGCCATTGCCCTACACGCTGTCAATAAGCAGTTGTAGGACTGTGGAAAACTGCGCCAACTTACGTCGACGCGGGCAAGCTATATCTTCCAACTTATGAGCAGTCCAATCACCGCGCTGGTCAACAGGCTCGCCGCCGCTCTAATCCACGCGCGATGAGTTGTCCCCCACACCTGCAGAGAATGATCGCTAGCCTCGCGGTCAAAGATGCCATGGGTTCCGAAGTCTCCTGGAACCGGCTCAAACAGATTGTCCGGCCGGCTGCCGCTAATCTTTTCGTCCGTTTGTTGAGCGTCATATCCCGTTCGACCGAGATACCAGTCCAGCGCTCCGGGTGCAACCTTGTTGGCCCAGATGGCTTTGTCCGTTGACGCACCCACATTAACCTCGCGCCGCCGGTGATGCGCGGCCCACACAATCGCTTCGGCAGCCACCTCTGGCTGATAAATCGGCGGGACCGGTTGCGGATGACGAGGCAATCGCGTGCGGCACCAGCTGAATTGCGGAGTATTCATGGCGGGAAGCTGCACCATGGTCACGTGAACGTTACTGCCATCATGAATCAGCTCCGAGCGCAGCGAATCGGTGAATCCTCGAATGGCATGCTTGGCCCCGCAATAGGGAGCTTGCAAAGGGATGGAGCGGTACGCCAGCGCGGAGCCCACTTGGACGATAACTCCTTGATCTCGTGGCGCCATTCGCCCCAGTGCTGCCATGGTGCCGTAAACCGTCCCGAGGTAGGTAACCTCGGTGGCGCGTTTGAATTCTTCTGGAGTGATTTCCCGTAATGGAGCAAACACCGTGGTCATGGCGTTGTTAACCCAAATGTCGATGGGGCCGAAACTGCTTTCGACTTCGCTGGCCGCTCTTTCCACCTGTTCGGAATCCGCGACATCGGTTGGAATGGCGATGGCGCGGCCGCCAAGCGCTTCCACCTCTTTGCGAGCCGTTTCCAGAGCTTCTGTCCGGCGCGCCAGCAGACCAATGTGTGCGCCCCCTTTCGCGAATTCGTGGGCCACCGCGCGCCCAACTCCCGCGGAAGCTCCTGTGATTACCACGACTTCAGCCGCCTGCTTGTGTGAGCCGTTTTGCTTCTGATATTTTTTTATGGCTTTCATTTTATTTCCCCGGTAAAAAACTTTTCAAAATGTCTATCATGCGTTCTGGAAAATGAGCCGTCAGCGACCATGGGCTCGGCTGCCGGATGATGTGCACTTTCCCTTCTTGTTCTTCGATTTCGTAATCGCTCGCGCCATTGTCCTTGCGGAAGAAACGAATGGTCAAAACTGCCTTCGCGACCCCGAGATTTGCCAGCGTGATTTCCGGAAGCCACTCGGGAAGATGAGGGTCCACGAACAGCAAATTGAGCGGAGCGTAGGGATACATTCCCACCATGCTTTGCAGCAGCGAGAACACGGTCGAGGCCGACCACGCTTGCGGTGAATTCGCGTTCGGATAAATTGCCGGAAAGGGGTGTTGATGGTTCCGCGGATGACCGCTGAAAAGCTCAGGAAGCCGGTAATACTGAAAAAGGGAGGCAGCTTCGAAGATCGCGCGACAAATTCGCTCCACGTGGTCGTAAAGCCCATATCGCGCGAATCCTAATGCAAACGGCCCGTGCTCGACCGGCCATACCGAGCCTCGGTGATAGCTGAACGGATCGTAGGCCGGATTTTGCGAGGAAAGCGTGCGGATACCCCATCCGGTGAACAGATCCGGATCAAACATTCGTTCGGCGGTTTCTTTGACGAGCGAATCGTCAACAATTCCCGAACCGATGCAATGTCCGGGATCCGAACCGATCGAGCGAATCGGGCGCGACTTCGCGTCGGTTTCCGTCCGGATAAACGATGGCATCACTCGAATCCTTCCAGCCCTGATTTCGGACTCCCATCTTCGAGCGCGTCTTGTAATCGTAAAAACCGTCGTTATTGCAATCGCCATAATCCTTCAGCCATTTGAACGCTTTGAGCGACGGTTCGATGTAGGCAAAATCTGCGTCGAACCAAAAGTGAAGCTGGAAAGACGTCGCCTGAAGCGAATAGTTCACTAGATCAATGTCTTCGTGAATCCCGTCATTGGCCGAGCGCGTAATTCGAATTTCCAGTGTGTTTTCCGAGTAGGCCTGCACATCGCCGCTTCCCTTATCCGCCGGACCGGGATCAATGCCCGGAGGCAAAACCACATAGTATCCAATCCAACTATGCTGATTAACGTTTGAGAGCGCCACCGGGATGGGCGCTTCTTTATTGATCCGCAGTTCGTATTTCGAGAGCAAGCGTGTCTCACAGACAAAAAGTCCGTGCGGCGAATCTTCCTTGATAAATCCGTTTCTCTCTGTGCGCAGCACCGTTCGTCCTTGCGCAACGAACCATTCAGCAGGATGAGGCTGCAGCGCAATCAGTGAACCGAGATATTCATACTCGGTCGGGTCAAGAGCCTCCCCAGTTCTGGCTTCCTTATTTGCCTCAATCGTGGATTTGCGCATCACTCGATCGATTTCCTTCTCGTCTCAGGCCTCTGGCAGAAGTCGAAACCCATTCCTGTAAACAATTGGCTGGCGCTTAACCTAGCGAAACGGCATAGCGTTGTGCGTCAGCCCGCTTGAAAATAATCCCCAAGCCAGGTTCGGAAACATTGGGGCAGAGGTCTCCATGCACCGGCGTACATGCGCCTTCGAACAGCATATGTTCGATTCGCTCATGATCGTGGAAATATTCGATGTGGCGCACATCGGCGAGCGCCGCACAGCAGACATTAGTGTGGATCGTCGGAGCGGTGTGCGCCGAGAGAGGCACGGAAAATGCCTTGCACAATTCGGTCGCCTCCAGAAATCCGGTAATGCCCGCGCACCGCGTCGCATCTGCCTGCAACACGTCCACAGCGCCCGCCTGGAGCATTCTCAGGAAATAGAACCTGTCGTAGCCGTATTCGCCCGCGGCGATTTCCATGCTCGCCGGCGCATGTTGGCGAATCAATCGCAAACCTTCCAGATCGTCGGACGAAACCGGCTCTTCGAACCACGTGACGCCGCATTTCACGAATTCTTCCGCGAAATGAAAGGCTTGCTTACGCCCGTACGCGCCATTGGCATCCACAAACAATGCCGTTTTTTCACAGATGGCGCTTCTTGCAGCTTTCACTCGTTCCAAATCGCGCTCCGGCTCGCGGCCAATCTTCATTTTCACGAAGCGCATTCCCGCGCGCGACCATTCGCCCAACTGCTGTTCGAGTTTTGCCAGAGAATACGAAGTGAACCCGCCGCTGCCATATGCCGGCACGCTTTCGCGCACTTTGCCCAGCAGCGAAATCAATGGAAGCTGAAGAATTTTTGCTTTGAGGTCCCACAGAGCCGTATCCATTGCGGCGATTGCCATAGACGCAATGCCTGGCCTCCCCAAATTCCGGATGGAATGGACCATCGCTTTCCAAGCTCCGTTCACGTCCTTGGCGTCTCTGCCTGTAATCACTTCGCCGATGTGCCCGCGAATCAAAACTGCCGTCGCGGTGTCCGCATAAGTGTATCCAAGGCCTGTCAGCCCGGCTGCGGTGACTTCTGCAATCACCAGTGTGGTCGCATCCCATTTGTAGGTACCGTCTGATTCAGGCGTATCCGTGGGAATCTTGTACGCGGCTGCATGTACCGCTTCGATGGGATGTTCAATGCGGCGGCGACTTGTGGCGACCTGCGCCAAGCTAAACGGGCTCCCGCATTCTATCGCAAGCGATAGTCACCGTGATTTTCTTGCGGTGCAGCGTGCCTTTAGCCAGCGCTTCGAAGAATTTCGGCGCTTGTTCCGCTGTGATTTTCGCGGGCAGCGGCGGCTGAAATTGGCCGGTCGCCGCCTCTACCACGGCCCCAGGCGTGTTAAGCGCCTCTTCGAGAATGCACCCAGAGCCGGACGCTTTGTCTATGGTGAGACCAGTGCCGCCGCAGGCGCGTGCGAACCGCGCGAAGTCGATCGGATTCAGCTCGCAGCCATACTCGGGACTTCCCAAGAAAGCCATTTGCGCCCATTTGATTTGCCTCGGGGTGTTGTTCCTAATAGTGACGATTTTAATCGGGAGCTCATATTTCACTGCCGTAGCGAATTCGCCCATAAGCAAGGTGAAGCCGCCACCACCGCGGACAAAACTGATGGTCTGCCCCTTCGGACACACTACCTGCGCTGCAATCGCAGGCGGTAGCCCGTTAGCCATCCTCGCCGGGGTCCAGGCGAGGGTTCCAATCAAAACGTCGGCTGCTGCTCGAGGCAACCAATCTCCTTTTGCCTATTCTCGCAGTGCTAATCAGCGGCAAACGCGATCGTGCTCAGCAGTGCGTTAGCGGATTGACGCGAATCGAGCCGTGTGTGCTGCACCACGATAGGAACGTCGGATTCAATGACGCTGGAATAATCTTTGCCGCGGGGAATCGGCGCTGGGTCATTCAAATTATTGAAGCGCAGGTGCTTGGTCCGCCGCGGGCCTACACTCAGCAGATAGGGCCCAACCGGTTCCCGGTCACTGAAGTAAATCATGATGCGAAGGTGCGCTTCGCGATCATTCGCGTTCAGCACGCAGGCCGTTTCGTGACTCAACATTTCCGGCTCTGGCCCGGTGCTTTCTTCTGGGATGTAACCTTCGGCAATCGCCCATCGCTTTCGTCCAAGCGGTCGCAGCTTGGCGCCATTCGTGGCGCGCAAATCGGAATTCCGACTTGGATTCGCTGTTTTTGCCATCCCAAATCCCTGGGTGCATGGGCTGCAACAATCATTGCCTTAAGTGCGTGCGCGCTCAATACATAGAAGGCCCGATTAAAGGCTTTGTCCTGTGGCGCGTGAGCTGCGAGACCTTACAGCGTCAATGGCCGTTGGCTACATCCAACGCCGGATTGCTTCGATGGGATGAACATGCGAGAGGTAATTATTCAGCCATGTCGAAACTATTGAGGAGGCGAGCGCAATGAGACAATCCGCGATAAAGCTCGGGAGCTTGGGAATCGCAATGCTCTTCATCTTTTCTTGTTCGGTTTGTCAAGCAGCCAACCCTAAACCGGCACAGGATCAGAACAACGCGGGCACCACGGCGTTTACTGGCGTTATTATGGACAGCGCCTGCGCCCAGATGGGCAGCCATTCGGAAATGGAGCAGAAACATGGCATGAAGGGCAGCGACAAGTTGACCGGCGCGGAGGCCCGCAAATGCACCGATCTCTGCGTAAAAAACGGAAGCACCTACGTACTCTACGATCCGTCCAACAAGACGACGTATCAGTTGAGCGATCAGGACAAGGCAAAGATGTTCGCGGGTGACTCGGTTCGAGTGAAAGGTACGTACGATGCGTCGACCAAGACCATAACGGTCAGCTCGATCACGCGATCAAGACCTCGTGCGATGTCACACGGACATTAGGCCGGGTTCATCAACGCAGCGCAAAGCAGGGCTGCCAACAGCTCCTGCTTTTCTCCCGCCAGTGATCTTGTATCTTGAATCAAGAATTCCGCTGACCTCGTTCCAGCAGCAAGAAGAGCACCATGTAGTTTTTGAGCGTATGGGTGACCAGGAAGTTTTCTTTCACGTGGTCGTGCCCCGCCTCTCCCAACCGCTTTGCCAGCGCCGGATTGGATAGCAGGTAGCGTATCTGATAGGCGCAGCCTTCCACCGAATGCACCAGCATGCCGGTCACTTTGTGCAGCACCTGGCGCAGAATTCCTCCTACGCCCGAAGCTACCACCGGTTTCCGCTTCCACAAGGCCTCCGTTACCGTAAGTCCAAAACCTTCACGCAGCGACTTCTGCACCACAATCGTGGAAGCCCGCTGCAGGGCGTTAATTTCCAAGTAGCTCCACGGCGGAAGGTTCAGCAGGAAAATGTCTTTATCTCCTTTGGAGGCCTCTTGCACCTCGGCGTACACCACCGAGCTTTCCGGATCGTCACTTGCTCCGCCGCCCGCCAGCACCAATTGGCAATCGCGATATCTCTTCACCAGCTTATAGGCTTGAATCACGCCGAGCGGGTCTTTCAAACGGTCGAAGCGCGAAACCTGCGTGACAATCGGCCGTTTTCGATCAATACCAAATTTTTCCAGCACGGATTCCACGAATTCCGGCTCCAATATGCGATTTTTGTCCGCCAGAGGATCGATCGTCGGCGCGATGAGGAACTGCGGAACCGCCAGCGGATGGGTGAACGCTGGGGACGACACCACTGTAGCGTCATATTTCTCAACAAACGGTTGCAGAAACTTCCAGACGCGTTCGTTAGGCCGCGACAAGTCAATGTGGCATCTCCATACCCAGTGGTTCTGTTTGCCCTGGCGCGCGGCCACTAGCGGCAGGGGCTGTGGGTCGTGAATCACCACGAAGTCCTCGTCAAATTTCAATCGCTGCTGGTTCTCTTTGTTGTTCGCGAGAAAAAGATCAAACCACTCCTGACGGTCATCGTAGGCCATGCCATGAAGGGCATTATGGAACGCCTTGGTTACCGAAAAAAAAGTCTCGCCTCCGGTGATGACGTCCCATTGCATCGCGAGCCCCACTTCCTTAAACAGCGGAACCACGCGATTCAGGATTTCAGCGACGCCTCCTCCCACGGCTGTCGAATTAACCATCTTTGCAGAGCGGTTCGCCAGCGCTCGCGCAAGCATCCACAGCTCATCGATCTGCGGTTGTCCTACGATGGAGGCGTAGTCGTTGAGAGGAGGCACAGAAGACTGCGCCGGGATGGGATGCGCGATCAACGCCCAATCCACGGAGTGATGCAGTCAATGATTTCGGCGCGCACTTCGTCCAGGGTATTCGTGTAGAAGTCCACCAGATTGATTTGTGCCGCGAGCTCCGGAAATCCCAGCTCATGCTCGATCCAATACGAAAAATCGTTGGTTCGCAGGTGCAGTCGCAGCCGGGAGTTCACAAAATGGTAGTGCAACGAATGCAGGCTCAAATGGCGCAATGATTCGCTCATCTCGGCCAGATTGGAAGCGCGCCTATCGACCGGCAACACCGCCTCCCGAGTTTCTGAGAAATAGAATGGCTCAAACGCCGGACGTTCACCTGAAGCGGGGTGGGCCGCCAAATAGCCATCAACCACGTGAACCAGCGCCGAACGCAAATCTTCCAGGTCCACGAATGCCCTCACATCAATGGCGCCCAGTTGCTCGGCCAGCTCATTTTCATTGCAGGCTGCCATGGTCCATTGCGCAAAATCGCTGGAATACGATGTGTAGTGGTGTGTGGCAAGAGAGTGAAACGTGTGGCAAAAGATGCACAGTTGCGAAACTTCCCCCAGCTGTTTCCCAAAGTCCCGGAGCGTATGTGCGGAATTAAGCCCGACAACCACCAGGTAGAAGGCGTCAACGAATTGAAATGGTCTCCTGGCGTGCTTCATTCAAGGCCCGTAGAATTGCTTTTTTTGCAACACAGATATAAACGGCAAGGGCTAAACAGGTTTGAAAAAATGAACCTGCCTAGCCCCAGTCTACTTGCGAAAAGCACTTTCAGCTAATGCGCTTCTGCCATTTCGTGGGGAGAAGCCTTCTGCAGTATGTGATCAAGTTGCTCTCCGGCTTCCGGCGTCTGCACCGCGCGGCTGAACACGATGTCTTCCGGGCTGACTTTATGCCCGTAGAGCGCCGCGTTCCCTTCGTTGTCGGCATGCAGCGTCGCGCCGCTCAAAGACACGCCTGCAAAAGCCCCGCGTGAACGTGAGTAGGTCAGCACCTCAGCGCGCATGGCCACATCCGTTGAGGCTGCCGCTGACCTGCCTACCGGTCCTGCCGCTACCGAAACCCCTGCCCCCAGTTTCACTTTGGTGTGAAGCAGGCTCCGTGCTCCTTGGTCGTTCATTACCAGCAGCACAAAATCCGTGGCCTGGCCTCCAATTTGAAAACCTATGCTGCCGGCCTCCAGCACCATCATCGACGGCGCTCCCCATGGCCCTGAGAAATTTTTGCCTGTCCGGCAAACCATCGCGCCTCGGCCGTAACTTCCGCCAATGCCAAATGCTGCCTTTAGCACCGACGGTATTACGATCACGCAACGCGCCCGATTGAGCAGATCCGCCGGAATGTCGTCCGGTATGTTCATAATTTGACTTAGCACCTGCCCGGAGTTTCGCAGGCGGTTCTCTTCCGTCGTTTTCGTATCGGCAAAAGATATCGTAGCCATTGTGGTTACCAACGCCACAGCCACAATCATTCGAGTCAGTGACTTCACCATTCTCCCCTCCTTTTCGCGGGAATACCCGGAGCAGCAATCTTGCGCCAGGCTCCGAAAAACAAAAGTGAACATTAGCCCCCCACAGGGGGGGGGCGCTGTTTGGCTGCGGCTCGCCAAGAATAAAACCCGCATTACGCCCCGGACAATCAGCACTTCCATGTACAGGCGGGCAGCCGGGCCACAGAAAATGCAGGGAATTACACGACACTATATATGGGCAGAACGCTCCTCCGCGTACAGCAAGCCCCATAAAAAGGTACAGCATGCCTCGGATAGAACATTTCTTTTGCATAGTTTACGGTGCGTGGTGGTTCTCTTTGGGGCAGGTCTGAGGAAGGGAATGAGCTTGTCACCGGATATCTTGGAGGTCGGCCTTGCCGCGTCGGAATGCCGTCGCTTAGCAGTAGCGGCGCCGCTGCTCCGGGCATCGGCTTCAGCCGATCCGGCGGAATGGCTCGATTTTCGCCAGAGAGCGTCATTCCCTGAGCTTCGTCCCTGTACAGCCGCGTGTTCCAAAACCAGCTTCCGTGCAGAAAACTCGCTATTCCATTTCAAGGAGATGAGGTGTGCCCGTGCAAACTGAAAAGAAAGACGCTGCAACAAACCAAGCTCTTCCTGCTGCCGATGCATTTCCTGAATTGCCGAGCGATGAGTCGCTTCTGGTTTCTCAGGCGCGCAATGGTGACAATGCTGCTTTCTCGAAGCTCGTCACGCCGTACATGAGGAAAGCGTTTCACGTCGCCCTGAAGATTACCGGTAACCGCGAAGACGCGGAGGACGCCGCACAGCAAACCCTGCTCAAAGCCTACGCTCACATTGACCAGTTCCATGGCGACGCGCGTTTTTCCAGCTGGCTGATTCGCATCGCCATCAACGAGGCCAGAATGAAGGTTCGCAAGCGCCGCTCGGAGGATTTTTATCTTTCTTATGATGTCGCACCAGGACAGGGAATAAGCCCGCTCGAAATGCTATGCGCCGGCGAGTCTTCCCACCCCGAGGCTCTTTACTCCAGGAGCGAGAAGCGCCGCGTTCTCAGAGAAGCCATTGACGGCTTGCGCAGTTCATCGCGCGTTGTCGTGTGGCTGCTTGGGCTTCAGGAGCGCCAGACCAAAGAGGCAGCGAAAATTTTGAATCTCTCGGAATCGGCGGTGAAAACGCGATTCTTGCGTGCGCGGCAGCAGCTTCGCGATTGCCTCGCGGAACGCATCAACTAAACCAGTGCCCGTGCAGGGCAAAGAGGGAAGACGTCATGGAAAGTTCGGCAACGCGCCAAAAGCTTGGCGGAAAGCACGCCCAGCTCCACCGTAATCGCACGGATTGTTGCCTGGTGGCCTGCCGGTGTCACGCCGTGGGCGAAAGCCCCCAATGCGATGCGCCCGTCAAGCCCATTATGCAAGCCCAGCAACGCGCGCGCGCTTCGGTCTTTTCTTTTTGCAAGACGGCTTACGCGCACCAACGCCCAACGCCCGCCATGCTATAGAAGGATGTAGCAGTGCTTCCTCACGGAATATTCCAGCCACAATCGCGACACATTTCAAGGTGTACTCACCAAGGGAGAACTATCATGAGACGAATTTTGTGCATCGCCGCCATGCTCTTGTTCGCGGCGCCTTTCGCTTTCGCTCAGGAGCCCAGGTTAGATCATGTTGAGGTCGGCGTGTTTGCTCACTATTTTCGTTTGAATCCGCCAGACACAAATTTCCTCGGTGCCGGAGCCCGGTTAGGCGTGAATTTTTCACGCAATGTGCAGATCGAGGTAGAAGCGTCCTATGATTTTAACCAGGTTTTTACCGAACGCTTCACCGATACCAGCGGTACCGTCACTTCGACGCGCTCCAATCTTCGAATCCTGCATGGGCTCATCGGGCCTAAATTCCAGAGCTCTGGCCCTGTCAAACTGTTCGCCACAGTGAAGGGCGGTATCATCAATTTTCGATTTGATCCTACGCCCGGGATCTTTTCAGGTTTAAAAAGCAGCGTACAAAATCTCCGCGACGACAACGTCAGAGGCGTGCTCTATCCGGGAGGCGGCTTTGAAGCGTTTCTCGGCCCTATTGGTTTGCGCTTGGACGTAGGCGACGAGATCTATTTTCTTAGCGGCGCTCACAACAATCTAGCTGTCACTTTCGGCCCGAGCATCCGCTTTTGAGCGGGGCGGTTCTCGCAGTTGACGGGCGGGAGTCGTTTTCTATAATTTTGGTCATTTTTGAACTGGAGTGTTATGCTTGCTGTAGTGTTATTGAAAGTTTCGCATCAGCGAATGGGTTATGGTCGCCTCGAATTATTCTGTTTTCCTGTTCCGTCGCCATCCCATTCATTCGCAATTGAAATGACTCCTTTCAGGTAAATCGGCCCATTGCCCGTTCGAAGGTTATTCGGCTCATGATGGTAGAGGCTACAATGAAGACGCTCCGTATACTGATCGCTGATGATCATGACTTAATGCGCCGCGGCGTGAAATCCTTGTTGCAAGCGCACCCCGGCTGGGAAATTTGCGCAGAGGCCCACACAGGCCGCGAAGCGGTATCCAAGGCAGAAGAGCTGAAGCCGGACATCGTGATCATGGACATCAGCATGCCCGAGCTCAATGGTGTTGAGGCCGCGCGCCGCATTCGCAAGGTGTCGCCAAACTCCGAAGTCCTTATATTGTCCGTGCATTATTCTGATCAGCTGATTCGCGAGATTCTCGATGCGGGCGTTCGCGGCTACATGGTCAAATCCGACTCTGACCGCGAACTCATTGTCGCGGTCGAGACCCTGGCAAGTCATAAACCGTTCTTCACTCCGCGGGCCACCGAAGTAATCCTCAGCAATTTCAGCGCAGCTGCCGCCCATTCTGAGCCTTTGGAACTGGTTGGCGACCGCCTCACCTCCCGTGAGCGCGAAATCGTGCAGCTACTCGCGGAGGGCAAGAGCAGCAAAGAAGTGGCCTCTTCGCTGTGCATAAGCGTCAAAACGGCTGAGACGCATCGCGCTAACATTATGCGCAAGTTGCAGTTGCACACAGTCAGCGAGCTTGTTCGCTATGCCGTTCGCAACCAGATCATTGAACCCTGAAGGGGCCCCCTCCTCCGAAATTACCTGAGTCGAAAGATACAGGACATTCCGGCGTCGTAGTAACGCATCGACGGTATTGCTCCAATCCGCACCCCCAGCGATGATGCTTGTGCGGAATGCAAAATTCCGTTCGATTGGAAGAAGAGGAAGGGGAGTCGAGGCGCCTTGAGAGATCAAGGCCAGAAGGGCTGGGCCGGCTTCCCTCTTCTTCTTTCATGACACTCGCCGAACGAAAGGATTCCCATGAGCACTCTGGCGTCAGTTTCGAACCAAGTGGAAGCTGTTTTGGGAAGCAATCCAATTGCACCCGGCGAGGATGAAACTCCGACCCTGCTGATTGTGAGCGCGGATGCGGAGGTGCGCGATAGCCTCGCTGAAATTCTCGAAGGACACCGGACCAATATCGAGTGGGTCCGAGGCGCCGAAGCCGCCAAACGGCTTTTTGATCGCGGCAGAATTGCCGCGTGCCTCTGCGGCTTTAGCGTTGAGGACGGCTCGTACCGCGACGTTGTGAAGCATGCCAAGCGGCAAAGCGCGGAAGTCCCCGTCATCATCGTCTCCACGCCGGATTGCCCCAACGAATATCGCGAATATTTGGCTGCCATGAACACCGGCGCCTTCGACTTCCTCTGCTATCCGTATCAAAAGAGCGAACTCGAAAGGATCCTCGGGTCGGCGCTCATCCCGTTTCATCGCATGAATCTAAGCCGCCACTTCTGAGACCGAATTTTCGTTCTTCCTCCAGAAACTAATCCTTTTCCATACTCACTTCCCTGTATTTCGAATTTTCATTTATATGGTTCAATAGGGATACGACAGAGGAGGCACTTATGCCCGAAGACGATGATGCTGCAGCGCGAGCGCGGGCTCACGAAGACGCCCGAGAAGGCAAGTCCCCTTCCACGCAAGCCGGCGAATTTGTGCGCGAAGAGATCGAGCACGTCAGAGAGGGCAAGCACGGGGCTCGCAATCCGAAGCAGGCGATTGCGATTGGATTATCCAAAGCGCGCCGCGCTGGGGTAAATCTGCCTCCTCCAGGCGCACAATCCTCTCCCGAAGTACGAAAAAAAGCCGCGCAAGATCGCCGGCGCGGTCGCCGTGGGCTTAAGCCTTCTAGGGCCCGTTCGCGCGCAATCTCGAAAGCTCTCCGCCGGGAGTCTTCCGGCACAGCGTCAAGAAAGGCGCTTTCTCGCCAGGCGCGCCGCACCGCGCGACGCCGAGGACCGGCGGCCCGCCGCAGGTCAGCGCGCCACGCTGCGCGCACCAGGCGCCACACGCGTCACGGCGCCAGAAGAAGTTCTTAGCTTACCGGTTGGTGATTTGGGCCAGGGTAGTTCGACTGCTATTTCCAGAATTGCGCTTTTGATTCTCCCGCTTCGCGTTTTTGCCAAACGGATTTCTTGAGACTGCGATGCTTGCTTCTGAATTGCGCCTCGGCGCCAATTTACTGAGCGACGGCTCATGCTCGTTCCTGGTCTGGAGTCCACACTCCAAGGCCGTAACACTCGATATCCATTCTCCCGCTCCGGCGCAAATCGAGATGAGCGCCTTGGACAAAGGCTATTTTCACTGCAACGTTCCTGGGATTGCTCCTGGCTCTTTATATTCTTACATTTTGAACAAGGAAAAGAACCGCCCTGATCCTGCATCAAAATCCCAGCCGCAGGGAGTTCACGGACCTTCTCAGGTTTGCTCTGATTCATTCGCGTGGAGCGATTCGGCTTGGCAAGGCCTGCCTCTGCGCGAGAATGTTTTTTACGAACTGCACGTCGGGACGTTCACGCCGGAAGGAACGTTCGACGCCATCGTTCTGCGGCTCGCGGACCTCAAATCTCTCGGCGTAACCACTATCGAACTGATGCCGGTCGCTCAGTTCCCCGGCGAACGAAACTGGGGCTACGACGGTGTCTATCCTTTCGCAGTCCAAAATTCCTATGGTGGCAGAGAAGGACTAAAGCGCCTGGTAAACGCCTGCCATCAGGCTGGCATGGCTGTCGCTCTCGACGTTGTCTATAACCATCTTGGCCCGGAAGGCAATTATCTGAACGATTTCGGCCCCTATTTCACCGACATCTACAAAACGCCGTGGGGCCAAGCCGTAAATCTCGATCGCGCTTACAGCGACGAGGTGCGCCGTTTCTTCATCGAGAATGCTTTGTACTGGTTTTACGAATTTCACATTGACACCCTGCGTCTCGACGCCATTCACGCCATCGTGGACTTATCCGCAAAACGATTTCTCGAGGAATTAGCCGAGCGCGTAGATGCCCTGTCCCTCCAATTAAAGCGAAAAATTTACCTCGTCGCCGAGAACGACCGCAACGATGCTCGCGTTGTGCTCGCGCGTCAATTCGGAGGCTTAAGTTTCGCTTCCCAGTGGAATGACGATTTTCACCACTCCGTTCACGCTCTTCTGACCGGTGAGCGCCAGGGCTATTACGGCGACTTCGGCAGCATCCATGATGTAGCCACGGCCTGCCGTGAAGGATTCGTTTACTCGGGCCAATATTCCCAGTTCCGGCGTCGCCACCAGGGAAATTCGTGCAAAGAAACTTCGCCGCAGCATTTCATCGTTTTCATTCAGAACCACGATCAGGTCGGCAATCGCGCTAAGGGTGAACGCCTTTCTCAGCTTGTCTGTTTTGAATCCTTAAAGCTCGCCGCAGGCATCATGCTCCTCTCCCCTTTTGTTCCGCTGCTTTTTATGGGCGAAGAATATGGCGAAACCGCTCCATTCCAATACTTCGTCAGTCACGGCGACGAAGAGCTGGTCGAGAATGTTCGACGCGGCCGTTGCAACGAATTCGAAAAATTTGAATGGCAGCCTGATGTCCCGGACCCGCAGTCACCGGAAAGTTTCCTGCTCTCGAAATTGCATTGGGAGCTTCGCGAGCAGGGCTACCATCAAAAATTGAAGTTTTTCTACGCCAGTTTGCTGAAAATTCGTAAAATAAGCCCATCGCTGTGCCTTGCAGCCAAAGAAGAAAGCAGAATCCTGGTTTCTGAACCCGGCGCCTTTGTTGTTGAGCGCTGGCACGAGCGCGACCGCACGGCAGTTTTCTTTAACTTTCAGGACTCTGCGGTTTCTCTGAGCAGTTCTCTCGCGCCGGGCGCCTGGAAAAAAGAATTGGAATCCAGCAGCGACAAATGGAACGGGCCCGGCGAACTTGCGCCTGCGTTGCTCCAAGGGAGCAGTCGCTTGAATCTAAAACTGCAGAGGCGTTCATTCGTCCTGTTTCGCCTCGGCGAAGGAGGCGCCGCTTAGCTAACTTTCTTCCGCCCCGTTCATAACTTGGGTGTTGCGTGAACGTTGCGAAATTCCTAGGACGGCATGTCTAGCGTGCAAATTCCTTCTTCCACTTATCGCGTTCAGTTCAATCTCAATTTCCGCTTCGCCGATGCAGAGGCGCTGGTTCCTTACCTGCACGCCCTCGGAATCTCGCACCTTTATGCTTCCCCGCGTTTTAAGGCGCGCAAGGGCAGTTCGCATGGATATGATGTGGCCGATCCCATGCGCATCAATTCGGAGCTCGGCACCGAAGAAGAATTCGATCGCCTCGCCAGGCGCCTTCACCAATATGGTATGGGCCTCCTGCTCGATATCGTTCCGAATCATATGGCCGCAAGTTCCGAGAATCCCTGGTGGATGAACGTGCTCGAAAATGGCCGCGCTTCGCGTTACGCGGATTTCTTCGACATCGACTGGGAGCCTGAAGGAATCAAAGTCTCTGCAGTTGAAAAAGGCCGCGTCATTCTCCCGATCCTTGCCGCTCCTTATTCTGAAGTTCTTTTGAACCAGGACATTCGCCTGCGCTTCGATGACCGCGGCCTTTTCTTTCAATACGAAGACAATCGCCTCCCTTTGAATCCTTCCAACTATGGCGAGGTTCTCCAGGTTTGCATGGATAATCCGCAGGAGGAGCAGCAAATCTCCGACGCCTCAATCTCCTCGCTTGAAGATCTCCGGCGTATCTCCGCTTCTTTGCCACAACGCGAGGACGCCGGCGTTTCCTTCAACGACCGCGACCGCGCCGTCGAAGAAATGAAATCCGCGCTGTGGCAATTGCATCACAATGACGATGCAGTTCGCCGCAGCATGGACAGTGCCTTGCGCATTTTCAACGGTTTTCCAGGCGACGCGCAATCCTTCCGCGCTCTTGATTCCCTCCTTGCAATGCAGCACTATCGTCTCGCCCACTGGCGCCTTGCCACGAAGGAAATTAATTATCGGAGATTTTTCGACATCATTGACCTTGTCGGTCTGCGCACCGAAGATCCACTTGTCTTTTCTGCTCGCCACGCCGCCATCATGCGCCTGGTCCAGGAAGGGAAAGTTTCCGGCTTGCGCGTCGATCACCTTGATGGCCTCCTCGACCCCCTGGAATACCTTGAGCGCCTCAAATCCATTCCCGTCTCCCGCGACCACGAAAATCCGGATGATCTTTCCATTTACACCATCGTCGAAAAAATCACCTCGGGTGAAGAATCGCTTCCCGCAGAGTGGCCTTGCTGCGGCACCACAGGGTACGATTTCCTCAACGCGCTCAACGCGCTTTTCATCGATCCTGAAGGGTATTGTCACCTTGAGGAGAGCTACCGCAGATTTGCGTCCATTGATAAATCCTTTGCCGACACGTGGTATGAACGCAAGAAACAGGTCATCGAAGAGCTTTTCATGACTGATTTGGATCTGTTGAGCCACCGCCTCGGACGGCTTGCCGCCGCTGACGTGTATGGAAAGGATGTCCCCGTACCTGAACTTGTCCTCGGCCTTGAGGAAATCACCGCCTCGCTGCCGGTATACCGCACCTACTATCGCAGCCCAGCGTTATCGCCGCGCGACAAGCCATTTCTCGAACTCGCTCTCTCGGATGCCCGCCGCCGCGCTCCTTCGCTCAGTGAGGAAACTTTTCATTTTCTACGCCGCGTCTTCCTCGCGGAGCTGCCATTCGAATCCGGCGAGATTCGAGCGCTGTGGCTCAGTTTTATCTTGCGGTGGCAGCAATTCACCGGCGCCGTCATGGCCAAGGGACTTGAAGATACAGCGCTCTTCGCCCACCACAGCCTCATTTCCGTCAATGAAGTCGGCAATAATCCATTTCACGATCAGATTCCCTTCGGCGTCGCCGCTTTCCACAAATTTAACTCCGCCACACTCGCCAATTATCCGCACTCTCTCGCAGCGACCGCTACTCACGATACGAAATGGAGCGAAGACGTCCGCGCTCGTCTCAACGTGCTTTCCGAAATGCCGCAGGAATGGGCCAGATGCCTTCGCCGCTGGTCGCGGCTGAATAAACACAGAAAAACGCACATTGATGGCCGCTTGGTTCCGACTGCCAACGAGGAAGTCATTTTTTATCAGGCCATGCTCGGCATCTGGCCATTCAGCGATTTTGAAAATCTCGACAGAGATTGCTTGCGCTCGCGCCTCGAAACGTTTTTTATCAAGGCCGCAAAAGAAGCGAAGACCGAAACCAATTGGCTCAAGCCAAATGAGGCTCATGAAGCGGCTCTTCGCCGCTTTGTTTTGGAAATCGCCGGCGCTGCTCCCAAGGATGCCTTTATTGCGGATTTTCTCCGCCTCCATCAGCAAATTGCTTTTCTCGGCGCTTGCAATTCTTATTCGCAATCTATCCTGAAAATGACTGTTCCCGGAGTGCCCGACTTCTATCAGGGCAGCGAGACTTGGAATTTTTGCCTCACTGATCCGGATAATCGCCGCCCCGTCGATTTTCGCAGCCGCCAGACTGCTCTCGACGAGTTGAAATCGCACAACGCGCACCCTTCAAATGATTGGCTCGCGGATCTCTTGCGCGGCTGGCGTGACGGCCGCTTGAAACTTTATCTGACCACTCGCCTGTTGAGTTTTCGACGTGAACATCCCGACCTCTTTGCCCAGGGCGATTACTTGCCTCTTGAAGTCCGCGGCGCCCGTTCCCAATCCGTTTTTGCATTTGCTCGCCATCTGGGCGATGAATGGCTCATCGTCGCCGTCCCCCGCCTGCTCAAACGCATTGCCAAGCGCGCCGATTTCCCGCTGCCAAAAACCGTTTGGAACAGCACTTTCCTTGATATCCTGTCTGCGGCTCCCCCTTGCTGGAACAACATTCTCACCGGTGAGCGAATCGATTTGTGCGATCGCAGCCAACGTGGAACGGTATCCGTGTCTGACTTATTTCGCCATTTTCCTTTTGCCGTCCTCGCCCGCGCGGAAGGTAACGGTCAGAGGAGTTAAATTTACACGAGCACCGCTCCGGCAAATTTTAGTGAGGCTAAAAAGTGAGGCCTAACCTCTTTACTAAACCAAAAGTGCTCGTCCTTATCATCGCGTTGGTCTTGTGTCTGTCGCCAACCTCTGACGCTTACTCCGTCCTCACCCATGAAGCCGTCATTGATTCCGAATGGGACGGCGTTATTAAGCCGCTTCTCTTGGAGCGCTATCCGAACTCCACTCCTGCCGACCTGAAAAAGGCTCACGCCTTCGCTTACGGCGGGGCCATCATTCAGGACATGGGCTACTATCCGTTTGGCAACAAATTCTTCAGCGATCTCACTCACTATGTCCGCAGCGCCGATTTCATTCGCGCCCTCATCCGTGACTCGCAGAACGTCGACGATTATGCCTTCGCTCTCGGCGCTCTCGCTCACTACGTGGGCGACAACGACGGCCATCGCATCGCCGTCAACCGTTCCGTGCCGCTTCTTTATCCCAAGCTTCGCCGCAAATTCGGTGACGTCGTTGTCTATGACGAAGACCCGGCTGCCCATTTGAAAACCGAATTTGGCTACGATGTTTTGCAGGTGGCTAAGGGCCACTATGCGCCCGACAATTTTCGCGACTATATTGGTTTTCAGGTCGCTAACGATTTGCTCGCAAGAGCCTTCAAAGACACCTATTGCCTTGATCTCAAGTCCATTTTCACGAACTACGATCTCGCTATCGGCACGTTTCGTCGTTCCGTCAGCAATGTTATTCCGGAAATGACCAAAGTCGCGTGGCAGGAAAAGAAAAGCGAAATTCAGAAAGACCAGCCCGGCATCACCGAGCGCAAATTCATCTTCAATCTTTCTCGCGCCAGTTACCGCAAACGCTGGAGCGAGAAATATAGGTCGCCCGGCATTGGCACGCGCATTCTGGCGTTTCTAATTCGCTTAATTCCAAAAGTGGGGCCCTTCCGCGCGCTGTCCTTCCGCACGCCCACTCCGGAAGCCGAGCAACTCTTTATGGTGAGCTTCAATGCGACTATCTACGACTATCGGCAAATCGCCAAGGAGCAGCGTGACTTAGGCCACCTAACGATCCCAAACGACAATTTCGACACTGGCGGCGTCACCGGCCCCGGCCAGTATCCTCTCGCAGATAGTACCCATGCCGAGCTTGTTGACCGCCTGGACAAAGATCATTTCAAGACTATCTCTTCGCAGCTCCGCGCCGTTCTGCTAGCCTATTACAGCAATTTGAACTTGCCATTTCATACCAAACACAACAAAAAGGAATGGAAGAGAGTGGTTGGCGAAATTGCGGAATTAAAGCAAATTACGCCTGCTGCTCCGGCCGCCGGCTCCAACTGAAAAGCAACAAGTCGGCGCTACGCCTTCTTCTTGCTACCCACGGCGATCAGCACGATTCCCCCGACGAGCAAAATCGCGCCAACCACCGGCGAAATCGGAATCGTCTTGTGCTCCGTGGTGGAAGCCTGAACCGGCCCTATGTCCAGCACTTTTTTGTGAGTGGTGTACGTGATCCCTTGATATGCGAGCGAAATGATGCCCAGAATAGCCAGAACAATGCCGGCAATCAGCGGAGCCTTCATGGTAGCTCCTCGCGAACTTGAACTTTCACGCGCAAGTGCGGGGACGGACTCCCCGCGGTCACTCTAAGTCCGCCGCATCAATCCGCCTACCAGAGAGATAAGGAACAGAATGATGAAGATAATGAAGATAATCTTGGCGATTCCTGCTGCTGCAGCAGCAATCCCAAAGAACCCGAATATCGCCGCGATGATCGCTACGATCAGGAATACCACCGCCCATCCCAGCATGTCGCCTCCTCTTGGGCATTCACGCCCGCTTGTCGATCTTTTTTAGCACTTCCCATAATTTTCACAATACGTCTCATTAGGTACCCCCCGCGGAGTTCTATGTAAGGGCAAAAACGAAAGCGTAGGCGGCTTAAACCCCGTTTTTTCACCGAGCTACTCGATTTTTTCGCGCATCTTCGGGCTTATTCCCTATGTCTATGGCTGCCAGATTCATGTTCACTGGTAAGCGGAACGCAGAAGACCCGATTTTGTAACCTCAGTTCCAGCTGAAGTTACCAAACTTTAGGAGACCTCTATGAATTGGGACCAAGTGCAGGGCAAGTGGAAACAGTATAAAGGGCAGGCGAAAATCAAGTGGGGCAAACTGACTGACGACGACCTCACCATGATTAGTGGTAATCGCGATCAGCTCATTGGCAAGGTCCAGGAATATTATGGCCTTACCAAAGAGAAGGCGCAGGAACAGGTCGACGAATTCGTCAAAAGCCTTCCGCCGGAAGAGCAAGCGCGCGGCGTTGGCCAGCGTTAAATTTAACCGATAAACCTGGGCTGACGCCTCCCCGTCCTGGCGTCAACCCTCTCACTTCCAGGAAAGGAAATCCGATGCCTCCTTCAAACGCGTCTGAACGGTCCATTTCACGGAGCGAGCTTGTCGATTTGCTGAACAAAGATTTGGCTCGCGAATATCAAGCCATCATCGCCTACGTCGTTTACTCGCAGGTGCTCAAAGGCGCCGCTTACATGAACATTGCCGGCGAGCTGGAAAAACACGCGACGGAAGAACTGAACCACGCGCTCATCATTTCCAAGCAAATTGATTACCTCGGCGGCATGCCCAACGTCACTCCGCTGCCGGTCCGCACTTCCGAAAAAGCCGAAGAAATGCTGCGCTTCGATCTCGAGCAGGAAAACGAAACTATCGCCAGCTATCGCGAACGCGTTCGCCAGTGCGAAACTCTCGGCGAATACGCCATGGCCGAAGAGATCCGCAAGATCCTCGTTAACGAGCAGGAGCACCAGATCGACTTGGCTACCGCGCTCGGCGAAGATGTTCCCGAAGTACGCGCTAAGTACGCAACTCACCGTAGCTGAGTTCGCGGGAAGCCATGCCGGTCTACGGAAAATCTCTGCTTGAATTCAAGTTCTCAGTGGATAGTAATCTTTCACGCCTCCCGCTATTCTGCGCTGGTAATGCTCACTGCAACTCGCCCCGCTAGCTTCTCTCCTGCGCACAACCCTCCACAAGGGGGCCGTTAAGTTCACCTGAAACAGACGGCCCCTTCCTACCTCATTCTGTACGTCAAAAACTTACTGTTGCTAGGGATTGCCCCTGATAGCTCTTTTTCGCCGCTCCACTGAAACTAACGTTGTTCACCAACCCGCAACCGCCCAAGCAGCAACGAGAAGAGGAGGACAGCATGTCCACGCAAGAACTTCCCATCGCCAAATCGCGAATCGACGAACCGGAGCCCAGCAAACCCGAGCGCCGCAAAAAGAAACGGCCCTCCACTGAAAGGGAAGCTCCCGAGCCGCGCCCGCGCCGGGAGGAGCCGAGTCCGGAGCTGCCGCACAATCCTCAAGACATTCCCGAGCAGGAGTTGCGCGCTGACTAGAATATGGGTGTCCGAAAATGGGATTCGCGTTGCGAAAAAGTCGCAAAATCTTGCGATTAGAAATGGCTCCCGCCGTTTGTTTTGTGTAAGTTGCATCGAGTTTTAATTTTTCATAAGTGCCAGAATCTTGCGATTAGAAAAGCAGTGGCTAGAGTTAGAAAAGACGACGCCAACCAGCCGCCGATGTTTCCTCGGTTCACGAAGCTCTCCGAAATCCTCTGTTTAGCCGCTGCACCACTGGCCTCCTTAAAAACAAAAAGCCGCCCGAGGCGGCCGTGCATTTCTCCTGCGCCGAATTGTCTGGCTGGATTCCAGCCGATGTCTCTATATACGCGAGAGTAACGTGGAAGTCAAGGAAAAACGCTGAAATTACTCTGAGGATGAATGGCGAGCCGGGCGCGGCCGACTAAGTGCAATGGATTGCGAGCAGCGCGTCGGTAGCAGCGCCTTGGAGGTTACGCAGGAGAGAGAATCCGCACCCTCACGCGGCAAAGGGTACGGAACCCACGTCCAAATCCAGAGCGACTAAGGCGCTATTCGGTGAATGGCCACCGTGGTATGCTGCGCCTGCTGCTACTATGTCACAAGAGGAAAAGTATAAGGGAGTAGCCACCCGCCAACAGTGCTTCGATCTATAGAGAGACCTATGATCATCGGGCCTACTAGCGTGATGAATTGGTACCAGGCCGATTTTAGCGTTTCGGTTGACCTCATCGATAGCTTTGTATCCCTCATGGAAAAGCAAGCGGAGGATTCCATTGATAAGTACAAAACTGGTAAGCGAGTGGAACTGGTCGAGGAGGCCCTTGAGGAGGGCGAAGGTGCATATGGGAACATAGTCGAAACCTACGGCGGTTTGGATAGCATGTCCTGGAGTTTCGAGGCGGTGTTTGAACAATATTTCCCGAGCTTACAGCGCCGCGCGGCACTAATTACTGTTTACAGCTATTTCGAACACGAATTGCATAAGCTCTGTATTCTTTTTCAACACGAGAAAGGATTGGGGCTGACGCCCACTGATCTACGCGGCAAGGGATTCGAACAATCTGCCGACTACCTTCAGAAAGTAGTAGGGCTGCCGATTGATAAGCAGTCATCCGAATGGAAATCGCTCAAGAAGATACGGGCGATTCGCAACGTAATCGTCCATCGTGATGGCCGACTGCAAGGCTCTCAAGGGAAAATTCCTGCTGAGGTTAGGGACGCTATGGCGCATCTAAAGTATCTCAAGGCCGAAGATGGCCAGATTGTCTTAGAAAAAGCCTTTGTTTCTCAGGTCGTCGGCATCTTCAAAAGCTATTTCAAGCTACTAGGTGATTCGATTCAGCTCGCGAAGTAATCTGCGAAGCAATGCAGCCAAACATTTGATACAAAATTGATACAAAACTGCTGAAAATCCCATAAAACAGATATATTGCTAACCCTTTCAGGCATTTTCCGCGACTGATATATGAATGTGCGGCCCGGGTCCGGGGTGGCTAGTTGCATCCGCTCAAAATGACAACGTAAGAGAAGGCCCAAGCGGCTCCAGAGTTTGTCCGGAAGGCCAGAACTTGCGCGTCGCCGTTCGGCCGTAGGGCAACCTTTGAATCGCCCGGGCGCAGCAAGCAGCGCCCTTACAAAGGCGATCAGGGCCGGGCCGCGCAAAACGGCGCAAGCCACGTACGTTCGAGATCGGGAGACGCACCTGGCTCCATACGAGCTGAAGCATGAAGTTCGCGTCAGCCGTCAGGAACCGGGCGCTCAGAATGCAGGCGAGGAACAGAGGAAAGGCAGGCTGTCCGTTTGACTTTGGACTGCTGCTGTCACGATTAAGGAAATTCAAAATGAGTCATGAGTCGCGGAAACTTGGTGTAGCGCCGAGACGTAGTAACATTGAGAGTCCGATGTTGTGACGCGGTGATTGCGAGGGAATGGCGGAGATCGGAGAGAGAAGCGAGGGGATCGAGGAAAGGCAGTTCCCTGCTTGTGGCAAGCAGGCTCGTGGGATGTTGGCTGCATCATTGATGATTGACGGGAATCATCGGAGCGAAAGGAAAAACAGGCCCCTCGTCGGATGCTGGTCGCATCCGGTCGCTGCGTCAGGCCTACTCAAAATGCCGAGATAGGGTAAAAGGGCAAAGCCGCAGATTCGCGGAAGGCGCGATTCTGCGCTACCAAAGCGAAACGGCACCGATGGCGCCGCGGGCTACGAAGGCAATACGCGCGCGTCGAGAACACACGCGACAAAAGCGGCGTCGAAGGGTCCGAGCTACGGCAGCGCGCAAAAGCCGCAGATTCGCGGAAGGCGGGCGACCCTGCGACTGCCCAGGCAAGCGGGTTCCCTTTGTGCCTCGGGGCGGCGGGATGATAAGTCAACAGCGATGATTGAGAGCGAAAGGAAGGAGCAGGTTCCTCGTCGTCCCGGTGAACTGCGTCGGGACTCGCTCGGAATGACGACATTATGACAGAAGCGAATGGATATGCGATTCGGGCGGAGGGAGTTTCACGGCACTATCGAATGGGCGAAGCGCTCATTCGCGCCGTGGACGAAATTAGCCTGTCTGTGCGCACGGGGGAATTTGCGGCGCTGCTGGGTAGCTCAGGCTCGGGAAAATCGACGCTGCTGAATTTAATCGCAGGGCTGGATCGTCCCACGAGCGGCGCGATAGTGGTGCAGAATCGCAATCTGGCGGAAATGGACACACACGAATTGGCGCGCTACCGAAGCGGCACGGTGGGGATGGTTTTTCAGGCTTTCAATTTGCTGCCGCGAATGACGCTGGAAGAAAATGTCGAACTGCCGCTGCGTCTAGCGGAAACGCCGCGCGGGCAACGATTGGGGCGCGTGCGCGAGGCGCTGGAGCGCGTGCATTTGGGGAAGCGGCTGGCGCACCGGCCCAGCGAACTTTCGGGAGGCGAGCAGCAGCGAGCGGCGCTGGCGCGCGCGCTAGTGAACCGTCCGGCCATTTTGCTCGCGGATGAGCCGACAGGGAATCTGGACAGCGCGACGGGCGAGGAAATAATGCAACTGCTGCAGTCGTTCAATCAAAATTTGGGGATGACGATTTTGATGGTGACGCACGAGCATCCGCTGGCGGCGCGATTCGCGGGGCGGATTTTTACGATGGCGGATGGCAAGCTTATTTCCGAAGTGGAAGCCGAGGCGTCGGGAGCGCGTTCATGAAAATCGGCGACCTGACGGAGCTGGCGTTTCGCAATTTGCGCGAAGCGATACTGCGAAATTCGCTGACGACGCTGGGAGTGGCGGTGGGCGTGGCTTCGCTGGTGGCGATGCTGTCGGTGGGAGTTGGCTTGCAGCAATTTGCCTCGAAGCGGTTGGCCAGCAGCGGGCTTTTTAATGCGGTCTTTGTGATGTCACGAGCGGAGCGAGGATTCGAGGCGGCGCGGCGGAACACGGCGGGGTCGGCGGGAAAAGCGCGGCCGCTCGACGAGGCGGCGCGTCGCGAACTGGCGCAGCTTCCCAACGTGACGGAAGTGTATCCGCAGATACGCTTCATGACCGAAGTGCGTTATGGCGATACGCCATATCCGACGAGTGTGGCGGGAGTGCCGGAATCGGCGCGGGCGGATGGCGCGTTTGACGGGATGCGAGGGAGCTTTTTTTCGAGCGCGAATGCGGATGAAGCGATTCTGCAAACGCAATTCGCGAAGGAGCTGGCCAGCAATCCGGCGACGCTGATCGGGAAGGTATTGGTGCTGAGGTACGCGAAACGTGAAACGTTGCCGGCGGCAGGAGCCAGCGCAGCGGGCACGAAAGGCGCAGCGAAAAATTCTGCGAACAACGCTTCGAGTGGATTTTCGGTGGTGCCGCATGAAAAACGGCTGCGCATTGTGGGGATCATCGATACAGAACCGGAAGGCGGGTTCGGCGGATTTGGGCGCAGCAGAGTTTTCATCCCACTGGCGGTGGCGGAGGAGTTGAGCGCGACGCAGATCTCGGATTTGCAGCAACTGGTGAGCGGCGCGGGGACGTCGCACGAGTATTCGAGCCTGACGGTGCGCGTGGAAGATCCGACGGAGGTGCAGGCTACCGAGGCGGCGATCAAGAATATGGGCTTCGAGACTTTTTCGCTGCTGGATACGACGAAGAATCTGCGATTGTTTTTCACGGTGATTGATCTGCTGCTGGGAATTTTCGGAAGCCTGGCACTGGCGGTGGCGACGCTGGGGATTGTGAATACGCTGGTGATGGCGATCCTGGAGCGGCGGCGGGAAATCGGCGTGTTCAAGGCGCTGGGCGCTGACGATCGCGACGTGAAGCAGCTTTTTTTCGCAGAAGCGGGAGTGATGGGGCTGATTGGCGGAGTGGGCGGAGTCGCGCTGGGATGGCTGATTGGGCGCGCGCTGACGTTTGGCACGAATGTGTATCTGGCGCGGCGAAATCTTCCCGCAGTGCAAATTTCGGCTGTGCCGCTATGGCTGGCGCTGGGCGCGATTGCGTTCGCGATTTTCGTGAGTCTTATTGCGGGGCTTTATCCGGCGGCGCGGGCGGCGCGGCTGAATCCCGTTGAGGCATTGCGGTATGAATAGCGGCGCTCGGCTATGAATCGCCGCGGGCGTTTCGTCGCTGTAGTCGCGGCAATAATTTTTGGCCTTCTTTCATTCTGCAAGCCCGCGCAGGCGTCGCTGGGGCGGATGGAGTGCCGCTCGGCGCCAAGTAAAATCCTGCGCCACGCAGTGCGCTACTGCGCGATTCTGCCGCCGAGCTACGATTCAGGAAAAACGCGGCGCTATCCAGTGCTTTATTTCCTGCACGGCTTGGGCGGCAACGAGCAACTGCTGGTGAGTTCGGGCGGATGGAATATTGTCGAGGATTTGTGGGAGCAGCATAAAATCGGCGAATTTCTGATTGTGACGCCGGCAGCGGACACCAGCTTTTATATTAATTCGCGCGACGGACGCGAGCGGTACGAGGATTTTTTTCTCCGCGAATTCATCCCGTTCATCGAAAAGACGTATAGGACCGCCGCGAATCGCGGCGGCCGCGGCATTGGCGGAATTTCCATGGGCGGGTACGGCGCGCTGCATATTGCATTTGGCCACGCGCAACTTTTTGCGTCGGTGACGGCGAACAGCGCGGCGCTGCTGGCGAAGTTTCCGAATGTGAGGTTCGCGAATCCGCAGGAGTCGCCTTTGCTGCGGGCGCTCCGCGCATTTGGGACGCCGCCAGATGAGCGGTTCTGGCATCGCAATGATCCGCGGATGCTGGCGCGGGCCGCCGACCTTTCCGGGCTGAAAATTTATTTCGATTGCGGAATGGAAGATGATTACGGCTTCGAACATGGCGCGCAGGCGCTTGACGACGTTCTGAAGGCGCGCGGAATTCCACACGAATTCCATTTGTATCCGGGGCGGCACGACTGGGAATATTTCGCGGCGCGTTTGCCGGCGGTGATGGAATTCCATTCGCGGGCGTTCGGGCTAGCAGGCACGAAATAGGAAAAGCAGGTTCCTTGCCGCCGTTCGCCGGAAGCGGGCTGCCTGGTTCCGGATGAGAGCGCAAAAAAAGAAAAACGAAATAGGGAACTCCGCGTCCAATATTGACGTATCTTATTTCAGCCGCAGTTTAGTTTGAAGTGTGACTGCTATTGTCGCGATTCATAAAATTCAAACTGACTCAACACGCTTATTTCGTATTGCGGAGGCGAATCGATGAAGCAACAAGATTTCTCGAACCATGCGCGGTTTGTACCCGCCTTCCATTTTGTGGCGCTTCCCATTTTGCTTTTGAATTTTGTCGACCAGATCTACCGGATCGTCCATCTCGGGTTTTCGTTAGACACAGTAACGGCATTGCTGCTGGCGATCGCGCTTATTTTAGTGGCCCTTTACGCGCGACTCTTCGCGCTGACGGTGCAGGACCGCGTGATCCGTCTGGAAATGCGCCTGCGGCTGGAGCAAATTCTGCCCGCGGAACTGAGGCCGCGCATTCCTCAGTTCACCGTGAACCAACTGGTGGCGCTGCGGTTCGCCAGCGACGCGGAGCTTCCTGAACTTACGCGGCGCGTGCTGGAAGAAAAGATGAACGACCGCAAAGCGATCAAGCAGCTGATCAAGACTTGGAAGGCAGACTATCTGCGGGCATGATCAGTAAAATCTCCGTCCGACGCTAGTGAGGACTCCGGCAAGCGGGGCGAAACGGCTGGGCGAAACGAGCGGGCAACGCGTGTAGTATCTTTCCGTGGCGCACAGCGTCAACCGAAAAATCATACAATCCACCGGCATCGTGATGGCGAGCGTGCTGATCAGCCGCGCGCTTGGGTTTTTGCGCGACTGGACGGTCGCTCATCAAGTCGGCGCGAATGCAATGACCGATGCGTTCTACGCGGCGTTTACGCTGCCGGATTTCCTGAATTATTTGGTAGCTGGCGGCTCGCTGAGCATCACATTCATTCCTGTTTTTGCGAAATTCGCCGTGGAAAATCGTGAGGATGAAGCATGGCACGTGTTTTCGACGGTGATGACTTTCATGGCGCTGATAGTGACAGCGCTGGTATGCGTTGCAGAGATTTTTGCGCCGCAGATTGTTTCTGTGATTACGCCGGGTTTCGGGCCGGCGGAAAAGCAGCATGTTGTTTTTCTTACGCGGCTGATGCTGCCCGCGCAATTCTGTTTTGTCGCGGGAGGAATTCTTAGTGCGGTGCAATACGCGAAGGGGCGCTTCGTGGTTCCTTCGCTGGCGCCAATCATATACAACCTGGGGATAATTCTGGGCGGCGTGTTTCTGGCTTCGCGGATGGGCATTACGGGCTTCGCGGTGGGAGTGCTGGCGGGAGCGCTGTTAGGAAATTTGCTGCTGCAAATTTACGGAGCGCAACTGGCCGGCGCGAAATTTTCGGTGGGTCTGAATCTGGATCACCCGGGATTCAAGCTGTTCATTAAGCTGTCGATCCCGATCATGCTGGCGCTTTCGCTGCCGTTCACGGACGACTGGATCATACGGTGGTTCGGTTCCTATCTTGCGCACGGATCCATCACCTGGCTGCAGTATGGCAAGACGCTGATGCGCGTTCCGCTGGGCGTGGTGGGACAGGCGATAGGCGTGGCTTCGTTTCCGATTCTCGCGCAGCTATATTCGGAAGGAAAATTCACAGAACTGAATCGCGTGCTGAACGATACGATGAAGGGGCTGATGCTGCTGCTGATTCCGATCTCGGCGTTTGCCATCGCAGAGAGCCCTTATGTGGTGCACCTCGTTTACTCGCACACGCGGCTTGATGAAGGGGTCTTGCGCGCGACCGCGACTACGCTGGCTCTTTTTTCACTGGGAATGTTCGCGTGGGGAGCGCAGAACCTGCTGGCGCGTGGATTCTACGCGACGCGGAATACCTGGATGCCGGCGATTCTCGGCACGGCGCTGACATTCGCGGACATTCCTCTTTACTGGTGGCTTGCGAGGCGCGCGCAGTATGTTGGATTGGCGCTGGCGAGTTCGATTGGAATCACGGTGCTGACGATTGTGCTGTTCGCGTTGCTGGGACGGCGCACCAAAAATCATCAGATCGGCGAACTGCTGGCTTTTTTTGTGAAGGTGACGCTCGCGTCCATCATTGCGGCGGCTGGCGTTTATGAATTTGCGCGCTGGCTGGCGCAGCGAATCGCGTGGCAACGAGCGCTAGGATCATTCGAAATCCTGGTGGTGGCGACTGGCGCAGGCGTACTGATGATTTTCGCGCTGCTGAAGATGTTGCGGGTACGCGAGCTGGATTCATATGTAGCACGGCTTCGCCCGCGCTTGTAACACGGAGTCGAAAAGTCAGAACCGGCTTACCTCAGAGGCTGAATCCGCAAATAACTGACACCTGTCACGGCACGGCTGAAGAGTCTGTGTGAGAACTGCAGAATTTGTACTTCAGCGGCTAAAGCCGAACTGATGTTGCAGCATTTATTTCGTGGCTGAAGTCACGACCCACAAAGATTCTCGCGTTGCCACCCAGACTCTGAAGCCATGCCCTTGCGAAAGTATCAGCGCAATTTCGCCGTGCGGTTGCCGTGTGAGCGCGGATTCAGAGCGACAAGAAATTTGCGAGCAGGTGAAAACCTTCGCCGGTGAGTACGGATTCGGGATGAAATTGCACGCCCTCGACCAGGAATTTGCGATGGCGCAGGCCCATGATCGTGCCATCGGCGGTTTCCGCGGAAATTTCCAGGCAGCGCGGCAGCGAGCGGCGTTCAACGATTAGGGAGTGATAGCGCGTGGCTTCGAAATTTTGCGGCAATTTGCGGAAAATCGTTTTGCCATCATGATGAATTTTGCTGGTCTTGCCGTGCATGATTTTTTTCGCGCGCACGACTTTGCCGCCAAATGCGTCGCCAATCGCCTGATGTCCCAGGCAGACGCCGAGTATCGGAATTTTGCCGGCGAAACGCTGGACGATGGGCACGCTCAGGCCCGCCTCCCGCGGCGTACACGGTCCGGGAGAAATGATGATGCGTTGCGGGCGCATTCTTTCGATTTCATCAAGGGTGACTTCGTCGTTACGGCGCACTTCGAGCTTCTGTCCCAGTTGGCCAAGATATTGCGCCAAGTTGTAGGTGAAGGAATCGTAGTTGTCGATGAGCAGGATCATTGTGGATGATTTTCTATGTTTTTCTCATAGGGGCCGCGCGATGTGCCATTTCAACGGCAATGACTAGCGCACGCGCTTTGTTTACAGACTCTTGATATTCCTTTTCGGGCACGGAATCGGCAACCACGCCGCCGCCGGCCTGAATATGGACTTGGCCATTCTTCGCGACCAGCGTGCGCAGGCCGATGCAGGAATCGAGATTCCCGGAAAAATCGAGGTACAGAATCGCGCCGGCGTAAATGCCGCGGCGAGTGGGCTCGAGTTCATCGATGATTTCCATAGCGCGAATTTTCGGCGCGCCACTGAGCGTGCCAGCCGGGAAACAGGCCATCAGCGCATCGAGACAATCGATATTCTGGCGGAGTTTTCCGCGCAAACTTGAAACCAGATGCATCACGTGCGAGTAGCGTTCGACGAACATGAGCCGGTCGACTTTCACCGAGCCGTACTCGCAGACGCGGCCTAGATCGTTGCGGCCCAAATCCACGAGCATGATATGTTCGGCGCGCTCTTTGGGATCGGTGAGGAGTTTTGTTTCGAACTGTTGATCTTCGTGCTCGTCTCGGCCGCGCGGCAGCGTGCCGGCGATGGGCCGGTAAAAAGCGTCGCGCCCCTGCACTTTTACGAGCATTTCCGGCGAACTGCCAACCACTGCGACATCAGCGAGCCGCAGAAAATAAAGATAAGGCGAGGGATTGACCACGCGCAGGGCGCGGTAAATTTCAAAAGGATCCGCAGAGGCGCGCGCGGAAAATCGCTGGCTCGGAACGACCTGGAAAATGTCTCCTGCGCGGATATATTCCTTGGCTTTATTGACGGCGGCAATGTAAGCGGCCCTGGTGAAATTGGAGGTGAAGCGCGGTGCGGCGCGATGATTGCGTTTTGGCAGCTTGGGCAAAGGGCGCTCGAGCTGACGGCGAATGCGCGTGATTTCGCGCGCAGCCTCGTTGTACTTTTGCTTCAAACTGCCGGGGCCTTCGGTAAATACGTTTTGGACAATCCAGATACGATGCTGCACATGGTCGAAGGCGACCAGACCGTGAAAAAACATCAGCACCGCATCATCGAGCTGGAGTTCATCGGCGCCCGTCGAGGGAATTCGCTCCATCAGGCGAACCATGTCGTACGCGAAGTAGCCAATTGCGCCGCCCACAAGCGGCGGAAGACCGGCGATGCGCACCGGCTTGTAGCGGGCGACACGCGCGCGCAGAGCGGCGATGGGATTCGCCTCGAAGGCTTCGCAGCCATTTTTACTTTCGACCACGCAGGCACGGCCGCGCGAGTGGAAAATCTCCGCCGGGTTGACTCCTAAAAAGGTGTAGCGCCCGATATTTTCGCCGCCCTCGACGCTTTCGAGCAGGCAGGAATATTTTGCGGCGCGCGCCAGCCTGAGATAAGCGGCCACAGGCGTGAGCAAATCCGCGGTCATCGTCTCATAGACAGGAACGAAATTGCCTTTGCGGGCGAGGACGCGAAAGGTTTTGAAGTCCGGTTCGATCATGTTGTCTTTTCGTTTCTCCGTTCGTCGCGCCGCAAAGCTACCAGAACAGCGCGGCGCATCGCGGCGGCCGGAGCGTGGCCGCCAAACCATATTTCCCACTGCGCCATGGCTTGCGCCAGAAACATTTGCAGCCCGGATACGGTTTTGATGCCGCGCTCCGCTGCGAGCTGCAAAAACTTCGTGCGGCGCGGACGATAAATCATATCGAAAGCCAGCGCGCAGTTCATCTCGGAGGCAGCGAGAGGCGATTCGCCTTCATGGGGATGCATTCCCACTGGCGTGGCGTTGATCACTGCGTCGAAGGAAAGTGTTTCAAGCTCGTGCCGCGGAACGACGGCTCCATCTACGGCGCGGGCAAGCTGGCGCGCCTTCTCGATGCGCCGCGAACAAACGGAAACAGATGAGCCCTCGCGTGCCAGAGTGAAAGCGGCGGCGCGCGCCGCACCTCCTGCGCCCAGAATCAGCACACGGCTGCCGCGAATCGTCAATCGTCCCGTTAAGGCGCGCAGAACGCCGATGGAATCGGTATTGTACCCGAAGAGTTTGCCATTCGCGCGGACAGCGCCGGTGTTCACCGCACCAATTGCGTAGGCGACGGGTTCACAGTGATGCAGGTAGTCCAGGATTTCTTGCTTGTGCGGCAGAGTTACGCTGAAGCCGGCAATACCAAGCGGATGGATGGCGGCAATGAAATCATCCATGTCGGTGACGCGAAAAGGAAGAAAAACCGCGTCAATTTTGCGCGCGTGAAACCCACCATTGAAGATGGCGGGAGAGAGGGAATGCGCGATGGGGTCGCCAATCACGCCGAAGACGCGAGTTTTGCGAGTGAAATTGCCGCCGCGGTAGAGTTCGCGCAATTCGGCGAGCGCAATCTGGCCCGGCGCGGTGGCCTGCTCGACAGGAGCATAGGAAAGGGCGCTCCCTTCGTTCACTGCGAGAATGCGCATCGGTGTGGCGGCGTCGCCCATGGGGACCGCGATTACATTGCGGCGATGGCGGGCAAGCGCGAGAAGGCGCAAACTATCATGGAGAGATTCGCATTTTGCCGCGACTTTGATGGCATCGAAGCGGCGATCCGCGCAGAGCTGCGTCATATGGCGCGTGATTCGCGCGAGGCCTTTTGAATCCGGCAGGCCGCTGAAATCGTGCCAGGAAAGAATGCGGCGGGCTCGAGCTGTATACAAATCGAGGGCGAACCCGGGGACAGATTCAACGGTCTCTATTTCCACATCTGCCCAGCGGCAGCCTGCGGTAATCGCCGAACGAAGCAAAGAAAGCTGCGCAACAGCGTCGCCTGTGAATTTGCCTCCAGCAATCGCGCGGCGACAAGTGGCGATGAGGTTGATTTCCGAGGCCAGACTGCGCTTTCGCAAAAATGCAAATAGCTTGCGAATCTCGGCGGAGTTCGCAAGCCAATCCAAACGTAGTTCCACCGTGCTTGTGTGACGAAGAGCCTCGCGGAGTTGCCGCGAGGCTTCCCGCGCGGTGCGGGCGGCAACGACAGCGCAGACGCGATTCTTCCCAAAGAAAAGTTCGTTCGGCATCCTGTTCCTTCGTACAGGGTTAAACTTCATAGCATGCGTTACCCGATACGTTAAACGCAATGGGACATTGCCTTGACCCTCCCGTGGCCGTTTGTTACGGTCGTTTTATCACGGTGCTTGCCGCAGTGCGGCGAGACTCATACGCAAGGAGTGACCCGAAATGCGCAGAAAAGCTCTGATACTGGCACTATCTCTGGGAATTTTGCCGCTCATGGCATGGGGGCAGGAGAGCAGCGCCACATTGCCCGCGACCACGCAGCAGGACATGTACTGTTCAGGTGTGGTCACCACCAATCATGTCTCCCGCAGCACGGAAATCTTATCGGGCGAAGAGTCACTCTATGACATCACTTTTGCGCAAGGCGACTACGTTTACATTAATGAGGGATCGAAGAAGGGCGTAAAGCCGGGCGATGAGTTTTCGGTGATGCGTCCCATGAGCAACGAGACCGGCGTCTGGTGGTTTGCGGCGCAGCCCCGTTTGTTGGGCGCGATGGGCCAGATGTGGGAAGACGAGGGGCGAGTGAAGGTAGTCGTTGCGCATCCCGACGTTTCCATCGCTCAGGTGACGCATTCCTGCAGCTACATGCAGCGTGGCGACGTGCTGCGGCCGTTTGTCGAGCTTCCCGCGCCGCAGCTCAAATCGGAGGCGAATTTCGACCGATTCGCGCCGCCCAGCGGCAAAAAGAAAGCAATGATTGTCGCCGGGAAGGCGTTCGAGATCCAATCGGGGACGAACGACATTGTGTACGTTAATTTGGGGAGCAAGCAGGGCGTGAACGTCGGGGACTATTTCCGTATCTTCCGCTATCAAAGCAACGACGGCGATATGGTTTACCAGACGCCGAATATGGGTACTGCGGTATACGGTTTTGGCGCTGCGCCGGACGACTTCTCCTGGAAGAAGCTACCGCGAGAAATTCTGGGCGAAGGAGTGGTGCTGCGAACCACGCCAAATTCGTCGACCGTGCTGATCACCTACAGCCTGCGGCAGATCTACGAAGGGGATTATTGCGAACTTGAATAGGCGCTGGCGTTTGCAGCGCCAGCATCGCCACGGCCGTCGGGGGGGAAGTCCGCTTCGGAAAAAATCTGCGCGGTAAACACCTCGATGTGCGTCTCCAGATCCTTCCACGCACCGGCGTCGAGGCCGGCCTTGTAACAGGTTTGCTCCAGGAAATACTCCCGGGACCAACTGTATTTTGCGGCAACTTGCGGCAGCAGAATTCCGCGCCGCCCTTCGCGTGAAATAATCACTCCGTGAATTCCCGGCTGAACCTCATCGGCGGTCACTCGCTGCGGAATGGAAAGAACTGAAATTTCGATTTCCAGTTCCTTGAGGTCGTCCACTTTGAGGCACGAAAATCGAGGATCGGCGGTGGCGGCGGCTATGGCGCATTCGGCCACGACCGCGGCGAGCGGATCCAAAGTGGTGACGCGTCCAATGCATCCACGCAGGCGTCCCCGGCGATGTAAAGTCACAAAGGCACCGCCAACAGCAGCGAGATTTCCGAACACCGCCGGTATTTCCGGCCGCGCCCCACCGACGATAGCAAATTCGATCGATTTTCTGGCAATGTTCAAGAGCGCGCGTTTTTCGCGGCTATGGAGTGGGAACATCTTGAGGATTCTCTTTAGGATTGAGAATCGGCGCAACACTTTGACGCTGCCTGATTTTGATTCGGTCGTCCACCTGGTTCCAGAACATCAAGAAATAATGCACGGCAGAAACGACGGCGCTAATCACCACCAGCCACAGCAGGATTAGCGCAAACAGTTTCAAACCGGGATGCGTCGCCGAGAAAATCACGATGCAGCCAGCGATGACTTGCAAAAAGAGTTTGGTCTTTCCAAGGGCCGAAGCGGGGATCACCAGGCCCTCCGTGGAAGCGATGCTGCGCAAACCCTCCACGATGAATTCACGGCCGATGATGATTACCACCATCCACGCGGGAACCAAGCCAATCGCGACCAGGGGAATAAATGCAGCGGAAATCAGCAGCTTGTCGGCGATAGGATCGAGCAAAATCCCCAGGGTGGTAATTTCCGCACGCTTGCGCGCGAAGTAGCCGTCAGCAGCATCGGTGGCTGCCGCGGCCAGCAGGATCAAAACGCCCCAAATCTCGAAATGCACGGATAAGCCCCAAAAATTCCAATTGGGCTCCCGCGTGAGCAAAACTACCACGAGCAAAGGCACGAAAAATATGCGAAGAATCGTCAGGCTGTTGGGAAGATTCATTTCGGCCTCGGCCCGTACGGCCCCGTCGCCGGACATCAACGGGGAGATGAAACCACTATAGGACTGCAGCGCGGCAGAGTCAATCTGCCGGTACGAACTCAGTAATGATATAAACTCACGGCGCCTGATACCAGAATTCGATGTAGTCACCGGTGATTTTTGCATGAGTGAAACAGAAGCAACGGTTCGCATCGCGGCTGCGCCAAGAGAATCTTCGCGATGGTACGCGAGCACTGCGGCCGTTGTGGCCGGCATCGCGACTGTAAAACTTCTGCTGCAGCTTGTTACGGATGGCCGCTACGGCTATTTCCGCGACGAGCTTTATTACATCGCCTGCAGCCGGCACCTGGCCATGGGGTACGTCGATCAGCCGCCGCTTATAGCGGCGCTCGTGTGGCTTGAGTTACACATCGGCGGAGCATCGCTCAATGCGCTTCGATTCTTGCCCGCGGTGGCGGGCGCGGCGCTGGTGGTCATAGCAGCTCTTCTGGCACGGGAAATGGGAGCGCGAAAATTTGGCACATGGTTTGCCGCCCTGGCAACGGCCTGCATCGCCATCGGCTTCGCCATGAATTACTTGATGACGATGAATGCGTTCGAGCCGCTGCTATGGATGATCTGCGCTTACATCGTGGTGCGGATTATCAACGCGGGCAATCAGAAACTCTGGCTATGGTTCGGCGCCGTCGCGGGCATCGGGCTCGAAAACAAATACTCGATGAGCATCTTCGGCTTCGCTCTGGTGATTGGCCTGCTGCTTACGCCGCAGCGAAAAGCGTTTCAGAAGCGCTGGATTTGGATAGGAGGGTTGGTAGCGCTCGCGATTATCCTGCCGAATCTCCTCTGGCAAGTCCGGCACGATTGGCCCTTTGTTGAGTTGATGCGCAACGTCCATGCGAGCGAGAGCAACGTGGCGATCAATCCACTGCAATACTTCGCGCAGCAAATCATTCTCGTCGGGCCTGTTCTCTTCCCGATTTGGCTTGCAGGGCTGCTGTATTTATTTTTCGGCAGAGAAGGACGGTACCGTGCGCTAGGATGGGCGTATGTTGTGGCGTTCATGGTGATAGTTGTATTGAAGGGGAAGAACTATTACCTCGCGCCAGCCTATGCCATGCTATTGGCTGCTGGGGCCGTCGCTATCGAGAAATTCTTGGAGAAAGTGCGGCGTGCCTGGCTGAAACCAGCGATGGTAGCGGTGATTTTGCTCCAAACTGCAATGCTCTTGCCTCTCACGATACCCATTCTGTCTCCCAAAGGCCTGGCTGAGTACATCAGAGAATTGCCGATTCAGTTGCCATTAACGCAGAGGAGCTTTCGGGGTGAGACGCTTCCGCAGCAGTTCGCCGACCAGTTCGGCTGGCGCGGCATGACCTCGGCAGCTGCGCGCGTGTATGACGCCTTGCCACCAGCCGAACGCGCGGAGGCCTGCATCTTCGGAGAGAATTACGGCGAAGCGAGCGCGATTAATTTTTTCGGCGAGCGTTACGGCCTGCCGCCTGCCCTCAGCGGCAACCAGACCTATTTTTACTGGGGCCCGGGAAAATGCACAGGCGCCGTGTTGATCGTGCTGGGCAGCGAGCCACAGAGATGGCGCGCGCTTTGCGAGAAAGTGGATGTGGCGACGGAACTGGATGATCCCTACGGTATGTTGATCGAGGACAGGCCGGTGCTTGTCTGCCACGCATTGAAAATGAATTTGCAGCTAGCTTGGCCGCAGTGGAAGAATTGGAACTAGCCAAAGCGGCGGGAAGCCTCTGAAAAATCTGAAAAATAAGTGGGAGCACAAGGCTGGTGCAATCCCATACTATTGCGTATCGTATAATCCTACAATGCCCGCCAAGAGCGATTCTCATCGGCTTGACCGCCGGGCGTGGGTCAGCGCCGGCATCGAGGTGCTTTGTTCCGCCGGAGTTCAAGCCATTCGTGTGGAAGCGCTTGCTAAGAAGCTGGACATCAGCAAGGGCAGCTTCTACTGGCATTTCAAGAATCGAGAAGATCTTCTCGAAGCGATTCTGGAGGAATGGCAGGCGCGCCAGAGCGATTGGAACGCAGACGGAGGCGGCTTGCAGAATCCGGTTGAGCGGTGGACGAAGCTTTTCGACATCTTTGCGAAACCAGGGTACGCGCGTCTCGAACTGGCTATGTCCGCGTGGGCGCGGCAGGATGAGGGTGTAGCGCGGCGGGTTGCTGATGCGGATCGCAAACGCGTCGCCTATCTCTCCTCGATTTTCCGCGAAATTGGCTTTTCCCCCTCGCAGGCGACGGAAGCAGCAAACGCGGCATTTTTTTTGTATCTCGGCTGGATGGATCGCACCATGCGCGATCACGAAGGGCGCCAATCCTATCCGCCGCTTGCCGAACTGCTCTCCCGTTTCGTCCTCGCCGCCTCCGCGCTGGCGAGCCAGGAAGCTTTGCAGCAAACCAAGCGCTAACGGGTTATAATGATTGAATAAGATGCAGGTCACGAGAATCGAGACCGCGGGCCTTTCCTCACACGAATGAAATCTCCCTCCCTTTTGGATAATGCGGAGCGCGTCTTGCTGGTGGGCGTCGGGTTAAAGCGTCCGGGTAGCAAAGCAAACCTTGGCGGCGCCTCTGCCCAGCAATCTCTCGCCGAGCTTGACGAACTTGCGCACAGCGCTGGCGCGCGCGTAGTGGCAAGCCGCCTGCAAATGCGCGACAAGCTGGATTCGGCGACAGTGGTCGGCCGCGGCGTTCTTTCCGAGTTGAAAAATGAGGCGACGCGGCTGAATGCCGGACTGATTATATTTGACCGCAATCTATCACCTTCGCAGCATCGCAATCTGGAACGCGAAGTCGATTGCCGGGTGGTCGACCGCACACAACTGATTCTCGATATTTTTGCGCGGCATGCGCAGACTCGCGAAGGCCAGCTTCAGGTCGAACTTGCGCAATTGAATTACTTGCTGCCGCGGCTTGCGGGAACTTCGCGTGAGCTATCACGACTGGGCGGCGGCATCGGAACGCGCGGGCCTGGCGAGCAGAAACTCGAAACGGATCGCCGCCGCATCCGCGACCGCATTCGTAAAATCGAGCAATCCATCGAAGTAGTGCGCCGCCAGCGCGCCTTGCGGCGCCGCGCCCGGCAAGGCATTCCGCTTGGCACCGTGGCGCTGGTCGGCTACACCAATGCGGGCAAATCAACTTTATTCAACGCGCTCACTCGCGCCGAGGTGCTCACTTCGCCGAAAATGTTCGCGACTCTCGATCCAACGATTCGCTCTTTGCGATTGCCTTCGCGCCGGCGCGTGCTCCTTTCCGACACGGTGGGTTTCATACGCGATTTGCCGCCTGGCCTGATCGCCGCTTTTCGCGCCACTCTGGAAGAAGTGCAGGAAGCTGCGCTGATTTTGCAAGTGACGGATATTTCGAATCCGTTGCACGCCGAACAAGACGCCGAAGTGGAAAAAGTTCTCGAGAGCTTGGGCGTGGCGGACCGCCGCCGCTTGCGCGTGTTCAACAAAATAGACCGCCTGCAACCGGAAGAGCTCGAGGCTTTGCGTCAGTCCAGCCCGCACCATTCTGATTACAGCGAAAACTCGCGTGAGAACATTTTCGTTTCCGCGCAAACCCGCGACGGCCTCGAGGAACTGATTGCCCGCATTGACCAGGCTATGCCTGTGGACCCTATCGTCGAACGCGAGTTGACGTTGCCCCTGGCCAATGGCCGGGAACTGGCCATGATTTACGCCTGCGGCCGGGTCTTGAATTCGGAAGTTACCGACGGCCAAATCCATTTGCAGGCGCAGTTGCCTGAGTCGCTGGCCATGCGTTTGGAGGCGTTCGGCGTTCACACCGGCGGCTAAGTCCCACCCAAAATACTGTCTGCAATCGCAGTTTGCGTGAAAATCCCTGACACTACGGTATTTACGATTTGGTTTTTATATGCCTTGAATTTGTGCAAAATTGCGCGCAGGCGCATACGTGCTTAGTGCGCTACCTGCGAAATCTTCCAGATGATTCGACCGCCGTATATCACCTGCTGTTTCAGTGACTTACATCGAGACAACGCCCGCAGGCCTCTAAGTCATAGCTTTCTGAGACTATCGCTACTGCTTTTTCCATAGGCTATTTTCCACAGCAATTTCCACAGTGTGGCAGCGCTCTCGCCGCGCAAAATCGACCATTCTGCGCGAGATATTGAATGCTTATGGGCGTCAAGGAGGCAAGACGCTGCGAGTCCTGACGAAATATTCTATCGACATGACTAATACCTTATAAGTAATATTAGGCATCGGATTTCGCGGTCTAGGCGGAGATAAGAAACAGCGGATCTCCGAGCTTGCCTGTATAGTGCGGACGATAGCGCTTGGTATTGTAGAGTTTAGCGACGTCGACAATGCGCGGGCCGAGCGCCGGGTCGGGCAAAGGCGCATGCGCGTAGCGGCCTTCGCGCACGGCCACCATGCGGCCAAACACATTGCCGCCAACCAAATCCAGCGCAAGATTAGCGAATGTTGTGGCCACAACCTGATCTACGGCATCCGGATCGCCGCTGCGCAAATCATAGGTCATATCGCTCATCATCGTCTCTTCGCCTGTGCGCTGACGAAGAATTTCCGCCAGTGCGTGGCCGATGTCCACCTTCTTGCGATGCCCATAGGCGTCGGCCTCGCCGTAATCTTCGACCTGCTTCCCGCTCCACACCGCGCCTTCCGAAGCAATCACGAGTGAATAGTTACTCGGATTGTTGCGTTTATCCTCGACCAGCAATTTGATCAACAAGTCGAGGTCGAAGGGATATTCGGGAATCAGGCAGCGCGCAGAAGTCACGTAAGCGGTATAGAGCGCGGTGAAACCCGCATCACGGCCAAAGATTCGGAAGACGCCGATGCGCTCGTGCGAGCCCAGCGTGGTTCGCTGCCGAGTCACCAGATCCTTCGCGCGAGTGATTGCTGTCGAAAAACCGACGCAATATTCCGTTCCTCTTACGTCGTTGTCCATTGTCTTTGGAATCGCAATCACTGGGAATCCCTTGCGGTGCAGGGTCGTCGCGTAGCCCAGAGTGTCATCACCACCGATGACGAACAGGCAGCCGATGCCCAGGCGCTCGAGATTCCGCAGCACCACCGGCGTGAAATCAAAAGTTTTTCCATCACTTGAGAGCTTGCTCAATTCTGACTGAAGCATATGCTTGGGCAGGTCGTCTTTTTTGATACGCAAGGGATTGGTGCGCGACGTATGCAGGACAGTGCCACCGCTGCGATCGATGGCGCGCGTGTTTTCGCGGTTGAGCGGCCGGATGTAGCGCGAGTCGATTTCCTGCGAGGGATCGAAGTGCGTCAGGCCCTCCCAGCCGCGGCGAATCCCAAGCACAGAGCGGCCCATCTCGCTTGAGCGATAGACTACCGATTTGATTACCGAGTTCAGGCCGGGGACATCGCCGCCTCCGGTGAGAACTGCGAACTTGTCCGTATCACGCATGCATGCCTCTCCGGTACCGTAACGGTGATTCGCAAAACAGGGTCAACCCACGCCTCCATAGAGAAGCATTCCGCGTAGAGGAGTAGCGGACTGCGCGCGGAAAAGCAATACGATAGCGGAGCCACGCACTCAATATCAATGCTGAAAATACTGTAAGTCTCGATTGCTAGCGCGCTGACCTCGTTAACTCGCGAGGTGGGCTTGAGCTGTTTCTTGGCCCATAGCCTGCCTTCTATGCGACACCGCACGATTGCCAGCCACGATCTTCCCAGTTCGATTCGCGAAGACGATTTGTGTGGCGTCAGCTATCGTCTGAGGAAATCTGGCTCGTCCGCAAACGCTGCAAGTCAGCAATTATTTTCGCTTTACTTTTTTTTGCGGCGTCTGCTGTTCCGCGACATCTAAGAGGAGGTAAGATTCTTCAGGAGGCCTAAATGAAAACTCGCAAGTTGGGACGCAACGGCCCCTCGGTTTCCGCCGAAGGCCTCGGCTGCATGGGTATGTCCGAATTTTATGGCGCACGCGACGACCAGGAATCGACCGCCACGATTCATCGCGCGTTCGAACTCGGAATTAATTTCCTCGACACTGCAGACGTCTACGGCCCATACAAAAATGAAGAACTGGTTGGACGCGCCATTCGTGGCCGCCGCGACCAGGTGTTCCTCGCCACAAAATTTGGAATTGTTCGCGACCCGGCGAATCCAGATGTGCGCGGAATCAGCGGAAAGCCTGAATACGTGCGTAAGTCTTGCGAAGGCAGCCTCCGCCGCTTGGGCGTCGATACCATCGACCTTTATTACCAGCACCGCGCCTATCCCGCCACTCCGATTGAAGAAACTGTCGGCGCCATGGCTCAGCTTGTGCGCGAAGGCAAAGTTCGCTGCCTTGGACTTTCCGAGCCGGGCCCTGACACGCTGCGGCGCGCCGCGAAAGTGCATCCCATCACCGCCGTGCAGAACGAATATTCTCTGTGGACGCGCGACCCCGAAGATAAAATTCTGCCCCTCTGCCGCGAATTGGGGATCGGCTTCGTAGCTTACAGCCCGCTCGGACGCGGCTTCCTTACCGGGCAAATCAAATCCTACGAAGATCTGCCCGCCGACGATTACCGCCGAAACTCGCCGCGCTTTCAGGGCGACAACTTTGCAAACAATTTGGAACTAGTGCGTCGCGTCGAGGAAATTGCCAAAGAAAAGAATTGCAAACCATCGCAGCTCGCGCTTGCCTGGGTGCTCGCGCAGGGAGAAGACGTGGTACCCATTCCCGGCACTAAGCGCCGCAAATATCTCGAAGAAAACGTCGCCGCGCTCGACGTGGAATTAACGCCCGAAGATTTGCGCCGCATCAACGAAGTCATTCCGCAAGGGGCAGCCGCCGGCGCGCGCTACCCGGAGCACATGATGAAAGCCGTGGGCCGCTGACGCGGGTACGATGGATGACCGCAACCGCTACTGCTCGTAGTTCTCCACAATTTTCGCGGAACGCACTTTCGCCTTGTCGGGATCCTCGCCAAATTTACGAGGCGCCCGGCGCTGCCGCAAGAGATCCCAGCACTGGTCGAGTTCCACTTTCAGTTTGGCCAAACGCCCTCGGTCTTCCTCGTTAAGTTCGCTTTGCCGGTACAGGCGTTCCTCTTCTTTCACTAACCGGTCAATGTGACCCAGTACCGGCTGGTCTTTGGCATTATCAATGTCTATTGTCATGGCATGATCCTTTCAGGTCGCGGCGCGCTGGCACTGCTCGCTCAAAATCTCAATTCCGCAAAAAATTAGATACGGCGCTCCGCTACATGTAGCGAATCAATTTGCGCGTTCCAGATTTCAACGCATGCCCGAATCGTTTTCGGCGGCTGTTATGCAGCGTTAAGAAATTCGCCGTTGTTGAGGACGCGAAACGATTCCGGCGGCGCGCAAGCGGCAAACGCTCTCTTCGGGGCGTCGATGCCATCATCCGCCAATTGAAAAGTCCCATGGTGAATCGCGACGCTGGTCTTTGCGCCCAAAATTTCATGCGCGCGAACAGCCTGCTCAGGCGCCATATGCACCAGAGACATGAACCAGCGCGGTTCGTACGCGCCAATAGGCAACAGCGCCAAGCGCGGCGTTCCGATTTTGTTCCTGATCTCCGCGAAATGCTCGCCAAACGCGGTATCTCCCGCAAAATATGCCATGCCCGCTTCGGATTTGGTTACGTATCCACACCATAAGCTCATGTTTCGGTCGAAAATGCCCCGCGCGGAAAAGTGCATAGCTGGAACGCAGTGAATCGTCACGTTTGCAAATGAAAATGTTTCGCCCCAATCGAGTTCGTGAACCGGGCCGATATTTTCCGCACGAAGCAGCTGCGCCGCGCGCGCCGGAACAATGAAAGTCGTATCTCCGCGCGCCGCCAGCCGCCGCAGCGTTGGCAGATCCATGTGATCGTAATGATTGTGGCTGATGAGCGCCACGTCTATGGGCGGCAGATCTTCCCAGCGCACTCCCGGATTTCTGCGCCGCCGAGGCCCTATCCACGAAAGAGGGCCGGCCCGATCCGACCAGATCGGATCCGTCAAAATGTTGCAACCTGCTTGCTGCAGCAGCACGGTCGAATGGTTCACCAGAGTGAGGCGCATCGTGTCGCCGTCCACGCGACGAGGCGGCACCGATGGCTCGACGTCCGCAATGAAAATCGGTGACCGCTCGGGCCGGCTGCTCAGCTTCCATCGAAGAACGTCGGGCAGCCCGCGCGCCTGATCGGCGTTCGGATTGTAGAAGCGCCTCCCGTCAAAGTGCTTTGCAAACCTCGCGTCGTTCATGGATTCGAGCATCACTCATCATAAGTGTACTTCGTACTCGAAACAGTTATCGCTTTGCCTATTTGCCTTATCTTGCCGCTGAAACCGTAACCAGTGACAGAAGGCGTCAAAGCTCAAATGTCTAAGGGTGACGAGCAAAATTAGAGATGGAAGGAATGGCCCAGGCGCGCCAGATGGTGGGGTCCCTCAGCATCTCCATGTACACGCCGCCGAGCACGGGGCGGGCCTGAAAGCCGGCGGGCGTTGCGTCGACAGTCCAATACCAATCGCTTAACGGAACACGGATGGGGGTGCGTTGCGCAAAATTGTAGACTCCCGAGAACAAGCGGATGAATGCGGGCTTCGAGGTGGCTAGGGCGGCGGACCAGGATTCCCAGTCGAGCTTGGTGAAGGCCGCGCGGCCATCCAGCGGAAAGCCAAATTCGGTGGCGCGGCTATGATAATAATTCGTCTCGTGCTGCGCGAGGCTGGCGGGGAAAAGATGCATTCCGAGGACGCGGTCCCAAACAAGATTATATTTCTGGCTCCAAGTGCCGGGACGGTCGAAGGCGAGGCGCGTGTGGCCGTGGTCGTCGGCCATTTGCATCCATCTGGAGGCATACTGCTCAGCAATTTTGTGAAAGTTCGCGGCCACGGATTTTTTGCCCAGCATTTCCGCGAGCATGGAGTAGCCGCCGAGCGCTTCGATGGCTTTGAGCGAAAGATTGGCGTTGTGGCTGAGCAGGCCGGTGAAATCGTCGGTGCAAAGCTGATCGCCGGGATCGAGTCCATTTAATTTCAGGTAAGCAGCCCATTTCGTGAGCAGCGGCCAGTAATGCGCTGCGAAATCGGCGCTGCCTTCGGCCTTGGCGATTGCGGCGATCATCAGGAGCATGTTGCCGGTTTCTTCGACGGGCATACTTTCCATTTGAGCGGGATTGCGGCCATTGTCCAGCGGATAAGCGCCGAGGTCGTGTGGCGCGTAGGGATATGGCCACTGCGCGGAGTTGGCGTAATCGAGAAGCGGAATTAGGGAATCTTCGAGAAGATGTGGATTGACCAATAGAAGGAGCGGCGACTCGGGATAAATCACGTCGGCAGTTTGCGCGCAACCGCAGCTGGAAATTTCTTTCAAGAATACCAGAGGCTCACCGTCTGCGGCGAACGCGATAGTGTTGGCTGCGAAAACTTGACGATAAGCGAGGGCCGAAACGTCGGCATAATGCTGGCCGCCGACGCGCACGAGATCGGACATTAGCTTTTCGTCGAATTGCCGGCTGCGCGTGTTCAGCGAAACGTAATCACGCTCAGCACTTTGCAGCAGATCGCTGATGGTCGCGCCGTTGTGCTGCCAAAAAGGACGAAGCCGCTTGCCAAAATATTCGATCGGATAGATCTCGTCGTAAGCGAGGAGCAAATGCCGCGAGACAGTCTTCGCTCCCACAGCGCCGAGGTGAAACGCGAACGCCATCACCGGCCAATGATCATTTGCAGCGCGTGGCATTTGCGAATCGGTGGGCGAGCTCAACTGGCCGCGCGAAATGAATTCTTGGATGGCGCCTCGTTGCGGCAGGACCGTATTTTGCGGCAACTCGTCGATCGGGGCGGCGGCGTAAAGATAGCCCCAGTCAATGCGCACAAAATCTCCGGCGCGCCCAAGAATAGGCTGAGCGGACGTTCCCATACGCAGCACGCGAAGGCCTGGGATTTTTTCGGTTTGCCAGGTGACCGCTTCATCGGGCGTGTTGACCACGAGTTCGGCAGTGCTGTCGAAATAAAGTTCGACCTGATGCGGTTTTCCATCAAGAGAGTGAACTTCCCAAGTGAGATAAGTGACCGGGCGGCTGAGCAGATCGATTTGCTGCGGAAGGTCCGGCGTAAGAAAAGTGAGGCGGACGAGAATGTTTCCCGCGTCGAAATCGTAAATGGTGCGCGTGGGGAAAACGTGAAGGCTCAACTGGCGCGCGGGAGTTACGTCTCGCGGCTCGTCGCTCATGATGCGGTAGCTATGGCCATCGACGCGAATGAGGCTTTGCATGGACATGCGCGAGCCGGTCCAGTGGCGCGTCGAGTCATAGGTTAGGTCATCGGCGAACGACCAGATGCTGAAGTACGGATCAACCGTGACCAGAGGAACTGCGGGCGGGCGAAAGGCGACGCTGGGCGCTTGGGCTAGCGCAGGAATCGCAAGCATGAGAAGCGCTAAGGCAAGCAATGTGCGTTTCATCGCGGCTTCCTCTCCGAAATCAGTGCACGGATATAGTTGAATGCAAGCGAATGTCCTGCGAAGAAGCGCCTACCAAAATCTGATATTGGCCGGCATCCACTTTCCAGCCGTGAGTGGAAATATCGTAATAGGCGAAGGCGGAGCGAGGCAGTTCGAGCTGCACACGCTGCGTCTGGCCGGGCTGGAGCGAGACACGGACGAATTGCTTCAGCTCTTTCGAGGGCCGCGGCACGGGCGGATGATTTTCCGCAACGTAAATTTCGGCGACTTCTGCGCCGGCGCGTGGGCCGCTATTTTTCACGTTGAAGGCGATGCGCTCGTTCGCTCCGTCCGGCGTCACCGTGAGGCCGTGGTAAGCAAAAGTTGTGTAAGACAATCCGAAGCCGAAAGGAAAGAGCGGCTTGACGTTGGCGTGATCGAAATAGCGATACCCGACAAAAATTCCTTCTCGGTAGAAGACTTTTCCGTCTTCGCCGGGATAATTGTGGTCGGCTTCGGCGTCGCCCCAGTGGCGTTCGAAAGTGGCCGGTAGTTTGCCAGAGGGATCGACAGTTCCGAACAGAATTTGAGCGATGGCGCGGCCGCCTTCCTGGCCGGGATACCACGCTTCGAGCAAAGCGCCTATTTTATTGATCCAGCCGGTCATGTCGACTGCGCCGCCCGAATTGAGGATCACGATGGTGCGAGGATTAGCGCGCGCGACGGCTTCGATCAATTCGTCCTGACCCGGCGGCAAAGCGAACGTGCGGTCAAAGCCCTCGCTTTCTGTTTTGGGATCGAATCCAACGCAGACGACGGCGACATCGTCGTGCGCGGCGAGTGCCGCTTCGGCATGGAAATCAAATGCGGGCGGCGCACTCTTTTCGCCGGTAGTGAGTTGTGCGTTTTCGGGATGAGAAGCTGCTGCGCTCGAATTAGCGCCGTACTGAAACGGAATGTAATCCACGCGCATATTCGGCCCAGCAAAATCGACCAATCCTTCGAGAACGCTGGTAGCGCGAAAAGGAACGACGCGGGAACTGCCGCCTCCGCCCGTCATAGCGGGATTGGCGTTTGGGCCGAAGACCGCGATGGAGCGAATGCGGGCGCTATCGAGCGGCAGCAGATGGTCGCGATTCTGCAAAAGCACGATTCCTTCGCGCGCGCCGGCGAGCGCAACTTTGCTGGAAGCACCGGAGTATCGCGGCAAGCTAGGAATTTCCTGCGGGCGGAAAAAAAATCCCATGGATATGGCGGCGCGAAGAATGCGGCGCACTTTGTCGTTGATGAGCGCCATGGGAATTTGGCCACCCTGAATCGCGGGCAAGAGCGTGGCCTGATTCATGAAATCGGGATGCGGCATCTCGAGATCCAGGCCGCCGAGAGCAGCTTCGACGCCATCGTGAACCGCGCCCCAGTCGGACATCATCAAACCGCGAAAAGCCCAGCGCTCTTTCAGAATATCGATGAGCAGAGATTTATTTTGGGACGCGAACTCGCCATTGACGCGATTGTAGGCGGCCATCACCGCCCAGGCATGGCCCTGTTGAACGGCAGCCTTGAATGCGGGCAAATAAATTTCATGCAACGCGCGCTCGCCGATTTCGGCGCTGATGGAATGGCGCTGATATTCCTGATTATTCGCGACGAAGTGCTTCACCGTGGCGATTACGCCTTGCGATTGCACCCCGCGAATGAATTCCACCGCCGTTTGGCCGGCGAGATAGGGATCCTCGCCATAGAATTCGAAATTGCGACCGCCAATCGCGACGCGCTGAATGTTGATGCCCGGGGCAAGCAAGAAGTGCACACCACGCGCGCGTGCTTCGAGGCCCATGGCTTCGCCCATGCCGCGCGCCATCTGCCTGTCCCACGTGGCCGCCAATGCGATTCCGGCGGGAAAGGCTGTGGATGGTTCATCGTTGCGCAAGCCCATTGGGCCATCGGACATTTTCAGGGAAGGAATGCCGAGCCGAGGGATCGCGTGGGTATGAAATCCATCGGGCGTGCCGCCGAGCAATTCAATCTTCTCTTCAAGCGTCATTTGACTGACGAGCGCGTTGACGCGGGCTTCCACGTCGGCTGGGGAGAGTGAGCCGGCTGCGGAAAAATTATTTGCTTGCTGGGCGCGAATGTTTTCGCGCGGGCTCACAGCGATGCCGACAAGAATTCCGGCGAGGCTGATTATGATTAGGGGCGCAGACAATCTCTTGAGTTTAGGAATGCGATCCATGCATCAATCCCTACCGCAAGAGGCTAAGTCCAGCGAGAATTCGAGTCAATGAATGAAAAGCGAGCATGGAAAAGGGGTAGAAATCATCCAGGTAACGCACGGCTGCGCTCGGCCTGGACATATTTCGCAGCTGACCACACCGAATCCGCGCAAAGATTTCAGTGGCTCTACTCTCCCGGGTGGTAAGTGCGTTCGGTGTGGCCTTTGAGGTCCGCGCGATAGAAATAGACGGTGCGCAGGTCGCCCGTCGCGTAGCGCTCGGCTTCGTCAATGAAATGAGGCGATGATGGGTCGCCGCTTTCGCCGCCGGCGGTGACGGCTCTGGCGCGAATGGTTTTGCCAAAGTCCACCACCGCGACGAAGCTGTTGCCGCTGGTTCCGTACCATTTTTTCGTATTTGGATAGGGGCGCGCGCCGAAGGATGCGAGCGAACCCCACAGCGCGGAAGTGAATTCGACGGGAATGCTCGGCTTCGAATCGTCGAAGTGCGGAACGATGTCGTCATCGAGACGCTGGAAGCGATTGATTTGCCCCCAGGGAGTTTTCCACGCGCCAAAATCCGCGGTGAGGCGATCCGAGGCGGTTGCCAGGGATTGCAGCAACTGTCCCGGCGGAACTTCGGCAGCGACGTAATCGTAGATGGAGATGCCGGCGGCGCGCGCGTCGCGAAAATAGCGATGCATGAGATCCGTGCCCCAGCAAACTGCGAGCGAAGTGGGAACGGAATCCACGCCCCAGCGGTAATTCCACGAGCGCAGAACGGCGATTTGATCGGCGAGCTTTGCTTTCAGCGGGTCGGACGCAGGAAGCTGATCGAAGGCATTCATGAGGACGGGCAGCGTTTTTGCAAACCAAGGAAGATAGCTGTCGAAGGCCACCGACGAAAGCAGTGTGTCGAGGGTGAGGTCTTTGTTCTTTTCGAGGACGAGGACGGCGTGAATCCCGCGGGCGGATTCGCCGCCGGTCTCGACATAGGGGGGATAATCGGATTTTTTCAAGCTGCCCGGGCCGGCGGCGTTCCAGGGTGCGTCGTTGGAATTATAAATCCAACCGCTCTTGGGATTCAGCAGGTGCGGCGTTTCGTCGAGGCTCAAAAGGCCGTGCCAGTCGGTCGCGGGATCGCTGCCGTCTACAGGCTTATTCCAATCGAAGCGTGTGTCGCGGCGAGGAATGAAATCGCCATGGAAATAGGCAATATCGCCCTCATTGTCCGCAAAAATCGTGTTGTTCGAGGAATTGGTATGCAGCTGCATCGTTTTGCGGAATGAAGCGTAGTCCGTAGCCTTGGTGCGCGTGAAGTCCTGGATGAGCGCCTTTATGGGCTCCTGCATCAAGCGAATGGTGAGCCATTTGCCGTCCTGCTCGGCGATTACGGGCCCGTGTTGCGTGTAGTACGCGGTGAATGTTTTTTCGGCCATACCATTGTCGGTAATGTAGGGCACGGTGATTTTGCGCACGGTGACAGCAATTTCTTTCGCGCCGTACTTGTAATAGTAGCGGCCTCCCTTTTTTTCGATCGTCTCAAAATATTCGCTGATGGCGTTCACGCCGCTCGAAGTGTGCATCCAGCCAATATGCGGATTGAAGCCCTGATAGATAAAAAACTGTCCCCAGGTCACAGCGCCGTAGGCATCGAGGCCCTGGTCGCTGGTCATTTGCAGCTCGGAACGAAAATAAAATGAGGTGTGCGGATTGATGAGCAGCAGCGCGTGATGATCCGCAGAGTCCGAGGGCGCGATGGCGATACCGTTTGAGCCGGAGGGTTCGGCGGTGATCGACTCATCATCGTCATCTGCTGATTCAGCGGCCCGCAGAGATTCGTGACCATAAAAGGCCGCGAGCTGATTGAGCTCGACGCGCTCGATGTCGCCGCCGATGCTGCCTTCGGTGAAGCTAAGGGCCATCCACGGCTCGAATTTGGTGATGACGCGCGGCTTTACCTCGGGATGTTTGTAGAGGTAGTAGTTCAAGCCGTCGGCGAAGGCGTTCATCAGAGTTTTCAGCCATGCGGGGCTTTCGGCGTACTGCTTCTTCAACACGACCGGATCCATGAACAGCTTCATGCGCAAGTCGCGATAAATTTGGGACTGGCCTTCGGCCTCGGCGAGGCGGCCCATCGCGTTGATGTAATTCGTCTCCACGCGATTGAAATCATCTTCGGCCTGGGCGTATTCCATGCCAAAGACGGCGTCGGCATCGGTTTTGCCGTAGACGTGCGCGATGCCCCAATTGTCGCGGATGATGGTGACGTTGTGGGCTTCGCGCTGCCAGCGCGCGAGGTTCGGATTCTGCGCTGCGCGAACAGTTAACGGAAAACATGCGGCAACAAGGATGAGGACGAGCTTCTTCATAAGGGCCACCTTAGCGGCGCACCTGCCGATGCTGCAGGGCCCGGAGATAACGCGCGAATTAAACTTCCCAACTGCAAATCAAAGTTGCGAACCGAAACGTTACGCTCTGCAGAATGTATTTTCAAGGGAAGGTTGCACAGGAAGCGCGCGCAGGTGCTGGTGTTTCTATACGGGAAGCACAAAAAAGTGGTAGGCCCGTGCGGGCTCGAACCGCAGACCTCTACCGTGTCAAGCTAACGTCAAAATCTATATAACCCGTTGATGGCGCGCACCTTACAGCGGGAGAACGAGTAGCTTCAATAGGGCGTTATCGGGCGTCAAATGGGCGTCAAGATTTCTTCGCATTCCTCGCGCACCACTTCGCACTGATCCCAATGTCGGAATTAAAAAGAGGCGAGCTAAAACCATGAGCAAAAACAAAACCGCCGCGCTCCGCGCCAAGCTGCCCGGCCCACCGAGGCGTACGGATGCGCCCGGTCCCGGGGCCGCCACCCAGTTCCCCACGCAGTCCGCATAACAGTAATGCGCCGACATCTATTGCGGGAGATGAGACGGGTGGAATCCTTTCGCTGCCCAGCTTCCAGTTGTCCCTGCTGCGTTACTTTGCAGCAATCCGAGCAGCAGTGAAAACTTATTTAGTAAATTCAGCAGAGGAGAAATAGCAATGAGCTACAAACTCGCGGAAAATCCCAAAGGGCGATCTTTGGCATGCAAGCGGCGTCAACTCGGGCTGACACAGCACGACCTCGCACGAGCAGTGGGAATTTCGGTCAACCGGCTTGTTTTCGCCGAAACCGGACGAGTCACTCTGGAGCCGGAAACAATGCACAAAATCCGCCACGCCCTCCGCAAGCACGCCCGTCGCATGTTGCGAAAATTGGAAGAATTAGAAGCGTGAAAAGACCCATCTCCGACCGGGAATGATCTATTCCGCAATGCGATTGCCACGCTTCCAAGTACAGCTTTGACGCAGGCGGCGCAAGACGGAAGCAGGAAGAAAATTAAAAATGCTTTCAGGAAATATCTATGTGACAACTGGTTTTATCTAAAACAAGCGATACAGGAAGGCGTGCGCGCGTATACGCATCCAGACCAAGTTCCCTTTTTGATTACCGCGAAATTCAAGGAAAACATAGCGAAGCCAAGAACCGGCGTAGATGAATTGCTCGCTGCGCATGGTGCGCTCAAAATTTGACAAAAACGCATTCTCGATCTGGGGTGCGGCGAGGGACGGCTTTTGCGCGAACTCCTGAGGGACAAGGCATTTGCGGAGATCGTCGGCCTTGATGTGTCGCACCGTGCCTTGGAAATTGCATCCCGGAAGTTGCGGCTTGAAGATTTGCCCAGAATGCAGAAGGAGCGTATCCGGCTAATTCATGGGTCGCTGACTTACCGGGACAAGCGGCTGGCAGGCTACGACGCCGCGCCGGTCGCCGCAATTTGGCTGGCATGGATGCGCCGCCGGAAGAAGGTCGATATGGGAAGTCTGTCAACCGCACTCATAGGATTGTCAGTCGCGTCCTGTCTGCCAGATAAAAGGATTGAGTTTACGATAAGTTACCGCCCAATTCCACACCGCGCGCGGTTCCACACAGAAATTAGGCTCCACCGTGGATTTCTCGGATTCAGAAGGGCGTGGGCGGCGTAACGCCTGTGTGTCTCGACTGCAAATTGCCATCGGGTGCGAAGTGATGTTCAGTTTTGCGGACAACTATATGACTTATGGTATGGTCGCGATACGGGAGCCCGTTCTCCTGGAACAGTTAAGTTCCGTGTTTTTGGTGATATAGAATCGAGTTTCTGCCTATCGGGCATTTGGACCACAGAGTGCCTACAGTTTGCCGATTGCCTGGGGGCTGTGTCCGAGGCGACCGCGTTTACACGAGCAATATGAAAATACGAACGCTGTTGGCGCCGATATTCGTAGATTTTTATTGACAAACGCTGTGTCTCGGAATATTAGATGTCCCCATTAGTGGGGTGCGATGGCGTTCTGGGGTGAACGCCGAACCGCAAAATGAGAATCAGGAGGCTTTCCAAAATGCTTGTCTCCTCCAAGAATTCCATTCGTGTGTCCGCAGTTTTTTTCGTAGCGTTGCTGGCTGTGCTCTTCGGCCTGTTTACAATTGCGCCCCAAGCGGCGCTTGCGCAAAGCGCTAACAGCGGCACTGTGTCTGGCACGGTCGTCGATCCGTCGAACGCTATCGTGCCTGGCGCTAGCATCACCCTCGTGAACACGGCCACTCTGGCTACTCGCACGACATTGTCAAATAAAGAGGGGCAGTACGTTTTCGCCTTTGTCGACCCCGGCACTTACAAAGTGTCAGTTTCGAAGGCTGGCTTCAAAACCACCGTGGTCTCCAATCAGGTTGTGCAGCTCGGACTTCAAACCACCATTAACATCACTCTGCAAGTCGGAGAGGCCACCACTACCGTCGAAGTCACATCGATCCCTGGCGCGAATCTGCAGACATTAACTCCCACCGTGGGCACTACCCTATCCTCGGCGATCATATTGAATCTGCCCAATCAGAACCGCGACGCCTCGACGCTTGCGACCCTCGAGCCTGGACAGAACATAAACGGCGCCACAGGGGGCATGGAAACTGACCAAAACTCCTTTCAGCTCGACGGCGGCTTCGCTACCGACGACATGAGCGGCGACAATAATACCTACATCAGCAGCTTCAGCTCTGACACTTCCGGCGTAGGTGCCACCCACAGCCCCGGTATCAATGCTGCTCCTTCAGCGGTGGTGCCTGTTCCAGTCGCCAGTATTCAGGAGTTCAAGGTTTCCACCGCGAATCAGACTGCTGATTTTAATGGCGGCGCGGGAAGCCAGGTTGAGCTCGTCACCAAGCCAGGCACCGATACTTTCCATGGCAGCGCCTACGACTATTATCTCGACAGCACTTTCGGGGGTGCCAATTCATGGGACAACAATGCGCGCGGAAAAAAGCCCAATGGCGAGCCCGTGTCCCCGTTGCTCAGTTCGCACTTCAGCCGCTTCGGAGCGGCTGCGGGAGGCAAGATTCCGCATGCAAACTTCCTGGGTGGCGGCTGGTATATTTTCGGCAATTACGAAGGCTTCCGTTTCCCGCAAGCATCAACCTTCGAACGCTCTTTTCCTTTGCCATCGCTTGAGGCTGGCCTCATCCACCTTGCTGGTCAGACCATCAATCTAAACCCATTCCCTGTCGTTGATCCCGGCTGCGGCTCAACAGTCACCTCGGGCTGCAACATAACCACGGCGGGACAAACCATCCAGCCGACAGCTTGCGGTGCCGGGAACTGCGATCCTCGCAACCTCGGCACCACAACAAACGGTGTCGCCGGGGGTCCGGTCAATCCCGTGATTGCCCTTTGGCAAACTTACTTGCCGGCGCCGAACGATTGCAGTCAAGGCGACGGCGGTTTGAACTTCTGCGGTTATGTCGGTTCGATCGCCACCCCGCAAAAGAGTAATTTCTTCGTCACCCGTATTGACCACGAATTCGCCAAGAACTGGCACTTCACTGCTACTTATCACTATTATGACCTCTCCAACACCGTTGCTGATCAGTGGGATATCGGCGGTTTCTTCCCCGGAGATAAGCCTGGCCAATATGCTGCCATCCGCCAGAAGCCACAGGTCCCCTGGATTTATACTGCCGGCCTCACCACAACCATTACATCGAACTTGACCAACGCGTTTCATTTTAGCTACACGCGCAACTGGTGGGCCTACGGCGATCCTAGCGGCGTTCCCAATACGGCCGGCTTTCCGGCCAACTTGGAGGTCGGCGGCGAGAATAGCGGAGCCGCTACCGCTACTGCACCTTTGTTCGGCCCCTACAATACAAACAATCAATCCACGCGTACCCGCTACTGGAACGGGCATGACTGGATGTATCGCGATGATCTAACGTGGGTGAAGGGCAACCACCTCTTCCAATTTGGCGGTATGTACCTGCGCGCCAACGATACACACAACCGCAACGACAACGGACAGAGCATCAACACATTCGAGCAGTACTTGATCGGCGAGGGCATCACTACCGATCTTTCCGGTTTCATGAACTTCGGCGCCTACACACCAAGCGGAATCACCGGAAACAATGCTCTCGAATACGACGACCTTTATTCCATGGTTCTTGGCATCGTGAACCAATCTCAGAGCCTCTATACTCGGGGCCTCGGCTCGACCCTGTCCGGACTTCCTCTTTTGCCGAGGACACCCGGCAACTGCGCCATCAAAGGCATCGCCGCCACTGCGGATTGCACCAACTCTCCGCCATTGACCAACACCAGCATCATTCCTACATACAATGCTTATTTCACCGACTCTTGGCACCTCAGGCCCACCTTCTCATTGAACTACGGTATCGGTTACACCGTCGAAATGCCGCCTTATGAAACTCGCGGTGGCGAGCAAAGCGTCATGGTTGACCAGAATAACCATATCCTCTACGTCCAGCAGTACCTCAAGAACGTCGAACAGGCGGCCCTCCAGGGCAATGCTTACGCCCCGCTAATTGGTTTTGCCGCCGTCCGTAACGTTCAGGATCACTCGCATTATCCCTATGATCCGTACTTCCTCGGATTCAGCCCGCGCATTGGATTCGCTTGGAATTTCAGGCCAGACACTGTCGTCCGCGCAGGCTACTCGCGTATCTTTGGACGCATCAATGGCGTCGACCCAGTCCTAGTTCCCATGCTGACACCCGCATTGATGCAGCCGGCCACCTGCACTGGCCCAACCAATGTCGGTACTTGTGGTAGTGCCGCTGCGCTGACGACCCCCCTCGACGCCTTCCGCGTCGGCGTGGATGGTGTAAACGCGCCACTGCCTCAGCCGAGCGCCTTTCTTCCTCAGCCTTGGTATCCCGGATCCAACGATGTGTCAGTGGGATCGTCCGAGACCTTTGACCCGAACTTTCACCCGAACCGTTCCGATGAGTTCACCCTAAGCATCCAGCATCAATTCACGCCAAAAATCCTTGCTGAGGCAGGGTACATCGGTCGCAACATTGCCAACGAAATGGTGTATTACAGCCTTACTAATGTCCCCTATATGATGACCGAGGGCGGCCAAACCTTCGCCAATGCTTGGGCGGAGATAATGACGGCTACCAACTATGGCACTCAGAATTTGGTTCCCTGCGGTGGTGGAGTGACCACTGGCTGTTTCAATACCCAGCCTTTCTTTGAGGCGGCGCTGGGCGGGCCATCGTCCGCGTACTGTAGCACTTTTGCGAGTTGCACGGCCGCGTTTGTTTCCAATAGCGACGCCCAGATGAAAACATCTAATCCATTCGTCGCTTGGCAGAAAGTTTCTAACAAGGGCGCTTTTATTTTCGGCCGGAGCTTCACCAGCGATCCTATCGGGGCGACGGCCACAGGCTGCACGACTCCCACACCGGGGCTCGGCTGCAATGGCCAGTCGCCATCCATCATCACTCAGGCCAGCGATGGCTTTGGCAATTACAACGCCGGCTACTTGCAGTTGACATTTTCCGACTACCACGGCCTGACGATGAAGACCAACTTCTCCTACAGTAACGCTCTAGGGGTCGGCAACGTGGTCCAGGCTTCCAGCTCCGTTTCCACGGTTGATCCCTACAATCTTCAGAACGCTTACGGACCGCAGTCCTATAACGAAAAGTTCGTATTTAACCTCTTCATGAGCTATGCGCCGCCCTTCTATCGGTCTCAGAACGGACCAATCGGCCATTTGCTCGGCGGCTGGACCTTCGCTCCGCTTTTCGTCTGGGGCAGCGGCTTCCCAGTCTCACTGCTCGACCGCACGCGCTGCGGGACTTTTGGTGAGTGCAACCGCGCTCAGGGTATCGGCTCACAGGAGAACGCGATCATTACTCAGGACATTCACTACAGCGCCCAACGTAACGTAAACACTGCGACCACCGGTTGCGGAACGGCTGGGCGCGGTCAAAATGTCTTCAGCAATCCAAACCTGAGTTGTCCAACGGGTGGGGGCATATTTGGCGATCCCGTTCGTGATCCTATACTTGGTCTCGATGGCCAGATCGGCGGCGGAGGCCCACTGTACGGCCTGCCCTTCTGGAACATGGACCTCGGCATCACGAAGGACATCAAGATTAAGGAGCGCCTCAGCAGCTCTCTCTACTTTGACTTCACGAACGTGCTGAATCACATGCAGCCGGCTGACCCCAGCTTCAATCTTGCAAATCTGCGCACTTGGGGCACGCTCGGCGGCGGCGGCAACGTTCAGTCCAACCAGCCTCGTCGGTTGCAGCTCGGCATCAGCATCGACTGGTAATTTTTCTAGATAGGAGTTTTGCGAAGGAGGCCGGTGGCTTTTGCCATCGGCCTTTTTTGTTTCTGGCACGTTCGATGCGCGATGAATTGTCGACAAATTTCCGCATCCTCCCGCACGCTCGTGAATGCGCAAATGCGCAGAAGCAGTCTCATTTTAACGAATACACCCCAAGGCGTCTCTCTTCGCCGATAAACTAACGCAAATTGGCCCATTTCAGCAGGATTATCGTAAGCGTCTGGTTCAGGCCGTCTAGACGGCGCCTTCCGCTTCGAGAGTCGCTTTGGTAGGAGAAGGCTGACGATTCTCTTAGCGTTCCAGATGCTACCATCGTGAGGCGCCAGAGTGCGTGGGGTCTGCAATGGAATACGACAAAGACAAAATGGAGATGGTGTTGGCGCTGCTCAACCTGACTATGTTGGCAATCCTTCCCCAATCGCGAACCCGGTTCTAGGCGCAGGACCGATTTGGTGCGACAGCGTTTTCTTCGGGAATATAGTTTCGTCTCCGTGACCAGTGGCCTCCATGCCACCGATCAATGATCAAAGTCGTGCGACGATAGATTCAGGGTGGCCCGTCATCCGCTCGCTGGTGCCGGGCTGCTTTGGAGTTGAGCTTCTAACTGCTTGAGATCCCAATAATCGCGCCAAGCAGCGATCTTTCCATTGCGCAATTCAAATATTCCCATACAGGGCACAC
>Ga0209167_10000180_pt1 | contig 61077 bp, 49 predicted proteins | sample Coa_R1_9_FD_187154 | JGI IMG/M metagenome (GOLD analysis project Ga0209167, IMG submission 187154) | Surface soil microbial communities from Centralia Pennsylvania, which are recovering from an underground coalmine fire - Coalmine... | ecosystem: Environmental > Terrestrial > Soil >... | reverse complement strand
CCTTGGGATTGTCCTTCGCCAGCACCTTGGTGATCGCCGCCGTCAGCGTCGTCTTCCCGTGATCGATGTGCCCGATCGTCCCCACGTTCATGTGCGGCTTCGAACGGTCAAACTTCTCTTTGGCCATGCCTTATTCGCCTCACCGTTAGAAATGAGCAGGAACTGAGCGAGTGCAGTGTGCTCGTGCGTTTTCCAGAATATCCGGGGACCGCCATCACCAATCTCTGGAGCCGATGAGCGGAATTGAACCGCTGACCCCGTCCTTACCAAGGACGTGCTCTACCAACTGAGCTACATCGGCCCCGCTTCGAGCTGGAGCGGGAGACGGGAATCGAACCCGCGACCAACAGCTTGGAAGGCTGTGACTCTACCACTGAGTTACTCCCGCCCGCCTCTCGCGAAACTCGAAAATCGAAACTCGAAACGCGTCAGCCCCTCCGAGTTTCCAGCTTCGAACGTCGAGTTTCTATGTCCAAATGGTGGACAGGGGAGGGTTCGAACCTCCGTAGGCCACATGGGCCGGCAGATTTACAGTCTGCTGCTTTTGACCGCTCAGCCACCTGTCCCGGTTGAATTTTTGAATAGACAGGCAGGTACGTGCCCTCCGCTGGCTTGAACTCGAGAGAGTCGACACTACAACTGAGACTAAGAGGCGACTGACCGCCGCCCGTCTGTGAGTGCGAGAATTAAGAACTGCCCCCGAATCTGGCTCCGGCGCGCGCCCGTCGTCTTATCGCGGCTGCGACTCAACTGGAGCTGGCGAAGGGATTCGAACCCCCGACCCTCTGATTACAAATCAGATGCTCTACCAGCTGAGCTACGCCAGCCGCAAAACCTCGATATTAGGGGATGGGCAGCAAAATTGCAAGAGCTTATTTCGGACTTCCTCTGAGTAGGGTCCGTCCCTGCGTTGCTCTGAGCTATCCCCGCAAGAACTTCGACGGGTTTACCGGCGCGTGATTGATGCGGACCTCGTAGTGCAGGTGCGGGCCCGTGGTTTTACCGGTCGTTCCCACGGCCCCGATGATCTGTCCTCGGCGTACCTCTTGTCCGAGCACGACGTAGATCTGGCTCAAGTGGCCGTAGCGCGTGGTGATCCCTCCACCGTGGTCGAGCACAATCTCCTTGCCGTAGCCGGACTCCCGGTCAGCGGAAATAACCACGCCGTCCGCCGCCGCTTCGACCTCCGTCCCCCGAGGCGCCGAGATGTCGACGCCCGAGTGGAATGCATCTTCACCGCTCAGGGGATCCATGCGCTCGCCAAATCCTCCCGTGATCTCCCCTCGCACTGGCCAAAGCGACGGAATGGTCACTGACGACGCCTCGATCTCGGGGTCAAAAACAATTCCCCGGGCGACCGGTGTGCGAAGTGGTGCTGAAGTCGCCGTCTTCATGAGATTGAATGCGTAGAGGGAGGCGCGATAACTGGACTCGACCGTCGAGTTACTTTGGGCTGCCAGCGAAAGCACGGCGTCTGGGAAACGCGGCCGGCGCGCGTCTCCGAATCCATAGGTGAGAGCGACTTCGGCAGCCAGAGACTGAAGCGAGTCGAGCTTAGCATTCGTCTGGCTGACCACGTTTTCAAGCGTACGATATTGCGTCTTAAGGGCTTCCCGCTCGCTGCGCACGTCGTTGTAGTTAGAGACTTTGAGCAGCATGCGCGCGTAACTGTTAATCAGCGCGCCCAAGGCGATGACACCCACCAGGCAGAGGCCTGCCACTGCATGCATCAGGTAGAAGGGAATTTGGATCTTGTGGAGTTTACCTTGGGCGCCGGGGAAAATGAGGAAGGTGTAAAAACGTTTCTCCATCAACTCACCACCTTGCGTTTTTAGTATCGAACGTTCCTTTGGAGATAACCGGGGCGCGTACAAAGACCCTCATGAGCGGGGACAAATCTAATGGAGACTTCCCGAGGCTGTCAAGGAATAATCGGCAGTTGGCAGTCTGCTTAGACTAAGAATCAGGCTCAACTTCGCGTTGCGGTAAGATAACCGAGGTTTGTGAGCCGTTCTTGTCTACCGGTTTGGAGCGACCGTGTTTCGAAGCGAGAGAGAATTCGTTGACTGGCTTCGGTCCCGTGTCCCCCGAGTCGTGCGCGGGCTGCGGCTGGGGATCGGGGATGACGCGGCGATCATCGAGGTACCGCACGGACGCGACCTCATCCTAAAAACCGATATGTCCATCGAGGGAGTACATTTCAGACGGGAGCTTCACCCGCCCCACTCGATTGGTCATCGCGCTCTGGCGCGCTCCCTCAGTGATGTGGCGGCTATGGGCGGTATTCCGCGGTTTGCGCTCATCTCCTTGGCAGTCTCCGCGCGCGCGGACCATGCATGGATCAAGCAGGTTTATGGAGGCATCTTTGCCTTGGCGGCGCGCTTCAGCGTGGCGATCGCAGGCGGGGACACGGCCGTAGTTCCCGGCTCGACCCTGATGGACGTCACCGTGGTCGGCGACGTCCGCCGTGGACACGCCGTTTTGCGTTCTGGCGCACGCCCCGGCGATCCGATCTACGTGAGCGGATCCCTGGGACTTTCCGCTCTGGGCTTGCGTCTGTTGCGATCGAAGACGCGCCGCCCAGTATCCGACGCCGAGGCAGCGCGAGCGCTTCGAGCTCATCTTCATCCCGAGCCCCGGTGTGCTCTAGGCGCCTACCTTGCGAACCAACGCCTGGCTTCCGCGCTCATTGACGTCAGCGACGGCCTCTCGACTGACCTCGATCGTCTTTGCGAGGCGAGTGGTGTAGGCGCAACCATCTGGCAGGACCGGCTACCCGTGCCACAATGGCCCGCCGGCCGCCGGGTTCTTTCCGAGGACCCCTTGCGGTTGGCTCTGCACGGCGGCGAAGACTACGAATTGCTCTTTACCGTTCCGTCGCGCCAGGCCACTCGGATTCCCGCGAGTTTTCGCGGTGTTCCCATTCATCAGATCGGAGAAATACGCCGTGCCCCACACATGGTACTGCTACGCTCCGATGGTACAAAGCAGCGCCTCCGGGCGGAGGGCTTCGACCACTTTCGCAAATTAGGGAGCGCGGTGGGCTTGACGCGCATGAAAAGCCCAACGGCGAGGTGACCGGGAAAGAAACGAATCGGTCCATACTAGGGATTCTTTTCCACCTGGGGACTGGAAGTTGCAGTAGTTGGTTTGAGCCGAGCGCGAGCCTTCGCGGGGTCGACATTCGCGGAAGGACCTGGATTAGCACCTGTCCCCACCCGGTGCTCGGCCAATAGAGGTGGAGCGCTTGCGTTGGCCAGGATTTGCTTGACTTGATCGGGGTTAGTCAGCAGAGGCGAATCGGGAAACGCTCCCACTCGCTGTCCCTTAAGTGCGTTACCCATGAACTCCATCCAGATGGGCAAGGCGACATGCGACCCCTCTTCTTTGGGACCCAGGGACCGGCGCGGGTTGTCGAACCCGACCCAGACGCCGCAAGTGAGCGTTGGGGAGAAGCCAATGAACCAGGCGTCCGTGAAATCGTTGGTCGTGCCGGTCTTGCCGGCGATGGGATATTTTGCCGCCAGCGCCCGGGCTTTCACGGCCGTGCCGGAGTTGATGACTTCGCGCAGCATCGATACCATCACGCGCGCCACTCCGGCGGGAACTACGTCCGAGATCTCCGGCCGAAACTCATCGATGACTGCGCCGTCGTAGTTGGTCACCCGTTCAACCAGGCGCGGCTCCATGTGAACGCCGTCGTCAGGGAAAGTCGTGAAAGCAGACGTGTGCTCGAGCAGCGTCAGGTCGGAGGCGCCCAGCGCCAGTGGTAGATTGGGCACCAGCCTGGAAGTGATGCCAAACCTGCGGCACAGCTTGATGACCTTATCGACACCGATGCGGGCGATCAGGCGTACGGCGGGCACGTTGCGCGATTCCGCCAGCGCATGGAGGAGGGTGATGGTACCCTCGAACTTGTCATCGTAGTTGTGGGGCGCCCAAATCCCCGATGAGGTGGAGTAACTCACCGGCGCATCGAGGACGCTGTCAAAGGGAGTCAGGCCGTCGATCAGCGCCTGGGAGTAGACGTAGACTTTGAACGAAGAGCCGACCTGGCGCTCCGCCTGCACCGCGCGGTTGTATTTGCTCTGATTGAAGTCATAGCCGCCGACCATCGCCTTGATGGCGCCCGTGCCGTTGTCGATGACCAGGATGGCTCCTTGCACGTCCGGCTCCTGGTCGAGGCTCACACGCAGACTCTTTCCCTTGACTTCCTTGACCTGGAAGAGGTCCACATCGCCCAGCGAGAACAGGTCACGCGCCGTCGTCATTTTGGTCCAAGCAAAATCGGCGGCTGTGACTCGCGCCGTGGAGCCGCCGAACCGTACTAACGCGAAGTCGGGCCTCACTTCGGTGACGATGCCGTGTACCCGCTCGCCCGCCTCGAAGGGTTTCGCCCACTCAGGATCCGTATAGGTTTCGAGCGTGGCAACCCTTCCGTTCGGCAGCTCGGGCCGACTCTTCAGGATGTTCTTCTCGGCGCCGCGCCATCCCCGCCGCTTGTCATCGTCGTGCAGCCCTTGGATCAGGGCCCGCTCCGCGATGTGCTGTAGCCGCAGGTTCAGCGTGGTATAGACCCTCAGCCCCTTCTCGTGGACGGCCTCTGGCCCATACTTTCTTTCCAGAAACTGCCGGACCTCTTCGACAAAATACGGCGCAATGTCTTTGTCCCAGCGCTGTATGTTCAAGCCGAGTGGCGCAGTTTTGGCTTCCTGGTACTCGGACTCGCGGATCTTATGGTTCTCGAGCATGGCGAGCAGCACCTGGTTCCGCCGCAGAAGGGTGCGCTCGGGGTGCCGCAAGGGAGAATAGGACGTGGGGTTCTGCGGCAGACCTGCGAGCAGCGCGGCTTCAGGAAGCGTCAGCTCGCCGACATGCTTGCCGAAGTAGAACTGCGACGCCGCCTCGAAGCCGAAGTTGCCGTTCCCCATCGGCACCTGGTTGGCGTACATCGCGAAAATTTGCGGCTTGGTGAAACGGCGTTCCATCTGGATGGCCAGCAGCATCTCCTCGAACTTTCGCCGCCAGCTTTTTTCGCGGGTCAGGAAAAACATCCGGCTGAGCTGCTGGGTGAGAGTACTGGCTCCTTGAGCTTTACGCCATTCGAGCAGGTCGGTCATGCCGGCGCGGATGATGCGCACCACGTCCACACCCCAATGACTCTCGAAGTGGCGATCCTCCACCGAGACCACGGCGTTGAAGAGCACGGGAGGAATCTGGCTGTAAGTCAAGATGACGCGATGCTCAAGCGCGAAGCTGGCGATGTTGGTGCCATCGTCGGCATAGAGTTCGGTCATCACGTCGGGGCGGTAGTCCTCGAGCGCAGTGACCTGCGGCAGGTTGGAGGAGTAGACGAAGATGAGGCCTGCCAAGGCTCCGATGCCCACCGAGAGCAGCAGAAGAGTGAAGAAAACCAGTTGGCCGAAAATCCTGCGGCTGACCACCCAGGCAGGCGCCCCTTCGCCAGGCCTGAAACTGACACGGCGACTGTCGGGCGTCCTCGGCGCGGCCATGGGTTGGCTCCTCTATGATTCTAGGGCGGTGGTGGAGACCAGTCAAACGGCCAGACCTGATTCGGTTCGGGTCGTCAAACTCGAGCCCCTCTAGCCTCCCCGGGCATCCACTTTCATTTCGATGGGGGCGAGAGCTTGTCGAGTAGGCGCGCTTTCACCGCCGGCCATTCGGAATCGATGATGCTGTAATACACGGTGTGCCGGAGGCGGCCGCTCGAGGTAATCATGTGATTGCGGAAGGTGCCTTCTTCCTTGGCGCCGATGCGTAGGATAGCTTTTCGCGAGCGCTCGTTGAGCGAATCCGTTTTCAGCTCGACCCGAATGCAGCCCAGCGTTTCGAAGGCATGGCGGAGCATCAAGTACTTCGCTTCAGTATTGACGGCGGTGCGCTGCCAGGGTTTGGCGATCCATGTCGCGCCGATCTCGACCCGGCGGTTTGCGCCATCTATATTGAGGAAGCGCGTCGAGCCGATGGGGCGTCCCGAGGCGCGCTCGACCGTAGCAAAGGGAAGCGCCGTGCCTGCCGCCTGCTCGCGGAGCGCCGTCTCGATGTAGGAGCGCATGTCCTCCTTCGTTCGCACCGGCGTGACAATCCAGCGCCACAACTCCTCATCGAGGCCCACTTCCGTAAGCGCGGCATGATGCGCCAGCGACAGCGGCTCGAGCCGCACGTGCGTGCCTCCGAGTGTCACCGGCTCAAGTTGCATGGGTAGATTAGGGCTCAAGTTGCCTTTCACCTCCGATTCCTTCGAGTCAGAAGCTCACCCGTATTTCACAAATCCTGGATTCAACACTCCCTGGGGATCGAACTTCTTCTTGAGCGCGACGACGGTAGGCCACAGGTCGCCGTAGTGCGCCTTCCACTGCGCGTGGTCAAACGCGATCCAGCCCGAGAGGTAGCGCTTTCCTCCGAGCATCGTCGCGGCATTGCTCGCCTGATTCAGACGCGGGAGGACCTCGTCCACGAACCGCGGCGGGATGGCGGGAAGGATCCCGAAGCCCATGAGCAGCTCGGTCGCCGGCCTCATGAAGAACGGGGCGGAGCTCGAGTTGCCGCGGGCCGGCCACAGAAGAACGTGGCCGCCGGCGATCGCCTGCGGCGGCAGGTTCTGAAGCACCTGAGTGATGTAGAAAGCCGTCGACTGCCAGGGCAGCACGCATTCCATCCACGGATGCGCGTACTCCCAGAAACCTCCCCGCTTCCACAGCGCAAAGAGACTGTCGAGGCGGCGGAAGAATTCCTGGATGTCGCCGACTTCGGTCGTGTGGACGTGCTTGTAGAAGCGAAGACTTTGCAGCTTCTCGGCCTGCTGGCGAGCCTGGTCTTGCGCCTTCTCCCATTGAGTCTCGACCGTCGCGTGCAGGGGATAGAACCATTGCGCGAAAGCCTGCCACTCGCCACCGGCCAACCTTTTGAAACCCTGCGCACAGGGCGCGCACCACGATTCGAGGTAGTCGAAGCGCTCCTCCGCCATCAGCAGCTTGAGATCATCGAGCAGGATGTTCAGGTCATCGTAGAGCAGGTAGTAGCTGCGGAATCCGGGCTGGTGGCGGCGCAGCGCGAGCTTGGCCTGGGTAATGACACCGAACTGACCCATGCCTCCGCGCACGCCGTCAAACAAATCGCGGTTTTCCTCTCGCGAGCAGCGCACGACGTCGCCCGCGCCGGTCACCACTTCGAGCTGTAAACAGTTGTCGGCTTGCGTGCCGTGCCGCCACGAGGCCACACCCAGGCCGGCGCTCGACAGCGTGCCGCCAATGGTGACGTCCAGATTGTTGGTGAGTACGGGAGGTGAGAGCTGAAGCGGCGCGAGTTGCTCGACGAGCGACCGCCACTGGAGTCCGCCTCCGCAGAGCACGCTCGGCGCTTCCGCGTCAACCTGCACCACGCGGTCGAGCGCGGTCATGTCGAGCACGATGTGGTCGGAAAGGGACTGTCCGGTCTGCGAGTGCCCGCCGCCGCGCGTCGAAACCGCGAGCCCGAGGCGCGCCGCAAACCTGACGGTCCGGGCCACGTCATCCGCCGATGCAGGCCTCACGACGACAGCCGGCTTGCGCACGACGATATGGCCGAAATCCGTTGCAACCGAATCGCGTGCCGAATCATCAGTGAGAACGTGCCCGCGAATCTCCTTGGCAAGGTCTGTGGCCCATGCAACCATGAAAACTCCTTCGAGACGATCGTGGAGCACTAGAGATACCACACGTGGAGGCTGGCCTCAACCGGCTGTCTTCGCCGTTTCAGCGGCAAAGAGCCGATTTTAGTGATGCAAAACGCGCCCGTCCTGGGTTAAGATACCGGCACAGTGACGCGGGGATAAACATCCAGAAGTTAGGGGAAGAGTTGCTGATATGGAGAGCGGCATATCCAATCAAGATAACAATCCGCGCGACCCAGTGAAGGCGAACGGGAACGGGCACGTTCATCAGGGGCCCCAAGACGGCGGAAAACGCATTGTCCTGACGGCGCCCCTGACCGAGACGATCGATCATGCGGGCTACTTCATCCAGATGGCGCTTGCTTCTCTGCCGGTCTGGATGGAGTTTGTGCTAAACAACAAGTATCCCAAGTGGCGGCAAGTCGATTGCAACCCCGACGGCTCGGCGCGCTTTATGCCCGCCGGACTCCGCATCGTCCAGGAAGCATTGCTTCGCGAGTGGGATGTCAACGACATCGTCGCCTGCTATCCTCAGGACCTCGACAAGTTCATCGGACCGAACACTCGCGTGGTCGCCTGCTCGACCCACAATCCTCTGGGCGTGACCTTTGCGGCGGGCGTCTACACCTCGATGTTCGGCTCGTCCAAAGAGCCGATCAATTCCCGCTACGCCAAGCAGATGTTCGCCAGGATCAAGGCGAGCCCTTACCGGACGAACTTCAAGGTGATCGTCGGCGGATCAGGCGGCTGGCAGATCATCCAGACCGATTCCTACGAAGAACTCAGCGTCGACTGCGTGGTGGAGGGTCGCAGCGAATCAGACGAGTCCATGGACGTGTTCCGCAAGGCGGTGGCGGGCGAGCCTTTGCCGCGCCAGGTGAATACCTCGCATCCCAAGACCCGCGACGGCATACTGGTGCCCGCGCGGCGCACGACCTTCGGCGTGGTCGAAATGACCACCGGCTGCGGGCGTCGCTGCAACTTCTGCCTGCCGGACCTGAATCCGCAGATTGACGTGCCCAAAGAAAAGATCATGGCCGCGGTGCGCGCCAACATCCAGGAAGGCAACAACCAGATCTCGCTCGCCACCGAAGACATGTTCATCTGGGGACAGGTCCACACCGAGACGCCGTTCTTTTTCCCCAACCGCGAAGCGTTGCTCGACCTTTACTCCTCGATCGTGCGGACACCAGGCGTCGAGCATCATCTCCTGAGTCACAGCACCATGGCGCCCTTCGTGGTCGATCCCATGCTGATCAAGAAGCTCTCCGAGTCTCTGCTGCCCAAGAGCCCGGTTCGCTTTCCTCGGTTAAGCACGCATCCCGAACGGCGCGCGCTTTCTCCCCTCATTGGCCTCGAGACCGGTTCAGTGCGGATGGCCAAGAAGATCATGCCCAGCAAGGCAGTACCCTTCTCCATCGAGGATTGGCCGAGTGTGGTGCTCGAAGGTCTGCGCGTCGCCAACGAGAACAATTGGTTTCCCGTGATGACGCTGATCGTCGGCAGCCCCGGTGAGACGGACGATGACGTGAAAGGGACGCTCGACCTGATCTATGAGATGGAGCGCCGCGGATTGTTCGCGTTGCTGGTGCCCTCGATCTTCACCCCGCTTCACGATACGCGAATGGAACAGACGACGGGCGTGTCCGAAACCCGGCAGCTCACGCCGCTCCAGTGGCAGCTCATCATGAAGTGCTGGAAACTCGACTTGCGTCCCACCTCGCATACCTGGTGGGCTCCCATCGCCTGGCAGGTCGGATCGATCTTGACGTGGCTGTTCAAGCTGCGCAAGACGAACGGCCCGAACTTCACCTGGCCGCTCGTGATGTTTTCCGGGGCGATCTCCGAAGAGCGCCTGGAAAGAATGGGCAAGATCTACATCGGCAAGCCTCTCAAGACCAAGAGTCGCAAAGAGCTGCTTGCCTCGATCAAACCGCACTACTGGCAGTATCTCCGCGCCGACAACGGCGACCTCCCTGACGGATACGTCCCGCCTCCTCCCAAGTCAGCGTCCGCTGAAGACCTGCGCGTCGTCGCGTAATCTCGCGCCAACCTTGTTTCCTTTTGTTCGGCTAAGGTAAGATGTTGGGTAGGGTTTCGCAAACTTGGATTACTGGTGAATGGCGTCGCGCCGTCTGCGCGTTGTCAGTGTTCGTGCCCAGTCTTCGTGTCTCCCTGTGAGTGCAGGCCTTCGCGTCGGAGGTGTGGATTTGGCGGAATCGTCCCAGTTTGACGTCGCGATCATCGGCAGCGGGCCGGGCGGCTACGTCGCCGCAATCCGCGCCGGACAGCTTGGACTCAAGACCGCGCTCGTCAAGAAGGATGACAAGTTCGGCGGGACCTGCCTGCACTGGGGCTGTATTCCCACCAAGGCGCTGCTGTTCGACGCCGAGGTTTTCGAGATCTTCGAGAACGCGCGGGAGTACGGGATCGAGTGCAAGGGATTCTCGCTCGACTGGGCGGCGGTCCTCGAGCGCAAGCGCAAGATCGTGACCAAGCTGGCCAAGGGCGTCGAGTATCTGCTGAAGAAGAATAAGGTCGAGACGATTCAAGGCTACGGTCGATTGGCCGGACCAGGACGAATCAGCGTCACGGACGCGAAGGGGCAGGCGCGCGAGATTACGGCGCGGAAGATTGTCCTCGCGACGGGCTCCGAAGCCAAGATACTCCCGGGACTAACCGCCGACTCGAAGTCCATTTTCACCAACAAGGAAATCCTCGAGCTCAAGGCGATCCCGAAGTCGATGGTGATTATCGGGGCGGGTGCGGTCGGAGTCGAGTTCGCGTCGATTTTCCGACGCTTCGGCAGCAAGGTCACTCTGCTCGAAATGCTGCCGCGCATCGTGCCCCTTGAGGACGAAGAAATTTCGGCGCAGCTCGAGAAGTCATTCGGCAAACGCGGCATACAGGTTCGTACGCCAGCCAAGGTCGAGAAAGTCGCCAAGTCGCCGCGGGGTGTCTCGGTGACCCATAGCGCCGCCGACGGGAAGTCCCAAACGCTTGACGCGGACACGCTGCTCGTCGCGGTCGGCCGCTCTCCTAACACCGAAGGCCTTGGACTCGAGAAAACGCGGGTCAAGACGGAGCGAGGCTTCGTGAAGGTCGATCCTTTCATGCAGACCGACGAACCCGGCGTCTACGCCATTGGCGACATCGTCGCGGGCAGCCCGCTGCTGGCGCACGTCGGCGAGATGGAGGGAATCGTCGCTGTAACGCACGCCGCGGGCAAGCCTGCCGAGCCCATCAATTACCAGCAGGTGCCGAATTGCACTTACTGCGAGCCCGAGATATCGAGTGTTGGTCTGACCGAACACCAGGCGCGTGCCGCAGGATACAAAGTTCGGGTCGGGAAATTCCCTTTTTCTGCCAACAGCAAAGCGGAGATCTTGGGCGCGCGCGAAGGCTGGGTGAAGATTGTGAGCGATGAGACTTACGGCGAGATTCTCGGTGTGCATATGATCGGACCTCGCGTGACGGAGATGATTGCCGAAGCGGTCGTCGCCATGCGCCTCGAGGGAACCGTAGAAGACCTGGCGCATACGATTCATCCTCACCCGACGTTGACCGAAGCGGTGCTCGAGGCGGCGCACGCGGCTCACGACTGGGCGATTCACATTTAGCGCTGGACGCAGCGATGGTCTGCATTGTCGAACAACTCGGCGTGGTTAGTTACGCAGACGCCCTCCGCCTTCAGCAAGAGAAAGTTAGCGAGCGCAAGGCTGGAACGATTCCCGACACACTCCTGCTGCTCGAGCATCCGCACGTCTACACGCTGGGACGGAACGCTCGCCGCGAGCACCTGCTCGTGTCGCCATCACGGCTCGCAGAAATGGGCGCCGAGCTCTTCGAAACGGATCGCGGCGGCGACATCACGTATCACGGTCCCGGCCAACTCGTAGGCTATCCGATTTTCGATTTGACCGAGCACCGGCGCGACCTCGGCTGGTACATGCGGTCGCTCGAGGAAGTGTTCATCGGCGTGGCGCGCGACTTCGGCATCGAGGCGGGCCGCGTCGCGGGCGCCGCGGGCGTCTGGATCGGCAACGACAAGCTGGTGGCGATGGGCATCCACGTCTCGCGCTGGGTCACTTCGCACGGCTTTGCCTTCAACGTGAACACCAATCTCGCGTACTTCCGCTCGATCGTACCCTGCGGCCTGCTCGGCCGCGGCGTCACGTCGCTCGAGAAGCTCTTGGGCAGGCGCATGCAGATGGACGCGGTCATCGATCGCGTTATCGAACATTTCGGCACCGTCTTCGGACTCGAGATGATGAGGCAGGTGGAAGAATCGAAAGTCGAAAGATGAAACTTAGCCGCGCCCAACTGCACGAAGTCTACTACTACCTGCGCCTGAACCGCCGGGTGGACGAGCAATTGACCAGCCTCTACCGGCAGGGGAAAGTGGTGGGTGGAGTCTACTCTTCGCTCGGGCAGGAAGCGATTTCGGTGGGTACGGCCTACGCGCTCGGTCCCGACGATTTCCTCGGCCCGATGATCCGCAACGTTGGAGCGATGTTGGTGCGCGGCTTCCGCCCCCGCGACGTCTTCCTCCAGTATATGGCGCGTCAGGACGGACCCACGAACGGACGTGACGCCAACAACCACTTCGGCGACCTCGGGCGCGGCGTGATCGCGCCCATCAGCGTGCTCGGCGAACTGGTGCCCGTGCTCGCCGGCGTGGGGCTTGCCGCCAAGATACGGCGTGAAAAGCGTGTCGCCCTCACTTACGTCGGCGACGGTGCAACCTCGACCACCCCGTTCCACGAAGGCTTGAACTTCGCCGCCGTCCAGAAGCTGCCGCTCATTGTGGTGGCGGAGAACAACGGTTGGGCTTACTCGACTCCAGTCGAGAAGCAGATGGCCATCCGCGACATCGCCGTTCGCGCCAAAGCTTACGGCATGCCCGGCGTCATCGTGGACGGCAACGACGTGCTGGCGGTTCACGCCGCTACCCGCGAGGCGGCGGACCGCGCGCGTCGCGGCGGCGGGCCAACGCTTATCGAAGCCAAGACGATGCGCATGAAAGGTCACGCCGAGCACGACGACGCCCGCTACGTTCCCAGGGAAATGATCGACAAATGGCGCAAGCGCGACCCGATCCTTCTGTTCGAGAGGCATCTCACGCAAAAGAAGTTGATGACGGCGAAGGAGAAGGCCGCGATCGAAGCGCGCCTGGAAAAGGAGATTCGCGCGGACGTGACCTTTGCCGAGGCGAGTCCCTTTCCGCCGCCCGAGGGCGCGGCGCGTCCGGTTTACGCCTAGCGCAGGCCGAGGGCAATCGACCCCGAGAGGCGCGCCAAGAAAAACACAGAAATGAAGGAACGAACCGAAGAAGTCCTTTAGAATCAGTAGAGGCAGAATTCAGGAGACAGGAGACAGAAGTCAGCAGAAGGGGAAGAAGGCGTTCGGAGCCCGGCGTCTGGAGTGCAGAACTCGAAAGAGAGAAGTTGAAGGCTGGACCGCTGAAAGCTGATAGCTGAAACGAAGGAACGAACCGAAGAAGTCCCTTAGAATCAACAAAGGGATTGGCGCGAATTGCAGCATGTCAACCGTCGCAGCAACCAGGAAGTCGCGAAAGGCCGCCGGGCCTGACGCGGAGACGCTCGAGCGGATGCTCTATTACCTGAAGCTCACCCGCGAGTCCGAGTATCGCATCGAGCGCGTGCTTTATCGCCAGGGGAAAATCGTCGGCGGCGTGTACGTCGGGCGCGGCCAAGAGGCTATTGGTGTAGGCTCGGCGATTCAGCTCGCCGAGGGCGACGTGGCGCTGCCCAGCCATCGGGACTTCTCGTCCTTCGTGATTCGCGGCGTGCCGCTCGGACAGATCTTCGCCAACTGGATGGGACGCGGGACCGGGCCGACGCGCGGCCGTGAAAACACCTTGCATATCGGCAACCTGAAGTTGGGGCTGATCCCGATCGTCTCGCCGCTCGGCGATACCTTGCCCGTCGCCTGCGGCGTCGCGCTGACTTTCCAGCAGCGCCGCCGCAAGAATGTGGCGGTTGTGCACTTCGGCGAAGGGACCACGAGCCGTGGGGACGTCCACGAGGCGATGAATCTGGCGGCGGTGATGAAGCTCGCGGTGGTGTTCATCTGCAACAACAACGCCTACGCCTATTCGACCCCCACCGAGCGGCAGTATACGGTACGCGATTTGTCAGTGCGGGGACCGGCCTACGGCATGCCCGGAGTCACCATCGACGGCAACAACGTGCTGGCAGTCTACGGCGCCGTCCAGAAGGCGATTGCCCTGGGCCGAGCCGGCGGTGGGCCGAGCTTCATCGAGTGCAAGACGTTTCGCATGACTGGCCACTCGGCGCACGACGCGGCGGAATACGTACCCAAGGAACTCCTCGAGCAGGAGGCCAGGAAGGATCCCATCCTGCGGCTCGAGAAGGTGATGCTCGAGCGCCAGCTCCTGACGCGCGAGGGCCTCGTGGAGATGGAGCGGCGGATTCACAAGGAGATCGACGAAGCCGTGGCCTATGCCGATGCGCAGCCGTTACCCGAGGGCGCGACCGCCGTCAAGGGCGTCTATTGCGGGCCGGACTGCTGGTGGAAAAGCTGAATCGACGATGCCGACGCGAACTTATCTCGAGGCCATTCGCCAGGGAATCTGGGAAGAGATGGAGCGCGACCCTTCCGTGTTCCTCCTGGGCGAGGACATTGGCGCTTATGGCGGCGCCTTCAAGGTGACGGAGGGAATGCTCGAGAAGTTCGGCGAAGACCGCGTCATCGATACGCCGATCTCGGAATCCGCCATTGTGGGAGCGGCGGTAGGCGCGGCGCTCATGGGTATGCGGCCGGTGGTCGAGATGCAGTTCATGGACTTCATTGCCTGCGGCTTCGACCAGATCGTCAACATGGCGGCGAAGATCCACTATCGCTGGGGCCCCGCGGTGCCACTGGTAATCCGCGGACCGTCGGGCGCCGGCGTCCACGGCGGGCCTTACCACTCCCAATCGAACGAGATGTGGTTCGTCCATACGCCGGGATTGAAAGTTGTGGCGCCCTCGACCGCCTACGACGCCAAAGGCCTGATCAAGGCGAGCATTCGCGACGACAATCCGGTGATCTTCTACGAGCACAAGTTCCTTTACCGGCGCATCAAGGACGAAGTGCCTGATGACGACTACGTCGTGCCGCTCGGCAAAGCTGCGGTGCGGCGCGAGGGCAGCGACATCGCGGTCATTACCTACGGCGCGATGGTCTGGACGGCGCTCGACGCCGCCAAGGAGCTGGAGAAGGAAGGCATCGCGCTCGAGGTCGTTGACCTCCGGACGCTCGTGCCCTACGATGAGGACGCGGTGCTCCGGAGCGTGCGCAAGTGCAACAAGGTGATCCTGCTGCACGAGGATACGCGCACCGGCGGCATGGCCGGGGAACTGGCGGCGCTGATCGCCGAGCGCGCTTTCGATGACCTGGACGGCCCCATCGTCCGCGTCACGGCGCCGGATACCCCGGTGCCGTTCTCGCCGCCGCTCGAGGAGTACTTCCTGCCGAACGCGCGGAAGGTCGTGGAGGCAGCGCGCCAGCTGGCAGCGTACTGAGGGCGGGACGACGGCGAGCCGGCGGGCAGGCTTTCAACTGAACGGGATGAGGTGGCAATGCCGACCAACGTGATCATGCCGCAGATGGGTGAAAGCGTCGCGGAGGGCACGGTCGTCAAGTGGCTGAAGAAGGTGGGTGACCAGGTCGAGCGTGACGAGCCGCTGCTTGAAATCTCGACCGACAAAGTCGACGCGGAAATTCCGTCGCCCGCCGCCGGCGTGCTTGCCAAGATCCTGGTGAAAGAGAACGAGACAGTCGCGGTGAATACCGTGGTCGCGGTACTCGACGGCGAAGGCGAGGCGGCGGAAGCTCCGGCGGTGCCCCTGGCTTCGGAGAAGCCTTCTGCCGCGCCCATCAGCGAAGCGAAACCGGCTCCGCCCCCGATCGCGGCGGGACCGACCTCAGCACCGGCGCCGCCCGCGGCGCATCCCGGAGGAAAAGTTCGCTCCTCGCCCCTGGTACGCCGCATTGCGGCAGAGCACCGGGTGGATCTTACGCGCGTTCCGGGGACAGGGCTCGGCGGGCGGGTCAGCAAAAAGGATATCCTGGCCTACATCGCTAGTCAATCAGCGGCAGCGGTTCCAGCGGCGCCCATCAGGACGCCGGGTGCGGCGCCCTCGCCGATGCCCGCCGCTCCGGCGCCGCCGCGTGCGGGGATTCCCGCCGCCTCGACGGGGTCCACGGCGCCGGTTGTTTTCACCGAGCCGACCCTGGTCGTGCCTATGACGCCGATGCGCAAGCAGATCGCCGAGCACATGATCGCGAGCCGGCGCACGTCGGCGCACGTCAGCACGGTGTTCGAAGTCGAGATGACGCGCGTGGTCGTCCTGCGCGCGCGCCACGCCGAGGAGTTCGAGCGGCGCAACGGCATCAAGCTGACCTACACGCCCTTCTTGGTGCGGGCCACGGTCGAGGCGATTAAAGAGTTCCCCATCCTCAACTCCTCCGTCGAGGGCTCGAACATCGTCTACCGGCGGGACATCAACATCGGGGTGGCGGTGGCGCTTGAGACGGGCCTGATCGTGCCGGTCATCAAGCATGCCGACGAGAAGAATTTTCTGGGCGTGGCGCGCGCCGTTCAGGAGCTGGCGGAGCGCGCTCGCACCAAGCGCCTCAGCGTGGACGACGTCCAGGGCGGGACGTTCACCATCACCAATCCCGGCGTTTTCGGCAGCCTCTTCGGAATGCCGATCATCAACCAGCCGCAGGTGGCGATTCTCGGGGTGGGCGCGATCGAGAAGCGCGCCGTAGTGCGCGACGACGCCATCGCCATCCGGTCGATGGTTTATCTCGCGCTCTCCTTCGACCATCGGATCATCGACGGGGCAGTGGCCGACCAGTTCATGGCGCGCGTGAAGCACCGCCTGGAACACTGGGATGAAGCAGTGCTTTAAGCCAATCGTCTGCCGAAGCCAATCACTCTGTGGATAAGTGTTCCGGTGGGCTCGCGCTCCGGAAGGAGTCGAGTGTCCAGCTATCGTCCGCGGTGTCGTGCCGCAGGATGTAGAGGTGATGGTCGTCGGCGCGCACTTTGAAGCACTGGTAGCCGACCCCGTACCACTGGTCGAGAACTTCCTCGACCTCGTAGGTGCGGGCAGCGGCGGCGAGGGGCGTGAAGCGCAGCGGGCGCTCGTCGGCCTTAAATCCCGCGTAGCATTCCACTTTGAGGCGCAGGCTCATTCGACGGGTCCTGTGGGGAGGGCTCTGCTGCCCATTCCACAGGACCGTAGTCAAAGTGTACGACTCCGGTTCCCCGGAATCTACTTTCCCACCACGCCGAGGCTGCTGCCGACCCCGGTGACAAAATCCCAGCCTTTCTTGGCTGCGTAGGCACCCGCCGTCCCCGAAGTGATGTCGCGGAAATTGCGCGTGCCGCTATTGCTGTACATGGTGCTGAGCTCGATCCCGGAGGAGTTGTAGAAGTGACCTGCCAGGTTGACGACACCGGCAACCGACGGCGCCGACACGCTGGTGCCGCCGAAAATCAGCCAGCCGCTGAGTCCGCCGTAGGCTGTACTGTCGTAGACGATGACGCCGGAGTGCGGGTCAGCGTCGAACGAGAGGTCAGGCACGCCGCGGTGCGTTCCGACGATCGAGACGATGGTGTTCTGGAAGGTTGGCCTCGCCTCGTAGGGGCTTGACCCGCCTCCGCTTCCACTCCACGCCGTCTCACTGACGAATTTGCCCGAACTGTCACGGTGAATGGATGTGCCGCCAACGCACACCACGTAGGGCGACGTGCAAGGATAGGTGCGTTGGCCGCCCACGTCGCCACTCGACGCGAAGTAGGCCACTCCTCGCATCTGAAAGTGCGTGTCCCATCGGGTTTCGCCCGAGAACTCACTAAAGCCCCAACTCATGCTGACCTGGCCGAAGCCGGCAGCCCTGGGACTAACCAAGCCGCTCGCCGCGTCCACGGCGGGGAGCAGGTCGGTGCTGGAGTTGGATGCTGCCTCGACCAGCACGATCCTGGCGTTAGGGGCCATAGTGTGAGCCCACTCGATGTCGAGCGCCGCCTCCTGTGCCCAGCCGCCGTTCGCCGCGGGTTTCTTGCCGCTGGCATAAACCTTCCGGAAGCACCCGCTGGCGCTCGTACAGGCCGGGAGATGATAGTTGCTGGAAAAAACCGCGAGATCATTCTCCGCGGTCGGGTAGTCATAGGCCGTGACGACGGCGATCACCGCTCCGCCTCCCGTCGATGGCAGGTTGTACGCGGAATGAATCGAGGCGGGCGTCTCGTAAGAGACCGTCGAACCTTTGTTGGCCTCGGGCTCGGCCGGCTCGCTGACGGGCGTGGCGAGGATCAGGTGATTGGTGTGGGCGCGGAGCCCTCGACCTACATCCTGCGGCCGTTCGAGACTTGTGTCGGGTATGAGCAGGTCGCCGACTCGATGCAGCTCGGGGACGACAGCCGGTTGGGCCGAGGCCTCGTTCTGCAGAACGTCTTCGGGCGAGGGATTCTGGGTGGCCTGAGGCGTAGCCTCGGGAACCTCTTCCTGGGCGGTCAGCATGGTAGCTGGCCAGAAACTAAGTATGAAGACTGAAAGTAATGCGTAGAATCGGTAGCGCTTCATGGCGCGACCTCCTTTTGGCCGGCAGGGAGGACCTCGCGAGGCCCTACCGCCGACAGTGGTGCGCGGTTAACTTCAATATGCATTTCGGCATTTGAGAGCTATCTAATGAGTAGAATTGTTAGCGGGATCGGGGCAGGCTCTGTTGCCGGGGTGGCCAGCTTCGTAGACCAGTCTTTTCAGCTAGTTAGCGGATGAGAACGGGGTCTATAGGGCTTGAGTAGGAGTAAGGTTCAGGTTGGAGCCGAGTTGCAGAGAACTAATGTCGACGTCTACCTCTGCACCCATGAAGTGGAAGAGGCGCCGAACAGGAGACCGGCGCCTCTTCCCTGACTTCGGCGGACCAAGCTATCGTCGACGCGCCTTCTTTTTGGGTTTTTTTGCCGCCGCCTTCTTCTTGGCCGGTTTCGCCTTTCGAGCGGGCTTCTTCTTGGGTTTTGCCGCTTTCTTTGGCGCCTTTTTCTTGGGCTTGGCAGCTCTCCGGGCAGGCCTCGATTTCGGCGCCGGTCTCCGGGCCGGTGGCGCCGGAGCCTCGGGCGCTACTTCAGGAATTTCGATGGAAGGTTGCGAAGGCGTCCCAACGATCTCAGCCTCGTAGGAGACCTCTTCCTCGATCTCCTCCCCCTCTTCGCCGGCGCCTTCTTCCTCTTCCTCCCGATAGTCGGAGGAAAGCTCGTCTCCGTACTCTTCCAGGTCGCCAGGTTCGTTCTCTTTCTCGAAAGCCATGAGTCCTCCTTCTCGACCTTCCTAGGCCAGACTGACATGGCAGGCGGAACATGCCCCTCAATGGGCTGCGTCGCGCCCCCTTATCCATTCTGGTCGGGGCAGATTAAACACACCGGTATCACCGTGTCAAGTCTTTATGCATCCCCTAACCGAAGACAGCAGGCAGGACGAAGGGAAGGAAATCAGCGGGCGGCGGTGGATGCCGGGACACCGCGATTGGCTGACGCGCGTAGGCTAGAGCGGTGATGAGCGCTCGAGATGACCGGCTTCTTCCGGTGGGTGGACTTGGCATAGCGTCGCGTTCGGCGGCGGGGAGTGTTGACGTGTACGGTGACGGTGTAGACCTTCAGAGTTTTCCCCGTCGTCAGCCGCGATGACGTCAGGTGGTTCCAGCGCCGGATCTGGTAGGAGAGAACGTCGAAGCGGTCTGCCACGAGGTCTAAGGTATCCCCCGGCCGCACGCGATAGTAGACGAGCCGGCGAGAGCCGCGCGGATGGACGCGTTGTAAAGACCGCTCGTCGCCCGCCGCCATCGGCAGCACCAGGTGCGTACCCTCTTCCAGAGGCTGGTTATCGGCGATTTGCTGGTTGGCCTGGGCCAGGGCTCCGGGCGAGACCTTGAATTTGTGGGCGATCTCGGAGAGCGTTTCCCCCGGCTCGACACGGTGCGCCCGCCACCAGATCCGCTTGTCCTGAGGGATAGCGGCCAGCGCCGTCTCCAGTTTCTCCTTCGTCCCGGCGGGCAAATTCAGGACGAAATCGGGATCGTTGGCGGGCGTAGTCCAGCGCAGCAGGCTGGGATTCAGGTGGATCAGGTCGTCGACCGGCCGATCGATGAGTTCTGCCACCAGGCGCAGGTCTGTGGGTACCGAGACGGTGATTTGATCGGGCTCGAGCGGCGGGTCCGCCGGCACGCTGAACCCGTAAGCTTTGGGGTCCTTGGCGATAAGCGCCGTGGCAATGAAGATCGGTACGTAGTCCTCGGTTTCCTTGGGTAGGGCATGTATTTTACGCAGAGTCCAGAAATCGGCGTAGCCCGTCCTCTCAATGGCCCGCTGGACGCCCTCCGGGCCCCAGTCGTAGGCAGCCATGGCCAGATACCAGTCGCCGAACGTCTGGTACAGCTCCTTGAGGTGCCGGGCGGCGGCATGCGTTGACTTCACGGGGTCTTCGCGCTCGTCAACCCAGCGGTTCCGCTTCAGGCCGTAGAGTGCGCCTGTACCCGGCATGAACTGCCAGATGCCGAGGGCGCCCTTACGCGACAGGGCAAACGGATTAAAGGCGCTCTCACCGGCAGCAAGATAAATGAGGTCTTGCGGCAGTCCTGCTTTCTTCATCTCCGCCGAAATCAGCGGTTCATAGAGGCCGCGACGTTCCAGAACCTTCTGGACGTAGTTCCTGCCGTACTTCTGAAGATAGGTAATGACGCCGTCGACGTAGTCGTTGGAGACCAGCGGCAGGTCGGAGCGCACCAGCTTGACCTCCTGCTGAACGCGCTCCTTGATCTTGGGGTCGACAGGAAACGTCAACCCGGCAAACGATTCGATGGGCGGGGCTTCGTAGTGCCGCTCGCTCAGCGTATCACCGCGCTCGATGGCTGCCAACTCGACGCCGTGGATATCCTCCACGAGCTTATCGAACTCCGCCCCGAGCCGCTCGTTGCTTTCGAGATCCAGGTTGGACTCGAGCAGGACTTTGAGAGCCCGGTCAAACGACTGCTTGGCGGCTTCGAGATTGCCCACCCGGTAGTCCGCCATGCCTTCGGTGTAAGCCTGTTCGGCTTGGGCAATGACTTGGTCCGTGGGGTCGGTAGGAGACAAAGCCTGCGCAGCCGCAGGACGCAGAGCCGGCTCAGATTGGAGCGGTAGGGGTTCGGGCGCCCACGCCGGCGGACGTGAAACCGACGTGGTGGTTCGTTGCATGCCGGGTCCACAACTCGTCACGGCAACGACGGCAATCGACAAAAAGGCGTGCTTAAGCTTCACAAGAAACCGACCCCGACGCAGAATAACTCAGCGGTGACGTTCCAGCCGGTGAACGCCTCCCACAGTACTGCGGACAGTCTATGCCCCCGCAAGCGGTCGGTCAACCCAAAAGTGCTCAGGAATGGGCTAACCTTAACTCAGTCAATGAATTAGGATAACTCCGTAAGGAGAGAGTAAGAGGTTTCACCGAGCCGAGAGTTCGAGTGTCAACCGGGTAGAAAACGCGGCCGGAAAGGGCGCAGCATGTGTAGGAGATCTTACGCGTTCAGGTCGTACGAAGAGCGTAGCCAGGCCGCTACGCCCTTCGCGACAGCCTCATCCGAACGGATGACCTTACTTCTTGTAATACTCGGCGTTGACTGGAGTGAAGCTTTGCCACTTCTCCGGCAGGTCGTCGAGCGGGAAGATCGCCGAAACCGGACAAACGGGAACGCAGGCTCCACAGTCGATGCATTCAACCGGATCGATATAAAGCATCGGAACGTCGGCAAAGTTGGCCTCGTCCTTGCGCGGGTGGATGCAGTCCACCGGGCAGACGTCGACGCACGCCGTGTCCTTGGTGCCGATGCAGGGTTCCGCGATAATGTAAGCCATATCAGCTCCCTCCTCAGAAACTACTACCTTGATGGCCTCAGCTTAAAGACCGCAGGTTGGAAATGCGATGACTTAAGTCGTGGATCGCCGCGTCTTTGCGGCTTTGCGCGAAAGCATTTTTCATCTAAGATGGGCTCGATGGCGGTTCTCGATCCGGTTGAGACGTTGCGCCGCGTACCCTTCTTCGCCGTGCTGCCCCTGGAGGAGCTTCGCGCCCTGGCGGCACACTGTGTTGTGCGGCGGCTCGACTGCGACGAAATGTTGTTTGCCGAGGGTGACCCGTGCGAAGGCCTGTTTGTGGTCCAGGCGGGCGCCATGAAGCTCTTCAAGATGGCGGAAACCGGACGCGAGCAGGTGCTGGTGACCGAGCGGGCGGGTTCGACGGTGGGTGAACTGGCGCTTTTCGACGGCGGACCCTTTCCCGCCTCGGCCGCCGCCGTCGAGGACTCGACCGTCCTCTACCTCCCCAAGCGCGAATTCCTCGACCTCTGCCGGCACAACTCGAGCGTCGCCTTCGCCGTCATCCGCTCGCTCGCCACGCGGTCGCGCTATCTTACCAGCCTGATCGAGGAACTGTCGCTCAAGGAAGTCAGCCATCGCCTGGCGCGTTTCCTGCGCGACCGGGCGCTGCGCGACGGCGTCCGCACGCGGCGCGGCGTCGAGTTTCCACTGGAAGAAACCAACCAGGAGATTGGCGCCGAGATCGGCACCGTCCGCGATTTGGTGTCGCGTAACCTGCGCCGCTTTGTTGACCGCGGGATCATCAAGATGGAGCGCCGCAAGGTGATTGTGCTGGATATGGCCGAGCTCGAAACTCAGGTCGCAGGGACGAAGCGGGCGGCGGTCGAGAGGTAAGAACTGACGCCGCTACAGCTAACGCGGACTTCGGAAGTCGATCCTCCAATCGGACTAGTCAGCTAGTACACTAGCCTGTGGCGCCGGGCCGGGGGGAGCGGAAGGCCGCTTGCGAAGACACCGTCCTGTATTTTCAGTGAGCTAGGAGCAGAGACGGGCCGATTGGGGGAGTTCGTTCCATTTCGTTTCGTGCGGCGATGTGGCTTATCCTCTGCAAGTTACCCGGCTAGCCCCTTTCGCTAGCCAGTTCGTTCCTGAGTTCGTTCCAGCGATTTCTCTTTGTTTACTATAACTTACAGACGCGCGACCCCCAATAAACTATCTTTTTTCTTCCATCGGCGCCCCTTCCCCCGAACCCCGCCGCCGGACCCGATCGTCGCACTCCCTAGCCTATCTTGGCACACGCCGCACTTTCCTCGACTAGCAACGCCAAAGTCGCGAGCTTCTAGGGCGGCCCTTCGTTTTTTAGTCGTGTGCGCCGGCTTTCTTGAACAGAGAAAAGGAGGACGGCGAAAGAAGCCGGTCGTGCGGGTGGTCGACCGAAGCGTGAACCCTAATAGGCAAGAATAAACAGGCCCGCTGATCCATTGTAGGTTAGAACGCAATGGCGAAGAATGTCTCGTCCGATTAGAGCATGAAAACCGTACTGAATCAGTTCAGCGGAAGCGACAGGAACATTCCGCAATACCGAGGCGGGATGCTTGGGCTGCGCCCATTGAGCGGTGTGGATATGGCGCTGTGGGACATCCTCGGCAAAGCCGCGGGCAAGCCGGTGCACAAGCTCCTCGGCGGAAGCTTCTGCGACGAAGTCCGGGCTTATGCAAGCATGTTGATGCCGGAGACCGAACAGGAAGTGCGCGAATTGGTCACCCGCTACGCCGAGCAAGGCTTCGCCGCGATGAAGTTCGGTTACGGGCCGCTCGGAAAAGATGTGCGAAGGGACGTCCGGCTCGCGTCGGCCGCGAAGGAAGCGGCGGGACGCGAGATCGAAGTGATGATCGACATCGGTCATGGATACACGTTGAAGATGGCTCTCCAGGCGGCGAAGGAGTTCGAGCGCCTGGGAATCTACTGGATGGAAGAGCCCTTCCCGCCCGAGGCGATCCACGATTACCAGCGGCTCTGCGATTCCACGGCGTTGCGAATCGCGGCGGGAGAGCAGGACGTGGGCCGTTGGACGTTCCGCCGGCTGATTTGGGACGCCCACCTTGACGTCCTCCAACCCGATATCTCGCGCGTCGGCGGACTCACCGAGGCCAAGCGGATTGCCTACATGGCGCACGAGATGAACCGGGTTTGTGTGCCGCACGCGTTTCGAACCGGTGTGTTAGTGGCAGCCTGTCTGCACCTGATTGCCGCCATCCCGAACTCCGCCTTTCTGGAATTTTCGGTGACGGACTCGCCACTCCGCCGCGAGCTGCTCGTCGAGCCGTTCCAAGTTGTGAAAGGATACGTTCGAGTGCCGAGCGGGCCGGGTCTGGGGATCGAGATTAATCAGGAGACCGTCAAGGCTTATTCCGTGGTGTAGCGCAACTTCCGCTCTCTGAAGTTGAGGTTTGTTCCAACAGCGCTGAGTTGATGCATCGATCAAATGCTTTGAGATCTTCCCGTCCCGTCTGGCCGGTGGCGCTCGTGATGTCAGTGATGAGCGCCGTCGCGTGTCTGGCTCAGTCCGCCACAAAACCTGAACCCCCCAATTGGTTTGCCGGCGACGCCCACGTCCACCGCGGCATCGGGTGTGGCCGTGCTAACGAGAAGGAGATGCTCACGCCGCATGAACTCCTGGAGATGATGAAGCCGAACGACCTCGCGGTGATTTCGGTCCTGGCGGACATCGGCAATGGTGAAATCAAATATGCCGGCCAGGACAGACCGCGGGGGCGCTCGCGTAGGATGACCGCTAGCGCCTCAGGGTTGACTCAGGATGCTGGAAAGGCGCTCGAAGACTAGGGCTCTTTGCCGCCACAAGTCGCGATCTGCCTGCCGTGGGGGTGTAGCGGAAACTGTAGCGACTCCCTTCCGCTACCGACCGTCACATCCGGTTACCCACTATCCGCCCACTGGGCGAGCTATGTCAATCTCCACCAGTGTTTAGGCGGCTTGTATCGCTCTGGAGCACTCCGGGGCAGGGTAGCCAAGCGAGCGCAAAGCGGGCGTAAGAAGATTAGAAATCCGATGCTCTATCCGACTGAGCTACACGCCCGAACTGCCGTTACATGATAGCGCAAAGGCCGTAACAGAACATAGGCGGCGTGGATTCCGGTAGGGGTCCGACCTTCAGGTCCGACAAACGCCGGAATTTCCAAACAGGACACTGCGTCGGGTGCGATTCGCTTGATAGCAGCGCCACAAAGTGTGTAGGATTCTCTATTGCGCTTGCGCGCTCGGAATCGTCCAGGAAGGCCTTCCAGCCGAACCACCGTGTGGGGCGGACGATCGCTGGATGGGAGGCGAGCAAGCCGTCGCGGCCAAGATCGAACTGTGAGCCAGAATCCCACAGGAAGCAGTCATCAGAGTGCCCGGAACGGCGCGACGCTCGGCGTCGTACTGTTCCAACTCGGCGGACCCGACTCGCTCGAGGCGGTCGAGCCTTTCCTCCGTAATCTCTTCTCCGACCCCGACATCATCGACTTTCCTTTCGCGCGGCTGGCGCGTCCGACGCTGGCGCGGCTCATCGCTTCGCGGCGCTCCCGCAAAGTCCAGGCCCACTACGCTTCGATTGGAGGGAAGTCGCCCATCGGCGAACTGACGCAGCGGCAGGCGGAGGCCCTCGAGCGGGAGCTCTCGAAGAGTACCGACGCGCGCGTGTTCGTCGCCATGCGCTACTGGCATCCGCTGACGGAGGCGGTGGTAAACGAACTCGATGCCCATCCGCCGCGTCACCTGGTCCTCTTGCCCCTCTATCCCCAGTATTCAAAGACCACCACGGGTAGCAGCTTGAACGAGTGGCATCGGCAGTACCGGCCCGCGGACTCGCGTCCCGCGCCCAAGATCATCACCGAGTTCCACGCCCATCCCCTTTACCTCGACGCGCTGGTCGAGCACATCAACCGCGGGCTCGAACGCTTCGGACACCTCGAGTCCGCGGATTACGCCGGCGACCAGCGTTTTCACGCGTCCCCGGACGTTCACCTGATCTTCAGCGCGCACGGAGTTCCGTGCAGCGTGATCGAAGCGGGTGACCCTTACCAGCAGCAGATTGAGTCGACCACGGAGCTTGTGATGCGACGCGGCCGTTGGGCGAACCCGCATCGTATCTGTTTCCAGAGCCGCGTCGGGCCGGGGCGTTGGCTCGAACCTACGCTCGAGGCCACGCTCCATAAGCTCGCCGAGCAGGGCGCCGAAAAGGTCCTGGTCATCCCCATCGCTTTCGTCACCGACCACGTCGAGACGCTGAGTGAGATCGACATCGAAGCCCGGTCGCTCGCCGGCAAGCTGGGCATCCGGCAATTCGAGGTTATGCCCGCCTTGAACGACTCGCCCAAGTTCATCCAAGCGCTCGCCGACCTGGTCCTGAAAACAGTCAACGGCGCCGGCTAGGGACGGCCCCGTGTGCCTCCAGCCCTGACGTATAATGGGGTGATGCCCGACAAGCTCCCTGCCCCCAGGACCCGCCGCTCCCGATGGGTCTTGAGGGGTTTTGTCGCTTTGCTGCTGCTGGTTCTCCTGGCCTACCTGGCGGCACGACGCGTCGGATACTGGCTGGTGGTCAATGCCCCCCTGAAGCCGGCGCGCGCTATCGTCGTACTCAGCGGCTCGTCACCTTTTCGCGCTATGGAAGGCGCGAAACTCTACCGCGCGGGCTGGGCGCCGGAGGTATGGCTGACCCGCCCTGACCTGGCCGACGAGCCGGCCTTCCGCAGCCTGGGCATCGAATTCCATGCCGAGGATTACTACAACACCCAAGTACTTGAGAAGCTTGGAGTTCCTGCGAGCGCGATTCGCGTGCTGCCGGAGGGCGTCCTGAATACAGCGAGCGAGGAACGGGCGATTGTCAAGGAGCTCAGGAACGTGGGTGGGACGCGGATTATCATCGTCACCTCGGAGCCGCACACGCGGCGTACCCGGGCGATCTGGCACGCCCTGATCGGGAATACCCCGGAGCTGATCGTCCGCGGCGCTCCGGAGGATGCTTTTGACCCCGGACACTGGTGGCGTAACACCCACGATGCCGAGTCGGTGAGCCACGAGGTTCTGGGATTGGTCAATGTCTGGTGCGGATTCCCGGCTCGTCCCGACCGTCCTTAGCCGCTTACCTTTCAACCTGGGTTGCGTCTAATGGGCTGAGACGGAACGAGCGCACTCCAAAATGGATGGAACCTGCTTGGAGCTGGCTGGCAAATTTCCCGCCGAAGGCTCGCGGTTAGTCGAGGCCGACGAACGCGAGTTGATTCGCCGGGCACAACGCGGTGATCGCGCCGCTTTTGACGCGCTCGTGCGCCTCTACGACCATGAGGTCCTGCGCCTGGCGCTCAAGCTCGTGGGCTCGCCCGAAGAAGCTCAGGACCTTTATCAGGAAGCGTTCTTGAAAGTCTATCGCTCGCTCGCGCTTTTCCGCTTCGACTCGCGATTCTCCACCTGGCTCTACCGCGTGGTGATGAACGTCTGCCTCGACCACCTGCGCCGCCAGAAGGGACGCAGCGAGGTGCAGGCGCCGTCCAATCCCGAGAGCGACACGGAATACTTCCAAACCGTCGCCGACGAGCGGCCGGAGCTCAACCCGGAGCGCAGCTTGAAGGGCCGGGAGATCGCCGGGCGCATTCAATCAGCGCTCGCGCACCTGAATCCGCGGGAGCGCATGGTGTTCGAACTGCGGCACTATCAGGGAATGAAGCTGCGCGCCATCGGCGAGCTTTGCGGGACCAGTGAAGAGACGGCGAAGAACTGTCTGTTTCGCGCTACGCAGAAACTGCGCGTCGCGCTGGCGGATCTGGTTTGATTTGGGGATACCGGGATGGCCAATGAAGGTGTGGCGATGAGTTGCAAAGACCTTGAACAAGCGTTGCCTTTTTACCTCTACGATGAGCTTCCAGCGGACGAGCGCGCGGCTTACGAGAAACACCTCGAGTCGTGCCCGGCGTGCCGCCAGACCCTGGAGGATTCCCGGCGTCTGCACGAGGTTCTGGCTCATCGCCCGCGGATCGAGCCCACACCGGAACTCGTCGTCCACTGCCGGCAGGCGCTCGACGAAGCGCTGGATCGCGAGCAGTTGGGCTGGAGGGCGCTCCTACGCAGCCTGCCACACCTCTTCAGTTTTCGCCTCGCAGGTTCAGGCGCATTGGCGATGCTGACGCTGGTCCTGTTCGGGTTTGGCCTCGGCTGGACGCTGCGTCCGCGCTCGAGCGCCCTGCTCGACGGGGGTAAAGTCGCGCCCAGCCTCGAAAAGAGCGACCTCGGGACTCCTGAACTCGGGCACATCAGCGACATCAGCCAGGTGGCTCCCGATCCGAAGACCGGTGAGGTGCGCATCACCGTCAATGCCGAGCGGCGCGTGACCCTGGAGGGCTCGCTCGACGACCCGCGTATCCGCGAGCTGCTGGTGGGGGCGGTGAAGAGTTACGATAACGCCGGCATCCGGCGCGACACCCTGGATATCCTGAAGCAGCGGAGCGACAACCCGGCGGTGCGCGAGGCGCTGCTGCACGCCATGCGCAACGATCCCAACGCCGGGCTGCGTCTCGAGGCGCTCAAGGCCGTCGCGGGGATGGAAGGCCAGGAGCTGCACCAGGCGCTGCTCGATGTGGTCGAGCACGAGAAGAACCCCGGCGTCCGGTTCGCGGCGGTCGACGCGCTCGCCGATCATGTGGTCAGAGACAAGGACAACGCGATGCTGCCGGCGCTCGAGGAACTGGCACGCAACGATCCTGAAGGTTATGTGCGCATGCGCTCCGCGAGCGCCGTCCATGCATTGCTGGGCGACGCACCTTAGCGGGACGACCTTCTGGAGGCGGCGCTTCCCGGCGTTCGAGTTTCTTAAGAGCGAGGGTGGAGAAGGAATGAAAGAGTTTCCGAAGCGGACAGATCAACATGAGCGGCCTTCAACCCGGGTGCTTCTCGGCGCCCTGCTGCCGATGGCGCTGGTCCTTCTGACGTCGGCGAGCCTCGGTGCTGCCGACCAGGGCAGCGTGCGGCGGGGCGAGCCGCAGCGCGAGGGACGGGCCTGGGTCGAGCACGCCGACTGCAGCGTGCCGGTGCGGCAAGGCGGACGACTGGTGCTGCGGACGGACTTCGGCACCATCCTGGTCAGGACCGGACCGAACGACCGGATGAACTGTCAGGTGCGGCTCGAGGCGTACACGGGAAACGCGTCGGAAGCGCGACGTACTTTGCAGACCTTTGAGTTGAGCGTGCGTCCGAGCGACGGAAGCGCCTACGTTGTCGGAAAGGCCAATGAGCGCCACCACTCCATGCGCATGAACGCCGAGTTTCTGATTGCCGTCCCGCTGCGCTTCAATCTGGATATGGAAACCCGTGGCGGCGATGTCGATGTGGAGCGGCTGCAAGGCGAGCTTCACGCCCAGACGGCGGGCGGCGACATCCGCAGCGGTGACGTCACGGGACCGGTTCGGGTCGAGACCCAAGGCGGAAGCATCGCCCTGGGCAATATTTCCCAGCGGCTCGACGCCACCACCGCCGGCGGCAGCATTCGGGTGGGAGACGTCAAAGGCGACGCCACGCTCGATACCAGCGGCGGCGAGATCTTCGCCGGCCTGATTACCGGGATGATCAAGGCTGCAACGGCGGGCGGAGATATCGTGTTGCGCGGGGCGACCGGGCCCGTCGATGCCCAGACGGCGGGTGGACAGATCCAGATCGGCAACTGCGGCTCGAGCGTGCGCGCCGAGACGGCGGGCGGCAACATCCGGCTGGAGGGCGCGCGCGGCCTGGTGAAGGCGGAGACGGCGGGCGGCAGCATCGACCTGTTCCGCATGCAGAGCGCGGTACGCGCCGCCAATGCCGCCGGCCCGATTCTGGCCGAGTTCAGCGCCAATCGCCAGACGTTTGCCCCGTCGCATCTGGAAACCTCGGTGGGTGACGTCCGCGTCTTCCTGCCTCCCGACCTGCCGCTCGACATCGTGGCGGTCATCGACGAAGCCGCCGGCCACAAGATCTTCTCCGAGTTTCCTTTGACGGTTCATGGGCAGGGCGAAGAGCAGTTTGGCTCGGGCACGGTGCGCGGACGATGCGCGCTCAACGGCGGCGGCAAGGAACTGAGTATTCACACGGTGACGGGCAACATCGAGATCCGCAAACTCGACTCGCAGATGCTGAATCAGATTCGCGAGCGCCAGCAATCGTTCTGGAATGCCTGGCAGCAGCGCGAACAGCACCGCATGGAGGAGCAAATGCGGCAGGTGCAACAGAAGGTCGAGGAGATGATGCGCCGCCAGCAGCAGGAGTTCGAGCGCCTGCAGAAACAACAGACAAACCAGGATAACAACAACGACGAGGAATAGGCAGAAGGGAGATCGCGATGACGCGCAAAAGGGTGGGGTGGCTGGTGGCGATGCTGGGGCTGCTGCTCGGGAGTACGGTGGTCGTGCTGGCGCAGAAGTCCGACCATATCATGGCAAGCACCCGGACGCTGACGATGGGCGGCGAGCACGCCTGGATGGGTGTAGCGCTGCGCGACGTTACTGCCGACAAGGCGCACGAACTGAAGCTGCCCGGCGAGTACGGCGCCATCGTCCAAAAGGTCGAACCCGACAGTCCGGCCTCGAAGGCGGGCCTCGAGAAGGGTGACGTGATTCTCGAGTTCAACGGCGAACGCGTGTGGAGCGTCGCCGAGCTGAGCCGCAGGGTCCGCGAAACGCCGCCCGGCCGCACTATCAGCCTGCGTGTAAGCCGTGACGGACGCGCGCGCACCGTGAGCGTGAAGCTCGAGTCACACGGCAACGAGTTCTTGAGCTACATGCCCGGTCCCTCGGTGGTCCAGATTCCGGAAGTCAAAGTGCCCCCGTTCAACTTCAACTTCGAAGGACTGATGGGCGGGCCGCGCCTCGGGATCGAGGCGGATGACCTGACGTCGCAACTCGCCGGGTACTTCGGCGTGAAGCAGGGCAAAGGCGTCCTGGTGCGCGAAGTGAACTCCGGCAGTCCGGCCGAGAAAGCCGGCCTCAAGGCGGGCGACTGCATTGTCGCCGTCGACGGCAAGGAAGTGGCGTCGGTGGGCGAGTTGCGCGACGCCTTGAGAAGTGAGTCGGGAACTGTAGCAGGAGAGAAGCGCGAGCATACCCTCGCGATCGTGCGCGACCGCCACGAGCAGAGCATCAAGGTCCAGGTGGAAGAAGGGCCGCGCTGGGTGCAGCCGGAGGCCGACGAGCTTGAAGGCCTGACGGACGAGATCGCCAGCCTGCGGAGTTCTGCGCCCGAGGCGCGGTTCCAGGCCGAACAGCTCCGGCGTGAGCTCGAAGGGCAAAGCGGCCAAATCCGAGCCCAGGTGGAGGCCCAGCGCGCCCAACTCGAGCAACTCCGGAAACAGATGACCCAGGAGACTCGGAAGCAGTGGCAGGAACAGGCGGCTCAACTCCGGCGTCAGACCGAGGAGCTGAGGAAGCAGTTGGGCGAGCAGAGCCAGCAGTGGAAGAAGCAGTATCTCGACCAACAGATGCAACTCCAGAAGCAGCTCCAGCGCGAACTACTCGACGAGGCTCGCCAGGCGCCCGTCATTTGACCTCGCCCAGCGCGGGTCACCGAAGTAAGTCAGCCCGCCGTAGCGGGCTTCCAAGAGTAGACCGCGGAGCGAGCCGCGGGTAAGGATGTCCCCTCACTCCCCCAATCCCCTCTCCCGCACGAGCGGGAGAGGGGCTGTCCCCCACTTTTCCTCCCAGCGCACTGAGAATGCCGGCCGGCGCTTTGCCAAACGCGGCCGCGCTTCCACAACGAAATGCTGACAAGCGGCGCGCCTCTGTGTGAAGATAGGCGCGGGAGAATCCCATGCGTCGAGAACGCAAGGCTCGGATTGTCGTCGGCTTGCTGCTGCTGATCTTTATTATCGGGCCGCTCGTGTCGGGCGGTATCGACCTGCTCGTCGACTGGATCTGGTTCGGCCAGGAAGGATACCGGGTCATCTACCTGACCATCCTGAAGTCCCAGATCACGCTGAGCACTCTCGCGGGCCTCGGATTCATGGCCGTGGCCGCGCTCAATCTCCTGCTGGCGCGCCGTCTTGCCGGCCAGCACGGGTTTCGCGTCTACGGCGAGACGGTGGATTTCCCGCTGCTCGACCGTTTCCGCGCAGCGTTCCTCGCGATGCTGTGGCTGGGCGTTCTCGTCATCGGGTACATCATGGGTGAGTGGGCGTCGACCCACTGGCTCGACTACCAACTGGCGCGCCACGCGGCCGGGATCGGGCAGACCGATCCGCTTTTCGGCCGCGACCTGGGCTTCTACCTGTTCCGTCTGCCCTTCCAGTGGTTTCTTTACCACTGGGTGCTGGCGACGTTGATTCTCTGCCTGCTCACGACGCTGTTCCTGTACCTCATCGAAGGAGGCGTGTGGGTGACGCCGCGCGGTCCTTCCATCGGGCGCTACGCCCGCGCCCACCTGATGGGGCTCGGCGCGCTGCTCTTTGTGGTTATCGCTTACCGCGTCCGCCTCGGCATGTACAGCCTGCTGTATTCCCCACGCGGGCTGGTTTACGGCGCGGGCTACACGGATGTCAACGCCACCCTGCCGGTGCTCTGGATTCTGCTCTTCCTCTCGCTCGTGACGGCCCTGGGGCTGGCGTTCGGGGCGGCGCGCGGCAGCGTGAAGCCGGCGCTGGTTGGCGTCGTGGCGCTGATCGCCGCCGGAATCCTCGGTGGCAGCATCTACCCGGAGATCGTGCAGCGCTTCGTCGTCGCACCCAACGAGATCGACAAAGAGCGTCCTTACATCGCCCGTGCCATCGAGTTCACGCGCAAGGCCTACGCCCTCGACCGCTTCGACGCGCGGGAGTTCTCGGCGGTGGAGGACCTGACGCTCGACGACGTCCGCCAGAACCAAGCCACGATGCGCAACGTCCGCCTGTGGGACCATCAGCCCTTGAAGACCACCTTCGCCCAGCTCCAGGAAATTCGCACTTACTACGACTTTGTCCGGGTCGATAACGACCGCTACTGGATCAACGGCACCTACCGCCAGGTGTCACTTTCGCCCCGCGAGCTCAACCCCGACAGCCTGCCGAGCCGCAACTGGATCAACGAGCACGTCAGCTTCACCCACGGTTACGGGTTGTGCCTGGGGCCGGTCAACGAGTCGACGCCCGACGGCCTGCCGCAGCTTTTCATCAAGGATATCCCGCCGGTCTCGACGTCCAACATCCGCATCACCCGCCCGGAGATTTACTACGGCGAACTCAGCAACGACTACTGTTTCGTCAAGACACGCGCCAAGGAGTTCGACTATCCCTCCGGCGCCCAGGACGTCTACACCACCTACCAGGGCTCCGGAGGCGTCCTCGTCGATACGTTCTGGCGGCGCCTGCTGTTCGCCCTGAAGTTCGGCGAGAAGAACATCCTCTTCTCGAGTGACATCGAGGCCGAGAGCCGCCTCATGATCTACCGGCGGGTGCTCGACCGCGCCAATCGACTCACGCCGTTCCTGACCTACGACTCTGACCCGTATCTCGTGGTCGCGGACTCCGGTGACCTCTACTGGATGCTCGACGGCTACACGACATCCTCGATGTACCCCTATTCCGAGCCTTACGGCGACATGGGGAACTACATCCGCAACGCCGTCAAGGCGACCATCAACGCCTACAGCGGCGAGACGCGCTTCTACGTGAGCGACCCGAGCGATCCCCTGATTCAGGCCTATTCGCGCCTCTTCCCGGGCGTCTTCGAGCCGCTCGCGGCGATGCCCAAGGACCTGCGCTCGCACATCCGGTATCCGGAGCAGTTCTTCTCCATCCAGGCTGCCATGTACGCCGTGTTCCACATGACCGACCCCCGCGTGTTCTACAACAAGGAAGACGTGTGGCGCATCGCGCAGAGCGCGGCGCGCGGTCAAGCGTCGCCCATGACGCCCTACTACACCATCATGAAGCTCGCCGAGGTCGGCACCAAGGAAGAGTTCATCCTCATGGTCCCTTTCACGCCCGCCAAGAAGGACAACATGATCGCCTGGATGGCGGCACGCTGCGACGAGCCGAACTACGGCAAGGTGCTCGTCTTCACCTTCCCCAAGCAGAAGCTGATCTACGGCCCGCAGCAGATCGAGTCACGCGTCGACCAGGATCCCGCCATCTCGCCGCAACTGACGCTTTGGGACCAGCACGGGTCGCAGGTTATCCGCGGGACGCTACTCGTCATCCCCGTACGGAACTCCGTCCTCTACGTCGAGCCCATCTACCTGACGGCCCAGGGTGGAGCGGGACTGCCGCAACTGAAGCGCGTCGTCGTCGCCTACTCGGACCACGTGGTGATGGAGGATACGCTGGACGCGGCGCTCAGCCGCATCTTCGGCGGAGCGTTCTCGAGCGCGCCGGTCCAGGCGGCGGCTCCGGGTGCGCAGGGGGCGGGGAGGACTCCGAGCACCACGCCCGCCGCCGACCTGCAATCGCTAGCCCAGGAGGCTAGCCAGCACTACGAGCGCGCGCAGCAGCTCCTGAAGCAAGGTGACTGGGCGGGATACGGCGAGGAGGTCAAGAAGCTGGGCGACGTCTTGCGGCGGATGTCCAGGCAGTAACTTCGTGCAGCGTCGTTCCAACTTTTTTCTGAACCATGGCGACAATTCGAGATACCGGGTGACGCCGCGTGCTTGACGCCACCCGTGATGCGAATCGACGACGAACCTAGGGACTATTGCTTGGGGTGTTCCAGCAGACTGCAGGCGGCCTGCGCGCCTGTGGGGTCGATGGCTTCGCGGTCCTTGTCGATGTGCTTGATGGTGCCGTCCTTATCGATCACAAACGTGGTACGGTTGGCGAACCCGTATTTGTCGTTCAGAATGCCGTACTCCTTGGAGACGTTTCGCTGGAAATCGCTCAACAAGGGAAACTTCAGTCCGTTCTGCTCGGCAAAAGCGTGGTTGGCGGGCGAACTGTCAACGCTCACTCCCAGCACCTGTGTGCCTGCGGCTTCGAATTTGGCGATATCAGACTGATACGCCTTGAGCTCCTTCGTTCAACCACCGGTGAAGGCGAGCACATAGAAAGCGAGCACCACGTTCTTCTTGCCCAGGAATTCGCTGAGCTTTACGGGTTTGCCGTTCTGATCGGGCAGGGTGAAATCCGGAGCCTTGTCGCCCACGTTGAGCGGCGCGGCTTCGGCCAGCGTTGCGCCAAGCAGCAAAGCCAGGAAAACCACGGCCATCCCGGATCGTCGGATGTGTTTGCGCACTGAAAGGCCTCCTCGACTGCGATTGTCCTCCGGCACTGTCAACTGGGAATTATACCTCGAAATTGTGCGGAACCAACTTATGGCTCAGATATAAAGTCGCTCAGCGACTTGGGAGAGCATCTCGCCTGCTCCGACAAGACGGATGCCGTGCGCTTGGGTATTCTTGGTTTGCATCGCGACGGTCATTTCTCTTCCCGCGCTACGGGACGAAAACGCCAGAGCTTGGCTTTGAGCGGCCAGCCGGTGGAGAGAATTCGGCCATCGCTTTGCCAACCGAGACCCAGGACATCGCCGGTGAAATTCAGCGGGATCCTGTCCAGTTTGCCGCTGCGCAGATCGAGGACGCCGGCGCCGTAGAACCAGCTATCCGGCGTAGTGATACTCACCAAGGCGCGTCCGTCTTTGCCGATGGCATCCAGGCCCATGTCAACAGGGGCCAGGCGCAGAGCGCTTTGAAAAGGAATCGGTTCCTCTGTCCCGCCCGAAGCTGGGACGCGCACCAGCCGGACACCTTTCTTTTCGAACAGTCGCACGATCAAGTCTTTCCCGTTGGGGTCGAGCGCGACGCCATCGCCGGGGCCAATGCGCCGCGGCTGGCCATCCGACGAAGGGATGGCCCACACGGTTCGCGACGCAACGTAGTATAGGGTTGTCCCATCGCGTGAAGCGACAAGGCCCCTGACCTCGCTTCCCTGAACCCCTTGGAGCCTCCGGATAATCCGTCCGTCGGAAATGGAGGCGACGGCGACCACGGCGTTGTCATGCGGACCCAGCAGGAATGCAACGTCGCCCTGACCTACCGGACACGCCGGCACGGATGTTTCTTCCTTCGTCGCAATAAACGGGGCCACGTCGCCACCCGGCTTGGCCAACAACAATCTGGACCGACCAGCGACCGTCGAGTTGATGAGGACGCGGCCATCCGCAACCTGAAAAGTCGAGTAGCCTCCGGAGTACGGAGTTTCTGCGCCCGCCAGGACTTCGGGCGTCCCTCCCTGAGCGGAGAAACGCAGAACTTCACTGGGGCGGACCGTCTGATCCAGGAAGAGCGAGCCGTCTTTGCCCACATCCATAAACAAGGGAGGGGCAGTAAGAGACAACAAAGTGTGCACAGGTCCGGAACCGCTGCGTGGGACCTCGACAATGCGGTGCAGGTCTCCCTCTCGCGAGTCAATGAGTACGGACTGATCGCCCATGGGCACGGCGAGGGGAAAGAAACCCAGCGCCGACGGAACAAGATCGAGTTCGGAGGCCAGGCGTCGCGCCTTCCCCGAAGTCAGGTCCATAGCATAAAGGTGAGACACGAGATCGGTCTTCACTTGGTCGAGCGTCCTCCCGAAGAAGACGGCTTCCTTACCGTCCCGGAAAGCTCGAACCGGGGGGCATAGATCGGAGCTGGAAATAATGGCATTGAGGGGAGAAAGGCGTCCGCCCTCGGGCCAGAACCGGTTCAACTGGAAATCCCGGTTTTCGTTCACTCGCACGACCAGCAAACTGCCGTCGGGAAGAACCTCCGGCCCCACTGCGTCTTCCAAAATCAGGCGTTCCTCGCCCCCGAACCGGGAAACACTGTAGATGCCTCGCGGAGCTGAGAGTTCCCGGTCGAAATAGATCTCGGTCCCATCGGTTGACCAGTTCAGCTCGGTGACGTAGCCGCGTGAGCGATCTTTCGTGAGGACCGTCCAGTCGCCGGATTCGGTGTCCATCACGGCGACCTGGGTCAACCCATCCACCATCGCCTGGAAGGCGAGCGTGTGGCCGTCAGGCGAAATGCGAGGCCCCATAGCGATGCTCGGCCCGCCCAGCATCTGACCCGACCAGGTCGGGTTGCTTACACTTCGTCCTCCTTTCAGCCACCACCCGACCGCGAGGCCGACAATCAGCGTCAAGCCTGCCGCGAGGAATACGGCCGCAAGGCCTTTGCCCGGACGAGGCTGAGCAGCCGGCGGCGCCGCAAGCGTCGCTGGCGTGGCGGCGGGTTCGCCGGCGACGGGATTCGCCAGATAGTCCTCAATCGCAATCCGCGCTTCGCCGATGGCTTGCAGGCGATGTTTGGGGTCCTTCGTGAGGCAACGTTCGATCAGCCTGCGGATGCTCGCTGGAATGTCGCGGGGAAGCTCGTCCCAATTCGGTTCCGACTTGATCACCGCTGCGAGCGTGTCGGTGGTCGACTCACCTTCGAAGGCGCGCCGGCCGCTGAGCATCTCGAAGAGTACGCCGCCGAAGGCCCAGACGTCGGCGCGGCGGTCCACCGATTTCCCTTTCGCCTGCTCTGGACTCATGTAGGCCGCAGTGCCGAGGATCATCCCGGCTTGCGTCGCCGCCGCGGTCAGGGTCGGGGAATTCGAGATACTGGAGGAGACGGACGCCTCAACATCCAGCGCTTTGGCGAGCCCGAAGTCGAGCACCTTGACCGTGCCCTCGGAGGTGATCTTGACGTTGGCAGGTTTCAGGTCGCGGTGGATAATGCCTTTTTCGTGCGCATACTCCAGGGCTTCGGCGATTTGCTTGGCGATGGGCAGTACCTCGTCGACGGGCATGCATGACGAATGTGACCCCTCACCCCCAGCCCCTCTCCCCAGGGGAGAGGGTGGCCCGCCGGAGGCGGGCCGGGTGAGGGGTTGTGTAGCCGAAAGCCGCTCGGCGAGCGTCGGGCCATCGACCAGTTCCATCACCAGCGCGCGGACGCCGGCGGAGTCTTCCAGGCCGTGGATTGCCGCAATGTTCGGATGATTAAGCGAAGCGAGTACTTGCGCTTCGCGGTGGAAGCGCGCCATGCGCTCAGCGTCTCGTGCGAAGGCTTCGGGCAGAACTTTCAGGGCTACGTCACGCCCCAGCTTGGTATCGCGCGCGCGGTAGACTTCTCCCATTCCGCCCGCGCCGAGTGGCGAGAGAATCTCGTAAGGTCCGAGCCTGGTTCCGGAAACGAGCGCCATGGCGTCGCGACATTATACGCGAAGCTGGTCAACTATTTCTGTTGCTGGCGGTGTTCGAGCAGACTGCAAGCATCGCCCGCACTGTTCGGGTCGATGGCGTCGCCGCCCCGGTCGATGTGCTGGATCACGCCCTGGCGGTCGATGACGAAGGTGGTGCGCTTGGCCAGCCGGATGACCGGCATCAGGACGCCGTAGTCGCGCGAAACGGTCTTCTGCTCATCACTCAGGAGGGGAAACTTGAGACCCAGCTTTTCGGCAAAAGCCTTGTTCTTGGCGCGATCGTCGACGCTGATCCCGATGACCTGGGCGCCGGATTGTTCGAACTTGGCAATACCAGACTGATACGCCGTGAGCTCCTTGGTTCAGCCGGGCGTGAAGGCCTTGATGTAGAACGCCAGGACGACCGTCTTCTTGCCGCGGAAATCGCTGAGCTTGATCGTCTGGCCATTCTGGTCGGGCAGGCTGAAGTCCGGGGCGGGATTGCCCTCTTTGAGCGGCGTCGCCGCGTCGGACTTCAGCAGCCAAGCCAGCGCGAGCACCATCAATCCGAGCACGACGAACACCGCCTTCTTCATGTCAAATGTCCCCGGGGTTCGCGAATCGGCGCATTATAGCTTAACCCGGGAAACCTTCGCTATTGCCGCGCTCAAGCCGCTCGAGAAGAGCCCGAATGTATCCCAGCGCGTAAGCCATGCCCGCGTGCCACGGAGCGCCGCACGCCATCTCGGGAGTGTGGTCCGGGATGATGACTCCATCGAACCCGTTTTTCTTCAGAATGCTCAAGACGCGGAACATGTCGACATCACCGTCGTCCACGAACGTTTCGCGGTAGTGCGGAGCCTTGCCGTGTACGTTGCGCAAATGGACGTAGGCGATCTTGCCCTGCCGGCTGTAGCCATCGACCACGTCGTAGATATTCCCCTCGGTCATCTCGGCCAACGAGCCGACGCAGAATTCCAGCGCGTTGCGCGGGCTGGGCTTGAGGTCCAGCAGTTTCTGGTAAAGCCGTGGTTGATACACGAGCCGCGGCTGGGCGCGTAGCGCCGGCACGGGCGGATCATCAGGATGAGCGGCCAGCGTCACGCCTGCCTCCTCCGCCACGGGCAAGACCGCTTCGAGAAAGTCACCCAATCGCTGCCACAGTGCTTCCGGGGTGGCCGGGGCGACTGACCCGGGTGGCGCGCCGGGGTCATAGACCATGTTCCACACCATGCCATTGGGAATGGGTGCCGCGTCAACGCCGTCCATGCCCACGGATATTGCGTCTCCGCGGGCAAAGGGTCCTTTTATTCTTCCCGCGACACCGGCGATCGAGAAGTTATAGCCAATGACGGGAATGCCCGCCTGCCCGGCGTGGCGGATGATGGTCTTGATGTTCTCGAGGTGCTGCTCTTTGCGGGGACCGCCTAGCAGTACGTCATGCCAGTGCGCCGGATCAAAGTTTTCAATCGCCGCGAGTTCCAGGCCCGCCGCGTTAACCTCCTGCTTCAACGCCCGTAATTCTCCGGCCGACCAAAGCGCGTTCGGATCGCCGGCGCGTCCCCAGCCGCCGCGTCCGCCCGTCGGCTGATTCTTCCGCTCGTTGTCTGCGCCCTGATGGAAGTAATCGACAAGGTGCGCGACCACGTGCGAGCATCCACACTGGCGCGCGAAGCGATAGTTCTCGGCGTTGAGCATGTGGCGGTAGAGACCCAAACCGAGCTTCATCGGGACGGGGATGCTCATAGTTTGAAGAAGATGGCGCGCTTATACAGCCAGTAGCACATGAACCACATCGCTGCGACAACGGTTGTGGCCTGCGCGACGGGAGCGAGCTTTCCGATGAAGGTGTAGTGGAAGGTGAACACGCCCAGCGCCCGGTCGAGCCAGCGGAACAGAACCTCGCTCACGAAGTAGATGAAGATCGAATTCATCCCCACGACCACCAGGGGAAAGGTCCATTTCCGGTAGCCCATCACTTCGGTGACCCAGTAGAACGCGATCAGCATGAACAACACCCAGCCGAGGCTATAGAGGACGAAGGAGGCGGTGCAGAGTTGCTTGATGAACGGGATCCACGGACGGAGCGCGAACGCCAGCGCAAACGACAGGATCATGCCGCCCGAGAGCTTCTTCAAATTGCTGGCGTGCGCCTGCGAGGTCATCAGCAAGCGCCCCACCCACACGCCGCTCAGCGTCCAAACGGTGCTGGCGATGAAGTTGAGCGTCGAGTACGCGGGATCGTAGTCGTAGTGGAAAATCTTGCGGTCGATGGCCAGCCCGATGTGGTTCATTCTGGAAAACGGCCCGTCGGGTCCGGGAAACGCGAAGAGCAAGGCCATCCATCCCCCGAGCATCGCCACGGCGGCCAGTGCCTGATAGCGCCAGCGCCACTGCATGATCAAATAGCTGAGGAAGTAGGTGAACGCGATCTGCGCCAGCACGTTGATGAGCTGCGGCTTGATGCGGCCGGCCGAAACCCAAATGATGATTTCACTCAGAACGATGAGGCGGAACGAGCGCACGAGAATGTGGTGGAAGTTATCGCGCTGGGTCGCGCCCAGCTCCCGGCGCCGGGCGAGCGCGAAGGGCATCGCTACGCCGACCATGAACATGAAGGCGGGCTGGATCATGTCCCAGAAGACGCCGCCTTCCCAGGGAACGTGATCGAACCAGCTTGCGACGCGACCCCACGTGGGATCGCCCTGCAAGGCTGAGAAGCCGAATCCTCGGGAGGCGAGGACCAACATGATGAAGCCGCGGAAGGCATCGAGAGCCAGACAGCGCTTTGATCCGGGCCGGACTTCGGGGGGAACGGGCGCCTCGACGTTCGCCGGGGCTTTCGTCAGCGTTGTCGCCATCGTCCTCCAACGAGTCTCGGTAGGCCGCAAACTTGCGGGAATAGACTGAAGTTCGTTTCCTCAGGCGACTCTTGAACCATTCGTGGCCACACGCCATTTCGGGCGCATGTCAATTCCGCAGTGGGGGCACTCGGGCTCCTTCAAATGCACCCGCCCCCAGCAAGTAGGGCATTGGACCGTCTGCCCACCGCATTGCCTGCAACGCTCCACGTTCTCGTCAGGATCGTACGCGGTATGGCGGTCGATCATGTGGCAGGAGCGGAGACGAGAGCGATCGGCGTAGGAACCATGTCGCGTGCAACCTTCCGACACAGGACCTCCTTCCTGGAGGGGGACTCTCGCGTGGCCAGCATGACCCTGACCCCCAGGTAGCAGCTTCGCTGAACTCAGTTAATGCGCGGCAGTATACCACAAACCAGGAGGGTCGATTTCAGCTTTCTTCGACGCCGCCGTTGCTTTGGGGTCGCGCAGGCCAGCGTGCGCGGCGATTGACTTGGCCTCGCGCCCCGCCTAAGATGACCACTCCGAGGACGGTCCCCAATCCTATGGTCGGCAAGACGATTTCCCACTATCGCATCGTCGAACAGCTGGGCGGCGGCGGCATGGGCGTGGTGTACAAAGCCGAGGACTTGAAGCTTGGCCGCTTCGTGGCCCTCAAGTTCCTGCCCGAGGAACTGGCGAGCGACGCTCAGGCCCTCGAGCGTTTCAAGCGCGAAGCGCGGGCGGCTTCGGCTCTCGATCATCCCAATATCTGCACCATTTACGAGATCGACGAGGCCGACGGGCGGCCATTCATCGCCATGCAGTTGCTCGAGGGCTTGACCCTCAAGCATCGTTTGAGCGCCAAGCCGCTTAAGCCCGAGGAAGTCCTCGAACTCGCCATCCAGATTGCCGATGCTCTGGACGCCGCCCACGCGAAGGGCATCGTGCATCGCGACATCAAGCCGGCGAATATCTTCGTGACCGGCCGCGGCCAGGCGAAGATCCTCGACTTTGGACTCGCCAAGCTGGCGCCCGGACGCGGCGGGCCAGCGGCGACGGCGGACACGGCCGCCACCATCGACGAGGCGCACCTCACGAGCCCGGGCGTCGCGATGGGGACGGTCGCTTACATGTCGCCCGAGCAGGCGCTGGGTGAGGAACTCGATGCGCGCACTGACCTCTTTTCCTTCGGCCTGGTGCTCTACGAAATGGCCACCGGCCGTCCTGCCTTCTCAGGAGGTTCGACGGCGGCGATTTTCGACAGCATCCTCCATAAAGCGCCGGTGTCGCCCCTGCGTTTGAATCCCGATCTGCCTGAAGGTCTCGAGCCGATCGTCGGCAAATTGCTCGAGAAAGACCGCGAGATGCGTTACCAGAGCGCGGCGGACGTGCGCGCCGACCTGAAACGCCTCAAGCGCGATACCGATTCGGGCCGCTCGGGCGCCGTCGCCGCCGGGCTGATGACCCCGGCGCGCGGTGTGAGCGGCGCCGCACCGCTCGCAGGACGAACGCCATCGGCCGGGGTCGAATCCGTAGCGCCGGCCGTTCCCACCGCGCCCAGCGGGCCGAGTGCCAGCGTGCCGAGCGTGAGCCCGGCGAGCGCCAGTCAGCCGAGTGCGAGTACGCCCGCGGCGGGTACAGTCGGGCCAGTCAGTCGTGGGACCGGAAAGATCGTGGTCGCGGCAGCCGTGGCGGTACTCGTTGCCGCTGGAGCGTTCTTCTATTTCCGTGGTAAGCCGGCGCTGACGGAGCGCGATTCCGTTGTGGTGGCGGACTTCGTCAACACCACCGGCGAGGGGGTCTTTGACGGAACGCTCAAAGAAGCGCTCACCGTCCAGCTTGCGCAGTCGCCTTATCTGAACATCCTCCCCGAGTCGCGGTTACGTCAGGCGCTCAGTTACATGGGGCGTTCTCCCGACGAGCGGATTACCGATGACGTGGCGCGCGAAATCGCCCAGCGCGAGGGCGCGAAGGCAGTGCTGACCGGGTCGATCGGGAGCCTGGGCAGCCACTACGTCATCACGCTGAGAGCCGTCAACGCCCAGACCGGCGACTCACTCGCCGAGCAGCAGGTCGAAGCCGACAGCAAAGAGCAGGTGCTGAAGTCGCTCGACAGCGCCGCCTCGAGCCTGCGCGGCAAGCTGGGCGAATCGCTCGCGTCGGTGCAGAAGTTCGCGACTCCCCTCGAGCAAGCCACCACGTCGTCGCTCGAGGCTCTCAAGGAATTCAGCCTGGGACAAGCCGACCACTTGAAGCTCGTCGATGACCAGGCCCTTCCTCACCTCGAGCGCGCCGTCCAGATCGACCCCAATTTTGCCATGGCCTACGCCACGCTGGGTGTGGTCCACAGCAACTTGACGCAAGAGCAACCGGCTTTGGACGATCTCAAGAAGGCTTTCGAGCTCAAGGACCGGGCGAGCGAGCGCGAGAAGTTCTACATCTCCGCCCATTACTACGACGTCGTGACGCGGCAACTCGACAAGGCCGTTGACGTTTACGAAGGGTGGAAGCAGACCTACCCGCGCGATTCTGTCCCGCGGGATAACCTGGCCCTCCGCTATGAGGCGATGGGGCAGTGGGACAGAGCCCTGGCGAACGCCAGTGAAGCGCAGCGTCTCGATCCGAAAGACCGCTACTCTTACCAGAACCTGGGAACGATCTACCGCTCTCTGAATCGTTTCGATGAAGCGAAGGCGATTGAGGACCAGGCCATCGCGCAGAAGGCCGATTCTGAGGTGATCCATTGGGAGCTCTTGCAGCTCGCCGCGATCCGCGGTGACGAAGCGGCCGCTGCGCACGAGGTGGCCTGGGAGGCGGGCAAACCGTTGGAGTTCATCACCCGTTTGTTCCAGGCCCAAAGGGAGTACACTGAGGGGAAAACGAAGAAGGCAAGGGAGCTTTCCACCGAGGCGGTCGATTTGGCCCAGCGCCGGGGTGCCCAAGACTTTGCCGCCATCGTCCGGGCGGCCACGGCGGGCAACGAAGCCGAACTGGGCTACATCCCGGAGGCGCGCGCGGAGACTTCCCGAGCGCTCGCTCTCTCCACGGGCAGGGATGTCAAGAGCATTTGCGCCACGACGTTGGCGCGGACCGGCGACGCCAGCCAGGCCGAGAAACTCATCGAGGAATTGGCCAAGGAATTTCCCACTGACACGCTGCTCAACAGTGTTTCGATTCCGGCGGCGCAGGCGATCATCGAGATCGGTCGCAACAACCCGGCAAAAGCCGTGACTCTGCTCGAAGCTGCGACGCCGTACGACCTTGGCGGACCGCCTGGTGGCGCCGACTACTGGCCCATGTACGTTCGCGGTGAGGCGTACCTGCGCGCCCACGACGGCGCCAAAGCTGCCGCCGAGTACCAGAAAATCTTGGACCATCGGGGCATCGACCCCGTGAGCCCACTCTACCCGCTTGCCCATCTGGGACAGGGGCGCGGCTACGCTCTTCAGGGTGATACCGCCAAGGCCCGCGCCGCCTATCAGGACTTCCTGGCCGCCTGGAAGGACGCGGACCCGGATGTCCCCGTCCTCCAGCAAGCGAAAGCCGAGTACGCCAAGCTCCAATAGCCTCATCAAAGCTTCAAGCTTACCGACCAGAGTCGATACAAGAACCGTTCTTTCCAGGCGTAGTGTGCTTTGTTAGGATGGCCTTCTGACCTGGGAGGCAAATGTGCTCAAGCGAACTGGTTTTCTGCTCGCCCTGCTGGCGATCGCCTTAGGAACACTTCGCGCTGCCGACGAATACCCGTTGGGTCCTGACTCCCAGCGCCAGCCCGGCGTGCCCCGGGGCGTCGTCACTCATTACACCTGGACCAGCCCCCGGCTTACCCAGTCCTCGACCTTTCCCGGAACAGTGCGCGACTATTGGATCTACGTTCCGGCCCAGTACAAGGCTGACCAGCCTGCCTGCGTGATGGTCTTCCAGGACGGTCAGAGTTTCATGAAGGAAGACGGGCGGGCACGCATCCCCATCGTGTTTGACAATCTGATCGGCAAGCACGAGATGCCGGTGACGATCGGCATCTTCATCAACCCCGGCGTCTTGAAAGCGGCGTTGCCCAGCCAGCAGGACCGCTTCAACCGCAGCTTCGAGTACGATGACCTCAGCGATCGCTACGCGCGCTTCCTGCTGGATGAAATCCTGCCCGAGGTCGCCAAGCACTTCAACCTCTCGACCAATCCCGACGACCGCGCCATCGCCGGACTCAGTTCCGGCGGCATCTGTGCCTTTACTGCGGCCTGGAACCGGCCCGACGCCTTCCATCGCGTGCTCAGCTTCATCGGCAGCTTCACGGATTTGCGCGGCGGCGACGTCTACCCGTCGCTCATTCGCAAGACCGAGCCCAAGCCTTTGCGCGTCTTCCTGCAGGACGGCGATCACGACCTCAACATCTACGCCGGCGCCTGGTGGATGGCCAATCAGTCGATGGCGTCGGCCTTGCAGTACGCCGGATACGACGTGAAGTTTGTGACCGGCAACAAGGATCACGACATGGAGCAGGGCGGAGCCATCCTGCCGGACGCGCTGCGCTGGCTCTGGCGCGACTACCCGCAGCAGATCGCGAAGCCGGCGCCGAATCACGGCGGCGACAAGCGAACGGCGATCCTCGACCCGGGCCACGATTGGGAGGAGGTACCACTCTCCTCCGGCCCCTTCCACAAACACGTCCAAGGCTTTCCGGATCGCGTGAACTGGGTCACGGAGAATGGGAATCGTCTAGAACCACGGCCGCCGGGCTTACCGTCGATGCGGCGGGCGACGTTTTCTTCACCGATCCTCTCGGCCAGCGCATCGCCAAGGTTTCCGCAAGGGATGAAGTTGAGTCCTTCGCGAAATACGAGCCGGGAATGCCCGAACGCTCTCGAGGCTTGATGTTCGGCGCCGATGGACGCCTTTACGCTTGCGAAGGCAGCCCTCAGGGTGATCGCATCGTGTCGCGTGCGCCGCAAGGCGGCGAAAACGTGGTCGTGCAACAGATTCCCTGTCAGGGTTTGGCGATCGACAATCGTCGTGGCGTCTACTTCACAGACCCGGAGCGTCACATCATCTGGTACGTCGATCGCGCCGGCATTAGAAGACAGGAAGTTCAGGATACGCTTGCTCGTCCCAACGGAATCTGTTTCTCGCCGGATCACGCGCTGCTTTACGTCAGCGATCCTGATTTGAAATGGGTCTGGTCGTTCCAGGTTCAACCCGATGGCTCGTTGGTGAATGGCGAGCCGTTTATCCGCCTTGAGACTGGCAATGACTCGTCAGCCACCGGCGCTGCCGGAATGACCGTGGACAGCCTCGGCTACGTCTACATCACCACGCGGCTTGGCATTCAAGTTTGCGATCAGGCAGGGCGAGTAGTGACCATCATTCGCCGACCGCCGTTCGTCCCAGAGGCCGGCCCACCGACCAATCCTTTTCCCGTTCCGGATCCTTTGCTGGGCGTCGCCTTCGGAGGCCCTGACCTTCAGGATTTGTACGTGGTCGCGGGCGACAAGCTTTTCAAGCGCCATCTGCTGAGAAAGGGTGTTCTGCCCTGGGTCCCGCAGAAACCGCCCGTTCCCCAGCTCTGACCCTGGTGCGCCCTCTTATGGAGGATTGCAAAATACAGTGACAAACGCTGCTTGTAGCGGCGGCCTCTGGCCGCCGTCATTCGGCGCTCAGAGAGCGCCGCTACAGAAAATGATGTCACTGTATTTTGCACTCCTTAATAGGTGATCCCGGCTGCGGCAAAAGCTTTGCGCAGCGCTTCCGCCGTGGCCGCTACCGCCTGGTCGCGCGGCATGGCGCGCAGTTGCGCGTTGAACGGTTCAGCCTGCACTGGCCCGTCGTATCCCACCTCGACCAGCGCGCCGAGAAATTCCTTGATGGGAATCACGCCCGTCGCTGCCGGCAGCTCGCGATAGTCGTCCACCTGCTGGTCGAGCGGCAGCCGCGGCGCATCGTTCAGGTCCACAGTGATGATTTCGGAGGCCTTCAGCGTTTCGACACCGGACGCCGTCTCCTCGGCGTTGTACCAGTGCCAGCTATCAAGCTGCACGCCCAGGTTGGTGGTTCCGATGGCCACGAGCAGTTCCTTCATCTCGCTCAGGGTGTGAATGAAAGGATGGCGCTCGCTCCGCCAGAAGGTTCGCGGCGCGACGTACTCGAGCCCGAGGCGCTGGCCATGATCGGCGAGCACGCGCGCACATTCGCGCAGGCGGCACGCGTGGACACGGAAATTCTGTAGGTAAGTCAACTCGTTGCTTGAGGGAAGCACCCAGGTGCTCACGCGTTTGACGTCCGCCCTGGCCAACGCCTTCGCAGCGTCGGGCAGCCGCTTCAGGCCTTCATCGAACGTGGCTTCGTCCTCGCGGAACTCGACCGGCAATCCCGCGGCGCCCAAGCGCAGCTTCTTCGACGCCAGGTCGTCAAGCTTCCGCTTGAGCTCGTCATCGGAGAGACGCGCGAACAAGCCCTCGTCAGGATCGACGCCCTCGAAGCCGTACTGCTCGGCGAGCGCAACGGATTCGTCGAACGTACCGCGGAAGCCGAGTCGTCCCAGGCTCAAAACGGTGTAGAACTTCCGCGCTGAAGGCGGGTCAGCCGGACCGCTCGCTAAGGCGTTGGCCGCTTCGAGCGCGCCGGCGCCCGCGGCGGTCCGCAGGATGAACTTACGCCGGTTGAGTGTCTCCATAGGCCCCTCGGTGTGTTGGGATCAGCGCTCAGTATGTCGAATTGAAGAGCCGGCTGCAATAGGTCGCCGGGCCGAAGACGCGGTTCTCGGCGGTCAGATGAATCGGTAGGGGTCTGCCGGAGCTACGACGAGAGTCTGATTGCTGACAACCTCCAACTTTTCAAATAGATTGCGCTGATGACCGTGGCAAAAAGGCCACGCTCGTGGGCCCTAAGAGAGTTTGGAAAAGTACCCTAGGGTGGACTACTGTGTAACCAACTAGCGACATTTTCGGGCAAGACCTGAGTCCCTTCAAGAGCACCGTAACCTCATAGCTCAGTGTCACTGAAAGTCATAACCTTTCATAATTCACTAACTTACGAGTCAGTAACAGAGTCAGTAGCGTTTGGTACGTGGGATGCTGTTGTCGGGCCGGCGGCTCTTTGGAGCGAGAGCACGCAGTGTGTCTAGCGGCTGAACTGAGGGAGAAGGCCGCGGAGCACGAACTTTCAAGGGGGAAGTCGCATGGCTATGATTGGGGTACGAATCCGTCAACTGCGTGAGCAGAAAGGGCTTTCGCAGGGTGACATCGAAGAAAAGACCGGCTTGTTGCGAACTTACATTTCACGCGTCGAAAACGGGCACACCGTCCCCTCGCTCGAAACCTTGGAACGCTTCGCCGGGGCTCTGGACGTTCCGCTCTACCAGTTCTTCTACCTGGGCGATGGTCCGCCGCCGCCCACCCAGCACCTTACTCCGCGCAGGAGTTTGGAAGAGCTGGCGGGGGAGAACGGTGGGACGGACGCCAAGTTCCTGCTCAAGCTCAACGCTTTCCTGGCGCAACTCGCTGAATCAGACCGCGAAGTCGTCCTGGCGCTCGCCAAAAGGATGGCCGCGGAAGCTTAACGCGTCACCACACCCGGCGAACACTCGGAATCTCGAGCGTTCGCCGGGACCTTTTTCGCCTTCCGAGTCACGTTCTCACACTCCCTCACAAGTCCTCAACCCCGAGAGTCAGAATCGCCTCGGGTAAGAGAGCGCGACGAATACGCGCCCGCGGGATCGCCGTCACGATGTCGCGACGGGCAGGTGCGGCTGCAGGACTTGGGCGCGACGCGTAGCTGCGAGATTCATCGTGTGCCACAGCTCGATCCCCCACCAGGCGAGCGCCGCGACTTCCAGGAATCCGGTGAAGCCGATAAGCGGATAAGCCACCGCCGGAACGAAGTCGCTCAAGATTTGCAGGACGACGCGGCTGGCGCATCCGACGTTGATCAAGATGAAAGGTCCGCGGAGCGAGCCGAGGTCCGCGGAATCCACTCCCGCCAGAATCGGCACTACCCGCGACGCCACACCCATGATCATCAGGCTCATGAACCCGACAGTGAAGGCGTGCCGGTGCGCGCCCATATAGGAGTGCGCGAAGACCTGATGGGTCAGCAGACCGTAGACGGGGAAGAACGGCAGCATCGTCATGGCGATGACCAGCCAGGTATAGGCGGCGCGGACGAATTTCCAACTGCGATCGCGTTCGGTCGGAGTGCGGAAGATGCCGAGTTGGCGTACGAGGAGCAGCGCCCAGGCCAGCATCAGCAGGTAAGCCGCTTCAAGTCCCAGCGCGAAAAGCGGATTAAGGGTGCGCACCACCAGCACGTAAGCCACGACGCCGAGCACCAGGCTCGCATTCATCAGCCAGAAAATCAGCCGCTGGCGGTCGCGCGCCGGACGGCCGAGTCCGTAGACCGCGGGGATGAATCGCTGGCTCACGCCGGCGATGATCAGCGCCGCGAAGCCGAACAACTGGATATCGCGCAGCGGGCCGTCAATGAGCGCGATGCGCTGGATGAGCTGGCTTTGAGTGGCGGCGGTGGCTTTGGCGAAGAAAAAGAAGTCGCTCACCAGCGCCTGCACGAAGAACCAGAAGAGCGCGCCGAAGACGAACTTTTCGTAGGGATTCGCGGGCTCAATCGACTGCGCCGCGGTCTTGAGGATGATCACGATAAACAGGCCGATGGCCGCGAGTTCCGCGAGCGCCGACGCGGCGCCGAGCGCGAGGCCCGATACCCGCGGCTGCAAGAGTTCGGCCGACATCCGCATCACAATCCCGCCCAGCATCAGGTAGAGCGTGAGATTCGCAAGCCCGGGCCGCCACAGGGTGACGTACTTGAATCGCGGGAACGACTGATAAGCGAATCCCATCACGAAGAGGCCCACCCAGCCGAAAATCATGGCGTGGGCGTGCGCGTGGATGGCAGGCAGGAGGTTCGGCTGGAGGAAGTTCTGGCGCAGCGCGATTTCGGCGAGGTTGGCGGCGCCCCAGAGTCCGCCGACGGTCAGCACGATGGCGATAGCCGCCTTGAAGAACCGCCGGTAGATGTAATCCGCCAGCGTCTCCTGATAGGCATACGTGGGCTCGGCGGGCGCCGCGATTTCCGCCTCGAGGTCGCGCAGCAACGCGTCGGCGTCAACCTGGTGGACGCGCGCGAAGAACTCGAGGGACTCGGCGGGGCCCTCCTTGCCGCCGCAGCCTTTCAGGCCATGGTGATCGAAGACGCGACGCGACGCGGGAAATTGCTGCACGATCTCGCGCACGCTGGTTGATTTCGAGAGCTCTGACATGATCGCGTCCTTTTCCCGGCGCGCCGTCCCGGGAGTTATGCCTTCAGCGCAACCGGCGCCGTTTCGCCCGCCACGTCGTTCAACTGCTCGAGGATGGCGCCCAGGTTCAGGCCGTGCTTTTGCGCCACGAACTCGAGCGTATGCACACCGCCGCAGCACAGGTCGAGCTGGTAGTGCGCGAAAATCTTCATCGTCTGCGGCCAGATCCTGGCGATATCTCCCACCTTCATTTTTTCTGTAATGACCACCATCGTCGAACCCTCCTTTATGGGCCGCATCGATTCTCAGCTTAGACTGAGGCCGGGCGGACATCCATGACTTTAGTCACGCCGGCCGGTCGAGTTCTGTGACCTACGTCACAGCATCGCTGGAGGCCGATATGGTCTGATGGGGGCCGATGACAGTTACCACGAGTCCCGCCACCCCGGCGAAGCTCAACTTCGACGAGCGCCCCTTCATTGTCATCTGGGAGACCACGCAGGCGTGCGACCTGGTCTGCGTACACTGCCGCGCCTGCGCCCAGCCGGGGCGCTCGGCGCTGGAACTTTCGACCCGCGAGGCCGAGCGCCTGATTGACGAGATTGCCGACATGCAGGTCCCGGTGTTCGTGCTCACGGGCGGGGATCCGTTGAAGCGGCCGGACGTTTATCACCTGGTCGAGTACGCCACGCGTCAGGGCGTCCGCACCTCGCTCACTCCGAGCGCTACGCCGCTGCTGACCCAGGAGGCGATCCTCGAACTCCAGCGCTGCGGTCTCGCGCGCCTGGCTGTCAGTCTGGATGCCTCGACCGCCGACATTCACGACGCCTTCCGCGGCGTGCGCGGTTCCTACGAGCGGACGCTTCAGGCTATCGAGTGGGCGCGCGACGCCGGCCTTCCCGTGCAGATCAACACCACCATCACGCGGCGTCACCTCGGCGACTTCGAGGCTATGGTTCGCCTGCTCGGGCGGCTGGAGATTGTCCTGTGGAGCGTGTTTTTCCTCGTGCCCACCGGGCGGGGCCAGACCTCGGACCTGATTTCGGCGGAGGAATTTGAGGAGGTTTTCGCGAAGCTCTACGAAGTCGCCCGGCGCGCGCCTTTCGACATCAAGACCACCGAGGCGCAGCACTATCGCCGGTATGTCGCACAGCAGCGCGCCCGAGAACGTCGCGCGGCGAGCGGAACAGCAGATTCCGCGGTGCGCTCGCGCATCGAGTTTCCATCGCCGGCAGTTTCCACGGCGATGGCTCTCGACCGCTCACCGGCCGCATCTTGGGCCGGAAGAGCCGCGTCGGGTGGAGGGGCGTCGGCCCGCAATCCCGGCTTGCCGGACGGGATTGGCCGCGCCCCTCGGGGTTTGAACGACGCCAAGGGATTCGTCTTCGTGTCGCACACCGGTGAAGTCTTCCCCAGCGGCTTTTTGCCCACTCCCGCCGGCAACGTCCGCCGGCAGCCGCTCGCCGACATTTACCGCCACTCTCCGCTCTTCGTCGCGCTGCGCGATTCCTCCAACCTCCAAGGCAAGTGCGGCGTCTGCGAATTCCGCGAAATCTGCGGCGGCTCGCGCGCTCGCGCCTTCGCGCTCACCGGGGATCCGTTTGCCGAAGAGCCCTGCTGCGTCTATCAACCAAAAGCCGTCGCAGTCGCGGGCTAGCGCCGCTGTAGCGCTGAAACGAGCTGGTCATGCGGATTCTGAAAGCGGGCGTACTCTACTTCGCCCTGGTGTTTGGAGCCGGCTTCGTGCTGGGGACCACCCGCGTCCTGTGGATTGTCCCACGTTTCGGTGCGCGGACCGCTGAGCTGATGGAGACACCCGTCATGCTTGCGATATCGCTGCTTGCGGCGCGCTGGGTGGTACGGCGTCTCGCTGGCCGCGGCGAGGCGCTGACGACGTTGATGCGGCTCGGTGTGGGCTTGGTCGCGCTGGGACTTCTCGTGGCGGCGGAACTCCTCTTTGTGCTCCGGCTGCGCGGTCTGACGATTGGCGAGTACGTCGCGAGCCGCGATCCCCTGTCGGGTACTGTCTATCTGGCGAGCCTCGCCGCGTTCGCCGTCATGCCGCTGCTGGTAGCTCGAAGGACAGCTACGCCTTGACCTGCCGCAGATCGATCTTGCTCCGGTCCCACTCTCCCAAGCCTAACGCTCCGGCGATCTCGACGTGCTCCGGCTGACGGTGCACGAACGTGCTGAACTGGTCTGGCGTGTCCTCGACGAGCTTCTTCTTTCCCACTGAGAGGCGCTTCGCGTCGATCACTTCCCAGCCGATGTGGTCGAGCGCCACGGGGTCAGTCGAGAAATAAAGCGTGTGGTGTTCCCACACGAACTGCGGCCGCGCGAACGGCCCGCCGTGGTAGAGGCCTTTGACGCCATCGAGGATGTGGAGCACCACCTTGTTGCGGATCACCGGAATCGAGACTGACGCGGGAATGAAGGCGTTGCAGGCGTTGAGACTGCTGCTCGAGTGGCTGCGGGAGACGTTATTCACGAGGCCGTGCGACATGTTCTTGAGCGCCAGCGTGACGCCGGCCGACTGATGATCCTTCAGCACCGGGAGGTTCACCAGCTTGTTCACTTCGCGAGTGATGAAGCGGGCGGCGTAAGAGCGGCGCGCCGTCGGATTATCGATGCTGTAGCCCGGCAGCGTCAGGGCCATGTCCATATAATGGTCCGGGTCGTAGCCGTCGATGCCCTGCTGCACGTCGTCGCCTTCTTCCACCGCGTAGCTCGAGCGCACGCCCTCGGGGAGCCACTTGTCGAAGCCGGCTTCGAGGAATTCCTTGTGGTAGCGATCGTAGACCACGATGTCCCGGCGCTTGACGCCCGCCGACTCGAGACCCGCGATGATCTCGTGCAGCACGGTCGGATCCGAGATCACGTGCGGCCGGCCGACGGGATTCACCTTGATGCCCACCACGTCGCCCGGCTCGAAGAACTGACGCCAGGCATCGGCCCAGCCGTCGGCGCCCGTGAGTTCCTTCATGCCGGCGCGCATCATCCGCCCGACGGTCTCAGCCTGGTAATGGCCTGACACCAGTACACCCGGATCCTGGACCGCCACCACGCGTCCCTTGTAGAGGCCCGGCATCGCCAGCCGGCCCAGGGTGCTTCCCGCGGTTTTCGACTCCGTACGCGCCGCGCGCGCCAGCGCCTTGGCGCCTCCGGCGGCAAGCGCCAGAGTTCCTCCACCGACTGCCTTGAGACATTCGCGACGCGTGAACTTCATGGGAGCCTCCTTACTATGCGTCCTTTCTACCACTGAAACGGCGGCCCTACAACTCGACCTGGCCGGTAGTGTCCGGTTTTGAAAACCGGACACTACCACCTGGCCGATTCCAGTGACAATCTGCTCTCGAATGGATAAACTGGCCGCTCGTAGAGGCGGCTTTATGCCGCCATGCGTGGTAAGTGAAACTCGCCGCTACAGCCGCCATGCCGTTCGCGAGTGGAACTCGCCGCTATAGAACATAGGGAGGACTCAGATGTCATCAACCATCAGCCGTCGAAAGCTCCTGCGCCGCGGCGCGCAGGCCCTAGTGGCGGGCGGCGCTGCGGTCTACTCGACGTCAGGCGCGTCGACCTTGTTGGCGCGCCAGTCGCGTGCCCACGGTGTCGATTACTACCGCAAGCTCGGCGTGACGCCGTTCATCAATGCGGCGGGAACTTACACCATACTTTCGGCGTCCACGATGCCGGAGGAAGTGCAGGCGGCGGTGGCGCTCGCCGCCGAGCGGCCGGTGGATCTCACCGAACTGCTCGACGCCGCGGGCGAGTATCTGGCGAAACGTTTGCATTGCGAAGCTGCGCTGGTCACCGCCGGAGCGGCGTCGGCGCTGACGCTCGGAACGGCCGCCTGCGTGACCGTCGGCAACAAGCAGGCAATCCTGAGCATTCCCACCGATCTGAGCGGCCTCAAGACCGAGGTCTTGGTGCAGAAAGCGCATCGCTACGAGTACGACCATGCGGTACGCAATTGCGGCGTCCGCTTCGTCGAGGTGGAAACGCTCGACGAGTACGACCGGGCGTTCACCGGGCACACCGTGATGGCGCACTTCTTCAATGCGGCGGAGGGCGGCGGGATCAGCCGCGAGGACTGGATCCGCGTGGCGCACGCGCACGGCGTCCCGTGCTTCAACGACGCCGCGGCTGACGTTCCGCCGATATCCAATCTGTGGAACTACACCCAGATGGGATTCGATCTGGTCACCTTTTCCGGCGGCAAGGGACTGCGTGGTCCGCAGTGCACGGGCCTGCTCCTGGGCAAGAAGCAGCTCATCGACGCCGCCAAACTGAACAATTCGCCGCACTCGAATACCGTGGGTCGCGGCATGAAAGTGGCGAAGGAAGAAATCATCGGACTGGTGGCGGCGGTCGACTGGTTCTTGAGCCAGGATGACGCCGCGCTGGAAGCGGAATTCCGCCGGCGGGCGGAACGAATCGCCGACCGCGTGAAAAGTATCCCGAGCGTGAAGACCCAGGTCTTCATTCCGCCGGTCGCGAATCACGTTCCTCACCTGCTTATCACCTACGATCAAGACCGGGTCAAAATAACCGGCGCGGAAGTGATGCAGAAGATGCGGCAGGGCACGCCGCGCATCGAATTGAATCCCGCCACCGGCGGAGGATCGGCGAGCGCCGGCTTGCCGCAAGGGCCCAACACCATCGTGGTCGGCGCCTGGATGCTTCAGCCGGGTGAGGACTTGGTGGTGGCGCGGCGCCTGCACGAGGTGTTACATGAGGCGGCCAGTTGATTCCCTGAGAATCGCAAAGCAATGAAACACGTTCAGCGGAAGTCAACGTTCCTTCCCTGCTGGCGAAATGCGGCACGGCCCTACTGGCGTGCTGACGCTTCGAGCAGCCGCGACTCAATCTTGCGGAACGTGGCGACGTCGCGCACGTAGTCGGTGAAGGACGACACGGCGCTGGCGGCAATCTGATCCGCCGCGGCAGGATTACGAGTCTTGAGCGCGCGCAGCAACTCGTAGTCTTCAATGCCCGAGCGCATCGCCTCGAACCGGATCGAGCTGCGGATGGTCAGGTGCTGGCGGTCAGGGTAGACGATAAAGGCGTCGCCCGGCGGCAGCAGCTCGGTATTCTGGTCGATGACCGGCTGCGTATCGAGCAGCGGCTTGGGCGTCCAGAAATTCCCGCCCCAGTGCAGGAATCCCGTGAAGCCGTAGCGGAAATCGAGCCACTGGAGAAGCCGCACCTTGATCAAGGGGAAATCCATCAGGCGGTTGAGGTATCGCTTCTGAGGATAAAGGCAGGTGTAGAACCACACCGCGCGCCCGTCCTCGATACGATGGTCGATGAGCGGCATCTGGCTGTCGAAGCGTCCGAGCTGCGGCACCCACACGTCACAGTTGGTCTGGAGAATCTCCGGCATGTGCGCCGCGTCGACGGCGTCGAGAGTGGGAATCCCCGGCATCATCCGGTGGACAAGCGCGGCGTATTTTCCGTAGTAAGGAATCTCGTTGCCGTGCGCCTCGTCGAGGATGTGCTGGAAGTAGATGCTGTCCCAGCCGCGTTCCTTCAGATGGCTGTCGAGTGACGCGAGAAATCCTGAGAGGAATGCCTCGACGCGTGGATCGTCGGGCGGCAGCGACAGGTTCACGGGCTTCCCGTCGACGATCTGAACGGTGGGGACGACCAGCGACGCGTCATAACTGCCGGCGCGGTCGAGCAGATGGCTGCCCTCGATGTATCCGATCGCGCCCGCTTGCTTGAACGTCTCGACCCACTTGTCGAAGTTCGAGAAGTCGTAGGCGAGCTTGCCGTCCTCAACCCGCGGCTGAATGAGCGTCATGAGCGGCGTCAGGATCACGTTCTGGCGGTGCGCCGCAAACACCTGCGCGACGTTTGCGGCCAGCGTCCACCACTCGGGTGAGAACGCCGCGACGCCGTAGAATTGGCGTGACGTCTTGTCACCCAGGCTGAACCAGTTGGTGACTTTGAGCGATTCCTCGGCCGGCACCGAGGCGTTCACGACTTCCAGGCGAAAGCGCCGCCGCGCCACCACGCGCTCGCCCGCGCGCACTGTCGCCAGGCCGGCATAGTTTCCCGCCGCGGCGTCCGAGGGAATGTGAATCGTCACCCAGACGGGCATGGTGCGACGCGCCGCGAGCGCCGCAGGGAAGTCCTCCAAGGGATCGGGATACCAGCCGGGCGCCACGCCCACCAGTTCCTCGGGCGGACAATCGGGCGTGTGCGAGCCGACCACCACATAGCCGACGTGATGCACCTCGACGTCTGATATCTGGCGGCCGTGCACGCCCGCCAGCGGCTTCACTTCCACGCGGAGGTCGGCGAGTGGAGCGCTGGAACGAATGGCGAACTCGACGGCGATGTGCTGGTTGCGGGCGCCGCGGAACACCGGTGTCCGCAGAGCGTGCGTCCCGGGAACGTCAGCCGGGAAGACCTTGACGAGCGAGTCCACAAACCAGACGCTCGGTGTTGACGCCGCTTGGGCGCGCGCGCTGAAAGTCAGACAGGCCGCGATGACCGCGACGACCAATGAACGAAACACGATTGCCTCCCGAAGGAATTTAGAAGGCCATTGTCCACCCGCAGGGCGTAGTTTTCCAGTTTTGATTTCAAGGCGCGAAGAAAGCTCTCCCAGGGCGTGGTGGATGACGCTCCTCACTGGCCACTGCTGTTGCGTACGCGCATCATCTCGTTCCCGCCGCGTTGGAATTCGTAGGACACGCGCTCGATCGAGACGTCCGCGACGCCGCGCAACTGCTCGACAACGGCCGCGACGTGCGGTGAACGACGGCCGTCGAGCGCGAGCAGGGGAAAGATCCTCAAAAAACTATCTTTCGTGCCAGGCCTCTTCTTTTATTCGCTTTCTGTTCGCCCTTGGCCCTACTCGGAACTGACCTACAGCCCCAGACCCGCTAAACCGAGGCGCGGCGCGGAGTGGTTGCGATCCGCGTAAGTCAGGTCCGGACCCAGTACGTGGGCCCCCCAGTTTGTGATAACCTGCCTCGTCGGGCTTCGTGCCACCGCCAGGCGAGAATGATGTTGAGCTGCTCCGTCGCTCCGATCCCGGAACGCTTCACTGAATACCTGCAAGACTACTGTGAGCACGCGAAAGACGCCATCAAGCGCAACAAACATCACGATCAACGCCGCGCCCTCTTCATGGATTTTCTTCGCAAGGCTTTTGACGTTTCTGTCGATGAAGTTGATCTGGAGCACAAAGTGAAGGCGGCGTCAGCCAGAGGACGAATTGACGCTTTCTACCGGTTCGTGATCTTCGAGTTCAAAACGGACCTCGAGCGGGAACGGCAGGATGCGCTGAGCGAACTGACGAAATACTTCCAGTCCCAGCAAAACCCGGGGGACTACGTGGCGACAGTAACCGACGGCATCGACTTTGAAGTGTTCGACTATGATTCCCAGACGCGCGGTCCGCAGCCAGTCCGCTCGTTCAAACTTGAATCCGAAGTACCACTCTCCGCCTATAACCATCTCGACGAACTCCTCGCGGCAGGCCGCAAGATTCGGCCGCTGTCCGGCGAGGTCGTAGTCCGCTTCGGTCCAGGCAGCATAGTCTTCAACCGAAGCCGGCAAACGCTGCGCGCCGCCTACCAGTCGGTAAAGGAACTCTCAAGCGTACAAGTGAAGTTTCGCGAGTGGAACGCGCTTCTCGCGAAGGTCTATGGCACGCCTCCCGAAGACGAGGACTTGTTCCTGAGGCACACCTATTTGACGATGGTCTCGCGAGCCATCGTGACTCTGGCCGTTTTTCGCGAACCGCAGCGCAGCACTGCCCTTTACCGCGGTCTGATGAACGGCGATTTCTTTCGCAACAAAAGCATCCGCAACCTCGCGGAGCCCGATTTCTTTTCGTGGGGCTTGGGCACGGAGGCCGAGCCTGTCTTCTTCGAATTCTTTACTAATCTCTTCCGGCGTCTTGGTGAATTTGATTGGTCTCAGGTGGATGAAGACCTGCTTAAGGTGCTCTACCAAGAACTGGTCGAATCAGGCGACCGGCAACAACTCGGCGAGTTTTACACTCCCGACTGGCTCGCCGAGCTCACTTTGGACGACATCGGCTACAAGCGGGGGACATTACTTGACCCGGCGTGCGGTTCCGGAACGTTCCTCTTCTGCGCCATCCGTCGCCTTCGCGCGGCAGGTCTGAAAGGAAACCAGCTAATCAAAACGGCGCTCGATTCCGTCACGGGCATTGACGTGCACCCCGTGGCGGCTTTGATGGCGAAAGCCAATATCCTGCTCGCCCTGTCGGCTGAGCTTCCCAAGTACCCGGACGAAGTTTATCTTCGAGTCTACCTCGCCGACACGCTGATGACGGGAGAGGACACCAAGAAGCGAGCCTTGGCGATCAAGGCAGGCGAGAACGAAGCCTTCCACATCCCGCTGGAGAGCATCGAGAAGGCGCGCGATCTAGATACTCTAATTGATAAACTCGTCCAACTGGCCGAGCGTGGCGCCGAATCCGGCGACTCGAAAGAGCGCGCCGAGCAAGGGTTTATCAAGGCTTTGAAAGGCTACTCGCCGCTCGAGACTTTTCTCTGGCGACAAAATTTTAATCTGGCGGTCGAACTGGTTAAGCACAAGCGCAACTCGGTGTGGGCTTTCATTCTGAAGAACGCTTACCGGCCCGCCTACTTGCGCCGTCAGAAAGTGGACGTGATTGTTGCCAATCCGCCCTGGCTCTCCCTGCGGGATGTGCAGGACCCCGCCTATAAGACAAAAATCAAGGAACTGGCTTTCCGCTACAACCTGCTGGAAAAGACGGATCGCAAGCTCTTCACGCAGCTTGACACATCCACCGTTTTCTTTGCGCATTGCGAGCACGAGTTCTTGCGCGATGGCGGTACCATGGCCTTCGTAATGCCGAGGTCGGTGATTCTTCCCGCCAAGCAGCACCTCGCCTTTCAGAAAGGGGGATTTACAAGGATCAACGACTTCGGCGAAGTCAGCGGACTGTTTAAGGTGCCCACCTGCGTGCTGGTTCGCAAGTCGCGCGTTGTTACCGAGAACATCCCTCTCACCCATTGGAGCGGGGATTTGCCGCGGCGTCAGAGGAATCTCTCCTGGCAACGGGCTAAGGGGATGCTGAAATCCGAGAAGGCTTCCTGGTCGTTCCTCTCGCCGCCGGAAGTGCGGTCGCCGTATTTCCCGCAGGTGTTCCAAGGCGCTACACTCGTTCCCCGGTCCCTCTGGTTTGTCGAGCCTCCGACAGATCGTCCCTTGGTCCTCAAGACTCCCTTCTTACGTACATCGAAAGCCGCCAGCGCGGGTGCCAAAGAGCCGTGGAAGGTCAACCTGGAGGGACGGGTCGAAAAGGAATTCCTGTTTGGAACAGTGTTGGCGGAAGACGCGCTGCCGTTTGCTATTCGCCAGTTACGCCTGATCGTACTCCCGGCCGTAGCTCGGAAGGAGCGATTTGTCCTGCTTGATCGCGACGAAGTTCTTGCGGAAGGCGCCGTTTTCGCGTCTGACTGGGTGGAGAATGCGGAAAAGATTTGGAATAAGGGCCGCAAGACCGGGGCTCAGTCACTGGCTGAACGGTTGGACTACGACGGCTTACTCACTAATCAGAACCCTCAAGCAGAGTTCATCGTGCTGTACAACAGGTCGGGAACGAACATAGCAGCCGCATATCTCAATTCGGCGGAGTGTACCAGCGTAAATGGGTTGAGTATTGAAGGTTTCGTCGCAGACTTCGCAACCTACAGGTATTATGCAGACTCCGAAGAGCACGCCCTCTACTTGGTGGCCGTGTTGAACAGTTCCATCGTCAACGAGGCCATCAAGCCGTGGCAAACACAAGGGCAACAAGGGGAGCGTGACATCACCCGGCGGCCCTTTGAAGTGTGCCCCATCCCCCTGTTTGACCCGAAGAACAAGTTGCACCGCCAAATCGCGCAGGTTGCGCGGGAGGCCAGGGAGAAGATGCTGAACTGGAGGTCGAAAATCGGCGGCAACGCAGGGCAGGCACGCCAGGCGGCGCGCAAGATAGTGCAGGCGGAACTCGATCGTCTTGACCCCTTGGTGGCGGAACTGCTCAACGGACACGAGCTTATCGCGCAAATCAAGCAAGAGAGCGCTAAGGCCCAAATGCTTCTCCCCAGGACATAAGCGAGTAGCGCCCACCATCGCCGACAACCCATCGGGCTTTTGGGCAAGACGAACCCACCGGCGGGCCGGTTGGTCCCAGGGCTCACGCCCTGGGCTACGATATTTCGCCTTACGGGGCTACGCGCTGGGCAGCCAAACAAACTTACCGCGGCCATCCGGGCAGCCCCTCATCTTATCCGTGGCGCACCAGCAGACCCACAACGAGCAGCGCCATGGCGATGAAAAAGAGGATTCCCAGCAGCCAGTTCAGCCATTTCTTCTCAGGGTGATTCACCCAGTAACAAAGCAGCGCCGAAAGTAGCAGCGCTTGGGACACCACTTCCCACCAGCCTCGGAGCTGCGACCGGATGGGTACCGGGGTATAAATCAGGCCTTCAATCGATCCAGACGCCGGCCCGAACGTGGACAGGATGCCGAGCGCGATCAGCATCCACCCCATGAGCAGCCAGCCATTCTTCCTGCCAAACAGGCACTCCCGCAGGGGATAGAAGACCAGCGCGAACACCAGCCCGCGAAGTGGCTGGAATAGCGGGCCCGCCATGACCCAGGGACTGGTGAAGGGGCGCATGCCCGATTCAGGACGCGCCATCTCGGCCGCATAGTTGAGGAAGTGAGCCGCCAGCGCTCCCATGATGAAGTAGGTCAAGCTGTGGGAAACGATGGTCTTCGCTAAGAGAGCTGGGAAGCGGGGCTGAGGATTATCCATGGGTGTACTCTCCGAGATTTAGTGGTAGCACGGACCGCGCCGTTCTGTCCGTGGGCTTTTAGGCAAGACGAACCCACGGTCAACCAAAGGCAGATCGACCGTGACTACCCTTGCCTCAAGTCAGCGGACGCGCCACTCACCGTTTTTCTCAATAAGCCCCTCCATCCGGTCAGCCACGTCCGATCGTCAGTACTTCAGAATCGAGTGGATATCGTAGCGGGGGATTTTCTCGCGGCCCTTGAGGAATTCGAGCTCGATCACGAATCCGAAGCCGGCGACGCGTCCGCCCAGTGACTCGACGAGTCCCGCGACCGCGGCCGCCGTCCCGCCGGTCGCCAGCAAATCGTCGATGACCAGCACCTGATTGCCCTGGCTGATGGCGTCCTGGTGGATTTCGAGCGCGTCCTGGCCGTATTCGAGCGAGTAGGTGGCGCGCGCGGTCGGGGCGGGCAGCTTCTTGGGCTTGCGCACGGGCA
>Ga0209167_10000179_pt1 | contig 61929 bp, 58 predicted proteins | sample Coa_R1_9_FD_187154 | JGI IMG/M metagenome (GOLD analysis project Ga0209167, IMG submission 187154) | Surface soil microbial communities from Centralia Pennsylvania, which are recovering from an underground coalmine fire - Coalmine... | ecosystem: Environmental > Terrestrial > Soil >... | reverse complement strand
AGGAAATTTCCCGCGTCGTGCGTTCCCGCGCCGCCAATCCGCAATGGATCGCGGGCATGACGCGGCATGGTTTCCGGGGCGCGGCCGAAATCGCCGCGACACTGGAGCACATGGCGGCCTTCGCCCATCTTGCCGACGCCGTGCCGCCACATCTGTTCGACCTCTACTACGATGCGACGCTCGGCGACGACGATGTCCGTGCGTTCCTCGCCCGCGAGAATCCGGCGGCGCTTGCGGCGATCGAAAACTGCTTCACCCGCCTGCACGAGGCGTCGCTCTGGGTGACACGCCGCAATTCCATCGCGGCCTCCTTGCGGGAGGCCTCATGAACGGCTTTAAGATCAAGGGCTGGTGCCCCAGCGCGTTGCGCCCGATGGCGTCGGGCGATGGCCTTGTGGTTCGCCTCCGGCCACGTGGCGGCAGGCTTTCCCGGGTGCAAGCATCCGCTATTGCCGATCTTTCCAATCGATATGGCAACGGCCTGATCGATCTGACTGGGCGGGCCAATCTGCAAATCCGCGGGGTCGCTGCGGAAAATCATGAAACTTTGGTCGAGGCGCTTGCGCAGCTCGCCTTGATCGATCCGGATATGGAAATCGAATCCAGGCGCAACATCTTGGTCGCGCCGTTCTGGCGTGAAGGTGACGACACGCCAGGGCTGGCGGCGGAGCTTGAACGGGCGCTCGCGGCGAGGCCGCTCGGTCTGCCCGAAAAGTTCGGCTTCGCGGTCGATTGCGGCGCTGAGCGGGTGCTGGCGCAAGCGCCGGCCGATATTCGGATCGAGCGCCGCGCCGATGGTGGCATGCTTGTGCGTGCAGACGGCGCACGGGAAGGCCGTGCGGTGACGAAGGCCGAAGCCGTCGATATCGCGCTGGCGCTGGCACGATGGTTCGTGAATTCCGGTGGTGCGAGCGACGGGCGAGGGCGCATGGCCGCCCATGTCGCCAGCGGAGCGACGTTTCCGGATGCGATTGCCGAAAATGCGAAACCGCTGCCTACAATCGAACCGCCCAACCCCGGCCTTTATGAAACCGGCGCACTGGTCGGGCTTGCTTTTGGGCAAATGCGGAGCGAGACGCTCGGCTTCCTCGCGACTTTGGCGCCTGGCCTGCGCATGACACCCTGGCGCATGATCTTGGCCGAAGGCGTTTGTGAGATGCCGCGGCATGAAGACTTCGTGACGGGTGCGGACGACCCGCTGCTGCGCGTGGTCGCCTGCACCGGTGCACCTGCCTGTCCCGAGGCGCATGCGCAGACGCGCCGGCTCGCGGCGGCGCTCGCACCTCATACCGGCGCGGATGAACGCCTTCACGTCTCCGGTTGCGCCAAGGGCTGCGCCCATCCCGGACCGTCCACGATCACGTTGGTCGGTACCGCCAACGGCTTCGATCTCGTCCGCCACGGCACCACGCGCGATCGGCCTGCGTTGCAGGGACTCGATCCCGCAAAAATCCTCTCCGACATCGACGCGCTCATGGGGGCGAGCTGATGCCGCATCTCTTTGAAACCGACGGCGCGGCGATCTATCGGCAGTCGTTTGCTACCATCCGGAGCGAGGCGGATCTTGCGCGGTTCACACCCGATGAAGAGCCGGTGGTGGTGCGTATGATCCATGCTGCCGGCTTGGTTGGTCTCGAACAACATGTCCGCTTCACGCCGGGCATGGCGGCGATTGCGCGCGCGGCGTTGCAAAACGGCGCGCCCATCCTTTGCGATGCGCGGATGGTCTCGGAAGGCATTACGCGCGCGCGGCTGCCGGCCGGCAACGCCGTGATCTGCACGCTCAACGACCCCGAAGTCGCTGAGCTCGCGCAAGCAATGGGCAATACGCGCTCGGCGGCGGCGCTGGAACTTTGGCGGCCGCATCTGGATGGCGCGGTCGTCGCCATCGGCAATGCGCCGACCGCGCTGTTTCACCTTCTGAACATGCTGGAGGACGAATCCTGCCCAAGGCCGGCGGCGATCATCGGCTGCCCGGTCGGCTTCGTCGGCGCCGCCGAGGCCAAGGCCGCGTTGATCGCGAGCCCACCGGCGCCGGCCCTAACGGTTGAGGGCCGTCTTGGCGGATCCGCGATCACGGTGGCCGCCGTGAACGCGCTTGCGATCCGGAGCGAATAGTCATGGGGCGCATCATCTGTTGTGGGCTCGGGCCCGGCGATCCCGATCTGATCAGTGTGCGGGCCGACCGCGAAATTCGTGCCGCGCGGCATGTCGCCTATTTCCGCAAGAAAGGCCGGCCGGGTCAGGCGCGGCGCATCGTCGATAGGATACTGGCGCAGGATGTGCACGAATATCCAATGGAATATCCGGTCACAACGGAGCTTGCCTTCGACGGCGCGGAATACGGCCGGCTTCTCGCGGGCTTCTATGACAACTGGGCGCAGCGTCTCGTCGAGATTGCGCGCAAGGACGACGTGATCGTGCTCTGCGAAGGCGATCCCTTCTTCTATGGTTCGTTCATGCATCTCCATGCGCGATTACAGGACCGCGCCGCGATCGAGGTGATTGCCGGCATTCCCGGCATGGCCGGTTGCTGGAACGTGGTCGGGATGCCGATTGCGCTCGGCGATGATGTGATGACGGTGTTGATGGGCACGCTTGCGGAGGAGGAACTGACCAGCCGCGCGCGGGGTTGCGATGCGCTCGTGATCATGAAGACCGGGCGCAATTTACAAAAAGTCCGCCGTGCGCTCGAAAACGCCGGCCGCCTCGATGAAGCCTGGCTGATTGAGCGCGGCACCATGCCCGGCGAACGCATCGCGCGGCTCAAGGACGTCACGGCGACCGAGTGCCCCTATTTTGCGATCGTGCTCGTCCATGGACAGGGGCGGCGGATGGAGCTGGCTGCCGAATGACGGGAATGTTGACCATCGCGGGACTTGGTCCCGGCGACGCGGCGCTGATGACGCCAGAGGTCGCGGCCGCGCTGGCGGACGCCACAGACGTCGTGGGCTACGCGCCCTATGTCGCCCGCGTCCCAGCGCGCGAGGGATTGGTGCGGCATGCTTCCGACAACCGACAGGAATTGGTTCGCGCCGGCGAGGCGATGCGGCTCGCGGCGGCGGGTCGTCGCGTTGTCGTCGTCTCCTCCGGCGATCCCGGCGTGTTCGCGATGGCCTCGGCCGTGTTCGAAACTCTTGAAGCATCGCCGCAATGGCTGGGACTTGCCATCCGCGTCTTGCCGGGCGTGACGGCGATGCTGGCGGCCGCGGCGCGTGCCGGCGCGCCGCTCGGGCATGATTTCTGCGCCATCAATCTTTCCGATAATCTGAAGCCGTGGTCGCTGATCGAGAAGCGCTTGCGGCTCGCCGCCGAGGCCGACTTTGCAATCGCGCTCTATAATCCTCGCTCGGTGGGCCGGTCCGACGGGTTCTCACGCGCGCTTGAGGTCCTTAAAGAGGCAGGCTGCGGCGATCGCATCACGATCTTCGCTCACGCCGTCACCACGCCCCAAGAGCGTATCGACGCGCTGCCGCTGCGGGACGCCCGGCCCGACATGGCCGACATGCGGACGCTCGTCATCGTCGGCAATTCGGCGACACGCCGCGCCGGCCGCTGGATCTATGCTCCGAGGCGCGCGTCATGACCGAGAAAGGCCAGTACGTCGGCAATGCTTTCCGTAGCGCGTCTCTCGGGCAAAACGGGGCGGGCGATCATGATAACGGGAAGAGGGAGCTGCCGCGCGGCTTCGATCTTGGCGAACGCGCCGGCACCACCCGCGTTGCGGGCGACGATCCATTCAATGCCCCGCGAACGCATAAGGTCGAGATCGCCGGCAAGCGTAAAGGGGCCGCGCGAAACAATGACGCTGGCTTCCCTCAACGGCAGCGCGCCTTCGGGAGCATCGACGAGTCGCAAGGTGTAGGCGTGCTGCGGCTTTGCGGCGAAAGGCGCAAGATGCTGGCGGCCGATGGCGAGGAATACGCGCGCGCGTTGGTCGGGCAGGGCGGCGGCCGCAGCCGCCACATCCTCCACCTCGATCCAATCGTCCTCAGGCGTCTTTTTCCAGGGCGCGCGCTCAAGTGCGATCAGCGCGGCCCCGGTCGCGGCACAGGCCGCAACCGCGTTGCGGCTGATCTCGGCTGCAAAGGGATGTGTGGCGTCGATGAGATGGGTGATGCGTTTCATTCGAATGTAATCGGCAAGCCCGCTTGCGCCGCCGAACCCGCCGATGCGGGTCGGCAGCGGCTGTGCCGCCGGGGACTCGGTGCGGCCCGCATAAGAGTAGATTGCGTCAAGCCCGAGGCGCGCGGCGGCCTCAGCGAGACGATTGGCCTCGCTTGTTCCGCCCAGAATGAGGACGCGCATCGTGGTTGACCCTTTGCTCAATACCTGGCTCACCATTGTCGGCATCGGGGAAGATGGCCTTGCCGGGCTGTCGGAGGCAAGCCGAAAGGCGCTCGCGGAAGCCGAGACCGTGTTCGGCGGCGAACGTCATCTGGCGCTGGCCGAGATCGGCCATCGCGGCCGTGCCTGGCCGATACCGTTCGATGTGAGCGGCGTTCTCGCTTGCCGTGGCCGCCCGACGGTGGTGCTCGCTTCCGGCGATCCGTTCTGGTACGGCGTCGGCGGCGTTCTCGCGGAGCATTTGCGCGATGGAGAATGGAGCGCGCACCCCGCGCCCTCGGCCTTCGCGCTAGCCGCGGCGCGCCTCGGATGGCGGTTGGAGAATGTCATCTGCCGCGGCCTTCATGCGGCCCCGTTCGAGATATTGTTGCCGCTTCTCGCGTCCGGCGCGCGCCTGATCTGCCTGGTACGCGACGGCAAGGCGGCGGCCGATCTCGCCAATTGGCTGACCGTGCGCGGCTGGGGCGCCTCCCGCCTGTGGACATGTGTCGCGCTTGGCGGTCCGCAGCAAAGCATCAAGAGCGATCGTGCCGATAGTTGCGCGACGAATCCGTCCGCCAGGCTTGTCACGGTGGCGATCGAAGCGGAGGGCGCGGACGGCCTGTCGCGAAGCTGCGGCCTTGCCGACGACCTCTTCGCGCATGACGGCCAGATCACCAAGCGGCCGATGCGCGCCCTGGCGCTGTCAGCGCTGGCGCCAAGGGCCGGCGAACGATTATGGGATGTCGGGGCGGGTTCCGGCTCGGTCTCGATCGAATGGGCGCTTTGCGAGGGAACCGCGGTCGCGGTCGAAAAACGCGAGGACCGCGCGGCCAACATCCGCGCCAATGCTGCGTCCTTCGGATTGGCAGACAGGATCGATGTCACGGTGGGATGCGCGCCGGCGGCGCTGTGCGGATTGGCGCCGCCGCAGGCCGTATTCTTTGGCGGAGGTCTGGATGACGCCATTTTCGACGCCGTCTGGTCGCTCGTTCCGAAACGAACGCGCCTGGTCGCGCACGCGGTGACGCTCGAAACCGAGGCGCTGCTATCGGAGCTGCAGCGCCGTCACGGCGGCGAACTGATGCGGGTCCAGATCGCGCGTGCCGCCCCGCTTGGGGACTTCAGGTCCTGGGAGGCGGTGCGTCCGGTCGTGCAATGGAGCGCAGTGAGATGAAGGTCGCCGGTCTCGGCTTTCGAAAAGAAGCCAACATCGATTCGCTGCGCGAAGCACTCGTTGCGGCCGGCGGCGCTCGTGGGCTCGATGCGCTCGCGACCGCCAGCGACAAGGCTGACGCGCCCGTGCTGGTCTCGCTGGCGCGCGAACTTGGTCTCTCTATCAAGGCAATTCCGGCCGAACAGCTCGCAGGCATCAAAACGCCAACCCGATCGGAGCGCATCAAGACCATGCGTGGCGTCGGCTCGCTCGCCGAAGCGGCTGCGCTTGCGGCGGCGGGCCGCCACGCGCGTCTCGTTTCAGCGCGGATCGTCTCGCGGGACAAGACCGCGACCGTTGCGATCGCGGAGGGATTTGACCCATGACGGTGCATTTCATCGGCGCCGGCCCCGGCGCGCCCGACCTGCTCACCTTGCGCGGGCGCGATCTCATCGCCGCTTGTCCGGTTTGTCTCTATGCCGGCTCGCTGGTGCCGACGGAGATCTTGGCGCACTGCCCGTCGGGTACGCGGATCGTCAACACCGCGGCGCTTTCGCTTGACGACATCATGGCGGAGATCGTGGCCGCGCATGCGGCGAATCAAGACGTAGCTAGACTGCATTCCGGCGATCTGTCGATATGGTCGGCGATGGGCGAGCAACTGCGTCGCCTGCGCGCGCTGGGCATTCCCTATTCGATCACGCCCGGCGTGCCGTCATTCGCGGCGGCCGCGGCCGCGCTCGAAGCCGAGCTCACGCTCCCCGGACTTTCGCAATCGGTGGTGTTGACGCGCACCTCCGGCCGGGCCAGCGCAATGCCGGAAGGCGAGACGCTCCAAGCCTTCGCCGCAACCGGCGCGGTGCTTTCGATTCATTTGTCCATCCACGCGCTTGATAGAGTGATCGCCGAACTCTTGCCGCACTACGGCGGCGATTGTCCCGTGGCGGTGGTCTGGCGCGCGAGCTGGCCGGATGAAAGGATCGTGCGCGCGACGCTGGGCACGCTCGAAGCATCGCTCGGCGCCGAGCTTGAACGAACCGCCATCATTCTTGTCGGCCGCACTCTCGATCCCGGCGATTTCGACGACAGCCGCCTCTATGCCGCCGACTACGACCGTCGCTACCGGCCGGTTGGAACGGCGCCGCGCTTTCCGGAGGCGTCGTGATGACCCGCGCCCTTGTCATCTCGGCGCCGGCATCCGGCGCCGGCAAGACGACGCTCACGCTGGCGCTGGCGCGAGCCTATCGCGATCGCAGATTGAAGGTGCAATGTTTCAAGAGCGGACCCGACTATATCGACCCGGCCTTTCACACCGCGGCGACCGGACGCACCTCCGTCAATCTCGACAGCTGGGCGATGTCGCGCGATGCAATCGACGCGCTGGCAAGGCGCGGTGCGGACGCGGACCTGATCCTCGCAGAAGGATCGATGGGCCTGTTCGACGGCGTCGCGACAAAAGGAGCCTGCGGCACCGGCGCCAGCGCCGACCTTGCCGCCATAATGGGTTGGCCGGTCCTGCTGGTGCTCGACCCTTCCGGGCAGGCGCAGACGGCGGCGGCGGTGGCCGCGGGCCTTCGCGATTTTCGTCCCGGCGTGCGGATAGCGGGAGTTGTGCTCAACCGCGTCGCGAGCCCGCGGCACGAAGATCTGGTGCGCGGGGCGATGACCAACGCCGGCATCGCTGTGCTCGGCGCCTTGCCCCGTCACGCGCCGATCGCGATGCCCGAACGCCATCTCGGCCTGGTCCAGGCGGAAGAACAGGCGCGTCTCGGCGGCCTGATAGCGGAAGCGGCCCGCCTGATTGCCGAGCGCATCGATCTCGACGCGCTGTTGCGACTGGCGGAATGCGACTGGTCGGCGCAAGACTCAGCCTCCGACGCGATCATGATTCCGCCCGGCCAGCGCGTTGCGCTGGCGCGCGATGCGGCCTTTTCGTTTGTCTATCCGCATATGCTCGAGGGCTGGCGGGCCGCCGGGGCCGAGATCATGCCGTTCTCTCCGCTCGCCGACGAGGCTCCGGATGCGAGCGCCGACGTCTGCTGGCTACCCGGCGGTTATCCGGAATTGCATGCCGGGCGGCTGGCGGCCAATCGTCGCCTTCGCAGGGCGCTTCGTGCATTCGCGGTGACGCGGCCGGTGCACGGCGAATGTGGGGGCTATATGGTGCTGGGCGAGGGGCTGGTGGACGCGCAAGGAATGCGCCACGAGATGACGGGACTGCTCGGGCTGGAAACCAGTTTTGCCAAACGCCGCATGCATCTCGGCTACAGGGTCGCCGATCTTGCCGCACCGATTCCCGGATACCCGCAGGGATCGCGCCTGCGGGGCCATGAATTTCACTATGCCTCGATCCTGGCGCAACCCGATGCGCCGCTCGCCACCGTGCGTGACGCAAACGGTGCCGAAATTGCCGAAGCCGGTTCGTATCGTGGGCGCGTGAGCGGGACATTCTTCCACCTGATCGCGGAGGCGTCGTGAGCGGCTTTGTGTCCTTTGTCTCTGCGGGGCCTGGCGATCCCGAACTCCTGACGTTCAAGGCGCACGCGCGTCTGCGCGACGCCGATGTCGTGCTCTATGACGATCTCGCCGCAGGCGCCATTCTGGATCACGCCCGTCCCGGTGCGAACCTCGTCGCGGTAGGAAAGCGCGCGGGTCGCCCTTCTGCCAGGCAGGAGCACGTCAGCCGCCTGCTGGTCGATTACGCGGCGACGGGCGCGCGCGTAGTGCGACTCAAATCGGGCGATGCGGGAATCTTCGGCCGGCTCGAGGAAGAGATCGAGGCGCTGCGCAAGGCGGGCCTCGGTTATGAGATCATTCCCGGCGTCACCTCGGCCTGCGCTGCCTCTGCCACCGCCGGCATTCCGCTGACGAGGCGTCATACCTCGCGCCGCGTGCAGTTCGTCACCGGCGCCGATGTCAATGGGCAATTGCCGGCAGACCTCAACTTCGCCGCGCTGGCCGACCCGGATGCGACCACCGTGGTCTATATGGGCAAACGAACCTTTCCCGCGCTTGTCGCAAAACTGATCGAGCACGGCATGTCTCCCGATACGCCGGCGCTGCTCGCCGAGTCGCTCGGACGCGCCGACGAGAAGCTTGCGCGCATGACGATCGCTGGGCTTGCGGAACAGCTCGTCCAGGGTGCCGGCCCCGCCACCGCGGTCATTCTGTTCGGGGCGCTTGCGGGAGACCAGCGATGAACAGCGCTTTTTTGGTGGACGTAAGCCAAATGTTGCTATCTGCAACGCCATCAGGCCCGCGGCCGCACCAGGTTTTATCATGCTGAACCTCTCCCTGATTGGCATAGGCTGCGGCGATCCCGAGCAATTGACGCTCGCGGCGATCCGCGCCATCGACGCGGCCGATCTCGTGCTGATTCCGCGCAAGGGGGCCGACAAGTCTGATCTTGCCGAACTGCGGCGAACAATCTGCGCGAAGGTCCTTAAGGGTGACCGACCGCGTCTCGTTGAATTTGATCTGCCACAGCGCGACGCGCGCAGTGAAGATTATCGCAGTGGCGTTGACGACTGGCACGACGCGGTTGCGGCGACATGGGCGAGGGAGATCGCGGCCCACCTCGGCAACGAGGGGCGCGTCGCGCTCCTGATCTGGGGCGATCCGTCACTCTATGATTCAAGTCTTCGCATCGCGCGCAGGCTCGATTCCGTGGCGGAGATCGAGGTAGTTTCCGGCATCACGTCGATCCAGGCACTTTGCGCCGCGCACAAATTGCCGCTCAACGATATCGGCGAGCCGTTTCTGGTCACGACGGGACGACGGTTGCGCGACGGCGGCTGGCCGCCCGGCGTCGACACCGTGGTGGTCATGCTCGACAGCGGCGCGGCGTTTCAGTCGCTCGACCCGACCGGCGTTCAGATCTGGTGGGGCGCCTATCTCGGCATGCCGGAGCAAATCGTCAAATCCGGCCCGCTGGCCGAGGTCGGCGCAGAAATCGCAGACGTCCGGCGCGACGCGCGAGAGCGTCACGGCTGGATCATGGACAGCTACATTCTCAAGCGCGCATCGACATCTTCGATAATGTGAAAGGCAAAACACATGCTTCCTGATTGGGTCAAGGTCGACTGCCCCGCGATCTCGCTTCGTCATCGCGACGCTGCGCTACGTCGTCAGGGCGAGCTTACAAAGCCGGCGGGCGCGCTTGGCAGGTTGGAGACGCTGGCGGTCGAATTGGCCGCGCTTCAGCATACCGACCGACCGTCGGCGGAGCGGGTGCCGATCACGATCTTCGCCGGCGATCACGGCGTCGCCGCGCAAGGCGTGTCGGCCTATCCGCAGGAGGTCACCATCGCGATGATGGCGAATTTCGCTGGCGGCGGAGCTGCGATTTCCGTGCTGGCGCGCGAGCTCGGCTCGCCGCTCGAGGTCGTCGACGCCGGCACGCTCGCGGAGTCTCCGCTTCCCGGCATCGTCACCGACAAGCCGCGGCGGGGCAGCCGGGATTTCAGCCGTGGAGCCGCACTTGAGGCGCCCGAGGTCGCGTTCGCCTTCGACTGCGGAAGGCGGGCGGTTGCGCGCGCCGCCTTGCAAAAACCCGATCTGCTCATTCTCGGTGAAATGGGCATCGGCAATACCACGGCTGCCGCCGCCATCGCAGCGGCGCTGTTGGGCACGAATGTTGGTTTGATGACGGGCAGCGGCACCGGTCTCGACGTCGCGGGCCGCGAACGCAAGGCGCAGATCATCGCCGCCGCATTGTCGCATCATGGCTTGGGGGAGGCAGGCGTGGACCCCGAACGCGTCATGAGTGCCGTCGGGGGGCTGGAAATCGCGGCGATTGCGGGAGCCATCATCGCCGCCGCCCAAAGCCGCATTCCGGTTCTGGTCGACGGCTTCATCGTTTCGGTCGCGGCACTCTCGGCTGTGCGCCTCAATCCGTCCTGCAGACCGTACCTGCTGTTCTCGCACCGGTCCGCGGAGCAGGGACACCGGTTGGTTCTCGACGCGCTCGAGGCCCGTCCACTACTCGATCTCGATCTCAGGCTAGGCGAGGGATCGGGCGCAGCCCTTGCGTTGCCGATCCTGCGGCTTGCATGCGCGCTGCATAATCGGATGGCGACGTTCGCGGAGGCCGCGGTGCCCGGCGCTTCCGAGAAGGGACCTTGATGCTCGTCGGTCGCTCCATCGGAGGCTTTCGGTGGCAGGCATGTTTATCCGCAAGATCAACGGAGTGAGGAATGACCGAGATGCTCAACACACCGTCCCGGCACTTTGATGCGGGGTTCCGGGAGACTCTCCGCGAGCTCGTGCTCTGGCGCCGCGACGTCCGCCGCTTTCGCCGCGATCCCGTCGATCCCGGCCTGATTCATTCGCTGATTGAACTTGCCAGCCATGCCCCGTCGGTCGGGCATTGCCAGCCTTGGCGGTTCGTGCTCGTCGAATCGGCCGTTCGCCGCGCGGCGGTAAAGGAGAGTTTCGGTCGTGCCAACGTGAAAGCCGCCGAGAACTATCGCGACCAGGAACGCGCGCGCTACATCAGGCTCAAGCTTGAGGGGCTCGAAGACGCTCCGGTTCATCTTGCGGTGTTCGCCGACGAGACAACGCGGGCAGGGGCCGGCCTCGGACGCCAGACGATGCCGGAGGCGCTTCGATATTCGGTCGTTGCCGCGGTACAGACATTCTGGCTTGCCGCGCGCGCCGAGGGGCTGGGAGTTGGCTGGGTTTCGATCCTCGAGCCGAACATCGTTTGTCGAATGCTCGACGTACCGGAAACATGGACCCTCGTCGCTTACCTCTGCGTTGGCCGGCCCGCAGAGGAGCATCTTGATCCTGAGCTCGAACGTCATGGCTGGCAGCAACGTCTGGACGCCGAGCCGCTGATATTCATGCGGTGAAGCGCAAGACCGCGCTTGCCTCGCCCGCTGCCGGCCTCGGTCGACATAGCTCGCGATGCATTCCCAAAACATCAAACATCCAGCAGTTCGCGGATCATCGACGTCCAGATGTCTAGAATAATATCGAGGCGGCCGGAACCCTCCAGCGCCTTAAGTGTGGGGTTGCCATTGACCTCAATCACCAGGAGGGCCGACAAATCGCGAGGCTTGGATGTATCAAAAATGTCGACCGCACCGAGGCGTAAGCCGAGCGCTCCGCAGGCGCTGCGGGCTATGCCGCCAAGGGGTTCCGGCACATTGGTGTCCAGCGTATCAATTCCCCCCAACGCGCTCAGGTTTTGGCGACCAACAAGTCTCACCGCCTCCCCCTCGCGCGGCCTGTAATCCGGTGAGAATCCGCTGGCCGCAATCGATGAGGTAGGGTAGGGCGACACGCCCATGCCTCCAAGAGATGAGTTGATGCCGTCTAGTAGTTCCGCGAGCGTGCGGATGCCGTCTCCCAAGAGCCGCGGGGGGCTTTTGGCCGCGTAGTAAATCGGCCGATCGTCTTGCACGAGAACACGGTATTCATCCCCGAGGATCACCTCCTCGATGACGAAAGAGTCGTATGACTGCGGCAAGCGCTCCATATAGGCTGTCAACGACGGTGCGTTGATGACCAACTCCGCGTAGTCGCCGCGCGCGCCGGAATTCGGTTTGCAAAAGACAGGGAAGCCGAGTTTGGTGGCAAATGGAAGTGCGTCCTTGGATTCATGACCTGGGTTGCGAAGAGCCGAATATGTCTGCGAGTTGAAAAAGTGGTTGCCTCGTATCGTCGGGATGCCGGAACTGCGCAAGATGGATTTGGTATGAGCTTTGTCGCGGGAAATAAGGTAGCTGGATGCGTTGTTGATGGGATAGCTGCATATCCATCCGGCTCCGCTCAACAGACGCCGAGATCCAAATTCGATTGCGAAGACGTAGCCGTTGCCGTCGTCAAGATCGACAAAACGCAGCCCAAGCTTTTCCGCGGCTAGTCGGGCATAGCGGGCTTGATCGGGATAGATCATCGAATCCCACGGTGATATTTCTGAGCTGCAGCATGGTGCCGGAGAAGTCGAGACCGCTTCAAGTTTGGCGCTGGCTGGGGAACTAGGATTCGAACCTAGACAAACAGAGTCAGAGTCTGTTGTGCTACCGTTACACCATTCCCCATAAGTCACTGATATTACAGCGCTTCTTGTGGCAACTTTTGCAAATGGCTTCGCAAATGGCCCCGATCATATAACTGCAGCGGTGGTTTCGGTCCAGCCCTTGTTGAATCGCCTCGAAACAGCCTGCATCTAACGGTTTTCGTAGGCTTTGCGCGTGATCCCCGGACAAAGCATCGCGCTTTCCATTAGCTGACTCTGAACAAGTGTCAGCGCGGCATGGCTAAGAGAACGAAAATTACTCCGGTCGGGGGTCGAGTCGCTCCCCGCTACCAAGCGCTACGATCTTGTGCGCCAAACTGCGATTTTTCTACGAACGCGTTCGCCAGGTGTTAGCGCCTTACGCAGTTCACCGCGACGCACGCCATGTACGAGCCTTCGCGGAATGAGTGGGTATGGAATGGCAGCTTGTGTGCAAAGCGGACGTTTATATCGGCTCTCAAAATATCGGGCAGACCAATGAGCACTCAATCGGTTGTAGCTGGCCATATTACAGGCAGGAGTAAGGACAGGAAAGCGCACGGTCCATCCAGAAGATCAAAGCAATCCGGAAAGTCTAATAAGTAAGTCGCTCGCGTCTTTCAGTTCTCGCGACTCAAGGCCTTCATCAAACCACGCGTAAACCGTTCCGAGAGCGTCGAAGGCTTCCTTCTCGCGCCCTTTGTTCGCATACAGCTTCGCTAGGCTGGTCGCGGCGCGAAGCTCCAACATCTTTGCCTGTTTGGTCCGCGCCAGTTCCAGGCTAGTTAGAAAACAGGCTTCTGCCGCCCTGGCAGCGCCGGCCTTTCTCTGAAGCAGCAACAACTCGCCCTTCAGTCGATGGATCTCAGCTTCGTGGTATCGCTCGCCCGTTTCCTCGACGCATGCCAATGCCTCCTCTAGAGCAAGCAGGCCTTGATCGTACTGCCCGGCCTTCGCCAGCATTTCTCCACGCAGGGCCATGAGCCACGGTTGTCCGATCCTGGCCCCGCTCTGACGGTATGCACGATAGACTCGGTCGAACTGGAGAAGCCCGAGTTCTGATTGTCCTCCCTCGATGAGGATTGAGGCCTTGATCAACGACCCGAGCATCTGCCAATAAGGAAATCCTCCCGCTATCGCACCGGCGATCGCCTTGTCGATCCATTTTTCGGCAAGCTGGAATTCTCGCGCCGTGTGGCAAAGCAACCCATGCATGCCTTGGGCCTGAACGAGCGTTATGGGGATTGCGAGTTTTTGGGCGAGAGCGATCGCCTCTTCGCTGTACTCGAAGGCTGCGTCCGGATAACCAAGGTACAACATTGTCACAGCGAGATAAGACAAGCAGCTTGCCTTAGAGGGGTCGAACAATTGTATCGCCTCAACAAGTTCTGATTTCCGACGGACTGCCAGTGCTTTGATGAAATATTCCTCCGCCTTCTTTTGCTGGCCGGTATATGCTGACGCCAGGCCGAAAAGCATGAGCCATACCAGAGAATGTTGCTCCTCAGGATCGTCCATGATCGATAGTCGTTCCGCGAGGCGAAAGGCGGTCTTGTAATCGGCTCTGACGATGCTGAAAATTGAATGTCCAGTGATCGCCGAGACCAATAGTGAAACGTCACCGGTTCGTTCGCTGAGCTCAGTCGCCTTTTCATATGCTGCCGCAACTTCGGGCGCGGCGTAACCCAAGCCGGTTTGAAGCGATACGCCAAGAGCCAGCCACAATCGGGATTCTTGCGCCCAACGAACCGCGTCGTCCGGCAGCGTTTCTACCAAACCCATCGCGGCTCGAATGCTGCCCGCCGCCTCCGCATGTGCCGACCGCTGGATCGCCAGTTCTCCTAGCCGTCCGAGGTATTCGACGGCTTTGAATGCGTCATTTGAGCGGCTGTAGTGATGCGCCAGCTCGCCGATGTGGTCGTTAAGACTGCTTGCATAAATCGACTCGACGGCTCTGCCGACTGCCTCGTGCAAACGTTTTCGGCGGCTGGCCAGAAGAGATTGATAGGTGACTTCCAGCGTAAGGATATGCCTGAAGGCATAAGTCGTCTGGTCGTGGGTTGTTTGCGCGTAAATGAAATCCAAATTTTGCAATTCGACCAACATCCCGTCCAGGCGCGCCGCTTCGACGCCGCTGATCGAAGCAACAAGGTGCAGAGGCAGTCGGGACCCAACAACTGACAATGTCTGGAGGAGTTCTTTCAGTTGGGCCGGAAGCCGATCGATGCGCGCTGCGAGTGTGGCCTGAACCGTCTCCGGAACTCTGAGCTGATCGGCCGGCGCCGGACTTTTGTCCGTGTCGAGAGTTAGAACTCTGTCATCACGCAAGGACCGTACAATTTCCTCGAGAAAGAACGGATTTCCTTGGGCATGCTCGATAATATATTTTTTCAGAGGCGGCGCGATTTGCATGTCATGAATTAGTGCCGACAGCAGTTGTTCTGCTTGGACGACGCCAAGGGGCTTAAGTACGATTTCGGAATAATTCTCCTTGCCGCGCCAAGCGGGATCGAAATCAGGCCGATACGATACGATGAGCAGGAGTCTTGCGTCGCCAATACTATCCACAAGTAGATCAAGAAGTGACCGGCTCTGGGCGTCCGCCCAATGCAAATCCTCGAAAACAAACACCAATGGCTGCTTTTGACTTTCTGTGATGATGACGCGCTTGATGGCATCGAGCGAGCGCGCGCGTTTGATCAGGGGATGGGCCTGGTTCAGCGGATCGTTGAGCTCTGCTATTCCCAGCAGCTCGTAGAGGTAGGGCAGCGCGTCCAAAAGTGACGGATCCGAGTTCATCAGTGACGAACGAACCTTCTGTCTGCGCATCGATGCTTCGTCTGTGCTGCGGATTTCGAAGTAGGTCGTGAGCATATCTACGACAGGTACCCACGGCACGGCTTTGACGTGCGATAGCGCATAGGCTTCAATAATCCTGCATTCAGGCGGTAGGGATCGGCTAAACTCGAAAAGCAGGCGTGACTTGCCTGCGCCGGCTTCGGAGACCTCGGCGACAACTTGCCCACGGCCGCTCATCGCGAGGGCAAGTGCGCGTTGCATGTCCTGCATCTCCCGCTCTCGGCCCACAAGTTTGATGAAGCCTCGTGTCATCGAGACCTGCAGATAGCGCCTCAGAGTCCCTAGCCCCACCACCTCGAAAGCGGCGACCGGATCTTTCACACCCTTGACCATCGCAGGCGGGAGCGGCTTGAGCTCGAAATAGCCCTCCACGAGTCGACGAGTTGAATCGCTGATTACAACCGATCCCGGTTCAGCCGTACTCTGCAACCGAGCGGCGAGATTGATGGTGTGTCCGATAGGGTTGTACTCAAGACGACCGCCTGTATTGAGCGTGCGCAACACTGCGTCGCCCGTGTTGATCCCGATGCGCACCTCCAAGCAGGACTTTCCCTGTCTAACGAGCTGGGACGCGTAAGACCGCAGGGCTCTTTGCATTTCGATTGCCGCGTAGGTCGCGCGCCTAGCGTGGTCCTCAAAGGCGACCGGCGCGCCAAATATAGCGAGGATGCCGTCGCCGAGAGTGTGCACCACGTATCCGTCGTAAAAAAGAGTCGCTTCCAGCATGATTTGAAGCGCGGGATCGACGATGTTCTGTGCTTCTTCCGCGTCCATGTTCGCCATCAGCTCGACCGAGCTTTTGATGTCGACAAACACAGCCGTCACGGTCTTTCGCTCGCCTTCGGCGGGGACCGACGTGGCCTGCTTATTCAACCGAACTGTGAAGGTCGGAGCCTCACGCGCCGCCTCCTCCACGGTTCCAGAGGTGCTAAAGTTATAGTTGCATTGTTCGCAAAATCTTGCAAAAAGCGAATTGATACAATCACACGAAGGGCATAATTTTTCCATTTTCTGTTCTCTCGATCGACCTGGAATTCACACCCGGCTTTTCTGAGCGATCTGGAAAGTTCGTGCTGCGGCTATTCGAATCGGATCCGGCCCCCGATGGGCTAACCTTGCTTTCGAGCATTTGCCGACCGAGTTTACGGAAGACTTGGGTTAGGCACGGCGCCGGCGGTTTGCTCATTTGGCTCCGCCGCGACCGATCCGGACCGATGCTGCCATCCTTCGGTCCTCCCGGTCCCACACTGTCGGCCGATGTGTAGACCGTGACTTTCGAATAGTTTATAGCTTACTGAGTTTCGTTGCACTACGTGGTTGGGACGCCCAATATGACGAATCCCAGCGATTGGCCGGGCGCGCCCGGCGAGGCCCAGAGTGACGTGCTGGCAAGCTGGTTCGGCGATTGGGCTGATGCTTGGAGGATTCGAGAGGGCCCGGACGCGCTCGAAACGCGCGAATTCGCCGCATCTGTTCGCGACGTAGTGTTCAGCGTCCCGGCGCAAGCGTCTTGGATTGGCTTGACAGCCTGGCTACGCTACTCGAGTGCGGTGGCCGAGGCTCTTGTCCGCTACGAGGCCGGTCTCGCCCGATTAGCACCCGATCACGCGCACGAAGGTCTTGGGGCTTCACCATCCAATACCCGTGTACTCGTCGACGAGACTCGAACCCTGCTGCGTCGCGTCGGGGACGCTGCGAGCCAGGAGGCGCGGCGCGCGCAGTACGAACTTGAGAAAGTCGGAGAGGCGATCGCTTGGGCCGCTGCCGCAGGCGAACGTGGATCCTTCCCTCATAATCAACACGCTCGCAGGCATGAGGTAAAGGCTTGAACGAAGCTGTCGAACTCGATCGGGAGGACGATTCCGCTATTGCCGTGCTCGGATTCGAAGAGGAAATGTCGGCCGTGCGTCGCCGGATCGCCGCATGGGTCGAAAGTTCTGATCCAGAAATGCGCCCCGCGCTGGAATGGCAATTTCTCTCGCGATCGAAGTACTTCCGCCCGCTGACCATCTTCTCGTGTCATCGAGCGATCGATCCAGGTCCAATACCCGAGACCATTTTGAATTCCGCGGTGGTCATAGAGTTCTTTCACAATGTATCGCTGGTGATCGACGATATTGTCGACAGGTCTGACGAACGCCGAGGCCGTCTCACTCTTCACAAACAGTTTGGGGAGCTGAATGCGCTGATGGCTTCGGGGTATATTGTCGCGGAAGGCTACCTGCGCCTTCGGGACGACGTCCAGGCGATCAGCCTGTTTTCGGAGCTACTGAAGCGTTTGGGCGTAGCCGAATGCATGCAGTGGCGGTTGCGCCGGCAGCCGCTCGGGATTGAGGACTGGCGACGGATTGCTGGCGAAGACACCGGGTCGATGTTTGAGGTTTGTGCTTGCCTCGGCGACCGCAGCGAACGCCTTCGTCGGTTCGGCGGGCTGCTCGGACTGCTCTATCATGGCTGCGACGATGTCGGAGATGTCCGCGGTGCCGCTGCGCTCGGGGGGGGCGGAGAGGAGGACGTGCGTGACGGTATTCTGACCCTTCCGGCCGCGTTGGCGATCCGCGATCCCACCGTTGGAGCATTGTTTTGCAAACCGGATCCTGATCCGAAAGACCTTCGGGCCATTGCCAGCAGCTTTGCCGCTCAACTGCCCGCTGCCGAGACATACCTTGACGAGATTGCAGAAGAAGCGCGGACAGAGGCCAGTCTCTTCTCAAGAGACCCCGCACCGCTATGGGCGCTCGTCGAGCAGACGCGGCGCCTCAGTCGTCGATAGCGTTGTCGTTGTCAGTACGAATTCGCCAACATGGCACGCAATCCCCAAGCGAATGGCGGCGCGACATTTCCTTCGCTAACGCTCGGATCTGCGCCAGAAGGAATCGGCTGCTTTCCACCACTCGATGATTGCCGTTTCGAGGCTTCGTCCGATTTCGGACACGGCGCGCGCACCGGGAAGAGCGCCAGGCCTTGGTCGCATACCCATCGTATCCTTGAGAAGGGTATCGGCCTCAACCCATATTTTGGCGAGCGCCGCGTAAGGCGCCAACATGATTTTCCACGCAAAAAGCAGGGGGGTCGGATAGGCCTCCGGATCGATGATCGAGACGGCGTCGAGGTGGCGGTGTCGCTGCACGACCGCACCTGCCGCCTGCAGGCCCGAATACACAGCCGACTCCACGGTCGCAATCATGATGGAGTTGGCGCAACTATTCCCGGCGAAGTAGAGATTATTTATTTCCGGATAGCTGACCTCCGTGGTCCAGCGTTGGCTGCCGACCTCGTTGAGGAACAGTTTCTGATCCAGGTTCGGTTGAAAGAAAGTCTTGTCCCAGTCTATATCTTCCTCGAGCTTGAACGGAACATAGCGCTGAAACTCCTTGAGGATGGGATGCGCGGCATCCTTCAGCTCCCTTTTCACCTGGCTCGAGAGCGTTGGCATGATGCCCTTGTCATCGATCGCATTCGCGAGCGCCTCCTTTAGGCGAACGGGGAGTGCGTCGAAGTCCGACGCGGCGACGGCCAAAACAGTCTTTTTGGGTCCACTTAGCTCCTCGATCTGGACGAACGTCAGCGAATATTTCGAATTCAAAAGAGCCACGTAGTAGGACGGTATTTGGGCGAGCTTCCGTTTGAATGTGACATACAGTACCGGAAGCGGATCGCTGCCGAGACGGCGCACGTTGGCAAGATTGGGCAGCAGACTGACGATCGATTGGGCATCGGCATTGTTGCGATCTTTCGATGCAGGCGTGAAGATGAGGTCACCAAGGCTGGCCGGCGATGAAGCAATAATCAAGCCGTCGACGTCCCGATCGACCTCCGCACCTTTCTTCAGGTGCTTGTAGGAAATCCTTGTGACACGGCCATCGCCGACGGTCACACCCGTGACCTCGGTGTTAATGTGCATATTCGCGCGGGAATTCAGCGCCTTAAGTAGGGGGACGACGAAATTCTCGTACGAATTTCCCTTCAAAACCCAGCACAGCGGTGATGGCTCACGAAACTGGTATTTTGCGAAGCGTTGATAGGCGAGCGCGGAAGAGAGGTAGCTGTCGATAGACCAGACATTTCTAACGACCGAATCAAAAAAATGCGTAACGCCGCGCGTTGCATAAGGTCGGTTCACGATAAAATCGTTCAAGGTCTGATTCTCGAGGAATTCCTTATCGGCATCGCCTCGGGCAATCGCATCGAGAATCGTATAGTTCGCCAGAAACATCTCCGGAAGACTGATAACACCCGAGGACAGATTCTTGAGCCCCGTACGGAACGCGCCGATATCTGTGCAGACCCGATAGTGAGGAAAATCGCCCGGAGCCAAAAACCCGCAGTCGCGCCTTCTTTCGAAGTGCTTATGCTTTTCTAAACCTATGTCTTCCGTGAGCTTCCAGAAGTTGTGAAACCACTCGGCAAACATATGCGGATAGACGTCGTAGTAGGCGCCACCATGCTTGACGCCACTTAGATTGCCGCCCATCAGCGGCCCTTTCTCGAATACTTCGACGTCAAAGCCGCGCTCGACGAGGCGCAGGGCCGCAGTCAGACCTGCGATGCCGCCACCGACGACCGTCATTTTAGGAGTCCGAGCATTTCTCGGCATGGCGAACCCAAGGTTTGACCTTCGCACGAGGACGCTTTGAAATAGTATGCCCACGATGGGCCCTTCGTCAATTTGTAACGTTGGCGAAATGACCGTCGTCCGGACTTCGCTTGGATTTTCAAGGGGCGAGTCGTCTAATACACTGTCCGTTGTTTGAAGAAAATTTGACCCTTTTTCGCCGCCAGCAGTACTGCAAAGCCAGACGACGTGCCCAATTCGGCATTTCCAGTCTGGATCTGGAACGCCGTTGAGATTGCGATCGAAGAGATCGTGTCGTTGGTTTGTAACTTCTCGAATTTTTTGGGAAACAGAAGTGACCGCACCGGTAGTCTCGCAATCATACTTTCCACATACGTTGGCTATGGCACACAACCAGGGTCAAAACGTGAGTTGGCGGGGAGTGCCGCTTCTGTGAAGGTTTGCGGACGCCGGCCCCTCCGGTGCGCGCCGCACCACCTTCATGGGGCCGGCGTTCGCAAACCTTCACCGTGGCGGACATCCGTCCAGTCATTCTAATCTACGATTTCCGGATCGCCTTCCAAGCAAGTTGCAGAGGAACCGCTCTCCTACAATTCCCGTCGCGCGTTGCCTTTCAGCCCACGGATACGCCAGCCTTTGCCCGGCTTATACCGAGAGCCAGAATGCGATGCAGCAGGGCCGGGTAATCGAGTCCGGCATGCCGAGCCGCTGTCGCTAGCTCTTGGCTCTTCGCGATTTCGGGATTGGGGTTCGCTTCAATAAAATAGAGAGTGCCTTCGACAGAGAGGCGAAAGTCGATGCGCGCGTATCCATCGAGCCCCAGAGTTCGGTAGATGCGTTTCGCAATTCGTTGAATACGGGCGTATACCTCCGGCGTAAGGTTCTTGGCCGGCCCATCTACAATTACGACGCGTTCCTGATAACTGGGATCGTGTTTGACTTTCTCGGTGGCTATGCCCTGGCCGCTCATGGTGCCGAATTTCAACTCCCAAACCGGTAGCACCCGCAGCCGAGTGTTGCCGAGTACACCGACATAGAGCTCGCGTCCCTCGATAAATTGCGCCGCGATGGCGGCTGTCCCGATCCGCTCGTGAATGAATGCGACGCGCTCTGCGAGCTTCTCATCAGTATCGACGACGGATGCCTGCGAGATACCCCGGGATCCATCCTCGTTCAGGCTCTTGACGATTAGCGGCAGCGCAAGACGCGCTGGCCGTTTTACCTTGCGGCGCATGGGGAACACTGCGAAGGCCGGCACCGCGATCCGACGATAGTGTACCAACGTCTTGGACAGATCCTTGCCGCGCGCAAGATCAGGCCACGCGGGTTGCACCCGGTGTATGGGGTCTGCATCAGCTCGAGATAGGTGCAGTTCACCCAAGTGGGAACACTAGGTGATTAGCGGGGATAATTGTGGGGACCTCAGAGTCCACATCAATTTCGCGCTCATCCGCTCATGATCGGCCAAGGAGTCTCGCGCTCCAAACTCGTTAATGCGTCGATACGTTTTTGTCGTCGTCCGAAATGCAAAGAGCTTTTGAACGAACTTCGCGATAGTATCTCCCTCATTTCCTTCGCCGCGCCCTCTCGGCAGTCAGTACGTCTTCAGCCTCGCTGATAGCAATGCGCTCGTCGATCTGTTCAGCGCCGATGCTCGATCAGCACGTCGGCGATTGCCGCCACTGCCGACTTGTGCGCGGAGGATATCTCGAATGCCTCGGTTTTTGCGAAGCCGAGAAACGCGTCGATCGACTTGAACGAGCCGCACAGCAGACTCGCGCAAGCAACGGCCTCCCGAATGTCGAACAGCGGGGCTTGATCGGGAAATAGCAATCGCTCCGCTTCAGTGCCGCCATCCCGCATCGTTTCAGAGTTTTGCAAACTGCTCAGAAGTGACCGGAAATAGCCGGATCAAAATGGGGTGGCATTGCAAAACCGGGCTAGGGATATCAATGGCTTAGCCCCGAACCTGTTAGGCTACCGTTACACCTTTCCCCATAAACCACTGATATTACAGCGCTTCTTGCGGCAACTTTTGCAAATGGCTTCGCAAATGGCCCCGATCATATAACTGCAGCGGTGGTTTCGATCCAGCCCTTGTTGAATCGCCTCGAAACACTCTGCATCTAACGGTTTTCGTAGGCTTTGCGCGTGATCCCCGGACAAAGCATCGCGCTTTCCATGAGCTGACTCTGACCAAGTGTCAGCGCGGCTTGGCTATGGTTCGAAAGAGCCGGCGGCAGCAACGGCGTTGGGCCGGCTAAATTAGTCGCGATCGTTTCGGTGCATTATCACACGAGAAGTGGAAGCTCTCGCGTCTGGTCATACCATTGCAGAAGAAGTGGTGAGGGTTCGTCGCGCGAAAGCTACCGGGCGGCAACTCCATTCCGTTGACCTGGATCAAGACGGTCTGATCCGGATCGCCCTAAGTTGCGAAAATAATTGGAGGGGATTTGCAATGAAAAAAATATTGCTTGGTGCAATTGGTCTCGTGGTCTTCGCTGCTCCTACAGTTGCGGCCGACCTGCCGCAGCGGCCGCCCGTCGCGGCTCCCGCGGTGGTAATGCCTTATGTTTATGACTGGACTGGCTTCTACGTCGGCGCCAACGGCGGATACGGCACCAGCCAGAACTGCTGGGGCGTCGTACCGGTAGCGGGAGGCGCGGTCGTTCCTGACGGCTGCCACAATCAGGCTGGAGGGATTCTTGGTGGCCAGTTTGGTTATCGTTGGCAGATGGGTCCGACGGTGTTTGGGTTGGAAGCGCAGGGCGACTGGACTTCCATTCGTGGCTCCCACGTTAGCGTGGTCAATCCGCTTCTTACCGATACTTCCAAGGTGAACGGGCTGGGTCTGTTTACCGGCCAGATCGGTTACGCCTGGAACGCGGCGCTGCTTTACGTGAAAGGTGGTGCGGCGGTAACGAGCGGCAGCCTTTCGCAAATCACTAGTGTCGGGGGTGTCGGCGTCAACCAGGCGTCGATTACCCGCTGGGGCGGCAGTATCGGCGCCGGGTTCGAGTATGGCTTCGCTCCGAACTGGTCGGCTGGCTTCGAATACAACCACCTGTTCATGGGTAACGCCAACAACTCCTTCTCATCGCTGGCCGGCGTCACGCCGGTTCTCAACCAGATCAGCCAGGATGTCGATATGTTCACCGTGCGCGTGACCTATCGCTTCGGCGGTCCTGTCGTCGCTCGTTACTGAGCCCGGCGATAAAGGCTTGCGGCGTTGCAGGCCTTTATCGTTCTCCAATGGTTCGTCTCTGGCTGTCGGTTACACAGAGTCTTGCTCCAATCAGTGCGATCGGTCGCAGGCGGTCGGATTGCCGTCAGCTCAGTGGTGGCAAGGCTGCATTGATCCAACCAAACCGTCCTTGTCTGGCTTGATGCATATCAATCGGCCAGCCTTGACCTCGGACTAGCTTCGAAAACAGGCCAACCAGGGTCGGCCGTCGAATCAAGGGGCGATCTTCATGAAGATGATTTCATTGGCAGTTGGTGTGCTGGCCTTCGTCGCCGCAACGCCCGTGTCGGCGCAGTCCGTCGATCTGACAGGGACATACAAATGCGTTGAGATGTGCCGGATGGGTTTGGTTGGCGGCCCAGCCTTCGTCACCCAGAACGGCCCGCAACTAAATCTCCTGAACGAAGCAGGTCAAGCGTCCCGCGCCTGGCCAGACTGGTACGCGCCGGCAACCCGGATATGGATCGAGAACTATGGTTATGGCGCCGTCTACTCTGCAGACGGCATGCTCATTCAGTTCGATAACGGGACGATCTGGCAGCGTGATCTCGGATTGCCGCCACCGCCGCCGCCGAGAAAGCACCGGAAGTAGCCTGCGGCCGGCGACTGCGCGCTCCCTGAAGCCAATGATGGGAAATTGAATGTTCGGAGAGCGTAATGCCCGCCTTTCAGCTTAGCCTCGTATCTTCCGAAAAACTCTTATTTGCCGGCCAGGTCGATCAGGTAGACCTGCCCGGGAGGGAGGGCGATTTCGGCGTTCTCGCGGGCCACGCATCGATTGTTGCGGACCTCCGCCCGGGGATCGTGACATCAATCTCGCTCCGACGCCTTCGTTTTGCATCAACGGCTGCAGGACCGAACCTATGACAACCTTCGACAAACGCGAACAAGGCTTCGAGGCCAAATACATCCATGACGAGGAATTGCGATTCAAGACGATGGCCCGGTGCAACAAGATGCTCGGCAATTGGGCCGCTGGCCAGCTTGGCCTCACAGGCGAGGTCGCCGCGAAATACGCCAACGACCTCGTCGCTGCGGATCTGGAGAACCAGACCATGGACGCCATCCTGCACAGGGTATCCAAAGATCTCGCGAAGAAAGGCATTTCAGAGCAACAGGTCGCAAGAAGGATGAACGAGTTTCTTCACGCGGCGTTGGAGCAGATTGAATTGGGCAAGTAGCAGAAACCGTCAAGTCGACAGAAATCGTAGGGGAGATTTGAGATGAAGAAGTGCCTCAGAACTTTGGTTTGCGTGGCCGCGCTGGGCCTCTTGGCGGCAGCGAGCGTATCAACGCCCTCGCTGGCCGATACCGGCGCGGTTCGCGTCGTGTTTACCAAGGGAGGATTTATCATCGGTGTCGGCGGAGGACACGGCGTCTTGACCTTCCGCGGGCACCATTATCCGTTCGAGGTTTCAGGCATGAGCTTCGGGGCAACGATCGGTGCATCGACCACTCACTTGGTCGGCCATGCTCTGCATTTGCACTCTCCGGGAGACCTCGCCGGCAGCTACAGTGTGATTGGCGCGGGCGCGGCGGTTGCCGGCGGCGCAGGCGGTGTCGCGCTGCAAAATGCAAGAGGCGTGGTTCTGGAGTTGCACGGCGTTAAAGTCGGCCTGGAGCTGTCCGCCGCCGTAGGTGGTGTCACTATCACCATGCGATAGTTGTACGGCCGCTACGGCGGTCTCCCGCCGAAGCCGATAGCGAGGCCGAATAGCTTTACTTTTCGTCGCACGGGCAGCATGCACGCCCCAAATCTTACCCGTGCGAACTACGTGGACGGAGCCTCTCAGAGAACCTGCCAATGGTCGACGCATCCGATTATTTCGTCGTTGAGGCGTTGCGCGACGGGCGCTCAGTTACAATTCGGGCGCTTAAGCCTGAGGATCGGAGCGCGATGCTGTCGGCGGTCAGACGCGTCAGCTCCGAATCTCTTTACCGCCGCTTCTTCGGTCCCAAACGCGGATTTACCGAAAAGGAGACCGATTTCTACGTCAACGTCGACTTCGTCACCCACGTTGCGTTGGTGGCCGTGGTCCGTGAGGACGGCAAGGAGACCATCATCGGGGCCGGGCGTTACATCGTTGCAGAGCCCGGCAAAGCCGAAATGGCCTTCGCAATCATTGACGAATACCAGGGACAAGGAATTGGAACAGCCTTGCTCCGTCATCTCGTGTTGATCGCTCGCAAGACCGGGCTTCAGCAGTTGGTCGCCGAAGTGTTGGCGGAGAATACCCCCATGTTGACGCTATTCCGGAAGTGCGGATTCACCCTCCAGAAAGCCGGTGGCGCCGCGGTCGTGCACGCGGTGCTGGAACTGCGCTGAGCCCCCGTGCCTGAAGGTTCTTAACCGCCAAGTCAACGAGGCGCTACCGGCAACGCAATCCCACCACCGGAGTCATCCGCATGTTACGTCAATTTCTCTTCGGTGTTGCGGTCAGTGGCTGCAACATTGCCATTCATGCTTTGGTGATGCTGATTGTGATAGGAGTGGCGCGTATCGTCGGCGAGATAACGGCACCACGTCAATCCCTTCGATTGGTCGCCGTCATGATCGCAACCGTATTGGTTCTGATGATTGCGCACTTTTCCGAGGTGCTCGTTTGGTCATTGAGCTACGCGACCGTTGGCGCTGCACCCAAAGGCGCCGATCTCATTTATTTCGCCTTCGTGAACTATACGACGCTCGGATACGGCGACGTAATTCCGGTGGAGCGCTGGCGCTTGCTGGGTCCAATGACAGCAATGAACGGCGTGCTGATGTTTGGCTGGTCGACTGCCGTTATTTTTGAGGTGCTGCAGAAAGTATTGATGGAGAGCGACGGGGAAGCAAGACTTTGAAGTTAGCGCCGATCGAGAATGAACTTGTAGTGCTCCCCACTTCCCGGCGATTCGCGTACGGCGTCTGCATGTGGGCCTAAGACCGACGAAGATTGTCCGTCAGGATATAGGCGCTGACCAGAAGCACCCAGGTTGGCAATACCGCGAAGCTCCAGCCGACATAATAGCTGCCGATCAGAACCGCCAATGCCAGGAGGTATCCGATATAAGCGATCCAGCGGGGTGTGATGCCCGTATAAATCACGACCGTTGAGGTCGAGAACATAAACACTGCGCCCATTTTTATCGCGTACACATTTAAGATGATGTAAGCGGCGGCGCGCGCAAAGTGGAAAGCCTCAGAGTTGATCAACTCGGCAGGCTCGGAACTTGAAGCGAGGAGCGTGACCGCTCCTGTTACAGCCGCTGCAGCAAACAGCATGGCCAAAAAGAGCAGGGCACTGCCGAAAAAGACGGTTGCAAAGAAGCGGTCCTCTTGTTGACCGAGTCGGTCGCGCAATACACCAATGAACCACAGGAAGGCGACGCCCGCTAATGGAACAAGGTTTAGCGCAAGTTCGATCCGCCTTGTGTCGGCGCCTAGCCAAATGCCCGGTTCGAGCGGATCGGCCGGAATCGAGCGTCGAAGCAACACAAAGATTACGAACATAAGGCCCGAGAATACGATACCCGCAACGGCAGCGGCCTTCGGGGTCTTCATGCGTGCGCGAATGAGAGCCACGTTCTCTTGCATCGCCATCGTCCTCATTTTCACTTCGGCGCCACAGCCAGTCGCTTAGCCCGGACGCTCGGGGCGTGCTTTTCCGGAATGTCCACCAAGGCCTTGGGCGTCAGCGATATGCGCGAGCGCCAGTTCTTCCGGATAGGCAAAGTTTCTTGCAATCTCGCGATCGAGAAGGCTGAGTTCGACGAGCAGCGCGGCATGCCGGTGAGCGGGAAGGGTCTGCACCAGGTTTTCGATCATGGCCCGCAGCCGACGCACGATCTGCAGATTGCCGGCGCCGAACGAACGGATCTCACTGAAGGCAAGATGGACAAAATCCTCCCAATTTGGCGTCCGGAATACCAACCGCAGCTTTCCGGAGCGGTCCAGGATCTTGTCGGTGCGCAGGTTACGCTTGCCGACCGACCTCAGCATGCGATGAAGCTGATCGATTGCCAGCACCGCGGTGGTCGGATCGTTGATCGCTGGTGACAACGCCCGGATGGCGATGTCGACAACGATTCGAAATGCAAAGGTAGGATCCTGATCGATGGTGCGTTCTGAGCCGAGAGCGACCGACGTACGCAACGTTTCCTCATCAATCCCGCGGGCGCCACCGAAAAGGTTGAACAAGGGTTCATCGACCGCAACGAAGTCGCCGACTTGCGGCACAAATTCGATGATGCCTTCTGTACGTACAGCCTCGGCCAGCAGCGGAGCCAGATTGGCCGCCAGGACAATGCCGGAAGTCCCGCGATGCCTGATCACCCTGTCCGGGGCGTCAAGCCCGAATGTCTCATCGTCTCTGACAGGCCCCGAACTTGCATCGGGATAGACGCTCTCGACGACGGCAATCCCGTCCTCACCGACATGCGCCAAAATGCTGATAGGCCGCAATAATCGGGATGCGTAGTCGATCAGATAGAAGAAGGCCGCGAATGACAGGATGCCGAGCAAGGTCGCCACAAGTATAACCAGTTGGCTGACCTCCCTGTCCATCTTGTTCTGCGCACTCAGTGCGAACATCAAGGTGAATATCAGGAGGCCCACGGTGTATTTGACGACGTCGTTCCGCAGCAATGTCGTCGCGATAATCCGCGGCGTCATTTGCGCGCTGGCGACCTGAATGGCAACCAGCAGCGAACCGAATGTGAAAACGACGAAAGAGAGCGTAGCCGTAACGAACGCTTCGAGAAGGGTCTTTGCGCCATCGATTCCGAAACCAAGAAGGCTCCAGCCAAGCCACGCATCGAGCCGGTGCAATGATCTTGCAGCAATCAACGCAAGCGGAATAGCAATGAACGGCACCACCCAAAGCGATGATTTGAGATAGTTTCTCAGTCCATATCGCTGATTCCACCTTATTGGCATTCTTCGTTCCAGAGTCCGCCAGGTTATTCGCTTGTGGTTTGCCGAGCGACACTCATTGGCAGAAGTTCTCGGCGCCATGGCCATCGGCCTTCGATTTCGAGCACCAGCGTCCAGCTTAGGAACGTGCGGACGACAACCAGCCCGGCCAGAAGACCCAGGCTCGTAAAGGTAAGTTCGATCGCAATTGTCTTGACGATGTCCGCAGCGACCAGGACCTCGAGACCCAGCAGCAGGGAACGGCCGATCCGTATCTTGTATTCGTCATAGGGGTGCGCGCTCGTGGGCCAATGGATGCAGAGATACGTCGACCATATGATCCCTGCGACGATGACGAACACACCGAAGATTTCGATGCCGACGCCAACAAGATGAATCCAGCCGCTTGCTGTTGATTCAAAGGCAGGCAGGCGCGCGATATCGGCGTCCATCGTCGAATCCTGGCTTTACGATACTTCCAAAAATATCTTCAGGTCAAAAAGAGCGAATGCGTTGATATGCATCAAGGGTGCCGGTTTGCGCGCCGATATTCAAAACCAAGGCCGTTGATGACTATGGCATTGGCACCATATGGCGGATTTGACGAACCACCGGCAGGAAATCGTCTGGCTTAGGTGGTTTCCGCCAGCCCGTTGGCTCGCTGAATACCGCTTGGGCTGGTTGCTCGGCGATATCGTCGCCGGCATAACGCTCGCGGCCTACGCAATTCCGGTTTCCCTGGCCTATGCAGCGCTTGCGGGCTTGCCTCCGCAGGTCGGGATCTACGGCTATCTGCTGGGCGGCGTAGGCTATGCCCTGCTCGGATCCTCGCGTCAGCTCGCGATCGGGCCGACTTCTGCCATCTCTCTCATGATTGCCGGAACGGTGGGGGCAATGGCGGAAGGGGATGCACAACGCTACGCACAGATCGCCAGCCTGTCGGCCTTCACGGTGGCCGCGCTCAGTCTGTTCGCGTGGCTGTTGCGTCTGAGCGTACTGGTGAAGTTGATCAGCGACAGCATCCTGGTGGGCTTCAAAGCCGGCGCCGGGCTGACCATCGCGATGACGCAAGTGCCGAGCCTCCTTGGCGTAAAAGGCGGCGGACACGATTTTTTCGAGCGGGCTTTCCTGCTCGTCGGCCAACTGGACCAGTCGCAATATCTCGTTCTCCTGATCGGCCTCGTCGCAATCGGTCTCATCGCATTGGGTGAGCAATGGCTGCCGGGAAAGCCGGTCGCACTTGGAGTGGTTGCGCTTTCGATAGCGACGGCAACGCTCTTGGGGCTCCCTGCGCTGGGAGTGGCGGTAACAGGAGAAATTCCAGCGGGTCTACCTACCGTGGCAGGACCGGCTCTCAGGCTGCGCGACGTGGAGGGAATCGTTCCGCTGTCTGCCGGCTGCCTGCTTCTGGCCTATATCGAGGGTGTATCCGCCGCCCGTACGTTCGCAACGAAGAACGGATATGCGCTTGATCCCAGGCAAGAGCTTTTGGGCATTGGCGCGGCCAATCTTGCAGCCGCGTTGGGGCAGGGTTATCCGGTTGCAGGCGGATTGTCGCAATCCGCGGTCAACGACAAAGCCGGCGCGCGGACGCCGCTGGCGCTTGTTTTCGCCTCGGTGACACTTGCGCTTTGCCTGCTGTTCTTGACTGGGCTTCTTGAAAATCTCCCGAAAACGGTGCTGGCAGCGGTCGTGCTGACCGCGGTTTACGGTTTGCTGGATTTTCCGGCTCTATTCCGCATGTGGCGAGTGAGCCGGCTCGATTTCCTTGCCGCAACGATCGCTCTCGTGGCTGTGCTGTTGCTCGGGATACTGCAAGGCATCCTGCTTGCCGCATTGGCCTCGATATCATTGCTTCTGGCGCGGGTGTCGCGCCCGCACGTTGCGTTCCTTGGTCGTGTGCCCGGCACTGAAAGCTACTCCGACCTTGACCGTCACCCCGAAAATGAGCCGCCGACGGGCGCCATCATCTTCCGTCCTGAAGCATCACTGATTTACGTCAACGCGGATGCTGTCATGGAATCCGTTTTGAATCGTCTTAGCAAGGCAGGTTCCAGTTTCGTTCGTCTGATAGTCTGCGACCTTTCAGCCGCGCCGTATCTCGACCTCGCAGGCTGCCGCATGCTGCACCAACTCCAGGCAGAGCTATCCGACCGCGGCATCATCCTGCGCATCGTCGGCGCCCACGGAGCGACACGTGATCTGCTTCGAGCCGATGGTATCGAGGAGAAAGTCCGCGGACTCGATCGTACCGCGACAGTTGAGAGCGTGCTTCGAGATTGCGCAGGAGATGGTTGAGTTACTCTAACGCCTGCCGCAACGGCCTTAGAGCCTAGTGCAGCTCGGGGACCACCGTCATTTTGCGCAGTATTGCTTGATCGCTATAACGGCCCTTCTCAGACCGCTTTGGCAGCTTGACCCGCTCCGGCGACAAGCGCTTGTAGGGGATTGCCTTCAGCAAATGCGAGATGCAGTTGAGGCGCGCGCGACGTTTATCTTCTGAACGAACCAAATACCAGGGCGCGTGTTTAGAGTCCGTGGCCTTGAACATCAGGTCGCGCGCCCTCGAATAGTCGTACCAGCGTCGATAGGACTCGAGATCCATGGGACTGAGTTTCCACTGCCGTAGCGGATCGTCGATCCGCGCCGCGAACCGCTTCTCCTGCTCCTCCATGCCGGCTTCGAGCCAATATTTGATCAGGATGATGCCCCCATCAACGATGTATTGTTCGATTTCCGGGCAGAGCGCCAGAAAACGCTTGTGCTCCTCCATGGTGCAAAAACCCATGACGTATTCGACGCCGGCGCGGTTGTACCAGCTTCGATCGAAGATCACGACCTCTCCGGCAGCCGGGAAATGCGCCATGTAGCGCTGAAGAAACATCTGTGTTTTTTCCCGGTCGGAAGGCGCTGGAAGGGCGACGGTCCGAAACACGCGCGGGCTTACCTTCTCTGTGATGGCTTTGATCGTGCCTCCCTTGCCGGCGGCGTCGCGTCCCTCAAATATGACGATGACCCATAATCCTTTGGTCGTGACCCATCTCTGAAGATAGCAAAGCTCGACCTGGAGCTTGCGCAGCTCCTTATCGTAAGCCTTACGCTTCATCTTCGAATTGTCGTCGTTTTGTTTGGCCGTCACGCTCTGCCCCTTGAGCCCGCTCGGTGGTTTAATCGGCGTAATGGGATCATCCCCAGCTTAGTGTGATGCCGATGTCTCCGGGCACGCCGCCCGGGAAGTCGATGATCTGGAAGGCGATCTTGTAACCACGTGGCTGTAGATAGTCCTTCCAGAGCTGGTACATCTCCTTCGGGATCCCGGTCAGCGTGTTCTCCCAGCCTTTTTCCATCTGGTTGATCGCGCGACCACGGTCCGTGCAGAGAATGTTCGGAAATCGGTAAACCTGAACTTCATTGACCCCATTTTTCACGGCGCGCTGGATAATCGCGGAAGCGCGCTTGATCTTTTCCTCTTCCGAGAGCCCCGAAGGCTTGGTGAGCTGTTCGATTAGTTCCCTCTTTTCCGATTCTGCAGCGGCCTGAGCGCGCCTGAACTCTTCGGCCTTCTCGGCTTCCTTGAGCGCGGCCTGTTTCAGGATTTCTTTCGCGTTAGGAAGCAGTTCGTCGATGTTCTGCATGGCCGAATCTCCTGAATGTTCTGGAACTTCCGGGCAGCGGTAAGTTGCCGAATACCGTCTTCATTTCTGGCAAGAAATAACGCGCGCGCTCTAGTTGGCTATTGAGCTAGATCAACAGGGAGTCTGGCCGGATCGACTAATCACGCCGCAGCAAGAAAGCCGCGAAAAAGATGGAGCTGCAATATGACGACAGACCATCAGAAAATTTCATTCAGCACTCCCCTCGGTATCTACGGCCCCGCTTTCGAATACATGGTGGATGCGGCCCAGCGCGGCGTCCTGTTCTGCGACGTGATGCGCCAGCGCAGCAATCAATACCGCGAGCATCTTGCGGAGACCGTTCCGCATGTTCTGGACTACAAGGCCGACCTCGTCATGGACGGCCGGACGCTGGAACGGCCGGTCAACTATTTGCTGGTGCGCATTGTTCCGCCGGCGGGCATCGAGATTGATCCTACGAGGCGGCCGTTCGTGGTGGTGGATCCACGCGCCGGCCATGGCCCCGGCATTGGAGGTTTCAAGGCGGACAGCGAAATCGGCGTTGCCCTTAATGCAGGACATCCCTGCTACTTCGTCGGTTTTTTGCCCGATCCGATGCCCGGTCAAACCATCGAAGATATAGCCCGCGCCGAGGCCAAATTCCTAGAAAAAGTCATTTCGCTTCATCCGAAGGCGGACGGAAAACCCTGTGTAATCGGCAACTGCCAGGCCGGCTGGGCAGTGATGATATTGGCAGCGATCAGGCCAGAGCTATTCGGCCCGATCATCGTTGCGGGAGCACCCTTATCCTATTGGGCCGGCGTGCGCGGACAGAATCCAATGCGCTATTCCGGCGGGCTACTCGGCGGTAGCTGGTTGACGGCGCTTACCGGCGACATCGGTGGCGGCAAATTCGACGGCGGCTGGCTGGTACAGAATTTCGAAAATCAAAATCCGGCCAACACGTTGTGGAGCAAGCAATACAACGTCTACTCCAAAGTCGATACCGAAGCGCCCCGATATCTGGAGTTCGAGCGTTGGTGGGGCGGCCACGTCAATCTCAATGCCGAGGAAATCCAGTTCATCGTCGATGAGCTTTTCGTCGGCAATAATCTGGCTGCCGGACGCATCGAAACCTCTGACGGCACCGCCGTCGACCTTCGCAATATTCGATCGCCGATCGTCGTATTCTGCTCGAAGGGCGACAACATCACACCGCCGCAGCAGGCGCTCGACTGGATTCTAGACCTCTACGACAACGTCGATGAGATCAGGTCGTTCGGCCAAACCATCGTCTACACCGTGCACGAGAGCGTCGGACACCTCGGAATTTTCGTTTCCGGCGGAGTGGCAAAGAAAGAGCACAGTGAATTTTCCAGCAATATCGATCTGATCGATATGCTGCCGCCCGGCCTCTATGAGGCAACTTTCGAGCGTAAGTCCGGCGACACTACCAACCCCGATCTCGTGTCGGGCGAATGGGTGATGCGTTGCGAACAACGAACGCTGGATGACATTCGTGCGATGGGCGGCAACTCGCCTGAGGAGGAACGCCGGTTCGCGACCGCCGCGCGGGTATCGGAGATCAATCTTTCGCTTTACCGTGCGTTCGTGCAGCCGATGGTCAAGGCCTTCGTCACCCCGACGATGGCGGAGTGGCTTAAGCGCTGGCATCCGGTGCGGATGTCGTATGAGGCCTTTACCGACGCCAATCCGTTTATGCCGGCTCTGGCAAACGCTGCCGAGAAGGTGCGCGAGAACCGCAAGCCGGCAGAGGCCGGCAATCCGTTCCTGGCCGCGCAGGAAAAGGTCTCGCAACAGATCGTCAAATCGCTGGACACTTGGCGGGAAGTCCAGGAGAAGCTGTCCGAGCAGATGTTCCTCGCAATCTACGGATCGCCAATTCTGCAGGCGGCTGTCGGCGTTAGCTCCAAGGCAACGCGGCCGCGGCGGCCTGGAAGTTCGCCGCTGTATCGCGAGCTTGTGGAGAAACGCGTTGCGGAACTGAAGTCGCTGACAACCAAGGGCGGCCTCCAGGAGTGCACCATTCGCGGTCTGATCTACGTAGGGTTGGCCCGAGGTTTCGTCGATGAACGCGGGGTCGCGGCGCTGCGGCGCATTCGCCTCACCGAAGAGGCCTCGCGACTGACGCTCGCGCAATTCAAGGCAACCGCGCGCGAGCAGTTCCTCCTGTTGTTGCTGGAGCCGGAGGCTGCGCTTGCGGCGATCCCGAAATTGCTGCCGGCAGACATTGCCGAGCGCCGGAAGGGTCTTGCCGCCATTCGCAATGTGCTGAGCGCGGCAGGCGAAATTTCCGGCGAGGCTGCAGAACGATTGCGAAGGATCACGGCGCTTTTCGAGACCAACGAGGCGGCTCCTTCGGCAATAGGCGCCGACAAGGTCCCTTTCGTGCCGAGTACAGACAGGGCCAAGGCCTCTTAACGCGAGGCTTCTTAACGCAAGGCTTCGCAGCCGCCACCGAGACAATTGGGAGCAAAGCGATGAGCGTAGTCCCGATCGAAACGGGGGAAACCCCGGCCCAATCAAAGTATGAACGTTTGGTTGCCGCCGCCAAGCTGGCGCCGTCAGCCGTGACTGTCGTGGCGCACCCTTGCGATGAAGCCTCATTGCGTGGCGCCTGCGAAGCCGCGGCCGCAGGGATCATCAAGCCGATCCTGGTCGGTCCGGCAGGAAAAATTAGGGCCGTCGCCGCGCAATTCAATCTGAATATCGCGCCATTCGAGATTGTCGATGCCGCCCACAGCGAGGCGTCGGCGACAAAGGCCGTCGAACTGATCCACGCGGCGAAGGGTGAGATGCTGATGAAGGGAAGCCTTCATACCGACGAGTTGATGCGCGCCGTCACCGCGAAAACGTCCGGCCTGCGTACCGATCGCCGCATCAGCCATGTGTTTGCGATCGATGTTCCAGGCTACGCCCAGACCTTGTGGATCACGGACGCGGCGATCAATATTTTTCCGGACCTCGATTGCAAGCGAGACATCGTGCAAAACGCGATCGACCTCTATGCCGGAATCGGCCTCGGCGTGCCGCGGGTAGCGATCCTTTCCGCGGTCGAGACCGTAACTTCGAAAATCCCCTCAACCATCGAGGCCGCCGCATTGTGCAAGATGGCCGATCGCGGCCAGATCATGGGCGCCTTGCTCGACGGGCCGCTGGCGTTTGACAACGCGATCGACCCGGAGGCCGCTAGGATTAAGGGTATCAAATCGGCAGTCGCCGGGCAGGCCCAGATCCTGGTCGTTCCTGATCTGGAGGCCGGCAACATGCTGGCGAAAAACCTCACCTTCATGGCGAAGGCGGATTCGGCCGGTATCGTGCTAGGAGCCCGGGTTCCCATTGTTCTGACCTCGCGGGCGGATTCTCTGCGCGGACGCATGGCCTCGTGCGCGATCGCAGTGCTCTATGCCGATGCGCGTCGCCGCGCATCAACCGTTGCGGCGGCGTGAATGTCATGGATATGATCCTTGTCGCCAACGCGGGCTCCTCCAGCGTCAAGTTTCAGATTTTCGGGATCGAAGGCAAAGGTAATCTGCAGCGGCAGATCAAGGGTCAAATCGACGGGGTTGGAAGCCGACCGCGAATGCGTGTCGTTTCGGTGTCGGGCGAGGTGCTGGTCGACCGCACGTATGAGGCTGTGACGGTCAATGACGTAGCCGCAGCGCTCGCAACAGCCGGGGCATGGTTGCGAGACGAATTGAAGATTTATCCGGTGGCGATCGGACATCGCGTGGTGCACGGAGGACCGGACTACGACAAGCCGGTACGCGTCGATCAAGATGTGCTGGCGCGACTGGAGCGGTACATTTCGCTGGCGCCGCTTCATCAGCCTTACAATCTGGCGCCGATCCGATCGATCCTGGCGCGCTTTCCGGACATCCCTCAGGTCGCGTGTTTCGACACAGCTTTCCATCGCGGTCACGGCGCCCTCGCGGACTACTACGCGATACCGCAGCCTTTATACGCCGAGGGAGTCCGCCGCTACGGCTTCCACGGTCTTTCCTACGAGTATATCGCAAAGACGTTGCCGAAAGTCGCGCCTGCGGTCGCTTCGAAGCGGGTGATTGTCGCTCATCTCGGCAGCGGCGCTTCTATGTGTGCCCTCAACGGCGGTCGCAGCGTCGAAAGCACCATGGGGTTTACCGCACTTGACGGGATTCCGATGGGCACCCGCCCTGGGCAGATCGATCCGGGCGTGGTGCTCTACCTGATGTCGGAAAAGGGCATGTCGCCAGCCGCCGTGCAGGATCTCCTCTATCGGGAGTGCGGTCTCAAGGGCCTTTCCGGCATCAGCAATGATATGCGGGAACTTCAGGATAGCAGCGATCCTCGTGCGAGCTTCGCGGTCGATTATTTCGTCTACCGCGTGGGTCTGAACGCGGGAATGTTGGCGGCGGCCATGCAGGGCGTGGATGGGTTTGTGTTCACGGCAGGCATCGGAGAGAACTCGCCAAAGACCCGCGCCGCGATCGCCGCCAAGCTCGGCTGGCTTGGGGTTTCGATCGATGCAGAGGCAAACGCGAGACACGCGAGCCTCATATCGAAGCCCGAGAGTCGGGTTCCGGTCTATGTGATGCCAACCGACGAAGAACTGATGATTGCCCAGCACACTTGGTCGCTGCTGTCGAAGAGACCGGCTAATTCTCCGCAACACGAGAGGGTGTCATGACGATTCCCGTTTACAAAGAGACCAAGGTCGCGCTCAAGGACCGCAAGGGCCTGATCGTCGGCATCGCCAACGATCAGTCGATTGCCTGGGGCTGTGCCAAGGCTTTCAGAGCCCTCGGGGCCGATCTGGCTGTCACCTACCTGAACGACAAGGCCATGAAGTATGTCGAGCCGCTCGCGCGCGAACTCGAGGCGCCGATTTTCATGCCGCTCGACGTCCAGGTCCCCGGCCAAATGGAAAAAGTGTTCGAGCGCATCGAGAAGGAATGGGGACAGCTCGACTTTGTCGTTCATTCGATCGCGTTTTCGCCTAAAGAGGCCCTCCACGGTCGCGTGATCGACGTCAAGCGCGACGGCTTTCTGGCAACCATGGATGTTTCCTGCTGGTCGTTCCTCCGCATGGCGCATCTGGCGGAGCCGTTGATGAAAAACGGCGGTACGCTGTTCACGATGACTTATTATGGCAGCCAGATGGTCGTGGAGAACTACAACATCATGGGCCTGGCCAAGGCCGCGCTCGAATGCGCCGTGCGCTACATCGCGGCCGAAGTCGGTCCCAAGGGTATCCGGGTGCACGCCATCTCGCCCGGTCCATTGGCAACGCGCGCGGCCTCGGGAATTCCTGAATTCGACGAGCTGCTGGCTAAAGCGCAGGCAAAGGCGCCTGCACGCAGCCTTGTTAGCATCGACGATGTCGGAAGGGCAGTTGCGTTCCTTGCGCTCGACGGCGCGAAACTGATGACCGGAGACACGCTCTACATCGATGGCGGTTATCATATCATCGATTGACAGGCTTCGGAATTGGTTCGACTGTCGGGATGCGCGCGCATCGTCGTGCTCACTGGTTCCAGGCCGTTAGCGGAGCTAATCGGAGAAGGGGAGGCTTTGATGCGCAAGATTGCCTGCATTCTTTTGACGCTGTGGGGGATTTCGTATTGCGCCTACGCGCAGTCGCCGCAGGGCGCGCCGACCATTCCGGTTGGAGTGGTTACCGCAGAACGCAAGCCCGTCACCAAGTCTCAAGATTTTGTCGGGCGCGTCGAAGCGGTTCAGCGCGTCGAGGTGAGAGCGCGGATCACCGGGTTTCTCGAGAAGGTCGCATTCAAGGAAGGCGATCTCATCAAGGAGGGGGCGCCCCTCTACAGTATCGAGAAGGGCCTGTTTGAAGCCGCCGTCGGACAAGCCGAAGGCGCATTGGAGAAAGACAAGGCTGCCAAGGCGCTGACCGAAATTCAACTGCAGCGCGCCGAAGAACTGTTGAGCAAAGGCTCCGGCACCCCGGTCGCCCGCGATCAGGCCTTCGCCGCCGATGAAACGGCCAAGGGCTCGCTTCTGATCGATCAGGCCAATCTGCAGACCGCAAGGATCAACCTCGGCTATACCGAAATCGCTTCTCCGATTGCGGGCAAGGTCGGCAAGACCAATATCACCAAAGGCAATGTAGTCTCGCCGCAAAGCGGGCCGCTGACCGTTATCGTCAGTCAGGACCCGATGTACGTCACCTTCCCGGTAAGCCAGCGCGAATTTCTGCGCGCCCAGCAGGCCGGAAAAAATATCGACGTCACGGGTATCAAGGCATCGCTCCTGTTTGCCGACGGCACCCCATACAATCACCCCGGCAAGATCAACTTTGTCGATGTCACCGTTGACCGCAGCACCGACACCGTGTTGGCGCGCGCCTCTTTCCCCAATCCCGATTTTGCGCTGATCGATGGCCAGCTTGTCCGCGTAGGACTGGAGGGTGGGGCTCCTGAGGAGAAGATCGTTATTCCGCAAGCCGCGCTGATTTCCGATCAGGAGGGCGTTTACGTTTTCATCGCGAGTGACGGGAAAGCCGCGGTACGACGGATCAAGCCGGGTGCCGCAGTCGGCGCTGGCGTCGTTGTGGAGCAGGGACTGACGGGTGGCGAACTCGTCGTCGTCGAGGGAATTCAGGGACTACGGCGGGATGTTGCAGTCCGCCCGACACCTCTGCCGCCAGCACCCGACAGGAGCTGATGCGATGTTCTCCGCTATTTTTGTAGACCGCCCGCGCCTGGCGATCGTCATCGCCGTCGTTACCACGATCGCCGGTGCACTGGCCTATCTTGCAATGCCCGTTGCGCAGTACCCCGATATCGTGCCGCCGCAGGTCTCGGTCACGACGATGTATCCGGGCGCCAGTTCAGCCGTGGTGGACGCCACCGTCGCCCAGCCGATCGAGGCGCAGGTCGTCGGCGTCGACAAGATGATCTACATGAAGAGCACGAGCGGCGACGACGGCAGCTATACGCTTACCGCCTCGTTCGAACTCGGCACCAATCCGGACATCAATGCGGTCAACGTCAACAATAGGGTACAGATCGCGCTGGCGCTGCTGCCGCCGGAAGTTCAACGGCAAGGGATCAACGTCAAGAAGAAATCGACTGCGATCCTTGCCTTCGTGACGGTCTATTCACCGAAGCACACCCGCGATCCGCTCTTTTTGTCGAACTACGTCACAATCAATCTTCTGGATTCGATCAAGAGCACGCCCGGCGTCGGCGACGCGTATCTTTTCGCGGCCCAGGACTATGCCATGCGCGCCTGGGTCAAGACCGATCGTCTGACAGGGCTCAATCTCACCGTCAACGATATCATTAACGCCATTCAGTCGCAGAACGTGCAGGCCGCGGTCGGCCGTATCGGGGCCCGGCCCACCTTTAACGATCAGCAATTGCAGCTCAACATCCAGACCAAGGGCCGCCTTAGCACGGTCGAGGAGTTCAACAATATCGTCATTCGAACCAACCCGGATGGTTCGGTATTGCGACTACGCGATGTGGCGCAGCTTGAACTCGGCGCCGCCAGCCTTGACCGCGACACGCGGTTCAATGGCGACGACGCGGCCGCGATCGTGATCTACCAGTCGCCGGGCAGCAATGCGATCGACACCGTCGATGCCCTGCGGAAAAAGCTCTCGGAATTGGAAAAGCGTTTCCCGGACGATCTGGCCTGGACTATCCCCTACGATCCGACGATCTTCGTGAAAGATACCATGCACGAGGTGAAGAAGACGCTGTTCGAAGCCTTTGTTCTTGTGGTGCTTGTGGTCTTTCTGTTCCTTGGGAATGTTCGCGCCACCTTGATTCCGACTCTTGCCGTTCCCGTGAGTCTGATCGGCACGTTCATCGCGCTCAAGGCCGTCGGATATTCCGCCAACACCGTCTCGCTGCTCGCCATCGTCCTTGCGATCGGTATCGTCGTCGACGACGCCATCGTCGTCGTCGAGAATGTCGAGCGGGTGATGGAAGAGCATCCCGAGCTGTCGCCCGGCGAGGCAACTAAGCGAGCTATGGCGGAAATCACCGCGCCGATCATCGCGATCACGCTTGTCTTACTCTCGGTCTTTGTACCGATTGCGTTCATCCCCGGCATTTCCGGAGAGCTGTTCCGCCAATTCGCCGTGACGGTAGCGGTATCGATGCTGCTCTCCGCCGTCAACGCACTGACGCTTTCGCCGGCGCTGTGCGGCGTGCTGTTGAGTGCCCATCATGGGCCGAAGCGGGGCATTATCGGTTGGTTGATGCGCTCGATCGATTGGGTGCGGGACCAATATGGCGCTGTCGTCGCGCGGTTGGTCCGGTTCTCGGTCATTGGATTAGCAATGGTGGCCGTGGCCGGGGCGGGGACGTTCGGCCTTGCCAAGGTCACGCCAACGGGATTTGTGCCGGAGGACGATCAGGGCGCGATCTTCGTCGTTGTTCAACTGCCGGGTGGGGCGTCCGTCGGTCGGACGTCGGAAGTGATGCGGCAGGCGGAGGCGATCGTGAAGGAAGATCCCGCCGTTGCCGAATACACCTCGATCATTGGTTTGAATTTCATCGACAACTATTCGCAGCCGAACGCCGGCTTCATGGTCGTCACGTTCAAGCCGTTCGAGGAGCGCAAGAGCGCAGGTCTCGGGGCTCGCGAGGTGATCGCGAGGCTCCGCGCCGAGTTCCGGCAAATCCAGACCGGCACTGTAGTGCCGCTGGCGCCGCCGCCGATCGTGGGTCTCGGAACGGGCGGCGGCTTTACCTATGTGCTCGAGGATCTGCGGGGCGGCGATCCCAAAGAGCTCGCCCAAGTCGTGCGCGGCCTTACCGTCGCGGCCAACCAGGATCCGCAACTGCGCGGTGTGTTCTCGACGTTCTCGGCGACCAACCCTTCAATTTACCTCGATATCGACCGCGACAAGGTTCAGATCCTCGGTGTCCCGCTGAAAGACCTGTTCCAGGCATTGCAGGCTTCGCTAGGCGGCTACTTCATCAACAACCTGAATCTGTTTGGCCGCACCTGGCAGGTGCAAGTGCAGGCCGAGGCCGCCGACAGGTCGCGCATCGACGATATCTATCGCATCAACGTCCGCAACGCCGACGGAAAAATGATCCCATTGCGCAGCCTCGCAGAGCCGCGCGTTGTCGTCGGCCCGCCGGCCTTGATCCGGTACAATAACCTGCGCGCCGTGACCGTTCAGGGCGGTCCGGCGCCGGGCGTATCGTCGGGGCAGGCGCTCCAGGCATTCGATCAGATCGCGGCCAAGACGCTTCCGCAGGGGTTCGCGGGAGAGTGGACCGATACGGCATTCCAGGAGAAGCGCGCCGAAGGCAAGACGGCGATCATTCTCGGCTTTGCGGTGCTGTTCGCCTACCTGTTCCTGGTGGCGCTCTATGAAAGTTGGAGCATCCCGGTGCCGGTGCTGCTATCGGTCGCGATCGGCATCGTCGGATCGTACGCTGCCATTGTGCTGACCGGATTGACGCTAGATCTCTACGGCCAGATCGGCATGGTGGTGCTGATTGGCTTGGCGGCCAAGAACGGCATCCTGATCGTCGAGTTCGCCAAGGAAAAGCGCGAGCAGGGCGTTCCCTTGCTGGAAGCCGCAACCGAAGGCGCGCGCTTGCGCTTCCGCCCGGTGATGATGACGTCGTTCGCCTTCATTCTCGGGCTCTATCCGCTGGTCGTCGCCTCGGGCGCCTCGGAGTTGGCGCGCCGCGGCGTCGGTACGCCTGTGTTTGGCGGCATGATCCTCGCCTCGTTCGTCGGCATATTCGCGATCCCGCCGCTCTACGTGATGTTCCAGGCTATTCGCGAGCGGCTGAGGCCAGCATCGCGGCCTGCGAACGAGCAACAGCCTGCTGCCACGCAAACCAAACCTAACCCACCCGAGCATATTGCGGCGGAATAGCAGTTTCGTTTCAAGGAGAATGCAATGTTGAATTTTCTTCGTTCCGCCGGGGCCTTTGTTCTATTCGGAGCGGTACTGTTGCCGCCGGCGCAGGCAATGGCCTTCGATCTCTCGGGCGCCTGGGCTACAGATGCCGGTCTTTGCAGTCAGGTCTTCACCAAGAAAGGTAATGAAGTTGAGTTTGCCGAGCTTTCGGACCTGTTTGGATCCGGTTTCATCATTGAAGGAAGCCGGATCAGGGGAAAAAGTGGCCGATGCACGATCACTTCCAGAAAGCAGGACGGCGATAGCATCGAATTGGCCGCAGCCTGCGCCTCGAGTGTCATGACGCAGAACCTCAACTTCAGCCTGAAAGTTATCGACGACAATAGTCTTTCCAGGCTGTTCCCGGATATCCCCGGAATGACGCTCAAATATGTTCGGTGTGCACCGTTAAAGGGACAGTGATGAAACTCAGACTTCTCGGCGCAGGCGCAGTTCTTGCCTTGCTGGTGGGGCCGGCAGTGGCACGGCAGCCGGCGGTCCACCATGATCCCAGGGCGACAGCGTCAATTTAGCGATAGTGCTGACCGATCACCTCTGCAACGCAAGCGGGACGTTTCCCGCCCTCGATCTCAATAGTGACTTGATATGTCACGCGCAGGGCGTCAGGAGGCACATCCTCCGCGGCCGCGACCGTGACGCGTCCTCGCAGGCGCGATCCGGCGGGGACCGGGGAGAGATAGCGAATCCTGTTGGCGCCGTAGTTCAGGGTATTTTTCAGGCCTTTCACCCCGATGATCGACCGAATGAACATCGGGATCAGCGACAGCGACAGGAGTCCATGCGCAATCGTCTTGCCTCCAGGGGACTCGCGGGCTGCGCGTTCCGTATCGACGTGAATCCACTGCTCGTCGCCCGTCGCTTCTGCGAATTTGTCAATACGATCCTGGGTAACCTCGCTCCAGTCGCTCACGCCGACCTCGGTGCCGACAGCGGCCTTGAACTCATCAAAGTCCTTGAATAATCGCATCGCATTTCACCTTTGCGGTTCCCCTCGTATGTGCACATCAGGGCAAGACTGGCGGGTGATACGCCAGGGTGTAGGCCAGCGCCCAAAGTAGGAACAGCACGATTGGCAGATGCAGGAGCAATTGTAGGAATGTGAAGCCCACGACGTCGCGCGCGCGCAAGCCCAAGACGCCGAGAAGCGGCAGCATCCAAAATGGATTGATGAGATTGGGTAGCGCTTCCGCCGCGTTGTAAACCTGCACCGCCCAGCCGAGATGCACATGCAGGTCATTGGCCGCCTGCATCACATAGGGTGCCTCAAGCAGCCACTTGCCACCACCTGACGGAATAAAGAACCCAAGGATGGCGGAATAGATGCCAATCACTAGCGGATAGAGATGCTGGGTCGACATGCTGACGAAGGCATGGGTAATTTGATCGGAAACTGTAACCCCTGCACCGTTCTTCGCTTGCGTTATAATCGCAGCGATCGCACCATAAAACGGGAACTGGATCAGAACGCCCGAGGTTGCCGGCACCGACTTGACGACCGCTGCCAGAAATCGTTTCGGCCGCCAATGCAGGAGCAGCCCGACCATGATGAAGATGAAGTTGTAGGTATTGAGGTTTGAGATCGCGATCATCCAGTCCTGGCGCGCGAATTCGTTCGCTACCCAACCGGCCGCGAGCAGTACGAGGAGAGTCGTGAGGATCGGCGAATGCTCAAGCCATTCCCCAGGCTGCTTGGGCGGACCCAATTTGATCGAGTCTTCCCGAGAGGTATCGATCCCCATTGCTTCGGCGGTTACGGCTGTGTTGGGGCCCGGCGCTGACCAAATCGCTACAGCGATCGAAACGACAAGAAGCACGGCGGTGATCACCATCGATTGCCAAAGAAATATCGTCTCTGAGAATGGAATGACACCCGTGATGGATAAGAGACTCTTGGGCAGGCTTGCCGCATTCGCTTGAAGCTGCGCTGCCGACGAAGACAATCCCATCGCCCAGGTCGCGCCCAGCCCCAAATAGGCTGCCGCTCCTGCAGCCCGGTAATCCATGCGCAGTTCGCGCCGCGCAGCGAGCGCAAGCACGAGAAGTCCGCCGAGGATCAGGCTCAGGCCCCAGTTAAGCAAGGATGCAAATATGCTGACACAAGCGACGAGGCCCACCGCGCCTGTGCCGGTCTTCGGCAATTCGGCGAGCCGGCGGATCAGCCGCTGCGCCGGCGCGGACGTAGCCACGACATACCCGCCTATGGCTACGAAAGCCATCTGCATGGTGAAAGTGATCAGACTCCAGAAGCCATTGCCAAATGCTACGCTGACAGCAACCGGCGAAGCCCCGTTGATCAATGCCGCAATCGCGACCACCACGACGGCGATGGCAACGAAAACAAAGGCATCAGGAAACCAGCGTTCCGCCCAGGCGGTAAAGCTGATTGCCATACGAACCATCATCCCTTCATCTTGAGAGGAGGTGGCGGGCGCTGAGTCTATCGCTGGGGACGACATCGGGCTCTCCGTTAATAGATTAAACCAGACCTAAACAATGTGGTGGACGCGCTAACGCAGGTAGCTCCGCGGTTCTCTACAATGGCATCTGCGGAATCTTGGCAGGCAGCGTGAGTTTGGCCTGCGTCGCCGCGATCACTTGCTCCACGGTGACGCCGGGAGCAGTTTCCAGGAGCGTCGCTCTTCCTTCAGGAAAGGTGATGACCGCCATCTCGCTGACCAGCATGTCGATGGGGCGCGCAGAGGTCAGCGGCAGCGTGCAAACTTCCACAATTTTTGGTTTGCCCTTGGCGGTGTGCTGCATGGCGATGATGACGCGCTTGGCGCCAGTGACTAGATCCATCGCGCCACCCATCCCGGGCACCATTTTGCCGGGAATCATCCAGTTGGCGAGCAGGCCTCGACCGTCGACCTGCAGCGCGCCGAGCACCGTAACATCAACGTGTCCGCCGCGGATCAGACCGAACGACATGGCGCTATCGAAGGTGCAGGCTCCAGGCAGCGCTGTCACCGGGTTTCCTCCGGCGTCGGTTAGCAGTGGGTGAGCCATTCCTTCTTCCGGAATCGGGCCGGTCCCGATCAGGCCATTTTCCGATTGAAAAAAGACTTTGACATCCTCAGGGATGAAATTTGCTACCTTGGTCGGGATACCTATGCCGAGGTTGACGAGCATCCCTGTTTTCAGTTCTCTCGCGATCCGTTTGGCGATGATGGTTTGCGCATCCATGTCCGTTACTCGTTCATGATGAGATAGTCCACCAGCGGAGCCGGCGTGATGACGTGATCCGGTGCAATCAATCCTACCGGCACGATATGGTCGGCGCATACGATCGTGGTGTCCGCCGCCATTGCAATCACCGGATTGAAATTTCGCGAGGTGAGGACGTAGGACAGATTGCCGAGGTAGTCGGCCAGGAACGCATTGATGAGAGCAAAGTCGGCTCGTAGTGCCGTCTCCACCAGATACTTTCTTCCATTGACCTCGACCGTTTGCTTGCCTTCCTCGACGATGGTGCCGATGCCGGTCGGTGTGAGCACACCACCCAGACCGCAGCCTCCGGCTCGCATGCGCTCGATCAGCGTGCCCTGCGGGATCAAGTCGACGGCCATCTTGCCGGCGATCATCTGTCGCTGTGTCTCGGGATTGAGGCCAATGTGACTAGCGATGGTCCGACTGACAAGACCGGCGTCGACTAGCTTGCCAATTCCCAGCCCCGGCTTTGCCGTGTCGTTGGCAATTATTGTGAGGTCGCGCCTGCCCTGACGGACGAACTCGTTCATTAGCCGTTCCGGCGTGCCTACGCCCATGAAGCCACCGATCATCAGGCTCGCGCCGTCCGGAACCATCGCGACGGCATCTTGTACCGAAACAGGTTTCACGGCTGGAACCTTTGCAAGATTGAACGCGACGTCATCCTCGTTTCAGGCAAGCTCTGCGATATTGATGCAGATCAACACAAGTGAAAGCGATGGCAAAGAATATGTGCGATCAGTTTCCGGCTGCCATGTAGTCGGCAGTCGAGAAATCGCGCCTATCGTCCTGCTGGGACGGGCGGAACGATCTTTACGGAGGTGCAGCGATGCTAAAATTTAAGTGCGGAGTATTGGCAATCGCTCTTCTGGTCTCAATCTCGGGTCCCTCCGTGGCGCAAACAACCGCGGATAGCTCTTCCTCCCAACTGCTCAAGCCCGAGCAACTCGAAGCCTTGGTCGCGCCGATTGCGCTCTATGCCGACGAGCTGCTGGCCAACGTACTGGCGGCATCGACCTACCCGCTGGAGGTGGTCCAGGCCGATCGCTGGCTGAAAGAGCGAAAGAATTTGAAGGGCGATGCGCTGAAGACCGAGGTGGACAAGCAGTCCTGGGACGACAGCGTCAAGGCACTAGCCCCTACCGCAGACGTCCTGACCATGATGAGCGACAAGCTCGATTGGACCAAGAATCTCGGCGATGCCGTGCTCGCGCAGCAGGCGGACGTGATGGATGCGATCCAGCGACTGCGTACCAAGGCCTATGACAACAAGAAGCTCGCTAGCACCAAGCAGCAGAGGGTCAGTGTGCAGACTCAGGAAAGCAAGCAGGTGATTGTGATCGAGCAGGCAGATCCCAATACGATATACGTCCCCTATTACGATCCGGCCACAGTCTACGGGACCTGGCCTTACGCGGCCTATCCGCCTTACTATTTCGGGTACCCGTCCTATATCGGCGCCGGCGTGATCGCGGCCGGGCTCGCCTTTGGTGCAGGCTGGGCCATCGGCCGCTGGGGCAACTATTGGGGCGGCGGCGCCAACTGGGGCAATCGCAACCTGTATGTGAACCACTATAACAGGACCAACAACATCGGAAACAACTGGCAGCACAATCCTTCGCATCGTCAGGGTGTGCGCTACAACAACGCGAACGTTCAGCAGAAATTTGGCAATAATAATCTGAGGGCGGGTGCTGCAAACCGCATGGATTTCCGCGGCCGGGGCGGCCAGCAGGTGCTCAATCCCGGTGGCAATCGTCCGAGCATTGGCGATCGCGCGGGCAACCTCGGTGATCGAGGTGGCGGCAATCGGGCCAACGTGGCCGATCGCCGCGCTGGCAGTGCCGGCAACCGGGGCAATGTGAGCAATCGTGCGGCTGCGACGAACCGGGCGCGGGGAGGAGGGGGTGGTGGCCTTAACGTGTCATCAGGCCGTGCGGCCAGTGCGGCTTCCGCGCGCGGCCGGGCGAGCTTTGCCTCCGCCGGAGGCGGCGGTTTCCGGGGGGGCGGCGGCGGTTTCCGTGGCGGCGGTGGCCGGCGTTCCGACATCGCGTTGAAGCACGACATCGTACTGCTCGGCCATCTCGCTAATGGTCTCGGGTATTACCGCTTCAGCTATCTCGGCAGCGATAAGGCCTATGTCGGCGTCATCGCGCAGGAAGTGCAGGCGTTGCGGCCCGAGGCGGTAACGCGCGGGCGCGACGGTTATTTCAGGGTCTATTACGAGAAGCTTGGCCTCAAATTCCAGAGCTATCGGGACTGGGTGGCCTCCGGCGCGCACATTCCCAAAATGTCCGAGGACAAGAGATCGAGGATATGACCATGAAGCCATTTCGACTTGATCGCATCCAATTTGCAAGCGCGGTAACGGTCGCTTGTCTCCTTTGGCTGATGCCGGCGGCGAAAGCGCAGCAATCTTTCAACAGTCCGGATGACGCGGCGAGCGCGCTTGCTTCTGCCGTCAAGTCCGGCATCGGGCGGGATATGCTAAAGGTGCTTGGGCCGGACGGCGAGGATATCGTCGTTTCCGGCGACGAGGTGGCAGATAAGGCCGCGCGCGAAAAATTCCTGGCCGCCTACGACACCAGGCATTCGGTAAAGGTCGACGGCAAGAGAGCCGCGCTCATCGTCGGCGCCGACGATTTCCCGTTTCCGATCCCGCTGGTCCACACCAAATCCGGCTGGGAATTCGACACCGATGAGGGTCGGCAGGAAATCCTGTACCGCCGCATCGGTCGCAACGAGCTGGACGCGATCCAGAGCTGTCTCGCTTTTGTAGATGCTCAGAATGAATATGCCGAGAAGGACCGTGGCCTTGGTGTCGGCGTCTACGCGCAACGCATTGTCAGCAGTCCCGGCAAGAAGGATGGCCTGTTCTGGCGCGATGATGGTGATCCCAGTCCACTTGGCGAACTTGCCGCGGAGGCTTCAAGCGAGGGGTACAAACTCGAAGGGAAGGGCGCGCCTTATCACGGCTATTACTATCGAATCCTGAAGGCGCAGGGATCGAACGCGCCCGGCGGCGCGCTCAACTATGTGGTCAAGGGCAAGATGATCGGCGGCTTCGCGCTGATCGCCTATCCAGCCGAGTACGGCAATTCCGGTGTGATGACCTTCTTGGTCAATCACGCCGGTACTGTATTCCAAAAGGACTTCGGGGATCGCACGGCGAGGATCGCCGAGCGCATGACCTCGTTCAACCCCGACCAAACCTGGAAGAAGGTCAATGCTGCTTTGCCGTAGCGTCCGCTGATGAGCGAGAATGCGGAACGAGTTGGGGGTGTGCCAATAGAAGTTCCATTAGGGGAGTTCTGGTGGTTGTTGCTCCAGCTTGTGCTTTAGTGGATGGAGTGCATGTTTGCCGTTAGCCGTACTGCGGTTTGGTCAAACTCGCTGGCTTGTATCATGATAGCAGCGACTACCTTCGCTTGGGCCCAAGATATCGAAAAGGGACGGACTGAGTTTCTGTCGTATTGCGCGAGTTGCCACGGTGCCGACGGTAAAGGCGAGGGGCAGACGAGCAGCAATCTGAAAATTAGACCCGCCGACTTGACAGTTCTCGCGAAGAAGAACAGCGGCGTGTTTTCGCCTGACGTCGTTGCGAGGAGAGTCGATGGCCGAAGCACACCACAACGAAGCTCCGAAATGCCGATCTGGGGATGCCGGCAAGGACCGCCGCCGGGTCACCAAACGAGACCGGTTGAACCTAACTCCATTGAGTCATTGCTAGATCTGCCCTGCGATCCAGAGGATGTTATCCAGGAACGGATACGGGATATCGTTGGGTATTTGGCGCAAATCCAGGAGCAATAAACCCGCAAGGCTGGTCAGGCTCCTAATTTCTGACCTCATAAACGGAGGAACACGACAAAAAGAGAATCATGAGGCTCGTCGCTGTTGTTCGCTGCTAGTGTTCCGTCCCACAAGTTTGTAGCATAAATATTGCATCGGTTTCGGGTATCCTGATTGAAGAAGTCCGCATCATTTTCGCCGCGAAGTCCTTCATGCGGACTTCTGAACTAAGCGGTCGCCCAATTCTCGCTTCGACGCGATCAAAACGTGACATGGCCTTGAGTCTCGTCTTTGACCGAAATCAATATGGATCCAGCTTCGAATGCGCTGCACAGAATGGTGCGGGACTCTTACCCGTCGCCGGACGGCAGCGGCGTTACACTCGCCGGCCGTCACCTTGGCTGCGCCGGTTAGAGGACGACCTATTCTTTTAAATTCCCGGTCCGGTGCGGGAGTGGCGCCTTTATCAACCCTTGACGCAAATCAATGCAAGCGGCGGTGGTATTCAGCTTTAGTTAATCGCGAACCACGACGCGCGGAGATGCTTATGACGAAACTTGTGACGAAACTTGGGCTTGTTGTCGCTGCGCTCTTTCTTTCTTCCGTGCTCGCAGGGCATGCCGCAAACGCCGCAGGCGGATGCGGTGCGGGTTTGTATCGCGACGTCCATGGTATATGTCACTTCTATCGAGCCGAGGTATCTGCACGCCACGTTTGCTCGGTCGGTTTCGTCTGGCGCAATGGACGCTGTCGCCAGAATGTTGGAAACGATCCGTTTGTCTCAACATGGCCCAATGCGCCGCGCTGATGCCTGCACGCCGGGAGCGTGGGAGGGGCCTCGCCAAATCACGGTACCGATCATTTGACGCTGCCGCATGTGAGCGACGCTGTCCCGCTATTGGCTATCCGGTAGTGCCCGCGACATCGCCGGGCAAAAGGATCAGAAACCCCGTCGAAGAAATATCTTCGGATATTTCAAGATCGCCCGGTCGTGCCACCTGGCTGGCCCCGCTTAAGACGAACTCTTGCCGTTCTCAAGCGTTGTACCTCTTCCTCAGCCGTTCTAACTTCCTCCTCAAGCCGCATCATCTTCGAGCGTTTTGGCGCATCCGCGCTACGTAGCTTTTCGAACACCTTGCCGACCGAGAGTTTAGCTATTTCAGCCATTGCAAACTCCTTGCGAATGGAAACTCCACGGAAAGCAACTTCAACTCATTAGCGCTTTGCTCAAATTGACATGGCTCAACAACGGCTCTTAATTTCGAATTGCGCGCAGGCTTATAGCACTTGCGAGACGGCCGGCGAACGTTGCGAACGTCTGCTTTTCGTTGAACTGGAAGTTCTCAGCAGAGCGTCGACGCGGCGCTAACGATCGAGACGGACTCCTGCCGCTGGGCTGATCTGACAGCGACGCTGTCACACAATTTCCACTCCTGGTGCGCTGATAAATCTTGAGTTGTGTAGGGGAGCTGGCCATAATGGCTGGCGCCAGCGTGGAGACTTTGCTCAAGATTCCTTGGGAGGTCACAATGCGGTCGTTCGTTCACAATGAAAACGTCGCGCTTTACGAAAAGCTGATTGCGGAAAGCAGGAGTGATCTTTCGCGTGATGAGAACCGGCATGCAATGCTGCTGAGATTGCTTGCTGAGGAAAAGGCGAAGGACCAGAAAACGCTCGCAAATTAGCCCTCGGCCGGACTTGAGTACCCCTGAAAAGGCGGCTTCCGTTCGCTGGGGGCGCGCCGGGAGCCGAGGGAAAATGACGCCGCTATCGCGCGTGGCCAGTCCAGAACATCGGGATTGCCACCGTTCACTTAATCTGAACGCGAGTGACGTCCGAACCCGCCTTGGTCGCCGTTCCGCAGAGGTCCCCTGATTTCTCGGTCAACGCTTTTAGTTGAGTTTGAAAGAACTCTGTCTGGATACGCACGACATCCTGCAAATCCTTTGCTCGTAGCAGTTTGTCCGAAAGCCCAAAACTTGCCGCTACACTGCGCTCCACGTAGTTTCTGAAGGTCTTGGTCTGATCTGTACCACCCAACGGCGATGAAGATATGCTCTCTTCGACCAACCTAAAATAGTTAGTAATCGCCTCGTGAGCTTGCTCAAGGTTTTTGGTCATCATTGAACGTGCTAGGTCAGCGGGTGTCTTATTCTCAGCCATGAGCGCCTCCTTGGAGAAGTGCCACGATACATCTCTCTGCTTGAGATTTCACGCTAGGTTTTGCTTGTCAGTCAGCTTGGCGGTGCGGCAAATAGGTCGTCTCCTTTTGAGGCGTGCGAACTTAGAAAGAGTGGGATCGCTTTTCGTAGTCCCACTTTCTGGGTCGACTGTCCCTGCGCCAAGCGTAATATCTCCAAAAATCAATTAACGCTTCTTAACAACATGTCCGAATAAATTTCGGACGACGATTGTTGTTATAATGTATCGGTCTTCGCGTCCGGGGTGCAGTTCACCCAAGTGGAACACTAGGTGATTAGCGGGGATAATTATGGGGACCTCACAGTCCGCATCAATTTCGCGCTCAGCAGCTCATGATCGGCCAAGGAGTCTCGCGCTCCAAACTCCTTAGTGCGTCGATAGGTTTTGTCGTCGTCCAAAATGCAAAGAGCTTTGAACGACATTCGCGATAGTACCTCCCTCATTTCCTTCGCCACGCCTCTCGGCAGTCAGTCCGTCTTCAGCCTCGCTGATAGCAATGCGCTCGTCGATCTGTTCAGCGTCGATGCTCGATCGGCACTTCGGCGATTGCCGCCAATGCCGACTTGTGCGCGGAGAATATCTCGAATGCCTCGGTTTTTGCGAAGCCGAGAAACGCGTCGATTGACTTGAACGAGCCGCACAGCAGACTCGCACAAGCAACGGCCTCCCGAATGTCGTTCGCCGCGAACAGCGGGGCTTGATCGGGAAAGAGCAATCGCGCCGCTTCAGTGCCGCCATCCCAGCGTCGCTTCAGAGTTTTGCAAACTGCTCAGACGTGGCCGGAAATAGCCGGATCAAATGGGGGCGGCATTGCAAAACCGGGTTAGGGATATCAATGGCTTAGCCCAGAACCCGATAGGCTACACCATTCCCCAAGAAATACCGGCTCAGAATCAATAAGTTAATGATGCCGTCGGCCGGTTGCCGCGCGGCGGATTTTTCGAAAATCTCGCCAAGGGTTTGAGGCCTTCTATTTTTCGGTTCTGGCGTTGGCAAGCCGGAGGAAAAGCAAGGGTTCCGGCCGGGCCGCGGCGTGCATCGGATTTGCGGCGGACCCGCGGCCAAAGGTTTCACGCCGGCCGCGAGGATCGGAAACGACTGGGCGCGGAGGCCGGCAAACGTTGGCCTCGCGATACCTCGTCCGCCAATCACGCGCCAAGTCCTGCCAACTTGCCCCTGCCAAGCGGGCGTGCAATGCTGAAAAGGCCAAGAAAACAAGGAAGTGCGGGCGCAAGTGCCTGCACATTCCGGCCTCAAAGAGCCTGGCATCGGGTGGGCCCTCTCGGAGACGATCTATGAACTTGAAGAATATTCTCGGGCTGCTTTGCGCTGCCTCGATTTCGCTATTGCCGGCGGGCAATGCTTTTTCGCAGGACAAGACGGTCAAGATCGGCGCGGTATTTCCGCTCAGCGGCGGTTCTGCCAGCGCCGGCGTTCATGCCAAGGCCGCGATCGAAGTCGCGATGGATATCATCAACAACGCGCACCCGGAATTCGGTAATTTCCCGCTCGCTAAGAGCGCGGGCCTTGCAGGGCTCGGCGGCGCCAAGATCGAGGCGGTATTCGCCGACAATCAAGGCAGCCCGGCGACCGGACAGAACCAGACCTTGCGGTTGATCACGGAAGAGAAGGTGGTGGCGATCACCGGCGCCTATCAGTCCGGCGTCACGCTGACGGCAAGCGCGATTGCCGAAAAATACGGAATTCCCTTCGTCAACGGCGAGTCGGTCGCCGCCAACTTGACCGAGCGCGGCTTCAAGTGGTTCTTCCGCGTCACGCCGGTCGCAGCCGACTTCGCCAAGATCTTTTACGAGTTCCTTGGCGATATGAAAGCAGCCGGTGCCAAGACCGACAACGTTGCGATCGTCCATGACACGACAGAATACGGCACCTCGGTCGCGGGCGTGATCGCCAGCGTGTTCAAGGAGAGGGGCCAGCCGATCGCGCTCGATATCGCATACACGTCCAATGCGACGGATGTGCAGAGCCAGGTTTTGCAGCTCAAGGAGAAGAAGCCCGACGTCGTGATCATGATTACCTACACGCCGGATGCGATTCTTTATCAGAAGACCATGCAATCGCTCGACTACAAGCCTCCGATGATCATCGCCGATGATTCCGGATACTCCGACCCCTCGTTCATCAAGGCAGTCGGCAAGATCTCGCAAGGCGTCTTCAATCGCTCGTCCTGGAGCGTCGGCCCGCCCGGCTCTCCGACCGCGCTGATCGCCGAGATGTACAAGAAGAAGACCGGTGACGACCTGGACGACACCGCCGCGCGAGCGATGCAGGCGTTCTTCGTCCTCTGCGAAGCCGTCGATCGCGCAGGCTCGACCGAGCCCGCCAAGATCCAGGCGGCGCTGAGGGCGACCGACCTCAAGCCCGATCGGCTCATGATGGGCTACAAAGGCGTCAAGTTCGACGAAAAGGGCCAGAATGTGCTTGCGGCCGGTCTCATCATCCAGTTGCAGGACGGCGAGAACTACGTCGCGGTCTGGCCGAAGGCTAACGCCGCCAAATCGCCCACACTGCCCTTCAAGGGCTGGTGAAAATCGGGGGCGGATGGAAGACCCGCCCCCGATTGTCCTTTCGCGAAAACGAATCGAGAATTAACCAGCAAGATCCTCCGCCGGCATGTCCTCCATCCTTGTTCAGGTGATTGTCGGAGGCCTTCTGCTGGGCGCGGTCTATGCGTTGTTCTCCTCCGGCCTCACGCTAGTCTGGGGCATGATGAACATCGTCAATTTCGCGCATGGCGATTTCGTCATGCTCGGCATGTATGTCGCTTTCGTGGTCTGGACTTTGTTCGGCGCAGGTCCTTGGGCTGGCGCGCCACTGGCCGCGCTGGTGCTGGCGACGCTTGGCGTCGTCGTCTACTTCGGACTGATCCGCGGCATCATGAAGGGGCCGATGCTGGCCCAGATTCTCGGCACGTTCGGGCTCGCGCTCTTGCTGCGCTACTCGGTCTTCTGGTGGTTCGGCGCGAACTTCCTGTCATTGCCCGAAAATCTCGTCGGCGGCACGTTCGATTTTCTGGGATTGCGAATCCAGGCCTCGCGTCTGCTGGCCGGTGTGGTTGCGCTTCTCGTGACGCTCGGTTTGCATTTGCTTCTGACGCGCACCTCGCTCGGATCGAAGATGTTGGCGGTCGCGGAGGATTCGACGGCGGCGCAACTGATGGGCATCCGCCCCGACAGCATGCAGGCAATCGCATGGGCGATCGCCGCGGGTGCGACGGGCCTTGCCGGTGCGCTGATTGCGACATTCTTCTACATCGTGCCGACGGTCGGCGAGACCTTAGGCATCGTGGCATTCGTCACGGTGTCGCTCGGGGGGTTCGGCAGCGTGCCCGGCGCGCTGTTGGCGGGACTTGCCATCGGCGTCATCGAATCCCTGTCGGCCTACCTGATCGGCGCCGTCTACAAGGACATGGTCGTGTACACCTTGTTCCTCGGCTTCCTCTGGTTCCGGCCACAGGGCCTGATGGGCAAGACGTGATGCGGCGCTTTTCTTGGCTCTCGATCGTGCTGGCGCTTTTCATCGCCTATCCGCTGGTGCTCTCGACCCCATTCCAGCAGCGGCTCGGCGCGCTGGTGCTGCTTTATGCGATCGCGGCTTCCGCCTGGAACGTGATCGGCGGTTACGCCGGCCAGGTGTCGGTGGGTCACGTCGTGTTCTTCGGTTGCGGCGCCTACGCCGCGATGGCGGCTTACGCCCATTTCGGCCTGTCGCCGCTGGTGGGAATTCCGGCCGGCATCGTTGTGAGCGTTGCCATATCGGCGGTCGTCGGGGTGCCGACGCTGCGGCTATCGGGCCATTATTTCAGCATGGCCACGATCGCGGTGGCTGAACTCGTCAGGTTGATTGTCACCAACACCGAATATCTCGGCGCCGCGGTAGGGTTGAGCGGGCCGACCGTGCCGCGCAACATCTTCGATCTCTCGTTTATCTCGGCCTTGCCGTATTACTACCTGTTCCTGGCGGTCCTGATGTTGACGCTGGTCATCACTTGGTGGATGACCAACAGCCGGATGGGCTTTTACCTGCGCGCCATCCGCGACTCCGAGCGCGCCGCGCGCTCGCTCGGCGCTCCCGCAAGCCGCACCAAGCTCTACGCTTTTATGTTAAGCGCCGGCCTCACCAGCGTCGCCGGCGCGCTCTATGCAATGATGTTCGGATTTGTCGATCCCGAGTCCGGGCTTGGCATCCTGATCTCGGTGAAGATACTGATCATGGCCGCGCTCGGCGGTGCCGGCCTTTTGTTCGGGCCGCTGGTGGGCGCTGCGATCCTGGTGCCGCTGGAGGAGATTTCCAACAACCTCTTGGGCGGCAAGGGCGCCGGCCTGACCTTCGTCCTGTATGGCGCAATCATCGTGCTGATCGCGCGGTTTCAGCCCGGCGGCCTCCTGACGCTGGCCAGCCGGATTTGGACGAAACGAAGCCGCAGAATGCCGGACGGCGAAGCGACGAGCGGAGCAGCCCATGCTCCTTGAAGCGCGCGAGATCACCAAGGCCTTCGGCAGTTTCAAGGCGGTCGACGCGGCCTCGGTAACACTCGAGCAGGGCGACATTCTCGGACTGATCGGGCCGAACGGCGCCGGCAAATCCACCTTGTTCAATTGTCTGACCGGCGACCTGTTGTCGACATCGGGCCAGGTCCTCTTCGAGGACCAGGACATCACGGATCTCGCGCCCGAGGCGCGCGCCGAGCTTGGTCTTGCCCGCACTTTCCAGGTGCCGCAGACGTTCGAGGGCATGTCGGTGCTGGAAAACGTGATGATCGGCGCGTTCCTTCGCACATCCCGCCGGTCTGAGGCGGAGGCGCGCGCACGGGCCGTGCTGGAACGCGTCGGCATGGGAAGGCTTGCGGACGCGCCGGCGCGATCGCTGGGAACGCCGGGCCGCAAGCGGCTCGAAATCGCGCGCGCGCTTGCCACCGAACCCAAGGTGCTGCTGCTCGATGAAGCGATGGCAGGCCTCACCCAGCGCGAGGTGCAACTTGCCATCGACGTCGTGCGCGATATCCATCGCTCCGGCATCACGCTCGTCATTGTCGAACACATCATGGAAGTCATCATGTCGCTGGCAACGCGCGTGGTGGTGTTTCATCAGGGTCGCGAGATCGCGCGCGGCAGCCCGCGCGAGGTCACAGGCAATCCGGCGGTCATCGAAGCTTATTTGGGCAAGCGTGCCGCCAAGGCCGCGGCAGCACATACCCCTATTGAGCTGATGGGCGGGCCAGCGCCATGACCGCCCGCTTGCTGAAGATCGAGCGGCTCGAGGTTCGCTATGGCGACCTGATCGGCGTTTCCGACGTCTCGCTTGACGTGCCCGAGGGCAGCGTGGTCGCGCTGCTCGGCTCCAATGGTGGCGGCAAGACCACCGTTCTCAACGCCATCGCCGGCCTGATTCCCGTGCATTCCGGCAGAATCGAATTTGGCGGCCAGGAGATCGCAGGCGACAGCGCGTTCTCGGTTGTGCGCAAGGGACTTGCCCTTTCGCCGGAAGGCTGGCGGCTATTCGTGCAGCAAAGCGTGGAGAACAATCTGAAGCTGGGAGCGACGCCGTTGCGCGACAAGGCCCGAGTTGCGGCGCTGCTGGAGCGCGTCTACGAAATCTTTCCAAAACTTGCGGAGCGGCGCGATCAGCGCGCCGGCACCATGTCCGGCGGCGAACGGCAGATGCTCGCGGTTGGCCGCGCTCTGATGAGCGATCCGAAGCTTCTGATGCTGGATGAGCCGTCGCTGGGCCTTGCGCCGGCCGTGGTCGAGACGATGTATGAGACCTTCGAGCGGCTGCACAAGGAGGGGCTGACGATCCTGCTTGCCGAACAATCGATCGAGCTCGCGCTCGAAGTTTCGGATTTTGCCACCGTCCTGCAAGTCGGCCGAAGTGTGTTGTCGGGTGCGGCAACCGATCTCGCCAACGATCCGCAAGTGCAGAAAGCCTATCTCGGCACCGCCTGACGCCTGCATTGCGGGGCGCCCAGGCGGCGGACATCCCGCAAGCCACGCTCTGTTATTTTATCTTGTCGTATGCGGCGGCAAAGTCGGTGAGCGGCATCGGGATCATAATGGTTTCCTTGGCGAGGTTCTGGAAGGAAACCTTCAACTGCTTGCCGGATTTGAGCGCGGTCAAAAGCTCCGGCGTGATCGCGGCGTCGGCGTAGCAGCCTCTGTTTTCACAAGTCTGGATTGGCAGGTCGGCCGTCTTGCCGTCATCGACCTGGAATTTCGCGCCGCTTTGAAGGTTCAGTCCGAGCGGCAACTGCACGAAGGCGGCCGGCGCACGGGTATCGCCGGGGACGCGAATGACGACAACGACGACCACCTGTCCGGTCTTGGTGAAAATCGCGTTCTGTTCGATCGCACATTCGAGCGGAGCGTCGCGGCTTGCGCTGCTGCAGCGCGCGGACCAGCCGGGGGAGGCCGGAGGGGTCGCGGGTGCGTCGGATGGCGATGGCGCAGGCGACGGTGCCGCCTGGGCCGGACCCTTGGCCTTGGGGGCCGATTGAGCGAAAGACAGCCCGGCCGTTCCCAGGGATGCGAGGGCAATGAGAAGTGCGATTTGAGCCAATTTCACGGGCCGGCCTCCGAGGAACGTTCCTCGGATGAAGCGACGGCCGACTAAAGTCAAGTCACTCGGCGGCTTCCTTGACGGCGCCATGCTCGGCAGGCCGGTCGTCGTCGTCATCCCTGGAGCGTCCCCAGTTCGAAAACGCGACCGAAAGCTTGTCGAGATAGAGATAGACCACGGGCGTCGTAAACAGAGTGAGCGCCTGGCTGACGAACAGCCCGCCGACCATCGCATAGCCGAGCGGCTGGCGGATGTCCGATCCGGTGCCCGTGCCCAGCATCAGCGGTACGCCGCCGAGCAAGGCCGCCATCGTGGTCATCATGATCGGGCGGAACCGCAGCAGGGCCGCTTTGCGGATCGACTGTTCCGGCGTCAAATGTTCGTCGCGCTCGGCCGAGATCGCGAAGTCGACCATCATGATGCCGTTCTTCTTGACGATGCCGATCAGGAGGATGATGCCGATCAGCGCGATCAGGCTGAAGTCGTAGCCAAACGCCATCAGAATCGCCAGCGCGCCGACGCCTGCCGAGGGAAGCGTCGATAAAATCGTCAGCGGGTGAATGTAGCTTTCATAGAGAATACCGAGGATCAGATACACGACCACCAGCGCCGCCAGGATCAAGAGCGGTACGGTACCGAGCGACTGCTGGAAGGCCTGCGCCGTGCCCTGGAAGCTCGAGTTGAGCGTTGCCGGCGTGCCGAGATCGGCCATCGCCTTCTGCACCGCCTCGGTCGCCTGCCCAAGCGCCGCGCTCTGCGCGAGGTTGAAGCTGATCGTGATGGCCGGAAACTGGCCCTGATGGCTGATCGAAAGCGGGCGGACCGGAACGCTGCTCCAGCTCGCAAACGCCGACAATGGCACCTGATCGCCGGTCGTGGGCGATTTGACATAAAGCTTGTCCAGCGTGTCGAAGCTGCCCTGCAACTCGGGCAGGATCTCCAGGATCACGTGATAGCTGTTGAGCTGGGTGAAATACTGCGTCACCTGCCGCTGTCCGAACGCGTCGTAAAGCGTGTCGTCGATCAATTGCGGCTGGATGCCGTAGCGCGACGCCGTGTCGCGATTGATCTTGAGCTGAAGCGTCGTCCCTTCTGACTGCTGGTCCGTGGCAACATCGCGCAGTTCCGGCAGCGTCTTCATCCGGGCGAGGACCTTTGGAGCCCACTCGTTCAGCTCGTCAAGGTTGGCATCCTGTAGCGTGAATTCGAACTGCGTCCGGGTCGGCCGGCCGCCGAGCCGCACGTCCTGCGCTGCCTGCATATAGAGCCGGGCGCCATCGACCTTCTCGAGCTTGGGACGCAGGCGGGAGATGACCTGCTGGGCAGAGGCGCCGCGTTCGCTCAGCGGCTTCAGCGTGATGTACACGCTGCCATTATTGCCGGCCCGGCCGTTGCCGCCGATCACCATCGCCACCGATGCGACCGCGGGGTCGGCCTGGACGATCTCACCAAGCGCCTCCTGCCGCCGCTTCATTTCCGCGAAAGAGATATCCTGCGCGGCTTCGGATGTGGAGGTGATCAGGCCGATGTCCTGCTGGGGAAAGAAGCCCTTCGGTATGATGACGAAGAGATAAACCGACAATCCCAGTGTGGCAAAGAAGATCACGAGCGTTGTCAGCCGCCAGCGCAGGGCGACGTCGAGCCCGCGTTCATAGGCGCTCAGCATGGCATCGAAACCGCGCTCGCTCAATTGGTAAAACCGTCCGTGCTTGGGCACCTCGCTATGCGCTCGCAGGAAACGGGAACACATCATCGGTGTCAGCGTGAGCGAAACCGCCATGGAGACGAAAATCGTCATCGCCAGCGTCACCGCGAATTCGCGGAACAGGCGTCCGATGATGCCGCCCATCAGCAGCAGCGGAATAAGCACCGCAACCAGCGAAACGCTGATCGACACGATCGTGAACCCGATTTCACTCGCGCCCTTGAATGCTGCCGCAAGCGGCTTCTCGCCTGCCTCGATGTATCGGCTGATGTTTTCCAGCATCACGATGGCATCGTCGACCACGAATCCGACGGCGATCGTCAGCGACATCAGGGACAGGTTGTCGAGCGTATAGCCGAACACCCACATCAACGCGCAGGCGCCGAGTAGCGCCAGCGGCACGGTCACGGCCGGAATCACCGTCGCCCAGAAGTTACGCAGGAAGACAAAGATGACCAGCACGACAAGGAATATGGTCAGCAGCAGGGTGAACTGAACGTCATCGACCGCGGCGCGGATGGTCTGGGTACGGTCGCTGATGACGTCGATTTTGATGGCAGCTGGAATGGCGGCCACCAGCCGCGGTAGCAGCGACTTGATCTTGTCCACGGTGTCGATGACGTTGGCGCCAGGCTGCTTGTAGACGACCAGGAACACACCACGCTTGCCGTTGGCCCAAGCGGCCTGCTTGGCGTCTTCTGGTCCCGTCACCGCCACGCCGATGTCGCGAACCCGCAAAGGGCCGCCGTTACGGTAAGCGATGATGACGTCGTTCCAATCCTTGGAATCGAGCATCTGGTCGTTGGCATAGATCGTAAAGGCGCGCTTCTCGCCGTCGATGTTTCCCTTCGGGCTGTCCACCGTCACGATCGAAATCTGGTTTCGCACATCCTCGAGCGACAAGCCTTTGGCGACCAGCTTGGCCGGATCGACCTGAACGCGGATTGACGGCTTTTGCTGGCCGCCGATCGTCACCTGCGCCACGCCGGAAATCTGGCTGATCTGCTGTGCGAGCTGGGCGTCGACGGAGTCGCTCACGGTGGTCAGCGGCAGCGTGTCCGAGGTTGCCGACAACAGCAGGATCGGCGAATCCGCCGGATTGACCTTGCGGTAGGTCGGTGGTGTCGGAAGATTTTTCGGCAACTGGCCGCCGGCAGCGTTGATTGCGGCAAGGACGTCGTTGGCGGCGCCGTCGATATTACGATTGAGATCGAACTGAATCGTGACGGCGGCCGTTCCCAGATAACTTGTCGAAGTCATCTGCGCGATGCCGGGAATTTGCGCGAACTGGCGCTCCAGCGGCTGCGCCACCGACGAAGCCATGGTTTCAGGACTTGCGCCCGGCAGTTGTGTGGTGATCTGGATCGTGGGGAAGTCCACTTGCGGCAGCGGTGCGACCGGCAGCAGCGGATAGGCGACGAGACCGACAAAGAGAATACCGGCCATCATCAGCGAAGTGCCGATGGGATAGCGGATGAAGGGTGCTGAAATCCCTTCGTTCATTCCTGCCGCACCTTCGCTGGCGCGCCGTCCGAACTTGCCACCGCCGTGCTGACAAGGGTACCGGGCTGAACCTTGAACTGGCCCGACGTAATGACTTGCTGCCCTGGCGACAGACCATCCTCGATCACAGAGCGCCCGTCGATCGACTGGCTGACTTTGACTTTGCGCAACTCAGCCTTGTTGTCCTGGTTGACGATAAAAGCATAGAGACCTTCGTTGCCGTGCTGGATCGCGTCGTCGGGAACCACGGTTGCGCCCTTGAGCGTCTGCACCAGAAGCCGCGTCGAGACCGATTGACCCGGCCACAATGCGTGGTCCTTGTTCGCAAACACCGCCTTGAGGCGAATGGTTCCGGAGGTGGTGTCGACTTGATTGTTGACCACCGCCAAGGTTCCTTCCGCCAAGGGTTTCTTTCCGTCGGTCGTGATTGCGATGGTCTTGAGCGGCGCAATGGCCTGCGCCTCATTTATGTAAGGCAATTGCTCTTCCGGCGCGGTGAAAATGACCGCGATCGGCTCGATCTGGGTAATCGTGACGATGCCGCTCTGCGTCGCGGCATTGACGATGTTGCCGATGTCGACCTGGCGCAGGCCGACGACGCCGGAGATCGGCGCCTTGATCGAGGTATAGTCGAGTTGGGTCGCGGCGTTGGCGATCGCCGCAGCGTCCGCCGCGATCTGGGCGGTCAGTTGCTGCACCGAGGAGCGCTGGGTATCGAGCTGCTGGCGGGTTGCGAATTCGCCGAGCTTGATGAAGCGCTGCAGGTCCAGATTGATGTTGGCCAGATTGGCTTCGTCCTGCTCCTTCTTGGCTTTCGCCTGATCGAGCGCGGCTTGATAGGGCCGGGGGTCGATCTCGGCGAGCAGGTCGCCCTGGCTCACCAATTGGCCTTCCTGGAAGGCAATCTTGTCGATCTGGCCGTCGACGCGGGAGCGCACCACGACTGTGTTGAAGGCCTGAACGGTTCCAAGGCTGGTCAGATAGACCGGAAAATCGGTCTTTTCGACCGGAGCGATGGTGACGCGTACCGCATTGCGGGAGGCCTTCTGCGCATTGGCCGCGGTCGCCGCCCGATCCTCGCCGTGGAAGCGCTGCCAGCCGAAATAGCCCAATCCGGCGACCACCAAAGCCAGCAAAATCCAACGCGTTGTCCGCGATTTGTTCATGTCGGTCCGCAGATTCAAAAAATTATAACTAGCGGCTCTTCCGAAGGGTGCATAGAGATTCCAGATATAGTACGCGTGCACTTAATGTGTAAACACACTATAGCTTGATATTCCTAAACAATTCGCAATTTAGGGGTTCGCAGAACGCATGTCTCTCGATCTGAAAAAGCAGCTCGTGACACAGCTT